>OBLT010000308.1_pt1 | contig 34525 bp, 26 predicted proteins | sample 1518721 | NCBI WGS metagenome assembly OBLT01 (sample SAMEA3539307, study PRJEB22396) | soil metagenome | biome: tundra; feature: field; material: soil | place: USA | collected 2010-05 | depth 0.15 m | reverse complement strand
CGGCTTTGACCAAACCAACGGAAGCAGGCGTGTTCGTCGCGATGGCAGACGGGACGAAATTTTGCAGGCCAAGCACCGCAAGGGCGAGATCCAACGATACCGTCGCCACGAGCATGGGGGAAGCCAGGCGCGATCCGCGCGCAGCCAACATCTGAACACCAAGCAATGCCAGCGTCGCCACCGCCCCGTGGCGCAGGCCATGCACCATGTACCCTGACCATGGGTAAGGAAAGATGAAGAGCGACGAGACACCCAAGGCCAGAAGCACTGCCAGAAAGCCCACGGTTCGTCGCCAAGGTTGCGCCTCGCCCGAGAGAATGCGATGCGCGCCCAGACCGGCAAGCAAGGCCAGGCCGACCACAACCAGGGTCAGGTACTTCTCTGGGAAACGCATGAGGGCGAGCGGCGGCACGAGTCGCCGAAAGATCCCGTGCAGCGGGAGGAATTTTCCCAGTGACACCAGAAGTGCGAATCCGGTCAGGCAGCCGAGCGCGATGAAAACGAAACGACGCCGAAAGGCGATCAGCGCCAACACCATCACACTGGCGCCCATGTATACGCTGTAGGAAAGCGGCAATCCGTCGAGGCGCGGCTCGCCAACGACGGGCGCGGCTGGATAGTCGCCGTACACGTCGCCCATGCACCCCGGTGCCGTGAATTCCAGGATGCGCAGTGGGTGTAAGGATGAAACCTCGGCATCGACGCGCGAGAGCGCCGTGGCGCGTGCCGAAGCGGACATGGCCGCGCGTGCGGGGACGATGACAACCGCGGCCACGCCCACCGCCAAACCCACGGCAAGCAAATGCGCCAGGACCCAGCGCGGGCGAAAGCGCGAGATGCCTTCGCGCTGCTCGGAAACCTGCACCACGAACAGCAGTGCAGCGGCAAGTCCGACCCCCATCACTGCCAAGAACATCTCGCCCATGAGCAGGGCGAGGGCAGTGGGTGCCGCGGCCTTCACGATGCCGAACATCCAGCGGCGACCTCCCCTGCGCAGGCTGGCGAGCAGCGCAAGCTGGCCGACGGCGATCCAGGGAATCCAGGCGCCCGCGTGCAGACGCAACCCGGCCGTCCACTGCGCCGTGATGTAGCCCGAGAGCGACCAGGCCAGGGCCGCGACCGCCGCTGCGACCGGCGAGGATCGAAGCCGGCGCGCGAGCAAGAACACGCCGGCACCACCCCATGCCATGTGGAAAAAATCGAGTGCGGAGAGTGCCCGCGCAAACCATCCCGGGCCTGCGAGCAACAGCAGCCAGTTGGGTGGATAGAACACCCCGTACAAGGGATCGCCCAGCACAGGGAAACCCAGCCCTTGATAGGGATTCCACAGTGGCAGCTCGCCCGCGAGCAGCGAGGTCCGCACGAACCAGCGTGCCGGGAAGATCCAATGGGCAATGTCGCGGGTGAAGATGATGCGGCCGAAGAAGAGGGGCAGGTACACAGCGACCAAGACAAGCAGGAAACAGCAGAATGCTCGCCGGCCCGAACGGGGAGCGGGACAGCGGTCGTCGCTTGTGGGGAGGTCAGTCACGGCTGGTTCTTAGGAAGAAGGCGTAGCGCGGGTTGGACAATACCAGGCGAAATCCGAAACTGGCCGGGTCGCGCTCGAAACGGGCGAATTCGGGATCGTGACGAATGCCTGGGTACTTGCGGAAGTTGTCACTAACCAGGATCGCATTCGCGCTCGTTTCGCGGAGATATTCGGCGAACGTCGTGCCCGCGACCACCTTCTGCAGCCACTCGGCCTTGCACTTTTCGTAGTCAAGGTAGGTGCACCATCCACCATCGGCTTCCAGCATCCGCCAATTGGGGTTCGGCCCCTGCTGCGACCAAATCGATCGCAGGCCTGAAAGAGTGCCGGCGACGGGAAGAGAGGCCGGGGGCGTAGGTGGCACGAGCCAAAGCGCGAGCGTCGCCGCCACACACGCACCCAGACCCAGGCGGTTGCCCTCGCCGACAGTTGCGCCGACGAGTGAACGGGCAAGCCGGGCCATGCCCATCAAGGTCAACAACAAGAGGGGCAGGGCATAGACGGCCTTGGGCTTTACGAGCAGGCTCGGCAGTACCGACACACACGCCACAAGGAGCAGCCCCGAAGTGCGCCAGGCGACGGGCTGCGGCCATCGCCGGCGCACAGCCACGGCAAGCAACAGTCCGGACAGAATCGCGGGGCCGACCACTCTACCGGGCAAGGCGGGAGATGCCAGGAGCGTGACGAGCAGACCCGGGTACTCGAGCAGGTTGCTGGCCACGTGATGCAAGACCTCGTGGGGATTGCTCAGAAAAGCACCGCCTATGGAATGCGCGCCGGGAAAGCTGATAGTCACCGCTTGCGGCCAGTCCAGCCAAGGCTCAGTGAGCAGCGAGGGGTGCTCGGCTGCCCAGCGCAAGGTGTAGTGCTGGGCAAAGGCCACCCAAGTGCGTTCGCTGCCTAGCCCCGGAACAGCGCCCGTAACTGCCAGCAACAAGACGATGGGCGTGACTGTGGCAACCACAAGTCTTGTGCGGCTGGCCATCTTGGGCCAGCTTCGAATCAGAAGCCAAAGAACCCCAGCCAGCAGGTATTCGGGTCGAGACAATGCCGCGCCTGCGACTAGCAAGATGGCCCGCGTGTGTTTGCCTCGGCGTTCAGCCAGCGCCGCCAGCAATGCGAGCAGAAGGGCAAAGAAGCCGACCCTGGGTGGATCCCACATACAGATCAGGGAGCTCCAGTAGGCCGCCGTGAGATACGCGAACAGCCCATTGGCACCACCCGCGCGCATGACAAAAAGGATCGTGACTGCGACCAGCAGGTCGATCACCAGCCATTGGCCGTACAGTACGACAATCGCATCGTGCGCGACGAGATGCCACAGGGCATACCAGATGACATAGAGGGGACTTCCGGGTAGCAAGGTGTGGATCTGGGCATGGTGGAGCAAGCGCCAGCCCGAAGCCAAGTACTCCGTCTCGTCCCACAATGGAATGTCGACGTGGCCGAAAAAGCCCCGACGAAGTGCAAACCAAGAGGCCACCAGACACACGAGCGGCACGACGGTTGGCCATGCGGCCCACAGCAGACGGAGTCCTCGCACGAACGACATCGATGGCGAGCTCTTGGCGCGGGGAATTTCGCTGCTCATTCGGAGGTCACCGCGCCTATGGTCGCCCGGAATCATGGGCACGTCCACTTGGCAATGCTGGACTTTTGGCGATTCTCGCATGGTCGCGTGTCAGGCGAGCAGCTTGGCCAGCCTGTCTTGCAAGCGCGTGCAGCGCTGGGCCACCTCGGCGTTGCGCACGGCGATCCCCAGCGCCTTGCGCGTGCCCACCAACACGACCAGCTTCTTGCCGCGCGTGACCGCCGTGTAGAGCAAGCTGCGCTGGAGCATGACGAAGTGCTGGGTGTGAATGGGGATTACCACCGCCGCGTATTCCGAGCCCTGCGACTTGTGCACGGTGGCGGCGTAGGCCAGGGCCAGCTCGTCGAGCTCGTCGCTGGCATAAGCTACCTCGCGCTCGTCGAACGAGACGACGAGCTCGCCCGCCTCGCGCGCCACACGCGCCACGCGCCCCACGTCGCCGTTGAACACGTCTTTGTCGTAGTTGTTGCGCAGCTGCATGACCCGATCGCCTGTTCGGAAGATGCGGCTGCCGCTTTGCAGTTGTTCACCCCCGGCGGAGAGCGCCTCTTGCAACATCTGGTTGAGGTTCATGGCGCCAAGGTCGCCCTTGTGCATGGGGGTCAGCACCTGAATGTCGAAAGGCGAGAACCCGTAATATCCGGGGAGGCGGGTGACCACCAGATCGCGGATGGTCTGCGCCGCAAGCACGGGATCGTCCTTTTCCAAAAAGAAGAAATCGCGCGTGTCCTTGAGCGGCCCGGCCGCGGGTGTCCCGTCGATCTCGGGCATCTCGCCTGCGTGAATGCGGTGGGCGTTGGTGACGATCAGGCTCTGCGCGGCTTGGCGGAAGATTTCGTCGAGGCGGACAACCGGAACCGCGCCCGAGGCGATGGCATCGCGCAGAACCATGCCGGGACCCACGGAGGGAAGTTGGTCCTGATCGCCGACGAGCAGCAGGCGCGTTCCATCCGCCAGGGCCGCCACCACGTCTGCGCACAGGCGGATGTCGATCATGGACGCTTCGTCGACCACCAACAGATCCGCATCCAGCGGCCGGTCGCGGTTGCGTCCGAACATGCCTTCGCTCGGGCGCCATTCGAGCAGCCGGTGCAAGGTGGCCGCGGGCTGGCCCGTGGCTTCTTGCAGTCGCTTGGCCGCGCGGCCGGTGGGCGCCGCCAGGGCCACGCGCAGATTGCAGCGCAAGAAGGTCGACACGATCCCGCGCACGATGGTGGTCTTGCCCACGCCCGGACCGCCGGTGATGACCAGCAGCGGCTCGACGAGCGCACGGCGGATGGCCTCGGCCTGGCGAGGCGCGAGGGAAATGTTCGCCTCTTTCTCGTAGCGAGCGATGGCCTGGTCGGGCTCGACGGGCAGGACTTTGCACTTGGCGCGCAGAATGCGGCCCAGGCCCTCGGCGGCGGCGCGCTCGGCCCGCAGCAGGCCGGTTTCGTACACGGCCACGTGCTCGCCAGCGTGCTCGATGGCGATTTCGCCCCGGCGCGCGAGCCGGTCGATGGCCGGCTCGACCAGCGTCGCGTCCACTTCCAGGCGTAGGCTTGCATCCTGGGCCAGCTTCTCGCGCGGCACGTACACGTGGCCTTGGCTTCCGGCCTCGTCGAGCACGTGGCGCACGCCCGCTTCGATGCGCATGTCGGTTTCCTTGCCGATGCCGAGCGATGCCGCGAGCTTGTCCGCGGAAAGAAAGCCGATACCCCACACGTCGAAGGCCAGGCGATAGGGATTCTCGCGCACGCGCTCGACCGCCGCCACGCCGTAGCGCTTGTAGATGCGCGCCGCCAGGGCAGGGGATACGCCATAGCCTTGCAGAAACACCATGACCTCGCGCTGCCCGCGCTGGGCGGCCCAGGCCTTCTTGACGGCCTCGGCCCGGGCGCGCCCGATGCCGGGGACATCCCGAATGCGCTCCGGTTGCGCGTCGAGAATCTCCAAAGTCCTGACGCCAAAACGGGCCACGATGCGGCTGGCGAATTCAGGACCGATGCCCTTGATGAGCCCTGCCCCGAGGTAGCGCTTGATGCCGTCGAGGGTTTGTGGCGAAAGCTCGGTGTACGAAACGATGCGGAACTGACGGCCGAAGCGCGGGTTGTTCTCGAAGTAGCCGGTCGCGCGCAGGTTCGCCCCCACCGGAAGGCCGAGCAGGGTCCCCACCGCGGTCACGGGCTCTGCTTGCCCGGCGACCTTGAGTCGCGCCACGGTAAACTCGCCGCTGCCCCCGGAAAATACGACGCGCTCGAGGGTACCCTCAAGGGTCTCGTCCTCGGCGTTTCCCGGACGCTTGCCGGCGGAGCGGTCGAAAAGATCCATGCCCCCGCAGCCTCCGGCGAGGCAGGGGCTACGTCAAGCGCGTTCAATTCCAATTGACGATACTCCCCCTCGCGAGCCATGGCACCACGTAGGACCATGATCGAGTAGACTACACGGCGTGACGAAGAGTTTCTTCGTAGTGCACAAGAGTCTTGGGAAATAGCCATGAACGCATATCGACTCAAGGTTCACATTCCCGAGAATCGCGAGCTTCACGTTCAACTTCCGGCCGAAGTCGCTTCCGGCGAGGCCGAGGTCATTGTGCTCGAAGTGAGAAGCGATGGGAGAGCGACGCGAGACCATGGGTACACCGCGGATGAGCTCCTCGCCGCCAGGCTCGTCCCTCCGGCGAGAATAGGTGCTGTAACCTTGGCCGACATGGAGAGCGCCATCGCGAAAGGGGCGATAGGCCGTGGAGGCGCTTGATACCAATGTCGTCGTTCGTCTGCTCGTTCGAAGCGCTGCCGCTGTATGCTCGTTTCCACTGGTTCGGATTCTTGCAGTCCTGGTCGGCTGTACCATGATAGGAATGGATGTGAAGTTCTGCGGGTTGTACTGCGGAGCCACCCAATGACCAACTACCCTCATCTCAGTAACGCACCGATCGCGGAAGCGATTCTCGACATCCGTGTTGACGCTGGAACCGGGGATTCGTTGGCGGCAGTCCAAGTGTTCGCCGAAGCCGTGCGTGCGGATTTTCCCGAGCAGAAGCCGGTTCAGGTCATCGACGGGTTCTTCGAGATGGCGCCGGATCGACCAGCCAAGGCGCAGAGCAAAGCCACCACGCTTGGTCAGATCTGCTGGAACAGCGCCAAGACTCGCGCGGTGCAGGCCAGGATCGATGGCTTCACCATCAACCATGTTCGTCACTATGGGTCCTGGGTGGAGCTCCGCGACTGCGCTCGGAAGATGTGGCCTCGCTACGTAGAAATCGTGAAGCCGAAGGGCGTGATACGCATTGCTCTTCGCTATATCAACAAGTTGGAGTTCCCCCCTGGCGACGACCTGTCGAACCATCTGCAAACCAAGCTCTTGCTCGCGCAGAGTCTTCCTCAGCACATCGGTGAGAGTTTCATCCGCGTGGATCTCCATTTCGAAAGTGAACGGCGCGCTTTCATCACCGAGGCCACGCAGCCGGCGACGCCTGAACAGGCGCGCCCGAAGTTGCTCCTCGATATCGACGCCTATGTGTCGCGCCCCATGGCCGCGAGCGATCCCAAGATCTGGGAAGAGCTTGAAGCCTTGCACGACATCAAGAACCGCTGCTTCTTCGAATCGCTTCGACCGGAAACTTGGAGGGCATACCAGTGACACCACCCTGTGCGCTCACCTGGGATCATCCGTTCATTCTCGGCCAAGGACAGGAGGCCGGAGACCTCGCAAGAGTGACTCGTCAGACAATTGTCGAGCGCAGCCGTGCCCGCGCCTTTCCGCCGCCGTTCGACGAGCTGTCAGCCAGTGCCGCAACCGATGTGGCGGATCGCTGGAGCGAGCCTTGCGAAGCCGCGTTCGAGTTCCTTGCTCAGAACTACCCCCACGAGCTTCTCAAGCTGATCGCTTCTGATCGCTTGCGACCTACCGATCTCACGTTTGCAGCCGAGATCGCGGGACAACTATTGGACTCCTCAGAAGCTCGTGGAATCCTGCGCCCTCTGCTTGACCATGGCGACGCGGTCGTGCGTGAAGGCGCGATCTACGGTCTCGCACGGCACGTGGATCAGGCCGTCCGGACGGAGCTAAGCAGGCTCGTCACGTCCGACCTCAGCCCGGCGGTTCGGCAAGCAGCGGCGGATACTCTCGAAAATCTGTGAGCCGGGTGCTGGTCAGATTCAGCAAGCGTCTCGCAATCTGGGAACCCGGCCGGACGCCCGAGGAGATCCAGCAATCGGAGTTTCGCCAGAAAGACGGGGCTGTCGATCTGCGGCCTTCCGTCTATGAAGTCGAGCCCAATGAGGTGGTCCATGCGTTCGCCGAGCATGCGACCGTGTTTAGTCCACCGAGCAGCAACGCGGGGATCGACCTTGCTGGCCTGGGGCGTGAGGTCAAATCAACTCCGGGTCGTACAGGATTCGCCTTCACCACATCTGCGCATCGCGAGTTCCTGTTAAAGGACAAAGAGGATCTTCTCGACCTCATCAGCGAGACCCTTGCGAATCTCGATTCGCGCCAACGCCGCGTGACCCGCGCCGAGATCGTGTCCTACGCCAAAGTGCGATTGGCAGCGATGGACCCGGAGTGGCTGCAGGCTGTCCCGCGCGCAAAGCCCGGAACATGGGTTCACAAACTGGCATCCGCTGCCGCCAACGCCGGCCAGTAACCACATCTTTGCGCCTGGCCAGATCACTGCCCATTCGGATGGCGAAGATCAAGCCGGCCACGACCGACCTAACGGACAAGCGCGCTACATCCATATGGCGTTCCCAAGCGCGCCCACGCCCGCACGTGCTGGGATCCGAACATCGCTTCGCTAGGAAGCGATTGCGTGATCAATCCACGCGCGGCCCCGAGGGACCGCGCGACCCGCGAACGCTTCGTGAAGCTGCGTGAGAAGATGACGTTTCAATCCACGCGCGGCCCCGAGGGACCGCGCGACCTGACGTCTTTGCGAAGGCAATCGCTGCCTGCACTGTTTCAATCCACGCGCGGCCCCGAGGGACCGCGCGACACTGGCGCGGTGTTGTATTTGACCGCGAGTACAAGTTTCAATCCACGCGCGGCCCCGAGGGACCGCGCGACTTCGCAGTTGAGTGTAAGAATTCCCGTTGTTGCGGGTTTCAATCCACGCGCGGCCCCGAGGGACCGCGCGACCCGTTAGCAGACGAACCAAGACCCGTAAGGCGAAAGTTTCAATCCACGCGCGGCCCCGAGGGACCGCGCGACGCTTGAACGCCGCCGAAAGGATGATCAATGATACTGTTTCAATCCACGCGCGGCCCCGAGGGACCGCGCGACGCACCCCCTAAGAATACAACGAATTTCGCGCACCTACGAACGGTTGGGCGCGAGGGCTGCTCTTTTGGGGTAATTGCGCCGCCGTCGCTGGCGGCGCCATGGTTGTACTCTTTGGTTTTCATAGAGCTATCTGAGAGGCGCGAACGGATCGGGGATTTCATGTCCACTGTACCTTCGCGCGCTCTAGACGATGAGGGAGCCCTCGAAGTCGATGCTTGGCTTGATGCCGTGGTGTTCGGCACGTGCCAAGTCGTCTTGACCCAGAAAGTAGAAACGGAGGCTGTCCTCATCGGGATCGAACAGCCGCAGCAGCTCGCCCCGCAATTTGACCCAAAGCTCGTCGGGCAATTTGCACTCGAAAACCGAGAACTGCACGCGTTGCCCATAGCTCTCGCAGGCCTTGGCGATGCGACGGAGGCGGCGACGCCCTTCTCTGCTTTCGGTGGAAACATCGTAGGTGACCAGAACGACCATGACCCTATCTCAACCAGCGGGATGAAAAGGTGGAAATGTTTCGAGGTCCCCACGAAGCGTTCGCGCGAGCAGGCGCGCCTCGACGTGCGGAACCAAACCCCAGGCAATCTCGTCACCAAGTAAAGGATGGACGATGCTCGTCGCCTTCCGTTCCTGGTGTGTCTTGATGACCAGCTTGCGCGCCTCGTCGGTCAATTCGACAGCACCGCTTTCGGTGTGCCTGAAGTCGCCCGCCCGAAGCTGTTGATTGTTGACCAGGGACAACACCAGTCGATCGGCAACCAGAGGGCGCAAGTGCTCCATCAAATCGAGCGCTAGGCCCGGCCGCCCTGGCCTGAACGCGTGAAGGAAGCCGAGCGCCGGGTCCAGACCATTGGCCTGAAGCGCGGACAAGCAGTCGTTCATCAGCAAGGCGTACGCGAATGAAAGCAAACAATTCAGCGGATCGCGTGGTGGCCTGCGCTGGCGGGAGGTCCAGCGAAAGTCGTCGCTCTGCTGCCTGACCAGGTCGCCAAAAACCTCGAAGTATCGAGCTGCTGCCTCACCTTCGCTGCCGCGCACCTGGTCGTGGGTCTCCATCCGTTGCGGATCGCTCATCCGCAACGCCCGCGCGGCATCGCTCAGGCGCACGGCCGCATCGCCCTCTGCTTCCCGAGCCGCCCTTTGCAAGACGTGGCGCTGGTTCGCTATTTTGCCTTGAACGATGCTCTTCGCGATCGCCAGGCTGCGCCCCACATCCAGATGGCATTGTGTCTGGTTCAGGCGCAACAGCGCGCCGCTTTGACTCGTGCCCTCGACCCGACCGCGAAAGCGCCCATGCTCGGTAAGGAACGCAATCCCAACTCCCCGTTCGAGGCACAGGTACATCAGCTCTGGGCTGACGTAGACATGCCCAAGGCAAACGATGGATTCCAGGTGGTGTACAGGAACGCGCAGCCTTTGCTCGCGCTCGACTCGGACCGTGACCGTTTCGCCTTCCTTCAGCAAGGCCGTGTTCGCGGTCGTCACGTACAGCGTATTGAGCAGGACAGCCATGATCACAGCTCGCGCATGTAGGCCAAGAGCCGCCCGCGCGTGGGCAAGGACGGCATGCACAACGTTCGCAAGCTGCATCGCTCGCACTTCTTGCCCGGCTCTGGCTCAGGTGTTCGCCCAGCTTGCAGCATGGCCGCGATGGCGGCGATAGCCGATTCCGTCTCATCGCGAAGGCCCGCATCAAACTGCACCTCGCGTCGCCGACGGGACGCGCCGAAATAGAGCGCACCCACCGGTACCGAAACCTTCAGCATCTCCTCAAGGCACAGCGCCTGCGCGCACAGTTGCAGCTCGGCATGGCGGAAGTTGTTGCGAACGCTGCGTTTGTACTCGACCGGATATGGCCGGCCCGGCGGCGGATAGGCCGGATCAGAGAAGAACACCACCATGTCCGCCTTGCCTGCCAGGCCCAGCCGGTCGCACTTGAGCGTCAGCGCCCGGGACTTCTTCATTCCCGGCCGCTGTTCGAGTCCGGGCAGATCCACCTGCTCGTGCATTTCCTTCCCCTTGGCGGTGAGGATATTCTCCGCCCAAAGCCCCTCCAGATGGATCAGCCCACACTGGCGCCGGCAGAAGCTCCAGTGCTCAATCGCGGAGATCGAGACGAGGCGATCGTCGTCGTCCATGCGGCCAGCACGGCCCCTTACACGCGCGTTTGCAGGGTGATTCCGGTCGGAAGGTCCTTGTCGTTCACCTGCACAACGTAATCCGTGAACGCACGCGGCGCTTCGACGCCTTCCTTGCGCCTGATGGTGACTCGGTCGAAGAGGTCGGCTGCGCGCGCATTTCCAAGCGGTGACTCGTGCTGGAAGATGAAGAGCTTCCGTGTGCTCATCAGGCCGCGCGCTGCCGAACGGTCGTTTTCGAACATATTTTCAAGGGCTTCCCAGAGGAGGGCAAGGTCAGCTTCACTAAAGCCCGTTTGGTTGGCGAGGGATGGGGACACGAAACCACGACAAACGTAGATGCCGTACGGGACTGTGGCCTTCCGGCCCATCGTGCGGTTGTCGCCGCTCTGCTTTTCGGCCTCCTCCTCAGTAGCCACAGCCATTCGGGTGATGCTGTGTTCAAGCGGAACGATGGGGTCGATGGATCGGCTGAACGTGAACTGGACTGGCCCTCGGACCTGGCCAGCGTTTGCTCCCGTTGACATGACGGCACCAAAGGTCCGCACGTCGTAGTACGCCTCGCACATCTTCTTCCGGGCCTGGTCCACCTCGGAACCCTGGCCGCTGCCTTTGTCCTTTCGCTTTTCTCCATCAGCCGCGTTCTTTGGTTTGGCTTCAAGGTCAATCTGGCAGTCCGAATAGGCGCCTTCGATCAGGCGGTTCAGAACGGCCTTCTCCTTCACGAAGATGTCGAAGCCCTTGGCTGCGTTCTTGTTGAGCAGGACATAGTTTCGCACCTTGCGTTTGAGGCACACGTCTGTGACCAGGCCGTGTCCTGTCTCGGGATCGATACGAGGCAAGTTGCCGGCGTCGGGATCCCCGTTTGGGTTGCCATCCTGAACATCGAACACAAGAATGAAATCGAAGCGGTGTTGAAGTGACATCGGGGACCTCACGGTGTGGACGGAGTTGGGGTTTCGGGACTCTCGGTCTTGGTCTTGGTGAAGAATGCCTGTCGCTGATGATGGAATCCGAGCGCGAAGAGACCCTGGCGTTCGAGATTCAGTGTTCGCGGGAACTCGTGGAGGTCGGCGAGCGATTCCTGGAGGACTCTTTCTCGCACGACCGCGAGCCCTGCCTTTTCCCGTCGCAGCTTGCTGAAGTGGTGCTGGCTGCGACGGATGAGTGTGGGGAAGACTGCCGCGGGTGTGCTGCTAGCCGAGCCATAGTAGCGGTCAACCAGGGTGGCGTTCACGCTGCCCAGCGCATCCTGCTGGACGTGGTCCAAGATGGCTAGGACGCGACCGAGCAAATACGCTGGTTGTCGGTTGTTTGGATCGAGTGACACAGTTGGTACCTCCTTGAAAGTGCGTTGGCGGACGAGACTGGCGCGAATCAGGCTGCACCTGGCGGCGAAGGGCATACCGTTTAGGTCTTCCGCTCGCGTCCGACGGACAGCAGCCTCCAACACGGCACGGGGAAAGGGGCGACCTGAGAGCGCGGCAAGGTAAACGTCCACGCCGAGATGGGGCGGGAGGCGTTTCAGATCTCCGAGGGCGGCCAGTGCTGCCAGCAGGCGGAACAGCGGATAGGTGCCGGGCTCGTCGGTGTAGGGGCGAACGATGCTGGTGTCGTCGAGGTATTTCTGGACGTTTCGGGCGACATCCATCGTCTGAGTGCTCAGGAACGAACGAACTGATGCGCGCCCCTGGGCGCCTGTGAGGATCAGTGTGAAGAAGGCAGAGGGGTCCTCAAGAGCGGGCCTTCGGCCAGTGTGCGGTGCCTGAAGAAGGCTTCTAACCGTGTCTGGGGTGTCCGCCATGGCGAGTAACCAGGAGAAGTCCCTTGGCTCGCGAGACCAGAACACGGCGATGGTGTCGCTCGACAGAACGAGGTTCTGGCGCTGCAAATTCTCCCCGTCGGGTCTTCGCGGTTTGTTGTCAAGCAAACGGTTCAAGGCCGCCGAATACGCTTCCGCGGCATCCTGTCCGATCGGGGCATTGTCATTTCTCTCCAGCCCGTAGGACTCGAAAGCGTTCTTGTTGAAGCTTACCAACGGAACTCCGCCAGGCGTTGCACTCGGTACGCCTTTGAGGAAGGTGTGACGTTCAGCTTTGGACCCGATGGCGCCAGTCACCAAACACCTGATCACCGTTCCCGATTGCTTCTCCGCGGCGCGTTCTTTGCGCCACAGCTCCTTGATGGCCGGCAATAGGTGGACCGGTGTCTCACCCTCTGGCGCGTAGACGACGTAGATAAGCTTGGATATCAGCAGTTGCCTGTCTCGATTCGTCTTCGCCGACTCGTACTCGGAGATCAGTGGCTCATGTCTGGTCGTTTCGGGCGTGTCAAGGAAGGCGAGAAGTGCGTCCAGAGCTTGCTGTTCGGTTGAGTGGTCTGGCGCAAGCGCCCGAAGCGAAAAGGTCCGTTCACGGAAACGCATGCACTCCTGGCGTGTTCTTGCTAGTGGGGCCTTTCCGGACGGATCGAGTCCAAAAAGGTACGACGCCTTGTCGACCAGGAAAAGCGCCGGTGCTTTTGTGCCTTGCCTGCTTGGCTCACGCGCAATGGTGATGCGCGGCAGATCAAGGCGCGTCTTCTTACCCTCTTGCCGCTCTGTCGCTAGGGGAAGCAGTCTTGGATTCTTGCCACCTTGACCCAGACTCAGGCAGTAGGCCACGTCGGCAGAAACGTAGTCAGGATCATCGACGAGGTGTTCCGCCTGGGCCAGGTCGTACAGGGCCTTCAGGATCATTCTGGCACCTCCCCGAACGGTGGTATTTCCATCACACCGTTGTCAAGACGTGCTTCGAAGAATCGGGCTTTGTTTTCCGGGCCGAACTCGATGTCGTGCAAGATGAGGCCGAGCGGTCGTAGGCCCTTCAGGCTATCGTGTGGGTTTGGCAGAGGATCCGGCGCAGGTTCAACGGTGACCTCGAACTCGCGACAACCTAGATATGGCTGATGGAAGCGTTGGCCCTTGTCCAGGCGTCGCTGGAACATCTCCACGAACTTGGTCAGGTTGTCCTCCGGCCCCGCCTTGGCCGTCATTTCGAAGTGGGCGGCGATGATGTAGTCCACGTCCGAGAGGAACAGGGTGTTGCGCTGGGTACGGTCCTCGTCAGCGAAGTAGACGGCATGATCACCACGTTCGGAAAGCCGGCTATTTACTTCGTTCCGTCGGAGCTGACCGAACTTGATCGGGTTCAGCACGTGGATGCGGTCGATGCACCAGCGGATCGCCGGCTTCCACAGGATTGCTTCGAGGATGCCCCGGGCCGCTGATGGTGTCATCACTTCATAGCTGACCCGCTCCACCTTCAACTCGGGTCGAGTGAAGCAGGCCATGGGGCCGTGTGCACGTATTTGGAAGACTGGTGATCGTTCAGGCATGCGTTTCTCCTCAGAAAATGAGGGCCACAGAGGCGTCCGCGCTGGTGCGGAGACCAAGGTTCTTATCGTAGTTGAGGTCGGAACAAAGAGACCACAGACCAGGGTGTAGCTCTTCGATGGCGCCCTCGGCCTGCAAGCTCTTGAACTGGTTGGCGTAGACCGAGACGCCATATCGTTGCAGGAGACGAAGCCGATCACGAGAAGGGCCTGCGAAGCGTAGCGCCTTCAAGGCGGCCGCGGCGCGGTCGTCGAATGGAACGAATACGGTAGTAGTGGCCTGCTCGATCATCTTGAATGCTGCCGCTGTTTCCTGGAAGTTGAGGGCAGCCCGAATGGGTTGCACCCCGGGCTGGTCCAGTTCCTTGTGGGCATAGAGGCGGCTGAAGTAGTTCCGAAATGTAGATGGCTCGAAGATGTCCAAGTTGGGGGCGGCATCCAGCATCGTCTGGGCAACATCCTTGTGCAGTCGAAGGGACCTCGGTGGCGAAGTAGGTGCCTCGTAAATGAAGAAATCTCCCTTCGGACGAGTGCCCTCGCGATTGCACCGACCAGCGCTTTGCGCAAGCGATTCCAGCCCGGCCATCGCGCGAAACACGACGGGAAAGTCTATGTCCACACCGGCCTCAACGACCTGGGTCGAAACCAGGCGACAACCCTCTCCTGCCTTCAGGTGGTCTTTCACTTCGGCCAGAACCTTGGATCGATGCGCAGGGCACATGGCCGCGCTCAAGTGAAAGGCTGCTGGGTCCAAGCGGGAGAGCGCTTGCCATAGCGCTTGAGCATCCTTCTTCAAGTGCGTAATCGCGAGAGCTTGCGGGTTCTCGGCCAACTTGGAGGCAAGCTCTGACCAGAATGAGTCCGGCTCCTTGCTTGCGTCGGCGTTCCAGGTGGTCGGCCAATGGACCTCCACCCGGCGGAGCCCATCCCAGAGTCTAGACGCGAGCCCCTCGGGAATGATCTCTCGTGGTGCCGTGGTCAATCCAGGAAACTCGCGTGCACCAATCGGGCGGCGATGAAGCGCGGCTGCGTGGCCGTCATCATCAGCACGGTGACGCCGTAGTGCCGGACGAGTTCATCGATGACATCAAGAATTGGTTCCAAGAGGTTCGAGGGCAAGCTCTGCACCTCATCGAGCACGAGTACCGAGTCGATCAGATTGTGGAGCTTGCGGCAGGCGCCCGATCGATTGGCAAAGAGGCTCTCGAAAAGTTGGACCTGGGTGGTGACGATCAGAGGCGCATCCCAGTTTTCTGCTGCGACACGCCCCAGTGCCGTGACCCTTTCGGAATCGACCGCGCTGTGATGTTCGAGAACCACGTCGGGGCCAAGCCCGGCGAAAACGTCGCGCAGAACGCCGCTCGTCTGCTCGATGATGCTCGTGAAGGGCAGCGCGATGATGATCCGACTCAGATTGTGAGTGTGGGCGTGGCCAAGCGCGAAGGCCAGGCCGGACAGTGTCTTGCCGCCGCCCGTGGGGACTGTGAGACTGAAGGCACCCCGCGGATTCGCACCCGCTGCGCGGCAGGCGTCGAGAACCTCGGAACGAAGCCGGTTGACTGGCGTAGGGGATGCGCTGTCCCCTTTCGCTGCCAGGAATGCGTCCAACACCGGCTGATACAAACGAAGCTCGGGCCATCGGACTGCCCGTGCTGCGTTTCTGTTTGCGGCTTCCACATTGCCGGCCGACGCAAAGTAGGCTTCCGTATCCAGGAAATCAGCGTCGGTCAGGGCTGAGAACAAGATTCGGGTGAAGAATTCCAGACTGCGTTTGCCCACAGTGGGCGAGGTCGGTGAGAGAAGCCATGGCGGAATTGAAGGCGTTCCAACTTCACTTCGATGGTCAACAGGGGCCTGGATGGCGCGTGCGTATCGTTCAATCTCTTCAGGCAGCTTGAGTCGTTCACGCAACCGCTCCGTGTCTGGAATCCCACCGTGGTGGCCCGCGATCGCGAAGGCCAATGGGGCTGAGCTGATTTCTGGTAGAACTCGGCGCGAGTGGACAGCACCTGTGCCACTGTGTGGAGGGCCGCGCCGACGCTCTCCCGCCTCCTCGACATGTGCTTCCTGGGCAGCTTCCCCTGCGGCCCGAATGAAGGTCTGCCATTCGGGGGTGCCCTTCCCAAGATCGTGCCACAAACCGGCCAGTCGTCCCCAGCGGCTATCAACGACACTGCCAAGAAATGCTTCAGCGAATGTGGCAACGGCCTCTGAGTGTGCGTCGAGCAAGTGCCACGGCCGGCCTGCGGCTCGGGGCGCGTGCGCGACGGGTTCCTTTGGTGCGGGCATCGTTGCTTCCTTCTCCATCCCCACCACCCTACGCTTCTCCTTTGTCACTACTGGACAATGATTCGCCACCGAGCTCAGCTTCGATCTCTTCGACCGTGGGCAGGCTGCCTTTCAGATCGGCGGGAAGGCTGGCGACGATCTTGGTCTCCCACTCGGCGACGCCGATGGGCTTCTTCAGGCCGCGCAGGGCATATTCAGCGACCAGCTTGTTGCGCGACCGGCACAGCAGCAGGCCCACGCTGGGTTTGTCGTCGGGGTGGCGTAGCAGATCGTCGACGGCGGACAGGTAGAGGTTGATTTGACCGACGTCACCGGGACGGAACGGCGTGGCCTTCAGCTCGATGACCACGTAGCGGCGCAGCTTCAGGTGATAGAAAAGTAGGTCGAGCAGGAAGGTTTCGTCGCCCACTTCCAAGCGTACTTGGCGGCCGACGAAGGCGAAGCCAGAGCCCAGCTCTAGCAGGAAACGCTGAACGTGATCGACCAGCGCTTGCTCGACTTCGCGTTCGCGGCGCGGGTCGGCGGTGCCTAGAAAATCGAAGAGGTAGGGATCTTTGAAAACCTGGCTGGCCAGATCCGAATCCGCCGGTGGCAGGGTGTCCTTGAAATTGTTCACCGCCTTGCCCTGGCGTTCATGCGCGCGGCCGGCGATCTGCAGGGCCAGGATTGGCTGGGACCAGCCATGTCGGATGGTCTGCTCGGCGTACCACAGGCGCGCTTTCGGATCGCTCAACCGTTCAAGCAGAGTGATGTTCTGGCGCCAGGGCAATTGTGCAACGGTCCGCTGCACAATTCGCGCATCGGGCCACGCGCCGGCGAAAGCCCGCATGTACTTCAAGTTTCGCGGGGACAGTCCTCGCATTTCGGGAAACGCGGTTTGCAGATCCTCGGCCAGACGATCGATGACTCTCGCTCCCCAGCCCTCGCGTGCCTGTCGATCGAGAATCACCCGTCCTATGTCCCAATAAAGTAAGACCATGGCCGAATTCGCGGCCAGAACGACACGCAGGCGTTCTTGCCGAACGCGGTCTTTGATTTCGGCCAGAGCCGCGGCGTAGTCCTTGGGAAGATCGGATCGCATTGGGGCCACCGGGAACAGTGCCTCCTCGCGCGAGCGACCGCGGACCTTGCGGGCATCTTGAGGTGGATGCGCCATGGCCTTGGTTCGGGTGCTCGCTTGGACTGTGCGCTTCTTCATCAGGTCTTTTCCGTGCGTGGTCCTATTGCCGGGCTTGTTGGTTCTGCTCTCCATTTCCAGACCACCCTCAGGTTAAGGCTCCCTCGTGTCATCCGAGGTCACGTCCCGTGCTGTCTCGGCCACCTCCAGCCCGCGCCGGTGCAACCCCTTCACCGCCTCGACCAATTCCTTGGGCGCCCCCACCCGCGCTTCTCCGCCAAATCCCGCCACCCACGCGGCGATTTCGGGGAGGCCGGCGGCTTCCATTTTCAGGCGCACGCCCTTTCCAATATCGGTCACTTGCTGGCTGACGTGGAAGCGGCGTTCGCGGATCAGGTGGGCGACTTTGGGCGAAAAGTCGATGGTCATGCGGTAGACGGGGCCGTGGTACACGCCGAAGCCTTTGCGGGTGAAGGCGGCAGGATCGAAGGTGGGATCGGGATCGAAGGATTGGTCCAGGACTTCGGCGTGCTTGATGCGCTGGACGGCGAAGGTGCGGGTGTCTTCGGCTTTGTGGCAGTAGGCGACGACGTAGACCCGACCGGCGGCAAACCACGTACAGTAGGGATCGATGGTGCGCGCTTCGCTGGGCTTGCCTGGGGTGGCGTAGTCGATGCGCACGCGCTGCTGCTTTTCGATGGCTTCGTGGATCGCTTCCAGCTCGGCGCGCTTCTCGCCGTAGTGGCCGCTGCCGAATACGGTGGCGACGTTGGCCTTGCGAAGCTCGGCGCAGTAGCGGCGGCCGGTGGGGGTCAGGGTGGCCGAGAGGCGCGAGCGCAGGTTTGCTAGGGGCTCGGCCAGCCAGCTTCCCTCGACGGGAGCCAGCAGATCTTCGGTCAACATCAGGGCGACGACCTCGGTGGGATTGACCGGAATGGCCCACGAGCTTTCACTGGTCTCGAGGAGTCGCCAGCACCCGTCTTCGTTGGTCAGAGGAAAGCCGGCCTGTTGCAGGACTTCGAGGTCGCGGTACAGGGTGCGCGTGGATTGGGTTTCTTCAATCGCCTCTTTCAGATGGGCGACGGTCATCCCTCGCTTGGCGCCTTCCAACGTGCGCAGCAGTCGCCACTGCCGAACGAACTGAGAGCCGCGATGTGCTGGTCTGCCAGCGGTCATGCTGCAGCAGTGTACACCCAGACGCCGGGACGCGGCGAAAAGCTCGATGCCCTGGGGCGTGGAAGACCGAGCAGGGTGCTTGGGCCTACTGGCCCGTGTACGGCCGCGAGTCCGCGGGCGGGGTCTGTCCCGCAACGTACGCCGGGCTGCCCTGCGACGTGATGGTCACGGTGGCGGAGGTCAGGCCCGTCGAGCTGGCCGTGATGACACTGGTGCCCGAATAGTAGGTCCGAAACTCGATGGCGGCTTGACCATCGAGAATGGCGATATCGCTCGCCGGCTTGCTCGGCCCTGGCGTAAACGTGATGCTCGGCCCGGTCGGGAACTCGCCCGGCCCGGAGGTGACGGTGAGGGTCACCGCAACGTTGTTGCTGATCGCCTTGCCGCTCGCATCGACGACGGTGACTAACAGCCACGCGTCCTGCGTGCCGTCCACTGCCGAAAGCGTCGTCGTGCTCGACGTGAGCTTGAGCGCCGCCGGCGTGCCCGAGGTCGGCCAAGTGGGCGCCGCCACCTTCGCGTAGGCGTTGCGATACCAGTAGTAGGAACGCTTCGGAATACGGAAGTAGTCGACGATACCCATGATCCCGTACGAGGCGTCGGCTTGGGTGCCGTGATCGAACACGCACCATTTGGAAACTCCCGAGCGCCACGCGGATTGGGTGGGCATACCGTTCGATACCGTCAAGTTCGCCCAGCCGGGATCGTAGCTGCCCGGCCTGGTCGAGGACACGCTGCCGTATTCCGAGACCATGTTGGGCATGCCGGGGTTGTCGTACCCCACGCCGTCGCCGTTGAAGCCGGCCACGTCGCCAAGCGTGTCGGGTTGCGTGCCGCCGATTGCCGACTGTGCGCCGCCGATGGCCGCGGGCCGTCCAATCGGCGCGGGATCGAGTTGGTGGGTCAGGGCGACCGCCTTCTTGAGCAGGGCGATGACCCTGTCCGCAGGACCGCCGTTGAAAAAGTCCTCGTTGCCCATGCTCCACGCGATGATGCTCGGGTGATTGCGATGGATGCGGATCATATCCGTCAGGCTGGCGAGGACGTTGGTGTCGAACGTGTCGTAGTCGGCAGAGGTGCTCGGGTAGGCACCGTTGTAGGGCCAGCCGCCTCCGCCGCCGAAGCCGCCCCAGAAGCAGTTCTCCGACCAGAACAGGATGCCGAGCTGGTCGCAGGCATCCGCAAAGGCCGGCGCCTTGGGATAGTGCGAGCCGCGGATGAAGTTCATCCCCGCGTCCTTGACCATCTTGACGTCGCGGTAGAGAGCCGAGTCGGCCACGCCGTCGCCCCAGCCCGCGTGGTCCTGATGCACGTTCCCACCTTGCATCCAGTAATGCGAGCCGTTCAGGGAGAAGCCTTGCGACCCCGACCAGGTGAACCAGCGGAATCCGAACGGCGTGGTGAAGGTGTCCACGTTCCCCGTGCCGTCGGAAAGATAAGAAATCGCCTGGTACATCGTCGGATGGTCGGGGTGCCACAGCGAGGGGCTGCTGACGGCAGGCGTGGTCTGGTCGAACGTCACCGTCGCGCCCGCGGCGATCTGCTGCGGAGTCGAAATGGTGGTGACCACCTTGCCGCTGCTATCCACGATGTCCGTCTTCAGCGTGGCGCTGACGGCGGCCGAGCGGCTGTTCTGCACTTCCGTCTTGATCTCCACGGTACTGGACGAGCCCGTATTCGTAGCCAACGTGGGCGTCGTGACCCAGGTGCCGTACCAAGTGATGTGCAAGAGATCCGTAATGACGACGTTGACGTCTCGATAAATGCCGCCCTGGAATGTGTGATCGCCCGTCAGCGGCGGGAGCTGCGCGTTCCAGTTGTTGTTCAATCGCACCGCCACCACGTTGTCGCCGGTCGTAATGGCGGAGGTGATGTCGATCGAAAATCCGTTGTAGCCGCCGATGTGCTGGCCGACCTGCTTGCCATTGATGTAGATCTGCGCTTGATCGAACGCCGCCTGGAACTCGAGAAACACGCTCTTACCCGACCAGGACGCCGGGACGGTGAAGTGTTTCCTGTACCAGCCGTAGCCCACGTAGAACTTCGTCGACGCGAAGTAGGGCAGACCGAACGAATGCGGCAGGCCGACGTTGCCCCACGAGGAATCGCTGAAGGCCGTCGCCTCCGCACCCGTGACATCGGCTCGTTTGAACTTCCAGGACTGATTGAAATTCTGAATCACACGCGGTCCGGTGGGGGCTCCACCAGCGCCCGTCGTGCCGCCGCTGCCCGGTTGTCCAGCGCTCCCGGTGGTGCTGGTCCGAGCGCCACCTTGACCGGTCGTGCCTCCAGCACCCCCACCGCTTGCTACCCCACCGCCGCCTTGGGCGGAAATTCCTCCCTGGCCGCCGGTCGATCCGCCATTGCCGCCATTGCCGCCATTGCCACCATTGCCACCACTGCCACCCTGACCAGTTGCGCCTCCTTTGGCTCCCGCTCCACCGCCGCCCTGGCTGCCTCCAGTGGGCTGCGCGCCACCACCTGCTCCTCCCGCCGAGACGGTCGAGCCTCCGACTCCTGCCGTTCCACTAGCGCCTCCGCTGGCGCCCGAGCTCCCACCGCTGCCCTTCGTTCCACCACTTTGCTGGGGTCCCGGGTTGGATTGACCGCAGGCGGCCAGCAACGTGATTGCGATCGACCAGGTTAATACGTGACGCATCAGATCTCCCATCTTGAAACTCATGGCTCACCAGAGTTGTGTGTCAACGGCATCGAATAGGCCCGTCCTTTGGAAGAGCCTCTGCGAGGCAGAAATGGCTCACTCCAAGCGCACTCGCGTTAAGTCTGTCCGGCGCGTTGACACTTGTCACGGCTCTATCGAGGAAAACTCCGCTGCCGCTGCTGCTGCTGCTGCTGCTGCTGCTGCTGCTGCTGCTGCCCTGTCATAGCGCATTACGCGTGTCTTGTCGCCCCGCACTCGCAGTCATGCGTTTGTGTTACCCCGCGCCGGTTTCATCGACTACATTTCTTCTCCACCTCGGAGACAACATGCGCTTCGCTTTGATGACCCTTGCCGGCCTGTTTTTGATCTCTTGCTTGCGTAGCCCCTTGGACGAGTGGGCGAATGTGACTGCGGCTGCCGACGGCACGGTTGGCACGGTCGGTGCCGGTGGCACCCAGGGTGGGGCGACGGGCGCGACTTCCGTTAGCTGTACGGACCACGCGTCGATCCACACCCAGATCGCCACCGACTTCGGCGGCACCTCGATTCCGCTGGATGGGTCCAGCAAGCAGTACTACTTCCAGGCCAACTGGTGGGGCATGTACGATCAGGAGTCCGAAACCCTGAATGGGTTGTCGTTCTCCGTGGCCAACCCCGCTCGCGCCGCCTCGTACAGCGACAACCCTATGGGCTATCCGTCCTACTTCGTTGGCTCCTATGCCGGTCACACCACCGCGGGCAGCAACCTGCCCAAGAAGGTATCGGCGTTGAGCAACGTCTACACGTCGTTTTCGACCAACGCGAGCAGCATGGGCTACTCCAACTACAATGCCGCCTACGACGTATGGCTGACCGCCACAGGTGCGCCGCTGCCCTCGTACCAATACGATCCCGGAGCCGGCGGAGCTTACTTGATGGTCTGGCTGTTCAAACCCACCGATCGCCAGCCCCGCGGATCCATTGCGCGCCCCAGCCAAACGGTTCACGGACTTCCAGGAACGTGGGATGTTTGGGTCGACAGCAGCAATCCGCCGTGCATCTCGTACGTAAGCACCACACCCTTGGACAAGCTGGACTACGACCTGAACAACTTCATCCAGGATTCCGTCACCAACAACTACGGCATCACGAGCAGCATGTATCTGAGCATCATCTTCGGCGGCTTCGAAATCTGGGGCGAGGCCGACGGTCTAACGGCCAAAGCCTTCTGTGCCAACGTCCTCTAAGAGCGGGCCATCGCGGGCGGGCGGACTTCGCCCCCCCTGGTTGACTTGTGCGCCACTTTTGCTCATGCTGCGATGGGTTCTCAGAGCGGGAAGCGACGAGGACGTTCAAGGTGAGGTCAAGCAAGATGAGGTCAAGCGCATGCGTACCCTGAAGGCGATGTTGTTCTTGATACCGGCGGTTCTGGTGTCGATGTCCGGGCCCGCTTCTGCGGCCAGCAGACAAGCGCAGGAGCGCGCAGCCAAGAAAGCCTGCCTGGCCGGCGATCCGGCCAAAGGCGTGGAAATCCTGGCCGAACTCTACGTCGATACTAACGAGATCGTGTACATTTTCAATCAGGGTAGATGTTTTGAACAGAACCGGAAATACGACGACGCGATCGGGCGATTCCGCGAATATCTGGTCAAGGGGGAAAACCTCTCGGCCGAGGAAAAGGCCGTAGCGCAAAAACGCATCGAGGCCTGCGAATCCTATCTCCCCAAAAGCGCGCCGCCTCCTACCGTGGTCGCGCCGCCTGTCGTGCAGGAGCAGCCAGCCCAGGGCCCCATTTCGCCACAGGTCGCAGCCGTCGCGCAGCAGCAGCCGCAGCTCGACGGCAAGGCGGGCTCGGGACTGCGCATCGCCGGCATCACGGTGGCATCCGTCGGCGCTGCCGCCTTGATCGCCGGCGTGGTCTTGAATCTCAAGGTCAACAGCATGTCGAGCGATCTGCAGAAGCCCGACAATTTCAACCGCGACACCGATACCTCACGCAAGAACTACAAGACCCTGGGCTGGATCAGCTACGGCGTGGGCGCTGCTTGCCTCGCGGGTGGCTCGCTGCTCTACTACCTTGGCTGGCATTCCGGGCGAAACTCAGGGTCCAGCGTTGCCCTGGTGCCGAACGTCGCGCCTGGCACGGCCGGTGCCGCGCTGACAGGAGCTTTCTGATGTCTTTCTCGTCTGCTTTCTCACACGCGTCGGGCGGCCGACATCGGCTTGGGCTGGCATTGGCGGTTCTTTTTCCCATTCTCGCCTTCGGGTGCTTCACCGACCCGAAGATCGACCCCACCCAAACCCGCCACTGCAAAGACGACAAGAGCTGCCCCTGGGGATCCATATGCGGAACGAACGGCATCTGCTGTGAGTCAGCAGATGGCAAGACCTGCAAAGCTCTGCCCCCTGCCGGTGGCCTCGATGCGCCGGCCGTTGATTCTTACCGATCCACGGGGTACGACGTCGGCTACGACGGCACCGGTGGCGCCCCGGGATGGGACGGCAGCATGGACACGGCGGCCGATCTGGCCCTAGGCGGCCCCGAGGTGGGAACCGGGGGAATACCAGGAACCGGAGGAACAGGTGTCATTGATGCACCGGGCGCTGACGCCCTCGATGCACCCCTTACTGGAACCGGGGGAATCCCTGGAACCGGCGGCGTTGGTGGAACTGGCGGAAAGACAGGCTCGGGCGGCGGCGGTGGACCTACCGGAGGTGCGCCCGGCAGCGGGGGCATGATCGGCTCCGGCGGCACCGTGGCCACAGGCGGCGTGGTTGGCTCGGGCGGCATCACGGGCACGGGCGGCGCCACGTGCCAACCGAAACCGCGAGATTGCACATCGTCCTTGGATAACAACTGCAACGGCACGCCCGATAACCAAGAGACCACCTACTGCGCATGCATCGTCGGCCAGCCCCGTGCCTGCCAAGAGCACCCCGGCTACGACGGAACGGGAATATGCAAAGCCGGCAGTCAAACCTGCGCCGCGAGCGCCGACAAGACAACGAGCAGCTGGGGCGCCTGCAGCGGCGCCGTAGGTCCAAGCACACGCGACTGCACATCGTCCGCAGACAACGACTGCAACGGGACGCCAGATAGTCAGGAGACGGCCTATTGTCAGTGTTCCGCAGGAAAAACTCAGTCATGCCTGCCAGTGGGCATGTGCACGGCCGGCAGTCAGACCTGCGCGGCGAGCAGCGACAAGACAACCACCGGTTGGGGGCCCTGTACCGGATATACCGGCCCCACTACGATGTATAGGGACGCTGACGGCGACGGCTATGGCAATCCGTCGCAGCCTGCCCAGGTTTGTCCGGGAACATCGGGATACGTAAGCAATCGCGACGACTGCGACGATTCCAATGCTAACTTCAAACCCGGGACTTCTATCTGCAGTACCGTCATTGAGAAGAGGACGTGCCTGGCCGGTGGGGGGGCACGTCAACGCCAGAACAGTGTGCTCAGGGATGCATCAACGGGGACTGCCGGACGGATGGTACGATCGGACTCCCGGGATACGTCTCTTGCACCAATGTCTCGGGATGCCTGGCCGGAGATGGATGCGTGGAGTTCGATCCAAGTGGAAGCTGCGGCACAACGGCAGGGGGCGTCATCATCTTCTGTGACGGGCCCAATGACTGTCCGGGGCAGAAGTGTGTGCTCTACACTGCTCGCGCGCTGAACGAAGCCAAGTGTTACCCCAGCGTGCCGACAGTCGACCCTAGCGGCAACGGTGGGTCCTACCATGAGGTATGCGATCCGCTGGCCAGCACATGCCAGGCGCCCCAGGTATGCAACAAGCTGGGGCTTTACCCAATGTACGAGTGCGAGTAGCAGGACAGAGGGTTCGATCTTCCAATGCGCTCAACGTCATTGCCTTTCCGCCAAGGTGTTGGCCGCTGCTCCGTATGGCGATTGGCGCCGTCCGGCAACGAGATTCTTCCGAGAGCAACGTCTGCCGGCACCGCCAAGCGACCTGAAACACAACGGCCACAGAACCCATTCGGATCCTGTGGCCGAGTAGTTTTCGGCTGTTGACGCCGAGGCTACTTGCAGACGAACGTCGTGACGGTCGTGGCGGCGAGTGAAGCCGTGAAGCTGCCGCCGGTTACCGTGACCGCGGTCCCGGCCGTGAGGTTGGCGCTCGACGACGTCACGTAGGGCGTACACGAGGCTGGCGCCGTTCCGCCAGAGATGGCAATTGGCACGGTCGAGGCCGCAGTTCCCTTGTTGATGGCCACCACGACGACGGTGCCATCCGTACCCTTGAAAGCCGACAGAAGGAGATTCGTGTTGGAATTTCCCGCGACGTCTACCATGACGTAACCTGGCCGTACGAACTTGCTGTAGTTGCCGATCGTGTAGGCGCGCTTGGTTAACGTCGATGAGCCCGAGGCGACCAAGCCCTCGTTGTCGCTGCCGCTCGGCTGGTACCACCAATAGAGCCAGGCCGAAGCCTGGCCTACGACGAGCGCCGAGTGAACCCACCCTGCGACCGCGATGCCGTTGTTGATGTCGCTCGAAAAACCCTGTTCCGGCCAGTACATCACGCCGGACACTTCGGTTTCCCAAACCTCTTTGCTGCGTTTGCCACCGTCGACATCGGACGGCCATGCCATGGCCTTCTGCGAATCGTATTCATGCGTCGCCACAATGTCGACCAAACCCCATGCGGTCGTATCCTTGGCGAGCCAGTGGCCGTAGTCGTATCCGTTCCCCTGGGCGCAAGTGCTAGCGCAGCCGGTCGTCACCGGATCGTTCCCGAAGCATCCACAGTTCAGCGGATCTGAGCTGTTAGGATGGCTGGCAACCGTCGAGCCTGTGGCCGACGTGTTGCTCCAAAGGTGTATCCACTCCGACGGTTCGGGCGCGAGCAACTTGACGGGCGGGTTTAGTGCGTGCAGCTTCGCTCCCAAAACCTTGACCCACGCCACCATCTCGTTGGCCGTGTAGAGCATCGTATCGTAGTCGCCGTTGCAGGGCGGGCCGATCTCGCCCTGGCCGCCGCACGCCTGAAAATCGGGCTCGTTCGCCGCTGACATCGCATAGAGATTCTGGCTCTTCGCGAAGTTGGCTATCGCCGTCGCGAACGATTCGTAGCAGGTCGTGTTCAAGTGTCCGCCATACCCGTTCTTGGGAATGTTCGTCCTACAACTGGCAGGTGCGGTCCAGACTGACCCAATAACCTTGGCGTTGTAGCTTGCCGACGGAAGACTGCCCGAAAGGGTACCAGGCGAGCTCGTCGAGCTCCAGTTCATTCCCACACGCACGATGGAGAAGCCAAGCCCGGGATTGCCGGTGGTGGTGTATAGAGGATCCCAAGGAACGTTTCCGCCACCCAAGGCGGTGTTGAGTCCAAATCCCTCGATGGTCTGCTCTGTCTGATCGAGCTGCACGGTCACGCCAGTCGAGGTCGAGCCGCCCGCGCCCGTCGTGCCGCCCGCGGAAGTACCGCCTCCCGTGGCATTACTCCCCCCCCGGTTCTCATTTCCGCCAGCGGCCGAGCTGCCGCCGGCGCTGGTCGTTCCGCCCGCGGCCGAGCTGCCGCCCGAGCTCGTCGTTCCGCCCGAGGCCTGACTGCCGCCCGAGCTCGTCGTTCCGCCGGAAGAGGTCGTGCCGCCTGAGCTCGTGGCGCCCCCGGAGGCCACCGGCGCTCCGCCGCTGCCGTTGCTGCCACCGTTCGCCGTCGATCCACCTTGGCCGCTGCCACCTTTTCCGGTGTTTCCGCCAAGCCCGGTGGAGCCGCCAGAGGAGGTGTTGCCTCCCGTTCCCGGTGAGCTCCCCGTGCTCGAGCAGTTAGCGATAGCCATGGCGAGGACGGGCGCAAGCAGCATCCCACACGCACGACGCACAAATTCCGACACTTGTTTGCCTGTTCGCATGCGCGGAGTTTGAGCCAGAAGCCACCGCAGAGTCAAGCGATGACGCAAACCTTCAGGGTGCCTGTGGACTTGCTAGATCATCAACATTTTCTTGGTTCTTCGCCCATGCAAAGCACGCTAGGGGAGCCAGTCACGTCCGCTGGCCGACCTTGGCCGGTGCCGGTCCGAGGCCGCCGCCTTGCCATTGCCCGCACCTTGCGCACACGACCGCGGGCTTTGGATCCCTTGCTGACCGCAATCGCGTCTTCGAGGCCCTCGGCGATGGCTTGGAATGCTTTCTTAGTCATGGTTCGCCTCTTGAAATGCTTCTTCAACTTTCCCACGAACACGGTGAGTTGATTTCGTTCTGCCATGACAAAAGGGCGCAGAGCTGCCGGCCCGAGAAGATCTTCAGTCTACCCAACAGCCACCTCAAGCCGCGTAACGAACACTTCGTTGTGCATGCGGCTCTGAATTTCCGAGGCGTCGGCCGTTTCAAAGAACAGCTCCAGGGCTTCGATCAAGTTCGCTCGCGCTTCGTCGATCGTCGTGCCTTGGCTAGCGACGTCCACCTCCGGACACATGGCCACATAGCCGTCGCCCTCCCGCTCGATGATTGCCGTCAATTGTCGGGTCTGCATGGTCATCAAGCGTACCACGCAAGTGGAACGGGTGGGGCGGGCGGCACCCTGTGCTCAGCGGTACTGGTACGGCGGACATGGCCACAGCTCAACGCGCTTGAGCATGGCCTCGATGCCCCATCACGGGTGGCTCTGGGGGGGCTATTCGCGAAGTCGCTCTTCGTGCGGATCCATTCCCGTCGTGTACAGATCGGCCACACGCTCGCCCAATACTGCGATGTCCTTGGCCTCGCAGGTCCAGAGATTCTCTCCGTCTTCCCCATCCTCGAACATCTGCACCTTCGCCCGCTCCGCTATGCCGGTGATCTTGTCACCGTCGAAGGTGAGGCGCGCCTTGGCGAGCGAGAAATCGGTCCAATCGAAACTGAGCGTGATCGCGCACGGGCCCGTGCGATCGACCTCGCCGCGTCTACCCTCTGACTCATAGGGTTCCATCGAGCTGGCCTCGTCGACCATGAGATCGTCCCCGAGCGGTTCGACGCTTATGAAGACCTCGGAAAAACGCCCCAGGCTTTGACATGCAGCGCGGGTGTTCCGGACTCCAGGGGTACCATCCAGTTTCCATGAACGCTTGCGTCCCAGATGCAGCTTGAACGCGCCAGGATGGAGGCAGGCAGGCAAGTCCGGGGGCTGCCGTTCCCGTCGGCCCAAGACGGGAGAGCTCGCCTCTTTTGGAACGTACACCTTGGTGCGATGAAGCTCGCCAGTCAGCACTCCTTTCGGGTCAGCGCTCAGCTTAAGGGTCAGGTGACCTGCTTGTTCTGTATCCTTTTCCATCGTCAGGGCGCAGTTCCTATCGACCGTTAGCGCGATCGGGCCAGGCATCAGCCCCAAGATTGGCCGCTCCTGAAGGATTTCAGCCCGGCCTTGAGTGATCCGAAAACGCAGCCACCAGCCGTAGTTTCCATTCGAGGCAAAGCGCACGCGGTATAGACCGTCCACGTCGCAAACCTTCGGCGGAACGGTCACCGGTGGCCGCGCGACCGGCGTTCTCTCCTTGGGCCGCGTGCACCCCTGGAGTGCCACCGCGCAGAGACAGAGAATCGTTGTCCTACTCGGCATGGTCCCAGTGCCACTCTTCCTTCCAATACGGCTTGAAGCCATGATTCTTGGCGTTGGCGAGTAGCCACTTATATAGCCAGGACTTCCGCCACAAGGGCTTCTGGGCGCTCGATGCTCCCAGCATGACGATGCCGCTCTTCATCTGGCCTGTCTTCTTGTCCAAAGCGTAGTTGGCGAAATATTGTGAAGTGCTGAAATCGACCGCAATGCCACGCGTGTGATTGCTGAATCCCGGCGGTGCCTTCTTGTCAATCATTCTGTCGAGCATGATGTGAAAGGCCGCCTCGCCGAGCAGCCCCCCCTTGGATGCTTCACGTTCCTCTTTCGAAGCATCCATGTGCGTCTTGAAAGCCTCCACCCAGGCATGCTTGTCCTGATTCAACGTGCGATACGCAGACGCCACACCGATGGAATGGACATCCGTTCTACCCTTTTGGGGATCGTGCAGATCCGCGGTGATCGCGATGAACATCTTGGAGAAGATGGGTTCGATCTTCGGATGAAGCTCCAAGCCGGGCTTGATTCCAGGGGCGGTGATAGGGACATGTTCGCCGTCGGCAAGATCGAAGAGGTAGGGCTTCGGCGGCTTGCTCGCCAGTTTGAGGCGAATCTGCGCGTTGAACACACGGCGCATGAATCCCGTGGTGGCCGCGTCCGCTTGCGCTGGAAGCTGATCGGCGGTGATCGCCTTTGGGGGCAGAGCCGGCTCGCCAGCCACGAGGGTCTTCTTCGCTTCGCCGGCGGTAGCCGTATGTTTCTCTATTCCAGAGGGATCAGCATTCGGATCCATCGGGTTCGTCCTCCTCCAGAAAGTAGTCACTGTCGTGGACGTGGACAGTATGTTCGTCACCTTCGACGAGCGAATGGAATGTGACCATCCCTGATGCGCCCACGACCTCCTCCGCTACGACAACGCCGTTCTTCAATAGCCTCACGGTAGCCCCCACTCTTGGGTGACCATGGCTATCCCTGACGTCCAGCTCGATGGGCACAAGTCGCTTTCGCGAAGGCGACTTGCCAGAGGCCGCGACCTCCGCTGCGCCTGACGAGCTGCCAGCGGAGCCACCGCCCCCCTTTCCCTTCACCGGCTCCGCCTCCTGCAATTTCAGCGCACTCTTGCCTTTGACCGTGCACACGCCGTCGGCTTCGACGATGACGGTCTTGCTCTTCATGGCCACGGCGTCTTCACCCATGGCCACCACGCTGCCGGCGCCGGCGGCGGCGGTCACGGCGGGGCTGGCGATGGCGACGCCGCCGGGCAGGATGGCCAGCGAGCTGGCGCCGCACACGAACTTGATTCCCGTCGGCGAGTCGAAGGTCGCCTTGCCGGTCTTGTCGAGGCAGACAGTGGCGCCGCCTGCGGTGATGGTGATGGTGCCCGCCGAGTCCATGGTCACGTTGGTGCCCTTGAACGTCATGTTGGTCGCGCCCTGATTGAGCTGGAACTTCTTGTCGGTGGTCAGCTTGTGGGCCTGTTTGACGTGCTCGTCTTTGTTTTTCTCCGCGAAGAATTCCTGATTGCCGTCCACCTTGCGCGAGTGGTCGCCGCCGTAAACCTGCGTGACCGGCCCGGTGACCGTCTTGTCGTGGGTGCCGCCGATGACCACGCTGTCGTTGGCGTCGACCGTGAGCTGGCGATCGTTCTCCACCAGATTGGCTTCGTCGTTGCCGACGAAGATGATGCGATCCGTGCCCACGTCCAGGGTCTGGTCGTGCTTCACCCGCGTGGACATGTCCTTCTCGGCTTGCAGGTGCAGCTCTTCGTTGCCCTTCTTGTCCTCGAAGCGAATCTCGTTGAAGTTGCTGGCCGTGCCGCCCTTGCTGCTGCGGCTCTTGATGCCGCTTTGGGTTTGATGGGCCGGCAGATCGTAGGGCGGCATATTGTCCCGATTGTAGAGGTGCCCGCGAATGACGGGCCGATCCGGATCGCCGTCGAGAAACGCGATGATCACTTCTTGGCCCACGCGCGGAAGGTACTGCGCGCCCCACTTGGCCCCGGCCCACATCTGCATCACGCGCACCCAGCACGACGACTTCTCGTAGCCCTCGGCCCTGCGATCCCAATCGAAGTGCACCAGCACGCGGCCGAATTTGTCGGTCCAAATCTCTTCGCCCGCCGGGCCGACGACCAGCGCGGTCTGGGGACCGGCCATCCTAGGTTTCCGCGTCGTGCGCTGCGTGCGGAACTGGGTGTGACTGTCGAGCAATCGGTAGCTCGCCTTGAACGGCTCGTCGGAGATCATTACATCGGCCACATCGCCGGTTTCGTATTGATCGACGCTGAGACTGTAGCTCGCGGCGATCACCAGGTACTGTTTGTCAAAGTCCTTTTCACCCCAGAACGGCTCGCCATCGACCGTATCTGGTCCCGGACGCAGCGACACCAGGTTGCCCAGCCCCAAACCCATGGTGTTGCCTTCCACGTCGATGCCGGTGTGAACCACGCGGCCCACCCGCGTGCGCGCGGTTGCCTCCTGCTGGGCCTCTTCAGGCTTGGACAGTCCGCCGGGGGAGTCGTAGTGCTCGAATTCGTGTCCCGTCACCAGATCCTCCGCCGTCGCCTGCCCGAACCGAGGCTGTCTCGGCCGCATCTGCGTCGGGTCGTATCCGCTCAGTACCGTGTGGCGGCCGGGATAGAGCGCCCGGCGGACCTGCAGGCCCCAGAAATGCTCTTCCGAGCCGGCGACCCGTCGCTCTTTCGCGGTGTAGAGGATCGACTCGTATCCATCGGCTGTCTCGTGCGCGGTGATGGAATCGGCGAACACCAGGGTGTGCTTGCTCTCCTCGTGCTTGAAGAGAAAGTAGATGCCTTCTTCTTCGAGCAAGCGCTGCACGAAATTCAGGTCGCTCTCGCGGTACTGGACGCAGAATTCGCGTGCGTAATAGGTGTGGTCCTGAATCGACCCCGATTCGACGTTCGTCAGCCCGCGCTTGGCCAGGACCGCCTTCACGATGGAAAGCGCGTCCTGTGCGGAATCGTTGAAGATGCGGCAGTCGAAGGCGAAGTCGAACAGGCTCAGCATCGGCCTGATCTCGGCCGCATAGCGCGTGTGCAGCTGCGTGGCCCCGCCCTTGGAAAACCTGGTCACGATGCCGTGAAAGAAGCGCTCTTTGCCGGTGCCAAGCTGGATGCACACGGCGAGCGGCTTGCCCAGCACATCGGCGGGATCGAGGTCCGGCTCTTTGGAAAGCAACCCGAGATCGAACTTGTACGGTCGCCCCAGCTCCTCCTGCCCCTTGAGCGTCTCAAGCAGCAACACGCCCTTGGGAAAGGGGCCCGTCACCGAAGTATCACGACCCAGAAGCGCCATGGCTATTGGAGCACCCTAGCCCATGACCTACACGCGTCAAGGGCTGAGTGCGATGGGGGACGCCGCGGAGAGAGTGAGAAGACCCAGCACCTTGTTGGGTGCCATCCATGGGACTAGACTTGACCTATGACTCAAGCAAGCACCGCCGAGCTTCTGGAGTGCGCGCTGCGACTGCCGGCCGACGACCGGCTTGCACTCGCGACGGAGATCCTCGAAAGCGTCGAAGGCACTGAGGATCCGAAATGGGTCGCTGCGTGGGCCGCCGAACTCGACCGCCGGGCGGAAGAGCTGGATGCGGGTACGGTGAAGACCATCCCCTGGGAGCAGGTCAAATCGGAAATGCTCCAGCGCTTGCGTTCGAAATGAAGCCGACGGCTTTCGCGCCTGCTGCCCGTGCGGAATTCGATGCGGCGGCGGAATGGTACGAGTCCAGTGTCGCTTCCGGAGGGCCGTTGCCCAGCGGTTTCCGTATGTCATCTTCTTTCGCGAGCTGCCCGATAGCGTGGAAGTGATCGCCGTCGCGCACGCCGCGCGCGAACCCGGTTATTGGCTCAAGCGCAAGTAGCACACGCGTGGATGTCCTCGCATGTCAGGCGCGGAGGCGCGGCCAGAATCTGCGCCTCGGTCTCCCCAGCCGCGAGCTTGTCCAAGATCAGCTCGACGGCAATGCGAGTGCCCTTGACGACGGGCTTGCCCATCATCACGTCAGGCCGGGACTCGATGCGCTCAGCGGAAATCACGCGGATAGTTTACGCCGGCATCTGGGACTGGCCAAGCGAACAGCCCGAAGGCCCAAGAAAAGGTCGCGAAGAAGGCTTGTGCAGCCGGTGACTTTCGCAAAGGCCCGTAGCCGGCGTTGACAGTCCCATAGCTGCTACGGCGTTCGGGCGCATGCTGGGCGACGTCTTTTGCCGGGGCCCTTGCTCATTGGCACTCGAACCCCACAAAAAGAAAACGCCCGACCGAGGTGGGCTGGGCGTTTCAGAGGGCTTCTTGCTGCGCGCTTATGGAGTGGCTTCAGTTGACGACGGTCGCCCAGCCGGCGGCGGGCATACTGAACTGCACCTTCTGGCCGCCGATCGAGACGACGTAGCTGGTGTTGGCGGAGCCACTGTTGTACATGACCGCAACGATGTGGCCGTCCGGGTTCTTGAACGCGACCGCGTCGCCACCGGTTGTCGCAACCCTCGTGGCGCCCACATCGACGAACTGAGAGAAATGACGGAAAACGCAATAGGCCGGTGTAACGTTCAACGCCTTCGACGATGTGTTCACCGTCAATAGCGCGTCCTGGTTCCAGTCGCGGCACGTGTCGTTGCCCTTGCCCACCGTGTCCAGCACCATGTTCCACGCGTTATAGGCCGTTACCTTGCCCTTGGTGATTGCGTTTCGTATGTAGTTCCAGCTTTCCACGCCATACGCCTGATCGTTGGGCGCTTGCGTGCTGTTGTAAGTGGGGCAGCCCGAAGTCCCCGAAGTACCGCAGCTGCTTTGGCTGAATGGATAGTTGCCACACTTGTGCTCGGTGGCCCAGACCGAAAGGCCGCCGGCCGAAAAGCTGCCGCTGTTCAAGTCGTCGAGGACGCCCCACTGCACGCCGGCGACTTTGAAAAAGCCCTTCGCGGTGGAATCGGCAAGAGCTGCAGTCGCGATGGCTTCATCCTTGCCGCTGCTGTTATTCGACAGTGTCCCGAGCATGATGCCGACGCCAGTGCCGTTGAGCGCCGGACCCAAGTACTGGCCGACGAATTTGGTGTAGAGCGCCGAGGTCCAGAGGCAAGACGGGTAGCACAGGGCATAGTCGGGCTCGTTCTGAGGGGCGACGATGGAAATATTGATGCCGGCGGTCTTGTATGCTGCAACGAACTTGGCGAAATACTGACCATAGGCGGTGAGATTAGCAGCAACGTCGTTCATGTTCCCGCTGTCGAAGTTCGACGTGGTCGTCTGGTTGGTAGTCTCGGCGTTCGTCATGTATGGCCCGGTCTTCATCCAGGTGGGCGGTGTCCAGGGGCTCGCCCAGAACTTGATGTCTGACCTCACAGCCAACGCTGCTTTGATGAAGGGGATGAGGTACATTTCATCCTCGGTGGTGTTGAAGTTGGCCATCGAGGTGTCTGCGCTGCCCTCGTCGCACGTGTAACGGGTCACGGCGTAGTCGCTGGATCCCATGGGAATGCGTCCCATGGCGAAGTGGGCGCCATCTGTCCCGAACAGGAGCTTCATGGCCCTGTCCTGGTCGCTCTGGCTGAGCGCCTGAAGGTACTGCCACCCCTTTTCGTTGAATGCGCCGCCAAAACCTTCCCACGTCTGGGATGCAGAGCTGTCGTTGACGGTCACGGTTGCGTTCCCGGTCGACGTGCTTATGGTTCCGGGCGTCCAGGTGGTACCACTGCCTGATACGCAGCTACCATTGTTTGAGGTGTAGACGGCGGGTCCAGCCGAGGTGGTGGCTCCGCCCGTGGCCGGGCTGCCGCCCGCGCCTTGCGTCCCTCCTGCCGCCGTGCCGCCCGCGCTCGTCGAGGTCGTGCCCCC
>OBLT010000306.1_pt1 | contig 34604 bp, 27 predicted proteins | sample 1518721 | NCBI WGS metagenome assembly OBLT01 (sample SAMEA3539307, study PRJEB22396) | soil metagenome | biome: tundra; feature: field; material: soil | place: USA | collected 2010-05 | depth 0.15 m | reverse complement strand
GTATTCTTCATGCTGAATTTCCTTCCCGCCCTGCTCTGTAATTGAGTGTACGAGAAGTGTCTCAGCTATATTGGCACGGAGGGAATGCCGGTGGCATCTCTCCGCAGACTGCCTGGCGAACAGTAAGCAAGGTGAACGGCAGTTCCCTTAAGCCCGGCGACAACGTCCTGTTCCAACGGGGCGGAGAATGGCGGGAGTCGCTGAAAGCACCCGCGAGCGGCGAGACCGGCAACCCGATTACGTTCGCCGACTATGGCACCGGAGCCAAACCGAAGTTGTGGGGGAGCGTGATCCTGGCCAACAGCGAATTCCAGCCCGCCGGAAAAGGCCTCTATACGTATTCCATAACGACTCCGGTGCTGGCCGCTCTGGTCGATCATCAATTCCTCTACTACAAGGCGCCGCATAACGCGCCACCCGAACCGCTCTTCTGGTCGTTCAGCGGCTCGACTCTTACCATCAACTCCCCACGGTCCGATCCACGCATCGATGGCAAACTCTATACTGCCGTGGTTCGTCAGGACATCATATACAGCAACTATAAGAATCATCTGACGTTTTACAATCTGGCGGCAGACGAGAGCGCAGCACCCGATGGCGGCTATGCCTTCCGTATCATGGGCAGTGAGGACGTCCGGATGGACCACTGCGAAGCCTATCGGGCCGGAAAGCACCACTTCGGAGTGATCAATTCGACGCGGGTGATTGGGACAAACCTGTACGCCGCCTGGGCTATGCCGGGTCTGGGTCATGGAGGTGGAATTGCTTACGTATCGTACGGCGATGCTACCAGCCCGCTTCCCGAACAGACTTCGGAGTGGCACAACTGCGTCTGGGATCATCCGGACGATCCGCAAGACAAGGACTCCTATTTCTCGTTCTACTGCCACGGCGCTAAGCTTACCTCCGTTCTTGTAGACAAGATGATTTCCCTCGGAGGAAATTTTTCCGTCGCCACTGAGGAGAACTCTGGAACGAAGGTCTTGGTTCATGGAGGCCTGGTTCAAAACGCACGAGTAGAAGTTTACGGCCGGAACAGCGTATTTGATGGAATGCGTATCACTGGTCCGCTCGCCACCTTGGATATGATCGGTTCGGACCTCACTTTCCAGAACATGATCATTGATGGTACTAATTTAGGGAACTCCTGGTACCAAAGTGCGATTGTTTCCCGCGGGACTGGAAACACTCTGCGTTTCAGTACGGTAGCCGTTGATCCCCACGCATCCCCCATCACTACTTGTATAGCTGTGGACAGCAAGGGCACACCCGGCGCCAAGTTTAGTTACTATGGAAACATCCTCTTAGCGCCGGGGCGCGTCGTAAAACAGTGGAGCGACCACCCGCTCGGCGCCGAGTTTTCCGAAGTTCGGTACAACTTTTATAGTCCCCGGGCGAGGTTCAACGACCGCGATATCAACCTGACTCAGTGGCAGGCCGCCGGGTTCGATGGGGGATCACTGCAAGGCGATCCGATGTTCCAGGATCGAACCCACGGCGATTACCGTCTTCGGAAGGGCTCTCCCGCCATCGATGCGGTGCCGCCCATTTCGACGTTTGAGCCGAGGTGCCCGATATCCGAGGACTTTAGCGGCGGAGCGCGTCAAGAAGGCGCGGCGCCCGATATGGGCGCCCTGGAGTATCGGAATCAGGGGGACACGCCACCAGCAGCCGACGCACGTGTTTTCGGGGCGGTAATCTTCGGATTGACAGGGGCGCTCGTGGCTCTGTTACGCCGGAGGAAACCCGTGTCAACCGGCTCCCGTTGAATGGGCTCGCAGAACGTTTATCGGGAGAACAGACTCTTGACCTTTTCGTTTTGGGGATCGGCGTACCAGGTCCGGAACATCACGCTGTCACCTTGCTGAACCGCCTTGACGAGACTCTTGTGGTAGAGATCAAGCGGTCCATCCGCCGTGTAGATCAACGAGAACGAAGCGGGATATACCGCGCGCACATCCGCGGACGTCGAGACTTCCCCTCTGCGCAGTTCTTTGTACGGAACAGAATATGCATAGTACCGGAGATTAGAGTGTTCCGGAATCAGCAGAACATCAGGGAAGGCGGCCGCTACTTTTTGTATGATCGCGGGATCCATCGGGTTACCATCGGTGGCGTTGACATTCGAGTCGACGTAGGCCATCGTGATCCCCCATCGGTTCTTGGCGTATGTAATCTTATCGATAAGAAGCTGTGCCGGGTCTGCCACCACTGTCTGTGCGGCCCGTTGCCCGTCGGCAGACATGGTGAGTTGCTGAGGCCTGACGGTAACTCCCACCCGCAATCCCGCGTTGCGGAAGCGCTGGAAATATTCGTCGACAACGTCGGCCATTTCGGGGGCAAGTTGATTCACCATCCGAGGATCGCCCAGGTAGGAAACGGCATTGGCGAACTTCTGCCCTTCGATATCCCAGGTAATCGCTCCCTGGGCATTCATGCTGTTCATGATGGCGATGGCGCTGTCAGCCAGTACCAGAAGCCTCTGGCGAAAGTCCGCCTTGCCTGAGGGAGTGGCAATGTTCAGGTGGGAATCGCCAAACCATCCTTGCGGATTGGTTGGGTCGTTTAGCCCGCCTGTCGCCAGAAATATGGCCCCAATGGGCCGGCGGTCGGACCATTTCAATTGGCTCGGGAAGGCTTCGTGGAAGCGCTTATACAAATCGGCAGCCACCTTGGCCTGGCTCGCATCGGCGTGCGCGAACCGGATGCTCACGTCGTACTGGTCAGTGCCTTTGGGCGGGATCGGCCTTTCTATTCGGGGGTAACTATCGGGATATGTGGGCACGCTGCCGGTGTGGACACTCAGGGGAAAGATGGTGTTCGTTGGCCGGTCGTTCGCCCAGGGAAAACCTACCATTAGCGGTTGTGTGACATCCTCGCTGGCAATCACGATCGAGCCCGAGCCGTACGAGGCCCGCACCAGCGCAAGGTCGCCGATGTTGTGGGCCAGCAGGGGCGTGGTCCCGTCGTACTCCTGAACCTTCTCGGGAAACTTGAGGCTGAATGGTTGAAATTGCAGCCCTACGATGGTATCCGCGGAGGTATTCGTGGTTCGAATGCCGAGCTGCAGTTGATTGTGAGTGGTGCTATAGGTAACCTGCACGGTGCCCCAGGGAAAGGTCCGGTTCAACTGCTGTTTCTGCACATCCAGGTCGACGGTGCCTGAAGTCTGCCCCAAATAGGTTTCGCCGTTCGCCTTTTTCAGCGTGACCCGTTCCACACGAAACTCACCGTCCCCAATGTATTCCACATTGTTGCACTGTAGCGATTTGATGCCTTTCTTTTCGAGTGTGACCGTAGCCACCAGCGGGCGTGCGGATCTGATGAGCACCCCCCCGGCCAATATGGCCGCTCCCGTTACCGACAAAACCACGATCGTTGACAACCTCATCCCACCTCCCACCCAAACGCTTGAAGATCTGCCGCGGCCTAACCGTGGCAACCGCCCTGCCGCGACGAGCGGTGCCGCATTGGTAACCGGTACAAACAGCTAGCGCCGTTGAAGATCGCACGGCGCGGCAACGGGAGCCAGATTGACGGCGACAAAGAAGTCACGGGCAATCGGCTCGATGGTGTACGAGATCTTATCGAACGATCCGAACAGCTTTTCCAACTCCTCGCGCCGGTACAAATAGAGATCGCAACGAGAGCGATACCGGAGCTTCCTCTGCCAGCCTAGAACTCCCCCTGCCGCCGGGAAGGAAAGAAGGACCTTGGAACGCGACAGCGAGAGGGCCTTCTCAATGACTCTGCGAGGGTCGGACATGTAATCCATGAAGCCCATGAGGATTACGTAGTCGAAAATCTCTTCCGAAGAAAAGTTGAGGAAGTCCGCCACCCGGAACTCACAGCGGCCGCCTACGCCCGTCTTACGCGCGTGTTCTTCGGCGATTTTGAGCATGCCGTCGGCGAAATCGATGCCGACCACCCGGCGGGCGCCCCGCTGGGCCAAGGTAATGGCGTAATGTCCGGGGCCGCAGCCCACATCCAGGATGGTTTTGCCTTGTATGGGGGAGCAGTGCTCCACGGAGTGCACGAAGCGGAGCTTCATGCTCTTGCGGAACAAGTTGTTGAGCACACCATCAATCAGGCCGCCGTGAGTGCTGTAGATGGCGTCGAAGTCGCCGGCGTACTGGTGAAAGAATCCTTGGGTACGATCTATGGTCATTAGGTTAGGCCTCTGCTTCTGTCACTGGAGATCAGATACTGCTGAAAAGTGGTCACTCGAAAGTCGTCCAAAATGCGGGAGAGCTTTGATTCAGTCGCGGCAATATTGACATACGACTTGAACTGGCGATAGGCGTTCATGGGCAATCGCGGATGGCCGGGGTCGATCTCCCGGGGGTGAATGTAGAAGACTACCGGGTTCCCCTCATCTACCGCTTCGCGCGACTTGCGCCGGATAAACCAGTAGGGAAACAATCGCAGATATCCGCCCCCCGAGACACACATCGGTTTTCCCAAAACGCTGGCAACGGTGATGGGGAACTCGAACAGCACCTGCCCGTTTCTGCATGGGATGGCATGGAATTCGCGCGGAGCATTGGGCCTTCCGCCATGCCCATGGGAAGCGGGGAATATGGACGAATCGTAGCGATAGCCCGCCTCCGCGAGAGTATCGAAAATCCACTCTGCCATGGAAAAGCCGGGTGCACGGTAACCGTTCACGGCCGTACCAGCGGTCTCTTCCAGGACTAAACGCGCCCTGAGCACATCGTCATAAAACTGCTCGCGCGTGAGTTCGTTAGTCAGCCGGTGCGCATAACCGTGAGACGCGATTTCATGTCCCCGGCGGACGGCTTCTTTCACGAGATGGGGAAACCGTTTGGCTACCCAGCCCAGGAAGAAACACGTCGTCGTTGCCTTCTTTTCGCTGAACAGGTCGAGGAGCCGCATGAAGTTTTGCTCCACCCTCGACGGCAGGCTGTCCCAATCCTCAATTTGAGGACCGCCGACATCCAGGATGTGAAACCAGTCTTCCACATCCACCGTGAGAAAGCCATCGGCCGTTTTTGCGGATACCGGGGCCACTCGATCGGATTGTTGCTGGGACCAGGAATGGTCCTCCATGAGCGTGGGTTCCAAAATGGCATTGCGGGACCAGACGCTCCCCGGCCGCCCGTGGTCCGCCGGGTTTCCCTGTGCCATGGCAGGTGAATGCCGTAGACTTGTCAAATAGCGATTCGACATCATAGGTGCCTGTTCCCCTTCGGATTCGGGACGCTAGGAACGATGCTGCCTTGCGTAACGACTCGGTTAATAACGATGTTGACCTGCATAGGCGAAAATCTGCTTCTGTGAGGGCTCCCACGCCATGGTTTTGACTTCGACCTTTTCAGTATGAAACTCGACGGCGGGCAGCAGGCTCGCCACGGTAAAGTGAATCTTCACCGGATGTCCGGCTGGAAGTTGTACGGGAAACTGAAACTCCGTGGCGTATGGCGGGAGAGATACCGCAAGATTTCGCGGCGTCCCCTCGAGATTCGCCAGATACCGGGGAGTCAGACCCAGGAGGGGAATGGACTTCCATGGATTCAATGTGTAATAACGAACCCGGACGACTGCGATGCGGTCACCCCCGTCCGCCGCCTGTAGGGCATAGGCGCCTCCGGATGCGGGAAGAACCGTCTGAAAGTCCTGCGAAGGTTCACGCCACGGTTGTGGATTCCGGTGCCATATCACGGCGTGACAGACCTCGCCCAGCGGCTGGTAGTTATCGAGGAGAGCTTCGTAAAACTCCCATCGTTCGTCTTGCAGCCACTCCTCGAAAGAAAAGACCGGAGTCATTGTGGTTACGAACTCCGGATCGGTGTTGCGGAAGGTCTGGATGTAGTGCTGCCACCTCTGGGGGCCTACCGCGTGGATGATGTAATCTTCCGCCGGGAGAAAGATGCCGTAATGGGCCTCGAGCAGCGCCGAGTAGGCGGACCACAGCGAAAGCGTTGGCCGCTCGCGATGAGAGTCGATGAGGTGGGTGGCGCCGGCCATGAAAGTATCCCAGTCCTTGCTCAGGTGCTTGCCGTAAAGCGGCGCCGGCGTGTTCGGCTGACGCAGCAATTGAAGGGTCCGTGCCGTCGATTTGACGGCTAGGCCAACTCCCCATGAAATGCAGAGTGCGACGAAAGTCACAGCGGTAGCGGCCGGCCAGCCGCGCCAGTGAGCTAATCCCGCAAACTGCGGGAATCGCGGCATTGCACCAGCGGCGTAGACCAACATCGCCACCAGGACCATCACCCGGGCAAGGGGAAAAACGTAGTGCCGGCTGAGGATACCCAAGAGCGGTATACCGGAGAGAACCCCGTAAATCAGCATGAAGGCCGCGACGGCCCGCCAGTCCCGGCCTAACTGGAGCGGGCTCTTCCAGGACCGGGTCAACAGCCATCCCAGAATCCCGAGTGCCGCATAGGTTGGCATCAGGGTCAGAATCACGTGGCGGTTGACCAGCAATTCCTTCCATGAGCCGAGGAACGGCATCGGCGGGCTGCCGAAGAACCAGAACTGATCGCCGGGCAACTCCACCAGGGAATAGTGCAAAGCCTTGCGTGTGCCTTCCACGCCCGCCGCCGACACGAGTAAGAGTGCGGTAAGACCGGCCGCCGTGGCCAACGCGAGGGCCGTAAAGCGGATGTTTCGCCCCACTACGTTCGCCGCGCGTCCGCCGGTCAAGGCCTGGAGTATCGAGACCCCCGATACCGCGATCAATGCCAATGAAAGACTGATGGCGTGTTCCGTCCCGAGGAGGAACGCCAGCGAAATAGCGCAGCCCACGAGCACGGCCTTGAACCAATCCCGGAGCCTCAGTTGCAGCAGCGCGAACGCGATCACAGGCATTGTGGAGCGTCCCGAGACCAGGCTGTGACCGGGCGCCGCACCCCCCGGAAACAGCACTTCCAGCACCATGATGGCCACTGCCATGCCGACCCAAACGCGGGCACTGCGCCGCAGTGCCGCCCAGCTAAACGCCGCCAACGAGGTCACAAAGAGCAGAATCGAAGTCCACTGCCGGGATAGTTCCGAGGCTGTCAGCGTCTTGCCGCCGAACAGGGCAAACAGCGGATAGTGGAGGTACGGCACGCCAATCCCGTGGAAGAAAACGAAGTCCCTGCCGGGCACCTGGCCAGCGGCGATGCGGCGCAGCGGATTATACAATTGAAACGGGCCGTTCACGGGCGCGCCGTCGAAGGCTAAGGTAACCCCAAGTCCCTGGATCAGATAGAAGAGCACCCAGAGCGCAATGAATACCTGAGCGGCGCGGGTGAGCCACTGTCCCGATACCCGGCGGGACGGTGCTACCTCGCAAGAAAGGCGTGCTGGGGTTATGGTGGTCATTGCGAATCGGAAAGAGTGAACGCCACGTATTCATCGCCGGCACGGCTTTCGACCATCGAGCCACCGCCGGCGGCGATGACCACGAACTGTCTGCCATTCACCGCATACGTGGCGGGTGTAGCATGCCCGGCGTTGTCCAACGGCGCTTCCCAAAGAACTGTGCCGGTATCGATATCGAACGCTCTAAACTTCCGGTCTTTCGTGGCCGCGATAAAGACGAGGCCCGACGCGGTGATGATGGAACCGCCGGCATTCTCCGTGCCGGTGACCGGCAGTCCACGAGTGGTGAGTTCCTGGTGTTCGCCTAACGGCACCTGCCAGACGATATCACCGGTATTCAGATCGATCGCGGTGAGCCGGCCCCAGGGCGGTTTGACCGCCGGGTATCCCTGCTCGTCCACGAACCGATTGAAGCCGCGGAAACCGTACCGATAGCTCGAACCGGCTTTCGCATCCACCATCTCCAGCAGGTAGGGAACATCATTGGTGTTCACTACCAGGCGGCCGGTGCGAGGATCGATCGATGCGCCGCCCCAATTGGCTCCGCCGTGCAATCCGGGTGTGAGGATGGTGCCCTGCTTACTGGGAGGCGTAAACATGCCAGCTCCCGCCACCTCGTGAAACTTCCGCAGGGCAAAGGCATGGGCCGCGGGTGAAAGCTCGGTCAGATCGGCTTCGGTAATGCGAGTGCGCGAAAGGGGCAGGGGCTTCACCGGGAACGGCTGCGTGGGCCATGCCCGTTCACCTTCCAGTCCGGACGCCGGGACGGGCCGCTCCTCAACTGGAAAGACCGGCTTGCCAGTGTCCCGGTCCAGCACGAAGACGAGACCGTTCTTGGTGGGTTGCACGACCACATCGACGCGCTTGCCGTCATGTTGAATGGTGGTCAGGGTGGGAGCCGATGCCAGGTCGTAATCCCAGAGATCGTGATGCACCATCTGGTAATACCAGACAAGCCGGCCGGTATCCGCCTGCAAGGCTACCAGGCAGTCGCTGAATAGATTCTTGCCGGCGCGGTCCCCACCGTAGAAATCGAACGAAGCGGACCCGAGTGGCAGATACACCAGGTTCCGGCCGCTGTCTACCGTCATTCCACCCCACGCGTTGGTGCCGCCCGCGGTCTTCCATGCGTCGGCGGGCCAGGTGTCGTAGCCGGTCTCTCCGGGCTGCGGAATGGTGTGGAAGATCCATCTTTGCTCACCCGTCCGCACGTCATAGGCGCGCACATGGCCGGGTGCGGCGGGATCTGGTCCTTCGCCGACCGTGGAACCGACGATGACCAGGTCCTTGTAGACGACTCCCGGTGAGGTAACGGTAAAACCCAACCCGTCGATGTTGCGGCCTAATCCCCGCGTCAGGTCAACTACGCCGGAGGCGCCGAAGCCGGACTTTGGATTCCCCGTCCGCGCATCCAGCGCGATCAACTTATGGCCGCCGGCGAACAAAATGCGCTGGTCCGCTCCATCTTCCCAGTAAGTGACGCCCCGGTTCGGGCCGGAATGTTTCTGTTCCTGCATAGGGTCGGGGAGGATATGGTGCGTTACCCTGGCGATCCACCGGCCCGGCATTCCGGCATCCAGCACAACTACCGTCGCCAGGACCAGCAGGTAGAACTGAAACCGGGGGGCGGCGACGGGCCGGACACTACGCCGCGATACGATCCGGGCGATTGTCAACGCCCCAGCCAGAAGCAGCAACGCGAAGATCGCCGCCGCCGCCCACGCGCGCGCATAGCTCGGGCGTTCCGGGAACGGATTGTACTGCCAGATTTCGCGTCCGGTTTCCGCATCCAGCGCGATTACGCGCAGGGCGGGAGACGTCACGTACATCACGCCGTTCACGATCAGTGGATTGCACTCCATGGAACTCTTGAGGACGTCGCTCTGGTCGCCCGCGTGGTACACCCAGGCGACCCGGAGATTCCGGACGTTTTCCTTGCGGATCTGGTCCAGCGGGGAAAAGTAGCTGCGTGACGCGTCTTTGCCGTAGTCGCGCCATTCCCGATCGGAATTCCCGGCCACGCAAGCAGCGGCAAACAACAACGCTAACAGAAGGATTCGATTACGATAAAACATCAGGCGCTCAGGCGGTCGCTGCCGTAGTGTTCGACCTGCTCGTGAACCACGTTGGGACGCTGGGAAGATGTCGACACGGTGCTATTGGTTTCCGATTCGACGAAATACAGAGGCTGCTCTTTCGACTCGTCCAGAATCCGCGCGATATATCCTGCCAGGATCGTAAGGATCATGAAGAGCAGCAAAAACATGGCCGTATTGGTGAGCGAGATGGTCAGCCAGCCTTCCGCGATTCGCGACTTTACCAACGTTACCACGAAAATGTACATCAGGTAGAGCAGGTTGGCGGCGCTCGCCAGCAACCCCAGCATCGACGCGAAACGCAGCGGAATGGCGGTATTGGCGACCAGGATATTTGCCACCGCGTTCAGCCGGCTGAGGGTATGCCCAACGCCCGAGTGCTCCCTGCGCGGCATCACCGCCTCATACGAGATAGTGCTCTGGTTCAATCCCACCGACGCGTGCAGATAATTCAGATAGCGGCTCTTGCTACGGATCCGTACGATCGAGTTCACCAGCCGGCGGCTGAATACCTTGAAGGTGGACTCATTGGGCCGCAATTCAAACCCGACAAGGCGGCTCGCCAGACGATATGCCGAATGACAGAACAGCCGGTCGAGCAGGCTTTCCCGCTGCCCCGCCGGCATGGCGGTCACCGAATCGCATCCGTCCATCGCGGCCGATACCAGTTGCGGGATGATCTCCGGCGGATGCTGGGAAGGATCGATCAGCACGACGTAATCGCCGATACAATGATCGAGCGCCGCGGCCAACGAGATTTCGGCGCTGTAGCGCCGCGACAGCCGCACTACCCGCACGTTCGGCAGCCGGCCCTGCAGTTCCTGCAGCCGGCAGTGCACATCCGGAGAAGAACCGTTATCGACCAGCAGGAGTTCGTAGTAGGTATAGTGCGCATCGAGGATTTCGAGCGTGGATGCCACGAACGATTCCATTGCCTTGCCATCGGCCGGCACAATGGCGGAAACCGACACAAGTACATCCCGGTTCGGCTTAGGCGGGTTTCCGCCTGTTGTCGTTTTAGAAAGATTGAGCATGCATGGACCTCGCTTCAAAGTGCTCCGCGGACATTGTCTGAACTATGTCGTAAATATTGTCGAGTTTTGCGCCCAGAACGACGAATAGCCCTTTCACCCCGTGATCGCGGCAACATAGGATTGGCCTTCCGTCATCGATTTCATTCCGCAGAAGCACCGTCTTGGTTTCGAAGAGCGATCTCACATAGCGGGCTTCGCGAAACGCGGTCATATAGCGCTCGCAATCCTTCAGCATGAACATGCTCTTTGAGGATCGGTCGAGATCGGCGGATCGGGGCACGGCTTCACCGAGATCGCTCCAGGACTCATGCGGCGTATAGGTAACGTGCGACAACGTGTGCAGCCCGGCTGAGGGAAAAGGCAGGCTGGAGAAGAACGGCCCGTCCATTACCGTGACACCAACGTGCTCCAGGGCGGGCGGCATCTGGATCAACGCCAGTTCCGTCACCTCGTGTTTGAGGGGCAGCCGGGGCAGTCCCGATCGTGCCAGCAGTTGGTTGATCCCGGAGTACGTGCAGTTGAAAACGTACTGAGCTCCGAGTTCCGTGCCATCCCGCAGAACCACGCTCAGGTCCTGCGCGGAATTGGAGCGGACCCGGTCGACTTCGCAGTTGCACGCGGTTTCGACATTCAGGGCCAGCAGCTTCGCGTTCATGCGCGCGCGGAGCTTGACCGCATCGAAAGCACACTCTTCGACCACAAAGATATCTTCAATCCTGGCGTGATTGAACATCTTTTGGATGCTGGCCGGGGGCTTACGCAGCGGAATTCCCACCTGTTCGCAATACTTCCGGAACTGGTAGGCAGTCACCTTGGAAATGTCCCGGACAATGGCATACACGTGCACGAAGCTGCGGTCGATGCAGTCGGGATAGTCCTGCATGAACTTCGGATAATTTACCGCCGAGCTCTTCGCCGTGAGCAGACTTCTCGGATAGTGATATCCGTTGTGCACACGCGCCTGGTTGGCGTAAGACGCACGCGTCAGTAACTCGGGCTCCCGCTCGAGGACCAGAATGCGGGGAAGCCGCTCCGCGAGGGCACAGGCGAGAGTAGAGCCGTAAAACCCGCCGCCGATTACGATGGCGTCATACTCGGATTGTCGGAAAGCCGTTCTCATGGGAGTTCGCTTTGGAATGACAGGACCTTAACTTGCCAAGGCGGTCGGGACCGTCCTCATTTGAGCCACCACGTTTTCCGCCGGGAGTTCGGCCGTGCTCAATTTGGAGCGAAGGCCATCTACAAAGGGAACGATCAGAAGCGCCAGCTCGGTCAGCCGGGGGTCCTGCCGGAAGACGACAAAATCAGATCCGCCGAGTGGAACCTGCACACACCAGAGTGGGGGCGCCAGTTGCGCGGGCTTGGTTTCGTCTTCAAAAAACTGGCCGCCGGCCCGCATGGCTACGTAAGTGAACCCGGCCTCCCGGCAGGCATTGCGCAGCACGGCCCAGCATTCTGGCACGGTGCTCGCACAGGCGATCGATTGCTGATACTCCTTCAGGTGGATCTTGGTGCGCAGCACCCGGCGGAAGTCGCCCGCGAAGAGGAATTGGTTGAGAACTCCAAACTCCGTGTAGCGCAGCGAACGGAACCCCACATATGCCGCCGCTACCAACAGAAGCAGCAACACCGTCGCCATTCGCGGATGAAGAATAGTCTGCAGCACAGCCAGGGACGCGGTCAGGGCGGAAACCCCATATAACACCAATGCGGCGCTGCGGTGGCTCATGCCTTTGGAGAGAATCCGGTGATGGATGTGGTTGCTGTCCGCGCCGAATATCGGCCGTTTGCGAAGGAAGCGGCGCACAATCGAGAGCATCACTTCGCCCACCGGCAGCGACAGCGCAACCAGAGGCGCAAAATTTCCCAGGCCCGGGGTGCCGCTCTGGTGCCACATCAGACCGTAGCAGCCCAGCAGAAACCCCACCGGCAGGCTTCCGCAGTCTCCCAGGAAGACCGAAGCCGGATTGAAGTTATAGTAGAGGAACCCGAACAGGCAGCCCACCATAGGCGCCATCGTCAGCGCCATGCCGGGACGGTGGTGAATCACCGCCGCCATCAACAGGCTTACGGAGGCGATCAACGCTACGCCCGTTGCCAGTCCGTCGATGCCGTCGATCAGGTTGATTGCGTTGGTGCAAAGCACCAGCCACAGGACGCTCATCGTGCCGACCACAATAATCATCAGCGTCGACGTGCCCGGCGGCGTCGCCAGACGAACGCCAACCAACACGGCGTAGACGCCGGCCGCGAGTTCCCAGATCAGCTTTTTCCAGGGGGAGAGGCCTCGGATGTCGTCATACAGGCCGGCCCCGAAGATGACCGCCACGGCGGGCAACAGCCGCAATATCAGTTGCAGGCTTGGGTCGTGCCACTCCAGCAGTCCCGTCCACAAAGAGAGCACCAGCGCGGCTAGAGCAAACAGGTAACTGAAGGCCAAGGGAATTCCACCCACGCGGGGAACCGGCCGTTTGTGGATCTTGCGCTCCGAATCCGGCCGGTCGACGACCTGCAGAAAACCGAAGAAATCCCGGCAAAACGGAGTCATGACGAAAGAACTCACCAGCGCACAAAGCGCGACAACAATTACCGTTCGCATCGAATCCTCCATTTGAGCTTGATCACGTTGGTTGTCAAGCTGCGTATAAACTCATTGCAGTCTGTTAGCAGCAACATTTCTCAAACCTGTTCCGGGCTGGGAACCGTCACCGCCACCCGCGGGGACGTGGCTTCACCGCCGGCCTGGCTCGCGCCCACCAGCGAGCAGATTCTCGCCACGCCTTGGGGCATATCGTAATTTTCCAGAAAAGCTTCGCGGCCCCTCGCGCCGGCGGCGGCGATCATTTCGGGGTGCGCCTCCAGTTCGTTCAGCAACGCAACCAGCCCCGGTCCATCCCCACAATCGATCTGCCACCCGCAACAGAACCGCTCGATGATCCAGAACGGCGTGGTGGTTCGCGGTCCGATGTAGAGAATCGGCCTGCCCGCGGCCAGCAGTCCATAAACCTTACTGGGCACCACCGAGCCCGCCGAGGCCGGCCGCTGGGTAACTAGCCCGATGTCTATTTCCGAAAGGCTCTCCGCCAGCCGCGTCCGCGGGCAATAGGATAGAAACGAGACATTGCGGATCCCTTCCCCGGTGCACGTTTCCTGTACGTACTTCTGTCTCTGCCCGCCGCCGATAAAGCGAAAATGGAACCGGGCATCGTCTTTCAACGCCTGGATCGCATAGAGGACTGTATCGACGTCGTGCGACAATCCCAGGTTGCCCGAATAAGTGATGTGCAAGGGTCCGGTGCGCTCCCGGTCGATTGGGAATATCTCTCTTCCATCCGCCCAGTTCTCCGCGACGTGCAGCTTGTCTTCCGGGATGTGACGCTCCGCCAACCGCCGCCGCATGCATTCGCCCAGCGCCACTATGCCGTCCGCCCGGCGGTATGACCAGTCGCTGATGAAGTGCAGCAGACGGATGACGTGCGCATCGGTGCGGAAAATGCCCACATCCACCAGCGCCTCCGGGAACAGGTCCATAACCCAGATATAGTGTTTGGCACGGTGCCTTCGTTGCAAGATCGCGCCCACTACCGACAGTACCGGCGGCGTCGTCATTGTCACAATGAGGTCGGCCTTCCTGGTCCAGAGCCCTCTCCAGAGACAGCCCACAAGAAACGACACATAGGATAAGGCCCTGCCGATCATGCCGGGCGCATAGGCAATACATAAGATCCGCTGGACGGCTACCGGCGGCGGCTCATCCATGATATCGACGCTGGCGTAACCCGTCCTGCCGCAGAGCACCTCGACATCGTGCCCTTCGGCCGCTAGAGCCCGGGTCACATCCGTCAATAGCTGGCTGGTTGCCGCGGCATCGGGCCAGTAGAATTGATTGATAAATAGAACGCGCAGACAGTCCTCCCCTCAATCCTGAAATGAACTCTATTCCCTCTCGTTCGACCGGGATTTGATCTCGCGGTGGCGAAGGAGGGTTGCCGGATTGCCTACATGGATCTCGAACGGTGGAATATTCTTGGTGGCCACGGCGCCAAATCCCACAATGGCGCATGCCCCAATGGTGACGCCGGGCGCCAGCGACGCCTTGGCGCCCACCCAGGCGCCGTCGTGTATGCAGATGGGTCGCACAATCAGGCGAAACGCCGGGTCGGTCCAGTCATGACTGCCGGTGCAAAGGTATGCTCCCTGAGAAATGCACACGTTATCGCCCAACGTGACCGGCGCTAAGTTGTCGATCCAGGCGTCTTCCCCCAGCCAGCAGTTCTTACCCACTTTGAAGTTCCACGGGTACTTCACGCGGAATCCCGGCTTGATGGTGACGTTTTCGCCCACGTCGGCCCCAAACAGGCGCAGCAGCCGCCGCCGAAACGCCGAAGAAGGCAGGATCGTACAGCGGAGCAGCGGATGCCCGATGGTGAACCAAATCGTTCTCACGATCCACGAGGAACCCGGATCGTAGAACGAGTTTTCAAACCGCGACAAATCGACAGTGACGGAAGCCTGCACATCAACTCCTTAAGACATTTCCACGGAAGTGGGTTTCGGGCCGCCCTGCAGCCAGCTATATACTTCCTCCATCTGTTTACCGATGACGGGCCAGGTAAAGCGCCGCTCGATCAAGCCTCGCGCCCGTTCCCCCATGCAAGCCAGTTCGCTCGCCTGCATTTCGAGATACTCGCGCATCGCCAATGCCAGAGCGCCGGTCTCCGGCTCGATCACCCAACCGCAATTGGCTTCCCGGATCTCCGGAAAATGACACGGAGACGACACGACGGCCGGGATCCCCATGGCCAGGGCTTCGAGAACCGCCACGCTGAAGCCCTCTGAGAATGACGGCAGCACGAAAAGTTCGGCCGCGGCCAGAGCCGACCATTTCAGTTCATCCTTTAACATTCCGGTGAAGGTAACGGCGTCGCGGAGCTTGAGATCGTCCGCCATCTGCCGGAGTGTTCCCAGCAAATTCTCGGAATCCGGACCGGCGATCACCAGGTGAGATTCCTCACCGCGACTCTCCGCCACCCGGTGCCAGGCCTGAAGCAGCAGCGGTAACCCTTTCTTGGGGTGAAGGCGCCCCATGAAGAGCACGATCCGTTTCCCCGTCAATTGGGGAAAAGCCTGCCGGAAGACGTCGCCCGTCACGCCCTCTGGCGCCTCGACACCGCTGGGAACCACGGCGACCGGCGTGCTTAACCCGATCCGGCGATAATCGGTCACCTCATCCCTCGTCAACGCACGCAGGCACGATGCCCGCTGCAGATTGTTGGTTTCCAATAAGGCCGCGTACAATGCCTTCTTCAAGCGCTTATGGGTCAGCGCCCAATCGTCGAGCATGCCGTGAGCGGAAATGATGTACGGCTTCTTGCAGGAGCGGGCGATGCCCGATGTAACCATGCAATGGGTCTCCCAAATGCCGTGAATGTGCACGCCCTGCGCGGCGCGAACCACCTGCTTCAACTGCTGGCGCAGCCCCCGATTCACTATCCAGCCCATGCGGTTTGGAGGGAGCTGAGTCACTTGCGAACGTTCGCTTTCGGAAAGCTGGCCGAGTTCCGCCGGGTCGCAGAAGCCAACGATCGGACACTTGTATGCCCCTTCCGCTTCGGTTGCGCGGCATAACTGCGGAACTGTCGCGGCGATCCCCCCGAACTGCGGGTCCAGATGTGACATGACCTGCAGCCAGGAAGCCTTGACGCGCACATCATGCTGACGGACTGTCGAGTACTGTTGTGTAGCCTGCAATTCTAACCACCTCCGCGGCCCACATTGCCAGTGAATAGCGAGCGATAATTTCTTTCGATTTCTCGCCCATTCCTAGCCGTTGGCTGGTATCGAGTCCGCTCATCGTGGACATCAAATCCGCCAATTGTTCATTCTGGTCGGGATCGAAAACGTATCCGTTGGCGCCTTCCTCCATGAGATCGTCCGAACAGCCGCAGCGATTCGAGACAATCAAGGGAAGGCCGGCGGACATGGCTTCGTTCGCTACCAGGCCCCAGGGTTCACGCCAGCTTGGGAGCAGAAAGCATCCCGCGAAGGCGTAGTAAGGCATCATTGCCCGAGTGTCTTTCAGACCGGCGAAGACGACGCTGTCTTGGAGACCTGCTTCCGCTACCTGCTGCTGCAAACGGGAGGCGAGCGGACCGTCGCCTACCAGCACTAAAGACCATTTGCCGCCGCGCTTTCGGTAGAGCGCGAACGCCTGGATCATCCCGTCCACGTTTTTTTCCGGAGCCAGGCGGCCCACCGAAAGAAAATAGTGGCTTGGCAAATGCAGGGCCGCGGTCGACGTGGTACGCCTCTGCTCTGCCGCCTGCTCCGCGAAGTAGTCGTTGTCGACCACATCGTAAAGTCCGGCGAGCTTGGCCGGTGCAAATCCGAGATCGCGCATATAGGCCATCTGGCGCTTGCCGCCGGCGATGGCGGCATGGAACAACCGCGGCAGAACGGCCTTCTTGGCAGCCTCCAGCAGGTTCCGGCGCTGGTGGTCCCCCCTGGTGGACTCGCTCATCAGAACCGCCCGCCGGCCGTGAAGCCGTGCCCAGAATGCGGAGGCCAGCCCGGGCAAGGTATAGTAACCCGGCACCAGCACGACTTCCGGGGAGATCCGGTTCAATTCCGTCCACAGCCGCCGCGCGATGCGATACTGTCCTATTTCCGACCAGGACGCATCCGGAAACAGCGTGTCGATCGGCAGTCCTTCCCGTTGGCTGGCGCGGAACACCAGTCGGCCATGCAGGCCCGCGCCCCCCACCAGTTCGATTCCCACCGCCCTGTCTTCAAACATCGGATGGGTGGCGATGGCTCGAAAGCGGGCAATGTGATACGCGTACCAATCGATCCAAATCACGGCGATCCGCGCCCGTGCGCCAGGGACGTTCCGCGATTCGAGCGTTGTGGTGGCCGCTTCCGGTAGTGTGGTGCGAATCAAGTGATCCCCTTTGCTCTAAGCTGCTACGGCTTCTTCGGCTTCCGGAACAACCTCGGCGCCTACTGTCAGAGATGTCTTCTTATAGCCCGAAATACGCCACACCAACCAGATGGGAATGGAAAGCTCCAGCAGGCGGAAGATCACCGCCTCCATGGTCTGCATCACGAAGTAAATCGAGAGGGCCGCCATGATGGTGTACTGCGCGATCCAGGGGCCGCCCTGCAAATGGGTTCTCCTCCAGACACGCGCATAGATCTGGCCGAGGAGGAACAATACCGGCAGATTCAGCCAACGGAATTCCAGCCACAAATCCGCGATCAGTCCGGGCGCCGAACCTACCGCGCCTTCCCAGCCCAGCGTCTCCGCAAACCCCTCGCCCGTTCCGGCGTTGTGGGTCATCTCGGGAAGCCCGAAATCCTCATACTTGGTGGGCCACAATGTGTGTGGAACCGGCCGCACGACAATTTGTGCCAGGTAGCGGCGGCCCCAGTAAAAGTAGTTGCGCTGCTCCGCGCTGAGGATGGCACCTGCGCCGTAAATAAACTCGTTTCCGCTATCGGGTTTTTCCACGATGTCGCTGACGTCGGTGCTAAACTCCTGATCGGACCCAATAAAGATGTGCTGGCGGTTCGTCACCAGGAATAGAAGCAGAAATCCCAGCAGCAGTCCCGCCGAACCCGCGGCCACCAGTGACGGCCGTTTCTGGCGATGCATGTACCAACCCATCGCCAGGGTCACCACGATCATGAAAGTTGGACCGCGCCGGGAGGTCAGCGCCGCCTGCACCATCCAGGGCGCCAGAAATCCTAACGCCAGGATCGCCAGCGTAGGCCGGAAGCCGGCTCCCACCGCTGCCGCCATGATGAGCAGAAATCCCGGATACATCATGAGAGCCGCGTCGCGCACATATCCGTTATCGTCCCAGCCCCCGCTGTACGCGGTACTGAAAGCGTCCGTCAGGCCGCCCACGTTGACGATGGCCAGCGTCCAGGCAGCCACCCCGATGGAACCAACGATCATTCCCGCGATCGCCAGAACGTGAACGGCTTTGGCTGAAAGCGGTTCGGCTAAATGCAACTCTGGCAGGCGGCATCCAATACTGAGGGTTCCCAGCACGAAACACACAATCCCAGCGAAGTTGATCGATTGCACAAATATCAGTTGGTCTTTGTCGAAGAATCCGTCCAGCCCCCCGCTGGCACTGAGCTTGAGCGGCATCCAGGCGTACATGAAGAGCATCATGGGGCCGATAAACATCAGGGGATGAAACACGTCACGGCTTCCCGCGTAGGCGTACGCCATGCCAAGCGCAACTACGCCGATTGATGCCCAGATCAGAATTTCAAACATACTGGTGCGCTCCGGCGCTGAATGACGGCTGCAGGATCCCCGACACGGCTCCCGTCACGTTCTGCCGAAAACGATCCCAGGTGAAATAGCCGGCGCGCCTGCGCGCCGCTTCGCCCATGGGTGAAATTCGTTCGGGATGTTGCAGGAAATACTCGAGGCAAGTAGCCACCTGGACGCTATTTCCAGGGTCCGTGACAAAGCCTTCTTTACCGTGGTCGATCAGGTCGGGAGCCGCCGTCCGTGTCGTGCTGACGATCGGCAACCCGCAGGCCATCGCCTCCAGCAGAACATGTCCGAACCCTTCCGCCAGCGACGGGAACACGAAGACGTCGGCCGCCTGGTAGGCCGCGAGAAGTTCCTGCGCGCTCACCGAGGGACGCAGACGAATCGGCATCTTACTCTGCCGGAACAACTCCAGGCCGTCTACCGCGCGCCCACACACGGTCAGTTCCACCGAACCTGGAGGCAGCATATTCACCGCTTCCAAGAGATAGGTAATTCCCTTGCGCTGCCCCAGTGTGCCCACAAACAGTAACTGCAAAGGGCGGCCGCCAATCCGGCCAGTCTTACGCGGCGTGAAACGATCGAGATCGGTCCCGTATGGAATCACGTGAATCCGCGCCGCCGGCAATCCCGCATCGACCAGCGTCTGCTTACTGAACGAGGATGCCACCAGCCAGTGTTCCGGCATGGCCGATTCCTGCACGAGACGGTTGAAGTCCCCGGCCGATAACGCCAGTTCCCACTCTTTGTCGAGGGAAGGCGCGCACTCCGGGTGGAGGGCGCGCTCCTCTAGCAGGATGTCACGCACCCCGCCGGGATGGGGATGCAGTTGAAACAACATGCGGGGTTGCCCGCCCGAGTAGTTGGTGAACGCACTGTGGCCGTAGTAGCTGTAGCTCAACAGGGCGGCTCCACGCTCGGTTGCCAGTTGTCCCGCCCTCCGTCCCAGTTCCATATCGCAATTCCGTACGGCGTCGCGCATCGTTTCGAAAGAAATGCCCCGCGCCTTGCTCAACCCCAGCGAATACAGCCCGTTCCGCCAGCACGACGTCACCAAGCGGGAGGGCAAGTAAACCTCGCGGCGGCTGCGCAGGGCGCTCGCGGCCTTTCGCGGAGCCAGCCGTTCAATCGTGGCCGCCCATCGGCGATCGCCTGGCCAGTAAAGGTCGGTGACCAGCGCTTCCAGCATGCCGGCTTCCCTCAACCCTCGCGCAACCTGGTAATTGTCGCGCGCGCCCCGATGTACTGTGACAACCTTCATCAAAAGATCCCGTTCTACAACAGACTCGAATACAGCTCGTGCAACCGTGCCGCCGAAGCATCCCACCTAAACTTTTGCGCTTGCATGCCGCCCTGTGAGATCAGCCGTTCGCGATGCGCGGTGCTCTCTACAATCGCATCCAGCGCGTCTACGTTCTCACTTACCGAGTTGGGATCGACCAGCACCGCGGCGTCTCCGGCGATTTCCGGAATCGAGGTGGTCTTGCTCGCCACCACCGCCGATCCGGACGCCATCGCCTCCAGTACCGGCATTCCGAAACCCTCATACCGGCTGGGAAACCATGTCGCCTGGGCGCCGTGGTAGAGCGCCTGCAATTCATCGTCCTCCACAAATCCGGTAAACAGCACCGACGTGCCAAGCGCTTCCCCACGCGCCTTCAGCGCCGGATCGCAGTGCCCGGCCACGACCAGCTTCAGGTCCCCGCGGCGTTGCGAGAGAATCGGCCAGGCCTCGAGTGCCATGAGCCCGTTCTTGCGATATTGCAGCCCGCCCGGCCACAAAACATATGGCCGGCGGGTCAGCCCGTTGCGCTGCAAGAAATCTTCGCCCACCGCGTTACACGGCTCGAAGAATCGCGGTGAGACCGCGTTATGAATGACGCGCAGCCGCGACCGGATGCTCGGGAAAACCGTGCCCAGCCGTTCAGCGGAGAAGTTCGATACCGTATGGAATACATCCGCGGTGCGGGATAGCGCCGCGTAGAGAATCCGCCACCGCAGGCTCTGGCCCAGCGTGGCCAGGCTCCTCTGGTGCGCATCCTTCTCGAAGTAAGCGGCATCGTGCACCGTTACCACCAGGCGCGCCTTCGATTTTGGAACGTACGATTCGCCGGTACAGTGTACGATCTCCGCTTCCGGCCAGTAGTGCTGGGCCGCCGGCCTGTGCAGCAGCAGCCACTGCCGCTGTTGAATCGCCGTGTCTTTCGTGAAGAGCTGATAGGGAAAACTCGTCCAGGGCTCGCCCAGCTTATCGATCACTGCCCGGTGGTCCCCCTGGTCCGCGAGAATCTGGATGTTCACGCCATTCCGCCGGGCCAGGTGCTCCGTCAACTGACGCGCCACCCGGCCCGCCCCGGTGGAATGATAGATGTTCCGCATGTGCACGTACATCAGCACATTGATCGTCCGGCAGCCGGCGGTCAGATGTGGCGTTGTCTCGGGCGTTGCGATGTGGGACATACTGTTCATCACGGTAGTGGTAGAAATTGAAACCGGCATTAGTTGGACGGCCTGGCCCTGCCGGAAGCCAACAATCCCGCCACTCCCGACTGCCACATCGAAGCCAGGCGTAGCGGCTTCGGCAGCACGCCACAGCTTTGCGCCCGCTGTACTAAGATCAGTGTCGCCACGGCAGTTACTCCAAGGATCAGCGCATCGAAACCGAGCGTGTATGCCCGGTTCGCGGCACGCAGCCATGCCAGCCCGGCAATGGCCAGCGCGGTCAGCGTGTCTAATACCGCCAGCCAGGTCACGCCCGCCGGGAGCTCCCCTAGTTTTCGCAAACAGGCCAAGCCCAGGAACATCGAGATCACATGGGCCGTAAACAAAATCGCCGTCGCCGCGATGGCTCCTCCGGTGGGGACCAACAGGGTCGCGGCAACCACCACAAAAACCGCCCATACGCCATTGACCGCGCCAGACCAGGGCAACGATACGAACGTCAGCCGCGACGCCGCCGGCGAGACCCCGAAATGGACCAGCAGCGTGGTAATCGCCAGCACTCCCGGTAGCTCCGCGGCCCCATAACCCTTGCCGTACATGTGGCCGACTATCAAAGGAAGCACCACCACCGCAGCCCCGGCGCAGAGCGTCGAAAGAACGCTCGCCGCAATCGAGCTGACCTCAATCACCCGCTTGGCTCCCCCGAAATCCCGCGAGCCTTCATTCGTAAAGAACGCCAGATTGCCCTGCTGCACGAGGCTCGGCACCAACGAAGAGAAATTTCTCAATTGCGTAGCCACCGTGTAGAACGCCACCTGGAGCAGGCTCGGGTCTCCCCGGGCTACTAACATGGCAGTCCACCAGCCGGACGCATTCATCCCCACTACGCCGGCGAGTTGCATCAGCCCGAAGCGCCACACCCGCCCCAACGACGCCGGTTCGATCTCTCGTACATCGCGCTTGGATGCCGGGCTCTTCGGTTTCCACACGATCAACACGACTGCCACAACCACAGCCGCCAGCAATACCGTGGATTGCCCGGCGATCATCCGCGTCGCGCCGAATTTGGCCGCCGCCGGCACAGCCATCAGCAATCCGAATCCCATCATCGAGGACAGCACCACGATGTGGGTGAAATTACGGGTCCCGATGAATACGCCCCGGCAACATTCCACCAGCACAAATGCGGCTGCCGAAAGAGCCGCCATTTGGAGCGGCGCCACCAATTTCGGATTCCGCAGAATCAGTTTCGCCATGGGCCCGGCGCCCGCCCAGAGTGCGATCATGGCAACTGCCGCGGAGATCAGACCGATGGTGGCCAGCGCCCGGATTGTGCGCCGATAACCTTCCGTCCCCGGTGCGTGTTCGGAGATGAACCGCGCCGACGTGGTGCCGATTCCAGAACCCGCATACCAGGCGACATTGTTGGCCGCCATCAAAGCCACCGAATAGGCCCCGAACACCCCCACGCCGCCCCATCTGGCCGCCAGGACATTGGATAGAAAGCTTCCGCCGCGTTCGATTGCCAGCGCCACGCCCAGGCCCCCGACCGCCGTCATGAGCGATCCGATCAAGTGCGGACTTCGCTTGGTCTGGACGGCCGCGCCGGCCTCCACCATGACCGGCGAATCTTGCCTGGTTTCCGCGGCTGCTTGCAAGTTGCTCATGGTCTCTACTGGTACCGCGGGTGGGCATACGCCCCGTAGCTGCCGTATTTCGAATCGCGAGTCGCAAGCCAATCGTTCAGAATGGTTCCCACTACGACTATGCCGTCCTGTAACAGGCATTCCCGCGCGGCCAGCGCCGCGTCGCGCGTGGTTCTGCGGGCGCGCAACACCAGCAGGACGCCGTCCGAAAGCCACCCCAGCACTCGCGCGTCGGAGACGTTCAGCATGGGTGGGCTGTCGATAATGATGACTTCGAAATCGCGCCGCAAGCGTTCCAGCAGGGTACGCATCCGGCCCGAATGCAGCTTCGCCGAAATTCCCTCGCCGGCCGATTTGGTCGGCAGGACATGGAGATTCTTCACCTGCGTCTCGAAGATGGAATCGGCCAATACCGCGTCGTCGATGGCAGTGGTGTCGTCGAGAATGTCCGCCAGGCCGGCATTCACTTCCTTGCCAAAAATATCGTGCAGCCGCGGCTTCCGCAGGTCGCCATCCACGATGACCACGCGTCGTCCGATCTGGGCCAGGGAAATGGCCAGGTTAGTGGCCACCGTGGTTTTCCCGTCTCCGGGTTCCGGGCTCGTCACCACGATGACCTTTGCCGAAGATCCGTCTCCGCTGGCGAACAACAGCGAGTTCATGGCGCCGGAAAACGCTTCGGCCATGTCCGGCGGATTCCGTAGCCACGTGGCCAGCGCAATGGCGCTCGACGGATTATATTTCACCACCGCCGTTTGTCCCCCGCTCCCCGGCACGTCTTCCCCAACCAGCTCGCTGATCGTCTTCCTGGGCTCCGGTTTCGCCCGGTTTAAGAGCAGCTTGAACGTCCGGCTCCGCACCGCTGGAATGACACCCAGCTCGCGCAGTTGCAGCACTACCGAGGCTTCGCCCGGCCGGTGCAACGTGTGATCCGCCCGCACCCGAAGGAACGAGAAAGTAAATCCCACAATGAGGCCGCCGAACAGACCGACCACCACATTCAGCGTCTGGCTCGGTGTGTAGGGCGCGCCCGGCGCGACAGCCTGGTCCACCACGTTGATCGTGCTGGTGCGCAGGGCCGTCGCCAGGCCCACTTCGTTCACCTTCTGCAGCAGCGTTTCATATAGTTTCCGCTCCGTTTCCACGTCGCGTTTCAGCATCATGTACTTCACGGCCTTATCGCCGTGCTGCAGTACATTCGAAGCCTGCTGCTCGTAAGCGGCTTCGATCAGGCCCTCGTGGCGCTTGGCCGATTCATAACTCGTTCGCAGCCGGTTCACCAGGTCGCTCTGCTCTTTTACGATGGCGCTCTGGATTTCCGCGATCTGCGATTTGAGCTGCCGGTACTCATAATGTTCAGGCGTTTTGGTGGCGCTGACTTCCGCCAGTTGCCGCCTCAGGTCGGTGAGCCGCATGCGGTACTCGCGCAAGGGTTCGGAATCCGAAGTCAACGTCAGAGCCGCCGCCGCCGCGCCGGCCGCCGTGTCATATTCCGACTGTTTGGCCATCCGGTCGGCCTGGGCCCGCGCCAGTTCCGCCTGCAACTGCTGCAATTTGCCCTGCGCCAGGTTCTCGCCGCCGGAATCGATCAGCGTGGCCGACTCGCGCGCTTCGTCCTTTAACTCGGACTCCGCTTTGGTCAGCCGTTTGCGTACTTCGTCGAGTTGGTTCTGCAGCCACTCTCCGGTCTCTTTTGTGCTCTCGTAACGTGAATCGGAGTTGTGCTGCTGGTAGGTCTGGGCCAGGCTGTTGCATACGTCCGCTGCCAGTTGGGCATCCCGGGCCGCGCACAACATTTCCACAATCCGGGTATTCCCGAGCGCCCTGATTTTCACCCTTTTCGCGGCGTCTTCGAGAAGTTGCCTTCGCGGGATCATCGCCGGATCGAGCAGACCCGTAGCTGAACGCCAGAACGGGACGTCGGCGGCGTGCAAGCCTTGCACCGGTTTGGGAACCGGCAGGCGGTCAATGGCGCGCTTGCGCAGCGAATCGCTCTGCAGAATCTTGATCTCCGTCTGCAGATACGCTTCCGGCAATACACTCTCCGTCGCGCCCATGGCCGACCCCTCCCGTGAGCTCAGGAGGTTTTCATTCAGACTGCGAATGTCGAGAACCGTGCGAGCCTGATACATGGCCGGCTGAAACTCCGCGACGATGAAGCCGAGTCCGCCACCGGCGACCGTCAACAGCAGCATCCACCCGAAGTTGGCGGTGATCACCCGCCAATATTCAAATAGCTGTCCTTCCTGCTCGGCCGGAGCAGACCAGGATGCCGGCAGGGGCTGTAGTCTTACAACGTTGCCGCCCGGGGGCAGCGGCACAGGTCTGTTATGAGGGGCGAAGTTTGCCATAGGGTTCAGTACCGGATCGCCACTCCCGCGGCGATTTGAATTGCGGCCTCGATCGTCCGGGCCGCCACGGATTTCGCCGTGCTACTTGGGATGAACAGAATGTCGTTTGGATGCAAGGTCACGTCCTGGGCTTTTCCTTCCAGAATTGCCTTCAGATCGATTGGAGTCTGCGTCGACTCCCCGCCGCTTGCGGAGGACCGTTGCAGAATACGCGCATTCTTAGGAGCGGCCCGTGCATCCAGCCCTTCCGCCAGCGACAAAGCCTGTAGTACCGACAGGTTGGGCTTGCCGCCCAGGGGAAATCCGCCGGCGCGCTTCACATTCCCGACTACGTACACCACCTCGGCCAGGGGAATCGATATCACATCGTGGGGCCGCACTTGTATGTTCTCTTCCGGATTGCGCGCCTCCATCAAGCTGTTCAGGCTGATGTCCGCGATGCTGGCCCCCGTAGCGCTTTCGTGCGCGCTCGGATGCGGGATCGGCCCGTACGCCTTCTCGCGCGTGATCTTCACCACCGGACCGGCATCCGTCCGCACGCCGCCTGCCGAGGAAAGCACCTCGAGCAGCGTCATCGGGCCACGCACCTGGTGGACTCCCGGGGCACCCACCGCGCCGATGATGGACAGCGGGTCGCTGTGCAACCCGGAGACGTTCAACGCAATATCGGGTTCCAGGTAGAACGTCTTCAGCTTGGTGGAGAGCAGCGATTCCGCCTGTGGAACCGTGGCCCCGGCAAGGTGCACACGGCCCAGCAACGGGCAGTTGATCTCGCCATTCTGGTCGATCCGGAAACTCTTGGCCGCCACTTCTTTCACCTGCACGCTGTGCATGGTAACTTCATCGTCCGCACGCAACGCGTAGTCGACGGGAACATCCTGGATTGCCGCGGGGTTCTGATAGCCCATTGCGGAGCCCAGCAGAAATACCGCTGGAAGCAAGCCTTTCACGAGAATTCCGATACTTGGATTCATTAGGATCACCCTTGCACCCTGCGCCGTCCGCAAGTGCGTGTTTTGTCCCTCAGATGGCGGCTTGCCTGGCCGTCATGGCAAGCGGGGCCATGAGGGCGGCGGGGGACTTTGTTGGCCGAACGTGACAGCGGCTTATCTCCACCGCAACCGAACGCTGCAGCAGTGAGACGGATACTACCACCCGGAGCCCCTTCTTAGACTCGGTGACTATTCCGGTCAATCCCTTCAACGGCCCATCCTCGATACACACCCAATCGCCCTGTCCGACATACGGCCACGGCTCCACCGCAGCCTTGGTCCGTTCGAGCAATTGCAGGGCGGTAACCTCTTCGGCTTCCAGCGGGATGAGTTGGTTGCCGGCCCCCACGATCCGCACGACTCCCGCGGTCCGCAGAATGGGCACGCGCACCTCGGAATCAAACCGGGAGAATACGTAGCCAGGAAGGACAGGTTCCTCTACGACGGTGCGGCGGTCGCTCCAAGTGCGCAGCGTGCGCCGTAACGGGAGGCAGGATTCAAACCCCTTCCCAACCAGCGAAGCCGCGACTACTTTTTCGTGCCTTGCCTGTACGTAGACTGCGAACCAGTTAAACACTGAGGATCCCCCCCCATTGAAACTCTTACAATTGGGCAGGCTCCGCCAAACTCGGCCACATTGCCGAGATGGTCTGGGAGGCCCCTCAGACGGATTGGATGGTAGGTACAAACGGGGTAACCCTTCAACCCAGATGAAAGGTCCAGCGCCCAACTGATTGTTCTATTATCGAGCCTGCAATACTAAAGTCAAGCATCAAATCCGCCGCGGAAAAGTCATTAGGTACTGCCCCTGCGAGGTCATCGGTACTGTGGTTTTGATCGACAGTAATGGGAAATGTCTGCCAGACTATACGCTGGCACACGTTACGTTGCCAGCGGATGGCTTGACTTTGGGGAGCAAAGCCTCATAATAACGAGATCTGCTGTCGTTGGTATCTGTGGCCTGATCGGCAGCCGGACAAAAAGAGGGAATGGCTTGCCGCTCCGCTGTTTCGGGCGGCAGATGGGGCATTCCGGTCCGGCCGCTTGCGCCAGTTGCCCACATCTCCCAATGCTGGTGCAGGGCCCAAATCGGAGTAGTCCCTTGGAATTCAAATGCGAAAAGCCTTAATCACCGGTATTACTGGCCAGGACGGATCCTACCTCACAGCCCTTTTGCTGGAAAAGAACTACGAGGTTCACGGCATCCTCCGGCGTGCCAGCACCTTCAACACGGATCGCATCGATCATTTGTACCGTGATCCGCACAATCCCGAGACGAGGATGTTCCTGCATTATGGCGACCTCACCGATGGCAGTTCCATGCGGCGCATCATACACAAAATCCAGCCGGATGAGATCTACAATCTCGGCGCCCAGTCTCACGTCAAGGTCTCCTTTGAGCAGGCGGAGTATACGGCCGACGTGGTGGCGACGGGCACGCTGCGTTTGTTGGAGGCGCTGCGCGATTATATCGAAGTGACCGGACGCCCGGTGAGAATCTACCAGGCGGGATCTTCCGAGATGTTCGGCGCGGCCAAACCACCGCAGAGCGAAACCACGGCTTTTTACCCTCGCAGCCCATACGCCGTCAGCAAGGTTGCGGCTTACTGGTACTGCGTGAACTATCGCGAGGCCTACGGAATGTTCGTGTCCAACGGAATCCTGTTTAACCACGAATCTCCGGTGCGCGGTGAGACTTTCGTGACGCGCAAAATTACCCGCGCGCTGTGCCGCATCAAACTGGGACTGCGGAAAAACCTCTTCCTGGGCAACCTGGATGCCCGGCGCGACTGGGGTTTTGCGGGGGATTACGTAGAAGCGATGTGGATGATGCTGCAGCAGCCGAGTCCGGACGATTTCGTGGTGTCCACCGGCGAGTCCTATTCCGTTCGGGACTTCCTGGACGAAGCCGCCGGCCACTTGAATCTGGATTGGCACAAGTTCGTGGAAATCGATCCGCGTTATGTTCGTCCCACTGAGGTGGATCATCTGCTGGGCGACAACTCAAAAGCGCGGCGGATCCTGGGATTCAAACCCAGGGTGTCTTTCAAGGAGTTGGTGGCGATGATGGTGCAACACGATCTCGAACTGGCGGAACAGGAAAAGACGTTGATTGACGCGGGACACCAGGTCGCATTTCGCGGTGTGGCCAGCGCGTAGGGGGTTTCGCATGGAAAAACAGAGTCGAATCTTTGTCGCCGGACACGGCGGGCTGGCCGGTTCGGCGATCGTCCGCGAACTCAGGGCGCAAGGCTACGCCAATCTCATCTTACGTTCGCACGCCGAGTTGGACCTGACCCGCCAGGATGCCGTCGATGCCTTCTTCGCCTCCGTCCGCCCGGAATATGTCTTTCTGGCAGCCGGGCGGGTGGGAGGGATCCACGCCAACAACACCCGCCGGGCCGAATTCATCCGCGAGAATCTGCTCATTCAAGCGCTTACGATCGACGCGGCCTATCGCAACGGCACTCGCAAAATGCTATTGCTGGGATCCTCCTGTATCTACCCCAGGCTCGCCCCGCAGCCCATGAAGGAAGAGTATCTGCTCAGCGGCTACCTGGAACAGACCAATGAACCTTATGCCATCGCAAAAATCGCCGGTCTGAAGATGGCGGAGGCGTATCGCGCACAGTACGGATTCGATGCCATCAGCCTGATGCCCACCAACCTCTATGGTCCGGGAGACAATTTCGACCTGGAGGGCTCGCACGTTCTGCCGGGGCTCATCCGGAAGTTTCACGATGCCAAACTGGCAGGCGCCGCGACCGTGTCGATCTGGGGAAGCGGCACTCCGCTCCGCGAGTTCCTGCACGTAGACGACCTGGCCGGCGCCTCGCTCTTCCTGATGAACAATTACAGCTCGCCGGAAATCGTCAACGTCGGCACCGGCCGCGAGATCGCGATCCGCGATCTGGCGCTTCTGATCGCCAAGATCGTGGGCTTTGCAGGGACTACTGTGCAAGATAGCGGCAAACCCGACGGCGCTCCCCGCAAGTTGCTGGACATTTCGCGGCTTCGAAACCTCGGCTGGGAGCCGAGAATCGGCCTTTCCGAAGGTATCCGGAGCACCTACGAATGGTACGCCGCCGGCCACGCGGCACAAAGCTCAACTTACGTCACGGTGGGGCGTTAGCCATGTCTACCCAGCCTCGCAGTTGTCTGATCGGATCGAGCGGCTTTGTCGGCTCCAATCTTGCGGCGCGACATTCGTTTACGGATCTCTTTCGTTCCAACAATATCGACGAAATCCGGGGTCGAGAGTACGATCTGCTGATTTGCGCCGGGGCGCCCGCCGAGAAGTGGAAGGCGAACCAGCAGCCGGAAACGGATCGCGCGAACATTGACGGGCTCATCCGCAACCTGGCCGAAACTCGGGTTTCCCAGGCCATTCTGATTTCCACCGTCGATGTGTATCCCGTAATTCGCGATGAGGATGAGTCCTACGACTGTGGAAGCCTTCCCAATCATGCCTATGGAACGAATCGCTGGCACCTGGAAATGGCTTTCCGGAAAATGTTCGCTGAACCTCACATCGTGCGCCTGCCCGCGCTGTTCGGTCCTGGCTTGAAGAAGAACGTCATCTACGATTTGCTGCACGATAACTGCCTGGACGCCATCAACCCGAAGAGCACCTTCCAGTACTATGACGTTACTTCTCTCTGGGACGACTTAGGGGTGGTTCGGAAGAATCGGTTGCCGCTGGTCAATCTGGTGACGGAACCGCTGGGTACGAAACGTATCATCGACACGTATTTTGCGCAAAAGCAGGTGGGACCGGGAAAAGGCGCTCCGGCTCATTACGATCTTCGATCCCGCCACGCGGAGTTGTTCGGTGGCACTCCTGGCTACCGGTTCAGCGCCGACGGGGTTTTGGCCCGCCTGGGCGCCTATATCCAATCCATGGGTCGAGGCGTAGCGGCGTGAAGTTGGCGGTTTCCAATATCGCCTGGCCGGCGGCGGCCGACGAAGAGGCCGTAAGGACTTTGCGTCATGCCTGCATCGGGGGAATCGAAATCGCGCCCACGCGCTTGTGGCCCGCATGGAACGGCGCGTCGCCGCGGGCAGCGGAGGCGGCCAGGGCGCAGTACGCGGCCATGGGCCTTTCCGTCGCCGCGCTACAGGCCATTCTCTTTGGCAAGCCGGAATATAAGCTCTTCGGCGCCAGGGCAGAACGCGAGGGCCTGGCGAATCACCTGCGCTTTTGCGCGGAAATGGCCGCCGCGCTGGGCGCCCGGAGCCTGGTATTCGGCGCGCCGAAGAACCGGGAATTGTGCGGCCTTTCCCTGGACACCGCGTTCCAGGCCGCATGCGAATGTTTCGCCGCGGTGGCGCCGGATTACGAGAGGCACGGAGTCTGCCTCTGCCTGGAGGCCAACCCGACCCAATACGGCTGCCAGTTCCTGACCGACAGCGCGCAAGCGGCAAGCGTGGTGCGGGCGGTGGCTTCTCCGGGGCTGCGCCTGCACCTGGACACCGCCTGCATGTATCTCGCCGGGGAAGACCTGCCGGCCGCTATCCGGAGCAACCTCGACCTGGTTTCCCACTTCCATGTGAGTGAGCCGTTCCTGGCCTCGATGGACGCGCCCGCCATCGATCATGCGCTGGTTGCCGGCACGCTACGCGAACTGAAATATGCCGGCTGGGTGTCGCTCGAAATGCGCGAGGCGGCCGAGCCGGGTCCGGCTCTGAGGCGAGCCGTCGACTTCCTGGCCCGCACCTATGGGGGAGAATTCTAAGTGAGCGTTACCGCGACCATGGAAAAGTCCTGGGAAGTGCCTGCTTACGAGACGCACGAGTTCGCGCCGCGCCGCTCCCGGTACAGCATCTGCATTCCCGTGATCAACGAAGGCAGCCGCATCACACGGCAACTCGAGCGTATGGCGAAGCTCAATCTTCCAGCCGACCTGATCATCGGCGATGGGGGGAGCCAGGATGGCAGCACCCTCCCGGAGACCTTGCAGCGCCTTGGAGTGCGCACCTTGTTGGTCAAGAAAGGCCCGGGAAAACTCAGCGCGCAATTGCGCATGCTGTTCGCCTACTCAATCCTTCAGGGATACGAGGGAATGGTGACGCTCGATGGCAACGGAAAAGACGGCGTAGAGGCCATTCCGAATTTCCTGCAGGCGCTCGAGGACGGCTACGACTTTGTGCAAGGTTCACGCTTCCTGCCGGGCGGCGCGGAACACAATACGCCGTTGGAACGCAAGCTGGGATCGATGCTGATTCATGTGCCGGTACTCAGTTTGGCTGCGCGATTCCGGTATACCGATACCACCAACGGGTTTCGCGCCTTCAGCACGCGCTTTCTGACGGATCCGGCGGTGCAACCGTTCCGTGGGGTATTCGATACTTACAACCTGCATTACTATCTTTCCATCAAGGCGCCAAGGCTTGGTTTCCGCGTGAAGGAGCTTCCTGTCGTCCGCACGTATCCGGTTTCCGGACCAGTGCCGTCGAAGATCTCCGGAATCTCGGGAAAGCTGGAGATCATCAAGCTGCTCGTGTTGTCCGCCATCGGCCACTACGATCCGCCACGGTGACTGAGAAATTGTTAAGTTATCTGAGACAGCCGAGTAAGCGTTCTAACGGCAAGAAACGGCGGTGGTCGCCCTCACCCGCAGGCAGCGCTCGTCTACCGTGCCGGCGCGCCCGCTCCCAGTGCCCGTTCCCACGTGCGAAGCACGGTCAGCGATTCGGCCAGCGACTGCGTGTCGAGCCGTGCGGCGGTGCCCGCGATCAACGTTCTCGCGGCGGCTTGATTGATGGCGGCCGGTGAATTCCGGTTGCCTCTGCCGGCCGGCTGCAGCGTGTCCGCCCATTGTTTGAGATCCGCCACAAGCGCGGCTTTCGCTGTGCCCTCGCCTTGCGCTTTTTCCACGCGCCCGATCAACTGGCGGGTGCTTTCGAGCATGGCGCGCCGCCGGTCGAGGAGTTGCGCGACCTTTTCGGGGATGCCGGCCGTTGCACCGCCGGCGTACAGCGCGGCTTGCAACTTCACATAGTCCGGCACCGCGCCAACGGTCATATTGGCCACTTGGATGCGCTTCTCTCCCTTGGGCGGAATGGGGTCGGCGACGGTCTCATCCTGCCAGAGGGAATACGAGCTGCCGGGGTAATCGACCAGCTCGATGAGGTAGGCGTTGAGCGGCTGTGGCGAGTTGTTCCTGATATAGAAGATCGAGCCGCCGGCAGTTGGCTCGGTGCGCAACTCGGGCAGCGGCATTTGGGCGGCGGCGATGGCCGGAAACGCCACGAAGAGAACGGTCGCGAATTTGGTTTGTGACATCAACGCTATTATCGCTCCGCGAGACGCGATACACTCAACGTCGATGAGATCCTCACTGATTCTTTGCCTGGCGGCGTGCGCTTGTCTGTCCGCGCAGGTGCGCTACTCCGCCGACCAACATGCCGTCACCATCGACGGCAAGCCCTTCACCATATTCAATTACGGGGAAAAGTCCGGAAAGCCCTTCCTGGCGCCCATGCGCTCGGCCTCCGGCAAAATCGTGACGCGCGGGTTTCCCATGGAAAACATCCCGGGCGAAAGCCGCGACCATCTGCATCATACCGGCCTGTGGTTTTCCTATGACGATGTGAACGGCGTCAAGTTCTGGGAAAACGATCCGTCGTACACCAAGACGCCCCTGGGCCGCATCGTCGTGCGTAACGCCGAGTGGAAAGACGGCAAGGGCTCCGGCACCTTGGCGGCCACCATGGACTGGCGCGATCAGAACGGAAAGGCGCTGCTGGTGGAGACCCGCAACATGGTATTTTCCGGGGACGCCAAAGTGCGCACTATCGATTTTCAGATCACCCTCACCGCGGCCGTCGACGTGACGTTTGGCGACACCAAGGAAGGCGCCTTCGCCATCCGTCTGGCCGACGCCTTCACGGAGAGAAAGGGCTGCAAGATCGTGGACGCGGACGGGCGTGTGGGCATGGTGCAGGTTTGGGGCAAGCGCTCCAACTGGGTGGATTACACCGCCGAATTGGACGGCGAGCGGCTCGGCGTCGCCATCTTCGACCACCCGCAAAGCGCGCGCCATCCCCCCTATTGGCACGCCCGCGATTACGGCTTGTTCGCGCTCAATCCGTTTGGCCGGAACGCCTTCGACCCCAAGCAGGAAGAGAGCGTGTGGAAGCTGCCGGCCGGCCAGAAGGTGGTGTTTCTGTGGCGCGTGGCGATTCACCCGGGCGATGCCCAGACGGGCCGCGTCGCCGAGCTGTACAAGGAATACGCCGCCACGAAGCATTGACAGGCCACGGAAAGGCGATGGCCTGTCCCACTCGTCCCATTATCGGACACTTGGAGCGGTGCTAGTGTAGTAGTAACCGCTTGCTGAACAGGCAGATAGCAATTGGCATCGCAAGTGCGACTGGAGTTCGGTTACGGGACTACTGAACAACCCATGAGATCTTCCGAGACCCGCACGCCGTGCATCCTGGTGGCCGACGACCAGCCGGATGTCCTCGAAGCGCTTCGCTTCCTCATCAAGGGTGAAGGCTACCTGGCCGTGCTGGTCAATTCGCCCGCCGCCGCCATCGCCCAGGTGGAATCGCGCGATTTCGATGCGGTTCTGATGGACCTCAATTACACGCGCGATACCACCAGCGGCCAGGAAGGGCTCGATCTCCTCAACCGCATACAGTCGCTCGATACCACGCTGCCGGTGATCGTGATGACGGCGTGGGGCAGCGTGGAACTGGCCGTGGAGGCGATGCGCCGCGGGGCGCGCGATTTCATCCAGAAGCCGTGGGATAACGCGCGCCTGTCGGCGATCCTGAAGACGCAGATCGAACTCGGAGGCGCCCTGCGCCACGGGCAACGCCTGGAAGCCGAGAACCGCGCGTTGCGCGCCGAGCGCTTTCCGCAACTGATCGCCCAATCGGCCGCCATGCGCCCCGTGCTGGACGTGATCTCGCGCGTCGGCCCGTCGGACGCCAACGTCTTCATTACCGGCGAAAACGGCACGGGCAAGGGATTGGTGGCCCTGACCCTGCACTCGGTTTCGCTGCGTTCCACGCGGCCCCTGGTAACGGTGAACACCGGCGGTCTCGCCGAGGGTGTGTTTGAGAGCGAACTCTTCGGCCACGTCAAGGGGGCGTTCACCGACGCCAAGACCGATCGCGTGGGCCGCTTCGAGATGGCCGAGGGCGGCACGCTGTTTCTGGATGAAATCGCCAACATTTCCCAGGGACTGCAATCCAAACTGCTGCGCACGCTGGAGACTGGCGAGTTCGAGCGCGTGGGGTCGTCCAAGACGCGCCGCGTGGATGTCCGCGTCTTCTCCGCCACCAATGCCGATATCGCGGCCGAAGTTGCCGAAGGCAAGTTCCGCCAGGATCTGCTGTTCCGCCTCAACACCATCGAACTCCACCTGCCTCCGCTGCGCGACCGGCGCGAAGACATTCCCGTCCTGG
>OBLT010000304.1_pt1 | contig 34696 bp, 32 predicted proteins | sample 1518721 | NCBI WGS metagenome assembly OBLT01 (sample SAMEA3539307, study PRJEB22396) | soil metagenome | biome: tundra; feature: field; material: soil | place: USA | collected 2010-05 | depth 0.15 m | reverse complement strand
CCACCGAGATCTACACTCTTTCCCTACACGACGCTCTTCCGATCTGGATATTTGCGCCGGACGCGGACGTCAACAGCAATCCCGCAAATCCGATTATCAACACGCGGTCGTTCGGAGAAGATCCGCATCGCGTCGCGTCATTCGTCGCAGCTTTCACGCGAGGAGTGGAAGAAAATGGGGCGCTGGCAACGGCGAAACATTTTCCGGGCCACGGCGACACCAGCACAGATTCTCACTTGGATTTGCCGCGCACCAATGCAGATCGCAAGCGGCTAGATGAAGTTGAATTAGTTCCCTTCCGCGCCGCGATTGCTGCGGGCGCAAGCACCGTAATGACCGGACATCTATCCGTGCCCGCGTTGGAACCGAATGGCAATCTACCCGCCACACTGTCCCACGAAATATTGACCGGACTTCTGCGAAAGAAAATGCGCTTCGACGGATTGATCGTCACCGACGCGCTGGACATGGCAGGCGTGCCCGCTCGATTTTCTTCCGGCGAAGTTGCAGTGCGAGCGGTACTTGCGGGCGCGGACGTGCTTCTAATTCCGCCCAGCCCCGACGCCGCGCTTGCCGCGCTCCAGGAAGCGGTGGAATCCGGACGTCTGCCAATCGCGCGAGTGGATGCGTCGGTCAAGCGCGTGTTGCGCGCCAAAGCAAAACTCGGGTTGAACGCACGTCGAAAAATAGATCTAAATGTGCTTGCTAGCGATTTTGGCAAGTCCGAATCCATCGCCGCGAGTCAAGGCATCGCCGACCGCGGTGTAACGCTTCTTCGCGAGCAGCAAAATTCGCTCCCGCTCGATGCGACTCGTCCACTTCGGCTCCTCCTGGTTACAATTGCCGGAGATCCCGACGCCGCACCCGCAGAAGCGTTAGAGCGTGAATTGCGAAGACGCGCAGACTCTCTTCAACTGGTGCGCGTTGACACGAGATTCTCGCCAGCCTCACTCGCGAAAATTCCTCCCACTGAAAGTTATGATGTGACCATCGCAGCTCTCGTGGTGCGCGTCGCCGATCGTAAAGACACGGTCGCTCTTCCCGCAGAACAGATTGAAGTTGTGGAAACTCTTTTGAAATTGCCGAAGCCGGTGATCGTCGCCTGCTTTGGCAGTCCATATTTGATCGAGAAATTTCCGCAAGCGCCGACGTGGATCGCAGCGTTCAGCACTGCTGACGTTTCTCAGCGGGCCGTCGCCCGCGCCATCTTTGGCGAAATTGCCCTCAGCGGGAAAATCCCGGTCACCGTCCCGAGCGCGAAGCCACCGCTCAGGATCGGCGATGGCATAACAAAACCCGCAACTCCGATGACCCTGCGCGCGGCCAGCGAAGACGACGAATCCAAATTTGCCAGGGTTTACGATTTTCTAGATCGCAGCGTTGACGATCACGCCTTTCCGGGCGGCGTCCTGGCAGTCGGACACAAATCCGAACTCTGGATTCACTCATTCGGACACCAAACATACGAATCAAGCGCGCGCCCGGTCCGGCCCAACACGATTTACGACGTCGCATCACTGACGAAGCCCGTCGTAACTACAACTCTAATCGCCATGGAAGTGGAATCGGGCCGAATAAATCTCGACGCGCCGATTGGAAACTATTTGCCGGATTGGGGAGCCGCTTCGCAGACAGAGTGGAGGACACGCGTCACAACCCGCCACTTACTAACCCACACCTCGGGTTTGCCGGGACACGTGACTTACTATCAATCGCTGAAATCGAAACGCGAGATCATCGAACATGCGCTCTTAGAAAAGCTGATTTGCGAACCGGGCTCCAAGTGCGAATATTCCGATCCCGGATTCATGCTGCTCGGAGCAATTCTGGAGGCCACGATCGGGCGCCCGCTCGATGCTCTGGCACGGGAACAAATATTCACGCCGTTGCAAATGAAGAACACAATGTTTAATCCGACGCGAGAATTCCATGCGCGAATCGCCGCGACAGGAAATGATTCGCCGCTGCGCAAGCGCCTTTTGCAAGGCGAAGCGCATGACGACAACACCTGGGTGATGGGCGGAGTTGCCGGTCACGCGGGACTTTTTTCCGCCGCAGGCGATTTAGCGGCGTTCTGTCAGATGATGCTGAACGGCGGAATCTACGCGCATCATCGTCTGCTAAAGCGCGCTACGGTTGAAGAATTTACCTCCGCGCAGCCTCTCGCAGCCAACACTCGCGCGCTAAGCTGGGTCGTACCTACCGAGCCTTCTGCAAGTGGCAAATATTTTTCGGCGCGAAGTTTCGGACATGCCGGATTCACCGGCGCCTCAATATGGTGCGATCCAGAAAAAGATCTGTTCGTAGTTTTGCTGACGAATCGTGTGCATCCCGTCCGTACCAACGAAAAGATTCAGCAGGTGCGACCGGCACTCCACGATGCCGTCGCCGAAGCGTTGGGATTTACCACTCCTCGCGCAAAATAATGCCATCCGTCGAAACCATAAAATCAGTTGTGTGGCGTTGGCTGCCGGGCCTTCCCTGGATCGTACTCGTCGTGTATATCGTTGCCAAGATCACCACCGGGAAGAACGCAAAGACCCGTGAAGCGAGCTCCGCGCGAGCCGTGGTGATTGCATTTCAGGTCATCGCATTTGCGTTGCTGTTCGGTTCGACCGTTGGAATCTTGCCACCCAGCCGGCGCTTTATACCTGATACTGCGACCGTGAAAGTAATCGGCACGTCCCTAGCATGTGCGGGAATCGCTGTAGTCTTGTGGTCTCGGCGTCACTTGGGCAGATTTTGGAGCGCTCGAATCACGTTAAAAGTTGACCACCAGCTCATCCGCTCGGGACCCTACGCACGCGTCAGACATCCGCTCTACTCTGGGATGCTTGTCGCCGTAACCGGGACGGTGCTCGCAACCGGAGAATGGCGCGGAGTAGTCTCGCTTTTAATTCTGCTGGCGATGTGGATTCACAAGATGCGCCGGGAAGAAGCGCTGCTCACGAAAGAATTCGGCGGCCTGTATCAAAACTACCGTAAACAGACCGGCCTGTTGTTTCCGCGTGTTCGATAAACCGCCGGTCCAGAACCAGACTGGTGCCGTTCAGCTATTGGCGAATTCGCTTCGCATCAACAGTGCGCACGTTTCCCAGCTATAATTCCAAATCGTGTCCAGTAAAGGAAAACTCGCGCGCGCCACCGAGCGACGCAATCCGCGCACCCGCGGACTTGACCTGCTTTCGACGCTTGAATTATTGCGCGCGTTGAACCGCGAAGACGCCACCGTGCCAAGCGTCGTAGCAAGAGAAATTCCAGCGATCGCAAAAGCAGTGGAAACAATGGCGCGCGCGCTCAGCTCCGGTGGCCGCGTGTTCTATGTCGGCGCGGGAACCAGCGGGCGCCTGGCATCGCTCGACGCTTCAGAAATTCCGCCAACATTCGGCGTTCCTCCGAATTTGATTCAAGCGCTGATCGCAGGAGGAAAGCGCGCGCTCACTCATGCCGTAGAAGGCGCCGAAGATTCTTCATCGCAGGGAGCGAAAGATATCATCTCGCGGCGCGTCACGAAGCGCGACGTTGTCATCAGCATTGCTGCGTCGGGATCAACGCCATATGTGCTCGGCGCACTTTCCGCCGCAAAGAAAGTGAACGCCGCAACCATCGGCATCACGTCCAACCGAAAATCACCTCTCGCGAAGGCCGTGAAAATATTGATCGCACCGAACACCGGCGCCGAAGCACTCGCCGGTTCGACGCGTCTGAAAGCCGGCACCGCGCAAAAGTTGGTACTCAACATGCTCTCTACTGCCACGATGGTTCGCCTGGGCCGCGCTTATGACAACTGGATGATCGGCGTGGCGCTGACAAATCAGAAGTTACGCAAGCGCGGACAGCGAATCCTGGAGGAAGCGACTGGCGCGAGCGTGTCAGATGCGGCACGCGCTTTGCGTCAGGCCGGACACGACCCATGCACCGCGCTCATCATGCTCAAGAAGAAGGTAGACGTCGCCCAAGCGCTTCAGCTATTACGCGTCGCGAATGGAAATATCCGCAAAGCACTCGGCGAACTGAGGAAATAAAACAGGGACTTATGGACAAACTGGTTATTCAAGGCGGACGCAGACTCGAAGGCACGGTGCGAATTAGTGGCGCGAAAAATGCCGCGCTTCCAGCAATGACGGCTGCACTTCTGACCGCCGAGCCAGTGCATCTGCACAACGTGCCGCGCGTGCGCGATATCGTAACGATGGGCCGTCTGTTGGCCCACATGGATGCAAACGTCGCAACGCCGGAAATGCCCTCGACAACCTATACGATCCGCACCGAAAGCGTGAATGACGCCGAAGCTCCTTACGAATTAGTGAAAACGATGCGGGCATCTGTACTGACGCTGGGTCCTCTCGTTGGACGATTCGGCCGCGCCCGTGTTTCTCTTCCCGGCGGCTGCGCCATTGGCGCGCGCCCCGTGGATTTGCATCTGAAAGCGTTGGAACAAATGGGCGCGGCGATCACCACGGAAAAAGGATACATCGAAGCGCGCGTTCCAAAGGGAGCGCGATTACACGGCGGCACAGTTGTCTTTGAAAAAATAACAGTGACCGGCACCGAAAACGTTTTAATGGCTGCTGTGCTGGCCGAGGGCGAAACAATCATTCATAATGCCGCGCGCGAACCCGAAGTCACCGATCTCATCGTGCTCCTCCGCGCGATGGGCGCGAATATTTCCGGCGATGGAACCGCAACACTTCAAGTCCAGGGCGTCCGCGAATTGCATGGAGCAACTCACACGATAATTCCGGACAGAATTGAAGCGGGAACTTTCCTGATTGCCGGCGCGATCACTGGCGGAGACGTAACCTTGGAATCATGCGCACCCGAACATCAGGGCACTCTCCTCGCTAAACTCGCCGACACCGGAATTAAAGTCACGCGCGAAGGCCCGAACAAACTTCGAGTCCGCGCGCACGAAAAACTGGTCGCCTCTGATGTAACCACCGAAGAATATCCGGGCTTCGCAACAGACATGCAGGCGCAATACATGGCGCTCGCCACGCAAGCCGAAGGCGCTTCTGTAATCCGCGAAACAATTTTTGAAAACCGCTTCATGCACGCCAGCGAGATGGTGCGCATGGGGGCGAATATTTCCATTGAAGGCAACATCGCCACCGTGCGCGGTCCCGTGAAATTGGAAGGAACAAATGTAATTGCAAGCGATCTACGGGCAAGCGCTTCGCTCGTGGTGGCCGCGCTGGTAGCTCGCGGCGAAACCACAATTGACCGCGTCTATCATCTGGACCGCGGTTACGAGCGCATCGAAGATAAGTTAATCGCGCTAGGCGCAAAGATTCAGCGCGTGTAACGAATCCCGCTCCAACTCATCACCGAGAAATACAAACGGCCCGACGATTAGTCTTCGCCGGGCCGTTTATTTACCGCACCTCCTGCGGAGGTGAACTTTTACGAATCGTTACTCCGGAGTCGGAGCGCCGCTCACTGGCGGAATCTGCGGGCCACCTGCCGAACCAGCCGCCGCCGCTTCGCGCGCTTGTTTTTCTCGCGCCTCACGCAGCAATGCCTTGCGCGAAAGGCGAATCTTGTTGCCCTCGATAGCCAGCACTTTCACCAGCACTTGATCGCCGAGCTTCAGTTCATCGCGAACGTCCTTGATGCGCGTCTCCGCAATTTCGCTGACGTGCAGCAACCCGTCCGTGCCGGGGAAAATTTCGACGAACGCGCCGAACTCCGCCAGCCGCACAACTTTTCCCAGATACGTTTTACCGATCTCAGCCGAAGCCGTGACGTCGCGCACCATTTGCAGCGCGGAATCGCCCGCCGAGCCGCTGTGCGCGAAGATGTGCACCTTGCCGTCATCCATAACGTCAATCTTGACCCCCGTGGCTTCGATGATCGACCGGATCTTCTTTCCGCCGGGGCCAATAAGATCGCGAATCTTATCGGTTGGAATCGTAAGCATGATCAGCCGCGGCGCATATTGCGACATTTCCTTGCGCGCCTCGGTTATCGTCTGCTCCATGATGTCCAAAATGTGGAAGCGCGCTCGCTTGGCCTGTTCCAACGCCTGACGCATCAGTGGAATGCTTACGCCGCCAACTTTAATGTCCATCTGCAATGCGGTAATTCCCTGCCGAGTGCCGGCAACTTTGAAATCCATATCGCCGTAGTGGTCTTCCGCGCCCGCGATATCCGTGAGCACGGCGGCATTGCTGCCTTCGATCACCAATCCCATCGCGATACCTGCGCACGCAGCCTTCATCGGAACGCCGGCGTCCATCATCGCAAGTGATCCGCCGCAAACCGTGGCCATCGACGACGAACCGTTCGACTCGAGAATGTCTGATACCAACCGAATCGCATACGGGAAATCCGCTTCGGAAGGCAGCAGACTCGTCAGCGCGCGCTCCGCGAGCGCACCATGGCCGATTTCGCGTCGGCCCGGTCCTCGCAGGAACTTCACTTCGCCCACAGAAAACGGCGGAAAGTTGTAATGCAGCATGAAGCGCTTGAACGTGTTGCTCTCGAAGAGCACGTCCAGCCGCTGCATATCTTCCTTCGTACCCAGCGTAAGTGTTGCGAGCGCCTGCGTTTCTCCTCGCGTGAAAACTGCGGATCCGTGCGTGCGTGGCAGGAATCCCACCTCGCAATTGATCGCGCGAATTTCGTCGAATGCGCGGCCATCCGGACGCCGCTTGTGATTCAAGATATCGTCGCGGAAGATCCGTTCGCGTAGCCGCTCAAACGCGCGTTCCGCGAGTTTGCGCTTCTCTTCGTCCTCTTCCGGAATCGCTTCCAGAATCGCTTTCTTCACTTCCGCAACCAGCGCGTAGCTTTCTTTCTTCGGATGCTTCTTCGTGTCCAGCGCGTCGTGCAGTTTCGCGCCGTGAGTCCGCTCGATCTGTTTGGCAAGCTCTTCATCGAACGGCAGCGGCGCCACGGTAACTTTCACCGGCTTGATCTGCGCGTGCAATTCTTCAATCGCCGCGACGATCCGCTTCACTTGCGCGTGTCCAAATTCCAGCGCTTCCGCTATCTTATCTTCGGAAACTTCCAGCGCGCCGGATTCCACCATCATGATGGCGTCTTTGCTTCCCGCAATCACAATGTTCAGCTGGCTGGATTTCTGCTCGATCACTCCTGGGTTCACCACAAATTGTCCGTCAATCATTCCGACGCGCACCGCAGCAATTGGCGTCGTGAATGGCAAATCGGAACAATACGCAGCGGCAGACGCAGCCGTAACCGCAATCACGTCCGGATCGTTTTCATCCACCGACAACACAAACGCAACAATTTGCGTTTCATTTCGCCACGCTTCGGGAAACAGCGGGCGCATGGGACGATCGATCAACCGCGATGTAAGTGTTTCGCGCTCGGAAAGTCGCCCTTCACGTTTGAAAAATCCGCCCGGAATTTTGCCGGCGGCGTAAGTATATTCACGATAATCCACCGTGAGCGGTAGAAAATCTCTGGGGTTGGCCCTGTTTTCCATGCAAGCGGTGCACAGCACCACAGTGTCGGCGTATCGCGCCACAATGGCGCCGTTGGCTTGCTTTGCAATTCTTCCGGATTCCAGAATGAGCGTTCGTCCGCCCACGTCGAGCTTTACTTGATATGGAGCTTCTTGATGCGACATACGATGTACTTCCTTTGTGCGCTCGCTCAGCAAGTACGTCCACACTGACGTCCGGCTGGGGCGCTTGAGACTAGCTTTCTTTTGAATGGAAGAGTGAGACGATGCCAGTGGAGACCGCGCAAATCACCTAACAAAAAAGCGACCGGCGGAACCCCCGCTCGGCCGCGCGATGTTTAGGCGACACGTCCGAATTGCCCGGCACGGCCCTCAACATTCCCTGGCCGTTGAGCGCCGGTGTTACTTGCGCAAACTAAGACGGTCCACAATAGTCCGATACCGATCAGGGTTGTGCCGGTTCAGGTACGCCAACAGACGCCTGCGCTTGTTCACCATCATGAGCAACCCGCGCCGCGATGCGTGATCCTTCAGATGCGACTGTAAATGCGAATTCAGGTAAATGATACGCTCGCTCAGCAAAGCGATTTGCACTTCCGGCGAACCCGTGTCCTTCGTATGCTGGCGATACTTTTCAATCAATCCTGATTTGACTTCGCTCAAGCCGCTCTCTCCGTTACGCCCTTTTTTAGCGCTTTTTCGTCTTCTCTTCGACCTACGAAGACTATCACAGCTTGCCAGCGCAAGCAAAAAATATTCAACAATCCCCGGTTCGGTCTTACCGGCTCGCTATCACCCGTTAATGCATCAAAAATCCAGTCCCGGCAAGCACCAATCCGACCAGGGCCAACACCATTCCCAGCGCCCAGAACGCTCTTTTCTTCGTCAACAGCGTGATGGAACTGATTACCAGCGCCGCTTCCATCAAAACCTCCGCCAAATCGAAGCGGTCGCCGCGTTTTTGGACCATGACCACTTCTTTTTCGTACTCGGTCGCTTTCTCGGTAAGTTCCTTCATTTCGCTGTGATATCTGTCAATTTCTTTCGAATATTTCCCTTTCAGGGATTCAGCCTGTGCAGGACTTTGCACCGCGAAAACGCTTAGCTGGTCCAGAAACACTTCGCAGTTTCGCTCGCGAATGCTCTTCGCCTGATACTGCGCCCACGTATCCGTGGCCAGCGTTTCCGACAAAATTTCTTCCGTGTGCATCCGGTGTCCCATCAACGAGATTGCCGCCACAAACACTGCCAGCATCGCCATCGAAATAGTCACCCACGCGAGTCCGCCCTCGGACCCGTGCTCTGCGCGTTCGTGTAATTCCTGAAGATCTTCAGCCATGCGTTTTGTCCTTATTTGTATTGCAGGATGGAATGCCCATAGGCTTCCGGACGGAAAGGATAGCAGGAAACTGGCGCGGTGCCAGCACCACCTGCATTGCGTCACCGCACGGTTCGCTTATCAGCCGCGGTTGCTGACCAGCGAAAGGAACTCATCCCGCGTATGTTTATTCTCCCGGAATGCGCCAAGCATCGCGCTCGTTACCGTTTGCGAATTTTGCTTTTCCACTCCGCGCATCACCATGCACAAGTGGCGCGCCTCAACAATCACGCCCACGCCGATGGGTTTCAACTCCTCTTCAATCGCACGCGCAATCTGATTCGTCAACCGCTCCTGAACCTGCAGCCGCCGCGAGAACATATTTACCAGCCGCGGAATTTTTGAAAGCCCCACCACGCGCTTATTCGGAATGTAAGCCACATGGCATTTCCCAAAAAATGGCAACAAGTGGTGCTCGCACAGACTATAAAGCTCGATGTCTTTCACCACCACCATTTCGTCGTAGCACACGCTGAACATCGCGCCGTTCAACACTTTGTCCAAATCCTGGTCGTAGCCACGCGTCAAAAAACGCAGCGCTTTCTCAAATCGCTCAGGCGTGCTTCGCAGTCCTTCGCGATTCGGATCTTCTCCCAGCAATTCGATCATCCGCCGCGTCAAATCGGCAATCGTCGCATCCTGCAATTTTTCCGGCGCCGCCGGCGCCACTAGCTCGTCAATTGGCTCTGCCATTTCTACCTGCCTTCCTGTTGCGTATCGTTACGCGCCGCCCGCGTATTCAAAACTGTTGCGGCTCGTCTCTTCAATCCGCACGCGGTCCAGCTTCGCTCCGGTAAATCCCTTCAGCCGGTTATAGATTTCGATGCACAAATTCTCGGTAGTGGGTACAACCGCCTTAAACGCCGGGATCTCCTCATTAATGTAACGATGATCGAAATCCGCCAGCACATGTTTCTGAACGTACGCATCCAAATCCGCCAGATTCGCAATCATTCCAGTTGACGGATCCACCGCGCCCGCTAACGTCACTTCCACAACATAATTATGTCCGTGACCATACGGATTGTTGCATTTGCCATACAAAGTTTGATTCTCCGCTTCGCTCATCTGATCGCTGTGCAGACGGTGCGACGCCGAAAACGAATATCGCCGCGTCAAGGTAACTTTCATCCATTCGTCCCCTGATGCTGTTCGTCGTCCATGCAATCCGCAAATAAGTCCGGCGCTTCATACAAACGCACGCGATGTAATTCCCCCTGCCGGATCTTCGGCTCCAGCAATTTCCAGATCACTATCGAAATGTTTTCGCAGGTCGGAATCATTCCCTTCAGCTCCGCCACTTCATAATTCAGAAAGCGATGATCCATCCTCTGCATCACTTCGCGTTCCATCAAATCCTTCAGCTCCACCAAATCCAGCACCATCCCCGTTTTCGCATCCGGCTCACCCGCAATCGTCACTTCCAGCGTGTAGTTGTGTCCATGCCCATGCGGATTATTGCACTTCCCAAATACGCGCCGGTTCTCCTCCGCCGAAAACGCCGGGTTGTGATAAAGGTGCGACGCCGAAAACTCAATTTTGCGCGTGATCGTAACCATAATCTTTCGTAACGTTCCGCATTTTCGTAACGATGATCTGTCCCACTCGTCCGCGCGATCCGTCGTAGGGGCGAGTCTGCGACCCGCCCGCCTCCAAAATAAGCAGCAGACCTGAATCGCTACTTCCCTGGCACCAGTTTACACGCAATCCCCAACGCTACGGACGCCGCGCCATCCCCACGCGATACTCACGCCCCTTCCAAATCACCGATCCGCGCGAATACCGCCAAGCCGAAACCGTCAACGCCGCACAATAAAGAAACACCGCCGGAATGTAATATAGGATGCCCGATGTCGAAAATCGATTCGACCGCAATTTCGACGCATAAGCCGCATGCCGCGCCGCAAGCAGCCCGATCCCCAAAACAAAAAGCACCAGCCCCGCCGAGTGTGGAATTCTCCACGATGAACTCGGCATATGCCGAAATATTAAAGCCAGCAGCATAAAAATCACCGGGATCCACGGAAACACCGTCAGCACTTCACCCACGAATCGCCCAAACGATCCCGCCATCAGCGGATAAAGATTCTTCGACCACCCCTGCCACATCGCGCCAAACGTTCGATACATTCGCGTACGCGCAATCCCAATTCCCGGCCCAAAATAAATCCGGTATCCAGCCTTTTTCACGCGCCGCGCAATTTCTACATCCTCCAGAACTTCGCCGGAGACGCCCGCGTGACCGCCAATCGAGTGATAAGCATCGCGCCGGATCATCAAATATTGCCCGTTCGCAGCCGCCACCGGCGAATCCGGATCGTTAATCCGCCGGTAACGAAATTTATCCGCCAGCCGCGAAAAAATAAAAGGCAGTAGCGCCCGCTCCCACCATGTTTCCATCCGCTGTTCCGGAGAAAATGAAACAAGCGCCGCGCCAGCTTCTTCAGCAATCTTCAGCGCCGTCGCCGTCGAGCCGGGAAGATGCGTCGCATCCGCATCGGTAAATAAAAACCAATCGTTCTGTGCTTCCGCCGCGCCCAGCGAAAGTGCGTAATTCTTCCCCACCCATCCGTCCGGCAATTCCAGCGATTCCATTACATGCAATCTAGAAATCCGTCCGGCCAACTCATCCAAAATCGCGCCAGTGCGGTCCGTCGACTGATCATTCACGACAATAATTTCCGCAATCTCCGGCTGCGCCGCAAGCGATTCCACCGACGCCGCAATATTCTCCTCCTCATTGCGCGCGGGTACGATGGCGGAGACAATTAGCTTTGTCGGTGGCAATTTCTTCGCTCGAAATTTGGGAATGCAGTCTGCCGGGTGCCGCACGTGTCGCACTTACACGTGGGTTTTCCCGCCGTTGCACTTCTGCAATTCGTAGCACGGTCTTGCGCCCAGCTCAAATATCATGAACGCAGTTCGCGTCGTGCAGCGGAAACCGTTATTATAGCAGTGCGTTCCTATCGCAAGAACCCAATGAGTAGATTATCCAATTTGATGGCCAGCAAAATTGGCAGCAAGATTTTCACCGGCGTATCGCTCGCAGTGGCCGCCAGTGTAATCACCGCCTTTTCAATTCCCAGCTACCGCCAGGGCGAACCCGGCATCGCCGGCAAACGCGCCGACGATTTCGCGCTTACACTGAATGGCCGCGCCGCCCACCTCAGCGATTTCCGCGGCAAAGTGGTCGTCCTGAATTTCTGGGCGTCGTGGTGCCCGCCATGCGTAGCTGAAATCGGCTCGCTCAACGCCCTTCAAAATAAAATCGCGTCCCACGGCGGCACCGTCCTCGGCATCAGCGTTGACGAAGATTCTGCGGCCTACGAAAAATTTCTGGTCGAGCACAACGTTCCCTTCCCCAATTTCCGCGACCCCACCAAGAAAATCTCCGAAGGCTACGGCACCGTGTTATACCCGGAAACTTACATCATCGACGCCGACGGCCGTATCGAGCGCAAAATCAGCGGCCAGCAGGATTGGGACAGCCCGGAAATCGTAAGCTACATCGAATCCTTATTGCCCAACGGAAACTAACCTGGCACGTTTCACCGCGCAGTCTCATAGCGCGCGATTTTAGCCGGCGTAAGCTTGCCGCAAGCGCGCAATATCAAGTTTATCCATCTGCATCATGGCCTTCATCACTCGTCCTGCTTTTTCCGGATCCGTATTTCCTAATAATTTCACCAGGACGGTCGGAATCACTTGCCATGATAATCCATACTTGTCCGTCAACCAGCCGCACCGGTCCTTTTTCCCGCCGGCGGAAAGCTTTTCCCACAATTCGTCTACTTCTTGCTGTGTTTCGCACCTTACGTACAGCGAAATCGCCGGCGTGAACTTAAATATCGGGCCACCGTTCAGCGCGCAAAATTCCTGCCCTTCCAGTTGAAACGTAGCCACCATCACCGACCCCTTCGGCCCCGGTCCTCCCTCGCCATATCGAGACATGTTCACGATCTTTGAATTCTTGAAAATCGAAATATAAAAATTCACAGCCTCTTCAGCATTGTTATCGAACCACAAGAATGTGGTGATTTTTTGCATGACGTTCCGTTCCTCGCCTTAACGTTTAGAGCTCACCAAACTCCGCGACCGGCTATATCCGAAATAAATAATTAGCCCCAGCACCATCCAAACAAACAACCGCACCCAGTTATAAAATCCCAATCCCAGCATCATCGCCAGATTCACTGCAACTCCGCATAGCGGAAATAGCGGCACCAGCGGAGTCCTAAACGGCCGCGGCGTATCCGGATGCGTGCGCCTCATAATGATGATTCCCACGCACACAATCACGAACGCAAAAAGCGTTCCGATGCTCGTCATTTTGCCTACAACGCTAATCGGCGCGAATGCCGCGAAAAGCGCCACGAAAACCATCAGCACCAAATTGCATTTCCACGGCGTCCGAAACTTCGGATGCACGTCGCGAAACAATTTCGGCAACAAGCGATCGCTCGCCATCGAAAAAAGCACGCGCGATTGCCCCAGCAACATCACCAGCATCACCGAAGTGAGCCCCGCCAGCACCGCCATATTCATTCCAATCGTCAGCCAGTGATGAGGAATCTGCACCAGCGCCAACGAAAGCGGAGCGGCAACATTCAAATCGCGATAGTTCACCATGCCCGTAAGCACATGCGTGTACAAAATAAAAAGCACCGTACAAACAAGCAGGGAGCCGATAATCCCAATCGGCATATCGCGCTTCGGAACTTTCGCTTCCTGCGCCGCGGTCGACACAGCGTCGAATCCAATGTACGCGAAGAAAATCACTCCAGCTCCGGCCAGTAATCCACCGTATCCAAATTCGCCGAACTTCCCGGTGGTGTTCGGCGGAATCAGCGGGGTCAAATTCGCGGGATGAATGTACGACCACCCTATCGCAATGAACACCAGGATGACGCTCACCTTCAAAATCACAATCACGTTGTTGACGCCCGCCGATTCGCGAATCCCCGTGATCAGCAAAACAGAAATCAGCGCCACAATAATCACCGCCGGCAAATTAATCAGTCCATAGACCGTCGAACCATCCGGCAAAGTAGCAGGCTGAAACGGAGACGCAATCAATCGCGCAGGCAAATCAATTCCCAGGCTATGCAAAAACGCCACCAGCGTCTGCGACCATCCAATCGAAACCGTTGCCGCGCCCACCGAATATTCCAAAATTAAATCCCATCCAATAATCCAAGCGATCATTTCGCCCATCGTCGCGTACGCATAAGTATACGCGCTACCCGAAATCGGAATCATCGTAGAAAATTCGCTGTAGCACAGCCCCGCGAAAACGCATCCAATCGCCGCCAGCACAAACGAAATCACCAAACCCGGCCCGGCATTCTGCGCCGCCGCCACGCCTGTCAACGTAAAAATCCCCGCGCCAATAATTCCGCCAACCCCAAGCGAGATCAGCGAAAGCGGCCCCAGAGATCTCCGCAGTGAATTATCCGATTCCGATTCCGCCATAATCCGCGCCATCGGCTTGGTGGCAAACAGACTCATGCGCGTGCCTCCACAACTTGAGGATTCAAATTTCCGGCACTATATCACTGGCACGAGTCGCCAAGATAGATTGGTCTTACTGATTGAGGCGAGTTTTCAGAAACGCGATCACCGCCGAGTCGTCTGAGGTTGGCGAAAGCTCCTTGGGAAACTGACCCGCGAGCCACCTGATCGCCTCTGCCTTGTAGAACGGTTTCTGGTTTACCGTTTCGAGGAAGAACTGAAACGCAATAGACGATCCGCGCAGAGCCAATTCTTCAGCGGCCTGAAGCCGCACAAAAACGTACGGCGAATCGGCGACTGCTCTTTCGAGAATCGGAATGGCAGCGTCGCCATAGCCTTGCATCAAACCGTAGACCAAACTCGCGCGATCCCGGCCCAGGCGTCATTACTTCCCGGCTTGACCAGCAATTCGCCAAGCCTCGGGAGATCGTCCGGATTCGCGATCCACGCCAGAGCGATAAATGCCTGCCCATTGTCTGGGCCCGGCTCGCCCACCATTTGCCAAAGCAGTTCGCGAGAAGCGGCTGTTTTCACGGCACCGAGAAATGAAGCCAGCGGCCACCTAACGTTCTGCCCTCGAGTTAGCAAATCCGGCGCCGCGGCGATCACGGCGTCGTCCGCAATCCTTCGTAATTCCGGATGCTCGGGCGTCCGTGGATCCCCCAACTCAGCAGTGAGTCCCAACGTACTCAACGCACCGACGACTTGAGCGTCATCCCGACTGTGCAAAGTCGGTAGAACCGCGCGAACTATTCCACCAATATCTTCCTTGAACAGATCACCTCGCCACGAAATAAAGTACGCTAATCGGTCGCTCGGCCCTTTTTGGCGAATTGTCTCAATCACCTGTGCGTGGATATCGCGATCTGGAAAACGATATACGCAACCCAGCGCGTAAGCACTCGCTGCGTCAGTCGTCGAATACAACTGGTCCATCACCGCACGCAGAACTCGCCGTTCCGGCGCTTGCGACATTAGTGAAGGCAGAAAATCACGAGCAATAAGACCGGGATCGGTCGAAATGCCGGCAAGTTCCTTCCGCAGCCACGATGCTCTTTGCTGAGAAGTAGACGGCTTCAACTCAAACGAAAGCCACTCCGATTGCGCGACGGTTATCTCCGTGAATCATCCTGGCGTCCCGGACACTTGATGCCGAACAACTGTCCACCGCACCGAATACGTGCTCGGCTGATCGAGCGCATACTTTAAATGTAGAGGCAGCCGGTTCTGCGGCGAATTTGGCGGCGCTATGGAACCATCCAGAATTCCTCCGCCAGACGGCGCTGTCGGAAAGGATGTTGGCGCCAACAGTTGCCCGTCGCGCTTCAATTCAATCTTATTTGTGCCGAACCAACTGGGATCCGTGGCGTACGGGTAGCGTGCCGTCAAAATCTGGGGCAATTCTGCCTGAATCCAAACCGGGAGTCCCGCATAGGCGGGCTCGGTGATGTGGATCTTGAATTCCGCCACGGGCGGAGCCTGCGCCCAAGGACACAACGGGGCAACAACGAGAAGAACTAGCATTAAACCGATGGCGAGAATAGGTACGCGGAACATTTCAATTCCTCTAAAAATGCCCAGCGAGACTGCTAGACTTCCAGCACAATCTTTCCAAACTGCTCGCGATTCTCCAGCAACCCGTGCGCCCGCGCGCATTCCGCCAGCGGCATTACCCGATCAATAATCGGACGCAACTTACCATCAGCCACCAATTTCAAAACGGTATACAACTCCGACCGGCTCCCCATAAATGATCCCAGCAGCGACAAATTCCGGCTATACAAATATCGCAAATCAAATTTGCCGTTGTATCCAGTCGTCGCCCCGCAAGTCACAAGACGCCCATTCTGCGCCAAACACAACACGCTTTTCTCCCAAGTCGCTTCGCCCACGTGCTCGACCACTACATCCACGCCGCGCTTCCCTGTCAACCGTTTCACTTCTTCCAGAATGTCGCTCTGCGAATGATTGATCACTTCATCCGCGCCCAACTCGCGAGCCTTCGCCAACTTCGCATCAGTGCTCGCCGTAGCAATCACACGCGCCCCAGTCAATCTCGCAATTTGAATTGCAACTGAGCCCACTCCACTGCCAGCCGCCAACACCAATACGTCTTCGCCCGGCAGTAGCTGCGCGCGCGTGATTAGCATGTGCCACGCCGTAAGAAACGCCACGGGAATCGCGGCCGCTTCCTCAAATTTCATTGACGCCGAAATCGGAATTATGTTTGCCACGGGCGACTTCACATATTCCGCGCACCCACCATCCGCCAGATATCCAAACAGCGTATATTTCCGGCAGCGATTGTCAGCGCCCGCTGCGCACGCCTGGCAATGTCCGCAACTCAATCCAGGTGCCAGCACAACACGCTCGCCAACTTTCACGTCAGAAACCAAATTCCCAACTTCTGCCACCTCACCGGCAATATCACTCCCTGGAATGTGCGGAAATTGAAATTTTATTCCCGGCATTCCGCGTCGCACCCACAAATCCAGATGGTTCAACGCGCCCGCCCGCACGCGCACCAGCACTTCGTTTGCCGCAATCACCGGCGTCGGCGCATCCGTGTACTGCAAAACTTCCGGCCCGCCGTGTTGGTTAAACACAATCGCCTTCATCACGCAGCCCCTTTTCGATTCATACTCTGCTCCGCCGCAAATTTCGTTCCGACGCGTACGCTAACATCGCCGCGCGGACGATGTCCACTTGCCCGATTGCCACACCGCGTGAAAATGCTGTACCGTTTGATCGTGGAACACTCCTTCGACTGTCCGTATTGCGGCGAAGAAATCTCAATGGTATTGGACACCTCTGTCCCTCGCCAAACCTACGTCGAAGACTGCGAAGTTTGTTGCCATCCGATCGAAATCAGTTTCACAGTGGAAGACGACGCTCTCACCGAGTTCAATGCCAAGACGTTGGAATAATTTCACCTCGCGTTGATCCCTGAAATTTCAAAATCGTCCGCGCAACTAATCCTCAATGCATGTGTTAGGGACTACCAGAGAGGTTGTCGCGGGGTGTCCGCAATGCCGGATTCTGCATTCGAGCGAGATGCGCGAATAATGCTCGCGCTGACAAAATAGCGCATCATTCGTTGACAGTCGTGCCTCAGCGCCGTACCCTTTGGGCAAGCCGTATCGTGGCCTATCTATGGACCTGTTCGAGGAAATCGTCAAGCTTCGGCGCACCGGAAAACGTGGTGCGCTTGCGACCATCGTGCACACGAACGGATCTATTCCGAGCTACGAAAGCTCGCGAATGCTGGTGCGCGAAGACGGCACGATCGCCGGAACAATTGGCGGCGGGTGCGTGGAAGCCGACGTGTGGGCCGCGGCAAAAGAAGTGATGCGTTTGGAAGCGCCGCGCAAGATGGTCTTCAATCTGAATCACGAAGCCAGCTACGACAACGGCTTAATCTGCGGTGGCACGCTGGAGATTTTTGTGGAACCCATTTTGCCGCAACCGATTCTCTATATTTTTGGCGGCGGCCACGTTTCCATGGCGCTGGCGCAATCCGCGCATACGGCTGGCTTCGCCATCGGCATCATCGACGACCGCGAAACTTTCGCGAATGCCGAACGCTTTCCGATGGCGTGCGAAATTCACGCAACGTACGAAGACGCCTTCGATAAACTAAAACCAAATGCATCAAGTTATCTCGTCATTGTCACTCGCGGACATCGCGACGATATGCGCGTGCTCGGGTGGGCCGCGAAAACCGACGCGCGCTACATCGGCATGATCGGCAGCAAACGCAAAGTGCTCAGCGTTTACGAAGCGCTAGAGCGCGAAGGCATCTCGATTGAAAAACTCGCGCGCGTTCACGCTCCGGTCGGACTGGAAATTGGCGCGCTCACGCCCGAAGAGATTGCCATCAGCATTACCGCGGAATTAATCGCCGTTCGACGTCACGCTGTTGGACTGGCACACAAAGCCGTGCAACTCGCGCGAGCTTCGCTGACGGCGGAAGGATAAGGATCGATTGCTCACCGCTGTTATTCTCGCTGCTGGAGAATCGAAGCGAATGGGCTCGTCCAAAGCGTTGCTGCTTTATAACGACCGCACATTTCTCGAACATCTTCTGGACATCACGCGCCATCCGAAAATCGCCTCGCAATTAATTGTGCTTGGCGCGGGCGCGGAAGAAATCAGCAAGCAAGTCGGATTAAATCCGGAGATGACGGTCGTAAATCCCGACTGGGAATCCGGCCAACTTTCCTCGATCAAGGCCGCGCTGAAAAGCATCGGAACAAAATCCACGGATGGAGTTTTGCTTTGCCTTGTCGATCATCCATTGATTTCTTCGGCGCTGGTGAATGAACTCGTAGAATCTTTTTATCGCGCCGGAAAATCAATTGTGTTGCCGACGTTTCACGGGAAGCGCGGCCATCCAGTGATTTTCAGCGCCAAATTATTTTGCGAATTGCTTGCTGCGCCGGAAGAAACTGGAGCGCGCGCCGTGGTCTGGAATCACGCAAGCGATGTTTGCGAAGTGCCGACGACCGAAGAAGGCATCACTCTAAATTTGAACGATCCAGAAACCTTCCGCAGCGCACTCGGCACAACTTAGCCGGCTACGGCTTCGTCGGTCGCACTCGAAATTCCTCCAAAACACTAAACCAACAATCAGGCCGCAAACTTCGTCGCAACGTTTATGAATCGTTTACTTCACTTTTTCCAGCAGCGTCGAAAGCGCGTCGCAAGCTAGCTGGGCACCGTGAAATGTCGCGGCGGGCAATCCGCCGAGGACCCTGGAAACTTCTTCAGGAGAAATCGACGCCAAATCTGCAGGAGAAGCGCCCTGCATTTTCTCCGCAATTACCGAGCCGCACGCAATTGATGTGACGCAGCCGCGCGCGAGAAATTTCGCTCCGGCGATCCGGCCATCTTTTATGCGCGCCGAAAGACGCATCGTGTCTCCGCAGACGGGATTCGTTACTTCCACATTTGCTTCCGCGTTTTCCAGCTCGCCGGCGTGGCGCGGATTTTTGAAGTGGTCAAGAACTGTTGCGCTGTACATACCTTGCGCTGCGGCTTTTTGATCAGTCATTTATTGGCCTGCGATTTTCGACCATCGTAATTGCTGCTCCATGATGTCACGCGGATAGGTCATCGTTACACCATCTGGTTTTCCGTCCACACCTTTGTGAAGATCGAGATCCGGATAAATTCCAACCGAGTAGGTTGGCAGATTCAGTTTCTTAAAACGTGCGACGATTTGATCGCGCCATTCTGTGTTGAAATGAATGCCGTACTTGATGATGAGCGCTTTCGCGGCGTCGTAGTCCCCTTCTGCTTTGATGCGCATCAGCTCAGCGAGCAACATTCCAACGGCTTCGCGCATTTTCGCATAGTCCTTCACGACCATATATTCTTTGCCGTCGCGCTCGACAGGTTCAATCGCTCCGGTCTTATCGCGAATAAAATTAACGATGAGTTGCGTGCCGCGGCGATGGTCTTCTTCAATTGTGTCGCCGGTGGGCACTTCGCGAAGCTGGACCAGCGCGGCGCGGGCTTCACTGTCATAGGCCGCCTTGGCGACGTCATCGCTGGGCATCACGCCCATCTCCTTCAATTTCGGATCCCAAAAATTCCAGAGCGCCATTAAGTCGGCGCGCGCTTCTTCCAGCGTTGAATAATATTCCTTGATGTAAGAAGCCGGCTCTTTGTTCAGTTTCGGGCTGAGTCTGCCCGAGCCGTGGCCGATCACTTCGTGCATCGCGGTCATCAGATTTGCCACGAGTCCGCCGTATTCGCGGGCGCGATCTTTTTCTTCCTGAGAATACGCGTATTCCTGAACTACTTTTTGACCGGCGGCTTCGGCCAAAGCGCGGATTGAGCTGGTGAAAACGAAACTCTTCGAGCCGTATTTCGCATGGATTTCGGCTTCATTCGGAAGATTGTCTCCGATCGTATTCACTTCAAAATCGCCGGTCTCGACGAGCGCTTCGACGGCATTCACCACCGGCGGATTGGGATTCGGATTCTTGTACTTGTCGTCCCAGGGTGCTCGCTGTTCAAAATAGCCCGCGTTGGCGGCGAATTGCTTCATCATTTGATTTAATTTTCCGTCCACAACAGTTACAAATCCTTGGATGGCGCCTTTTTGTCCGCGCGGATCCTTGTAAATTTCCACAAAGCCATTTGAGAAATCAGGATTTGCTTTGTCGACGACCCAGTCGGCGCCGGACTGGAGCCAGTCGGCGCGATCTCCAGTCTGGTAATAACGAATTAAATCGGAGATCACTTTTTTCTGCGAAGCTGGAGCGTACTGCAACGCGCGTTGGAGATACGAATTGGCGGCGGTTAGCTGACGCGCGTAAAGTCCGGACATAATTTTTCCGTTCGGTGTGCCCGCGCGATAAACCTCTTCGTCCAATTTGCCGTTCTTTTTTACCAGGCGCGAATTCAAAGCGTAGTGCTCGGTGAATCCTTCCAAATCCTTGAGCGTGACGCCGGAATAATAATTGTTGCTGCTGGCTTGCAGCGGATCGTCGCCATTCTTCGGATTCTTCATGGTGAGCATAGGCTGAAAATCCGGATCGAAGATGGCCTTATCGAGATCGTGCAATTCCTTTTCAATCGTGTCGGAAGCTCCGTTTCGCAGCGCCTGTGTGACGGCAGCTTTTAATTCTTCGCGTGTGAAGGTGAGCAGGAATTTCTGTGAGTTATAGGTGTGATGATTTCCCTGATTGCCCCAGAAAAGCATGGTGTAGTCGGTGATCTTTTGCAGCACGGCCGGATCAATGTTCGCAGAGTGAGTGAGAATCGTCTCTAGCAAATGCTTTTCGCGAAGTCCGTAAATTGAATTCTGATCGTAAACAATTGGATGGACTGCGACGGCGGCCATGTAAAGCCAGTAGGCGTCCAATTTTTGGTTGAGCGAGAGATCGTTGAAACTTTCCGCGGTGAGCTGGATGAATCCGGTATCGCCGACGCGCGTCACCAGGCTGGGCTGAGATTGCTGGGTTGACGCAGGCGAAACGGCGGAGAGCTGTGCATTCACCCCGGTGTAATTCGACGCGGGGCTGGCCGTAGAGAAGCAGAGAACGGCGGCGAGACTCAGGATTGAGAGTGCAGATGCTACCACCGCTTTTTTCAAGTTGTACTCCTTTGCGTGTTGCTTGCAGCCAGTTTGGGCTGCGATATTGGTTGCAGTATGGCAATCTGCGGCCAAAGGCGCAATCGCGACTGGCTAACAGTGTCAGCGACGCGCTCGGTCTGGACGATTAACCTTATCCCTCCCCATCGCCCTATTTTCTGTATATATTGAAAATGCAGGACTTACGCGATTGCTCAACAATATACACATCATATTGAATCTAAAGGGCTTCGATGCGTGCGCCTTGAGACTCTTACGGAACGGTGTTAAATCAATGGATTTTTGAGTCCGGCAGGGAGGGCGAGTTCCATTTTGGGAATTGCTATTCGAATGGCTCGCCCTACTCTGCAACCTAAATTATCATATGAGTACATAGTAGCCAAGGGAAATTTGCTGCCTATTTCAAAATAATTGGTGGAAAAGCTGTGGAAAGGCGTCCGAATACACGAAACAAATGGCGGGCTGGCCGATAAGATTGGATTGGTTGTACATTTTAAGGTACACTAGTGGTGCACAAGGTGTACGGTGATAGAAGACCGCCAACTGCCAAGAACTCCCCTGATTTTTTACCGCCTGCGGCCAGGATCTGAGCCGGTAAGGGAGTGGCCGAAGGGATTGCCGGAAATCGAACGCCGCGCTATCGCGACAGACTTGATGCGTGCGCAATGGCGGTGGCCTGTTGGGATGCCGCTGTGCCGGCCAATGGGAGGTGGTTTGTGGGAGATCCGGACGGATTTGCCGACACGCCGTACGGCGCGAGTGCTGTTTTGCGTCTATGAGGAACACCTCGTTGCGCTGCACGGAATTTATTAAGAAAACGCGCACAACACCGGAAAATGATTTGGCATTGGCGCGGAAGCGCCAGAAGGAGCTAAACCGATGAGGAAGAAACGCAGGGATAAGAACAGGCACGCAGGATCGAGCATTGATGATTTCCTGAAGAAAGAAGGCATCTTCGAGGAGGCGCAAGCTCAGGCGGTGAAGGAGGTGGTCGCCTGGCAACTCGACGAAGCGATGAGGAAGCAGAAAATATCAAAGAACAAGATGGCTGCACTGCTGAAGACAAGCCGAACCCAGGTTGATCGGCTTCTGAATCCGAAGAGCGACATTACGCTGTCGAGTCTACAACGGGCGGCTGCGATGGTCGGGCGCCGGGTGATGATCGAGTTGGTTTGAACGGAAAATCGGTATTCACGAGATAGGTGTAAAGCCCGTGTTTCCTTTTATCGTTACGACAGGAGTGAGCTCGGGCCCAGTGTCCAACCTCAAACCTATGCGCTAGTACGGTGCTACGATGCGCCGGGGGTTCCTAAATTAAAGAACCAAACCGAGGAGCGTTTCATGCGTTTTTCCATCATTGCTGCGTTAGCTGCTCTTTCCGTAACGTCGATTGCTGTGGTGCTGGATGCGCCTGTTTCATCGGCGCAGAGTGCTGCGGTTCCGCAAGGATTTCATATCAATTTGCTGAGGTTGCAAGGGACGCTTGAGAAGTTGAGTGAGTTTGGGCGGAACGCGGATGGCGGCGTTACTCGGCTGGGATATTCGGATACGGAATTGGCGGCGCAGAAATATGTGATGGGGTTGATGAAGGATGCAGGGCTTGAAGTGCGGATGGATGCTGCTGGGAATATTTTTGGCCGGCGGGCGGGGAGCGAGCATCTGCCGGTGCTGCTTTTCGGGTCGCACATCGATTCGGTTGTGCATGGCGGAAATTTTGATGGAGACGTGGGGAGTCTTGGAGCAGTCGAGGTGATTCGCGCGTTGAATGAGGGGCGCGTTCAGACGCGGCATCCGCTGGAAGTGGTGGTGTGGACGAATGAGGAGGGCAATCATTTTGGCGTGGCCACGATGGGATCCGGGATTGCCGGGGGAGTGCTGGGGCCGGAGATTCTTGCTCGCACGGATGAGCAAGGGCTTACTGTTGCGGACTGGCTGCGACGTTATGGACAAGATCCAGCGCGCTTGATGGATGCGCGGATCGCGCGTGGGGCGTTAACGGGATATTTGGAATTGCACATTGAGCAGGGGCCGAATTTGGAGGAGGCGAAAATCCCCATCGGCGTGGTGCAAGGAATTGTAGGTATAACGCGATGGCGTTGCGTTGCCACGGGATTCGCCAACCATGCCGGCACCACGCCGATGGATCGTAGACGCGATGCGCTGGCCGCGGCTTCGCGGGATTTGCTTGCGGTGCGCGACGTGGTGCGAGCCGAATCGGGCGGCCAGGTTGGGAACGTTGGATACATGAAGGTCGAGCCCGGAGCGATCAACGTAATTCCCGGACGCGTAGAGTTCCCCATCGAGTTGCGCGATCTGGACGCTGGGAAAATTGAACGGATGTGGGGGCGCATTGCGGAGAAGATCAAGCAAATTGATAAGGAAGAAAATGTCGAGACAGTTTGCGAAGAGTCGGCTGTTGTGAAACCCGCGCGGACGGACGCGTCAATGCAATCCGCGATTCGAGATGCGGCGAAATCGCTGGGACTTGCGACGATGGATTTGCCCAGCGGCGCGGGACACGATGCACAGGAAATGGCCGCGCTTGCGCCATTCGGGATGATATTTGTTCCGAGCCGCGGCGGAATAAGTCATTCGCCGAAGGAGTTTACGTCATGGGCGGATGTGGCGAATGGCGCGGAAGTGCTTTACCGGACGTTGTTGATTGTGGATGGGCAGTTGGATCGGACGTAGGCGGCGAATGTGCGGAGGCGGGACGGAGGTCAATCGTGATGAATCAGAATCCTGCGAGAGCGCTACGCCCGCTGTATATCCGCGTCGTTTTCGTCCTTACCCTCTTCGTGTACATTTTTGTTACGGTTTGTGTGCCGCTTCCGCCAAAGAAAATGCCTTTGCGAGTGCGAACGGTAATAGGAATAGACGTGGGGGCCGATCCAGACGCGACCGTGATTCACGAAGGCGTTACAACGCGAGCCGAGGTACTTCGCCAATTCGCCAATTTTGATACAGGGCGGAAAGGTGAGTAGCTTTTCCTCGGAAGGTGGCTGCGCTCCGGATTTTCCGCCGATTTTGCGGACGATGGCAATAGGCTCTAGGACGGAAGGAATCTGGTGCTTAATTTTGATGAAAAGGGTGCGGTCACTAGATACCGTGTGCTGTCCGATGACGAGCTGCTCAACAGTGAGAACTCCGGGTTACTGACTGCCGAGAAACACCTGCCCGAATTCCAACAACCCGCCAGCGGGATTACCATCAAGACTGCGAGCGTGGCGGGAAAGGACTCGCTCGAAATCTCGGGACCTGTTTGAAAACTGTCTACACTCCGCGACTCTGCGGCGGCGCAAAGTATCTTATTGCCGCCGAGCAGATTGAAGGTTCGAGTTCCGTGGGATGGAACCGCTCCAGCGCCGAGCCCCCGCTGACGAGCATGTTTGACCTTGTTGTGCACCTAAAGGAACGGATTGGTCGTGAGGGCTCGACAACTGATCGGGGAAAGGATTGGAGCGACAAGATGTTCGGGCTTCACACTGACGTGCCGACCGTGGTTCTGCTGATTAACTTTCTACATCGGCCCGTCACGAAATAGGCGACGAGACAGTGCGATTCTCGTTGCGGGCGGGACGCTCGCAAGTAACGGAAAGCATTGGCGAGTCACCCTCGCCCGGTCGTGGAACCCTTTTCGGGTTAAAGCGCGTCTAAGTCAATAGGGAGTGCAATTCACGCTCCCGTTGTCTGTTATCCCGTTGCGCCTGCATGGTGGACGGGCGATTATGGATAGCTGAGTTTTTCAGGAGTCAGATTCCTGCTGACAATTTGCCTGACGGAGTTCCGGACAATCATGCTTAATTTTAAGAGATTGGATTTTCGCGCGCGCGATTCTCGTCCGCGCGATTTTTATGTGCGAATTGGACGGCGCGCAGCGGTGCTGGCAGGACTGGCGGCGTTCGCGCTGACCTGCACGGCGGTGCCATTGGCCGATCCGGATTCCGAAATGTTATTGGGAACGATGCAGCAGGAACTGACGCGCGCGCAAAGTTCGCTGGCGAAGTCCGATCCGGCGCCTTACTACATCAGCTACGCGGTGTTTGACCACGAAAATGTTTCGATCAACGCGAGCGAAGGCAGCTTGATGAACTCCGTGAGCACGAAGCAGCGCACGGCGGACGTGACCATGCGCGTGGGCGCGCCTGCGCTGGACAATACGCATGGTGATGGGCGCGAGTCGGGCATTGCCGCTTCCACGCTTCCGATGGGAACCAATCGCGACGCAGTGGCGCGCGGGCTGTGGCTAATGACGAATAGCGAATACCGGCAGGCGTCGGCGATTTACACCAATGTGAAAACGCAGAAAGCGGTGCAGTCCGAGGAGGAAGACAAGTCCGCGGATTTTTCCGTCGAGAAGCCGCACGAGGCCATTGTGCCGGGCGGCACGCCGATTCCCGTCCATCAGAAGGAATGGGAAGAACGCGTGAAGGGGTATTCGGCGGAGTTCAAGAAATTTAATTACATTTATAACTCGGTTGCTTCGCTGACGTTCGACCAGGGAACGCAATTCGTGGTTTCGTCAGAAGGAACGCGATTGGCGCAGCCGGGACATTCGGCGCGTTTGGTGCTGGAGGCGGAAACGCGCGCGGACGACGGCATGGAACTTTTGCGCGTGGAAACTTTCGAGGCTCCTACGCCGGAACAATTGCCGAACACGGCGGATATTTCCAAGAAAATAGAAAAGATGGCGTCGGACTTGAAGGCTTTGCGCGCCGCGCCGGTGGCGGATCCCTATGCCGGACCTGCGCTGCTATCAGGGCGCGCGGCGGCGGTATTTTTTCACGAAGTGCTGGGGCACCGGCTGGAGGGACACCGTCAGCGCGGAGAAGAAGAAGGGCAAACTTTCACGAAGAAAGTTGGCGAGTCCATTCTGCCAAGTTTCCTGAGCGTGGTGGACGATCCGACGCTGAAAGAAATCGGCGGAGTGAAACTTGCGGGGACGTATGAGTTTGATGATGAGGGAGTGCCTGCGCAGCGCGTGGAAGTGATTAAGGACGGAATACTGAAAAACTTCTTGATGTCGCGAATGCCCATCACAAACTTCAGCAACTCGAATGGACATGGACGGCGGTCACCGGGGCGTATGGCCACGGGACGTCAGGGAAATTTGGAAGTAATTTCCACGAAGACTGTTCCTGATGCGGATTTGCGGAAGGAATTCATTGAAGAAATTAAGCGCCAAGGCAAAACGTACGGACTCTATTTTGAAGACGTCGAAGGCGGATTCACTTTGACGCAGCGGCAAAGCCCGCAGGCATTTCAAGTGTTGCCAATTATTGTGTGGCGCGTGTACGCGGACGGGCGTCCTGACGAACTGGTGCGCGGAGTGGACATGGTGGGCACGCCGATCGCCGCGCTGCAACGAATTGTTGCTACGGGAAATAAAGTGGATGTGTTCAACGGCGTGTGTGGAGCGGAATCGGGCTGGGTTCCGGTTTCGGCTTCCGCGCCGATGATGTTGTTTTCTGAAATGGAAGTGCAGAAGAAGGGTCACGGGCGCGATCGGCCTCCTATACTTTCGCCGCCGACCACGACTGCGTCGACTATCAGCGCAGCTGGAGGTTCGCGATGAACATTTTGCGCGCACGCGGAAGTGAAACACGCAGAAGTTCAACGGGAATGTTTGAATTTGCGGCGGTAGTGCTGGTCGGTGGCGTCGCGGTGCTCGGCGCATGGTCTTCCGTTGCGCGGGCCGGTGCGACCCAAGCGGGAGTTGCGAAAACGGGCGCTGCGCAATCCAGCGCTTCGCAAAATGGTTCCGGCGCGTCGCAGCGTTCGGGAATGCCGGCGATCGCATCGCCATCGAGCACGGTGCTTGCTGCGCAGGCAGCGGCGGCGAATTCGGATCCAATTCTTCAGGCGATGCTGGCAGAGCTGACGCGCTCCAAAGATCAACTAAAAATGGAAAGCGTCGCGCGGCCGTATTACATCGAGTACCGGATTGCGGACATCGAGCAATTTGACGGCGAGGCGGAGTTCGGCTCGCTGGTTGCTAATCAGCGCGTGCATGTGCGCACGTTGCGTGCCGTCGTGCGAATTGGAAATTACAAACAGGACAGCTATTTCGGCCAGGGACAGGGTGAAAGTGATTACGCGCCGGTGGAAAATGATGTGTACGCGTTGCGCCACGCGCTGTGGCTGGCGACCGACACGGCGTACAAGGCGGCTGGCGAAGCTTTGGCGGCGAAGCAGGCATTGATGAAAACGATGACGCTGAATGAGACGGTGGACGATTTCGCGCACGCCGAGCCGCTGGCGGCGGTTGGCCCGCTGGCGAAACTTCAGTTTGACGAATCGCGCGTTACGCACATGCTCGAGGTGGCGAGCGGGACGTATCGCGAAGACCCTGAAGTGCAATTGCTGGGGGCTTCGGCGCGCTTTACCGTGGTGAATGAATATTTTATTAACAGTGAAGGCAGTGTTACGCGGCGCGGACAAACGCTTTTCGCTACGGCGTTGACCGGAAGCACTCAAGCCAAGGACGGGATGCGGCTGGATCGCTCGCCCGCGTGGCTGGTGGCGACACCGGAAGAAATTCCGACCGAAGCGGTGTTCGTCGCCAATGCGCGCCAGGTGGTGGCAACACTGAAGCAATTGCGCGAGGCACCCGTGGTGGACGAAGAGTATCGCGGGCCGGTGATGCTTTCGCCGGACGCGTCGAGCGATGTGCTTGCAACGCTGATTGGAGACAATGCGGCGGGACGCAAGACGCAGCCGGGCCGTGGCGGGCGCACGGTGGGACAATTTGCTTCCGCGTTCAAGAGTCGTGTGCTGCCTCCGTTTATTTCCGTGGTGGACGATCCGACGCAATCCACATTTCAGGGGCACAGTCTGACGGGCAGCTATCAATTTGATGATGACGGCGTGCGCGTGGCGCCGGTTACAGTAATCGAAAAAGGGCAGCTCATTAATTATTTGATCGGGCGGCAGCCGATTCCGGACTTCCCTGCGTCCAATGGACACGATCTGGCTCCGCTGGGTGGAGCGCCGCAACCGCATTACGGCGTCCTGACGTTGCACGGAAGCGATGCAATGTCTCCGAAGGAGTTGAAACAAAAGCTGATTCAGATGTGCAAGGATCAGGGAAAAACGTACGCGTATCGCGTGGAAACATTTGGCGGACTTACTTCGCCGCGGCTTTTGTATCGCGTTTGGGCGAATGACGGCCACGAAGAATTGGTGCGCGGGGCTCTGCTCAACGAGTTGGATATTCGCGGACTGCGAAATGATTTGGTCGCGGTTGGGAATGATCCGTTTGTCAGCAATCGATCGGGCGCGATACCGGGGACTGTGATTAGTCCTTCAATGCTGTTCGACGAATTGGAAATTCGGCGGGACGATCGCGCGAAGGTGAAGTTGCCGGAGTATGGCGCGCCGCCGCTCGGTGGCTCCGGAAAATCATAATTTCGGAAATCAGATGTACAGCGGGGCGGATGAGTTTATTCGTTCTGCTTTTTATTTGCGCGACATTGTTTGCGCCACTTCGCTTGCGCCAAACCGTTTGCGGCTTTGCCTCGATTCCCGCTAGAAGCTAGAATGCCGTCGTGCCTTCCCTCCAGATGAAGCATCGGATTGTTTCGCTTGCGCCGAGCGCCACTTCGATTCTTGTCGCGCTGGGCGCGCGGCGGGAACTTGTCGGCGTATCGAAATGGTGCGCGGATGTTGCGCCGGAGGTTGCGAAGTTGCCGCGTGTTGGCGATTGCTGGGCGCTGGATCCGGAAAGCGTGATGAGTTTGCGGCCGACGCTGTTGATCGGCTCTGTGCCTTACAAGCAGGAGACAGTTGCGAAGCTGCTGGAGCATCCTGTGGCGTTTCTGGCGATGAATCCGCGCTCGCTGGCGGATGTTGAGGCGGATATTCATCTACTTGGCGGAATTGTTGGACGGACAGTGGCTGCGCGGAAGCTTGTGGCCCGCATGCGTGCGGACTTCCAGGCGATTCGGATGCAGGCACGACGCGTTCGCGGTTCCGGTTCGGCGAAGATGCGTGCGCCACGCGTTTACTGCGAGGCTTGGCCGCATCCGCGAATTGTTTCGCCGCCGTGGGTGGCGGAGTTGGTTGAGATTGCGGGCGGAGAGATGGTTGTTCCCGCGGGAAAACGAATCTCTGATGAGGAAGTGGCGCGCGCGAAGCCTGATGTGATTGTGCTGGCGTGGGCGGCGACGGGAGAGAAATCGGATCCGCAGCAGACTTATGACTTAGCCGCGTGGAGCGAGATTCCTGCGGTGCGCGATCGACGCGTTTATGTGGTGCGAGATGAATTGCTGAATACGCCGGGGCCACCGCTGGTGGATGGCGCGCGGGAGTTGCTGCGATTGCTGCATCCGAATGCTTCGGGACAGCTTGCGAACACGCGCGTGAACCCTGTGAAGCGAAGCAGGCGATGACCACCGTCGTTGCTGCGGTTATTACAAGGAATTCGCGTCTGCTGATTTGCCAACGGCGTCGTGACAAGGCGTTTCCTTTGAAATGGGAATTCCCCGGCGGAAAAGTTGAGGCGGGCGAATCGCTGACGGATGCGCTAACGCGGGAAATATGGGAAGAATTGGGCGTTCAAATAGAAATTGGACGCGAAGTTTATCGCACGCAGCATCGTTACGCGGAACTTTCTGCGCCAATCGAGCTTGTCTTTTATTTCGCAAAGATTGCTGGTCAGAATGACGCGTATGAATTGTCCGATGAGAAAGCTGCCACCGAACTTGCGGAGTTCAACGCAAGCGGCGCGTTTAAGAAAGTAATTTGGACAGGTCCGGCAGAATTACCGGAATATGAATTCCTCGAGGCGAACTCCGCGCTCGTCACGCGAATTGCGAGCGGCTCTTTACCGCTTGAATGAAGACAGTCTCAGTTAAGTTATCGAACGCCCCCCGTCCACCACGAGCACTTGTCCCGTAATAAAATCTGATTCCGCGAGAAACGCGACGGCTTCCGCGATGTCACTTCCCTTTCCCGTGCGGCCCAGCGGTGCGCGGCGGACGAAGTCGGCTTCAAGTTCTGCGGCGTCCGCTTCAAACGTAATCGTGCCCGGCGCTACGGCGTTTACCGTAATCTCAGGCGCAAGTGCGCGCGCCATGCAGCGCGTCAAACTGATCACACCTGCTTTTGAGACGCAATAATGCGTATATCCGGGCCATGCAAGAAGTCCGCCAAGCGATGCGAGATTAATGATGCTTCCGCGCCCAGAACGTTTCAGCAATGGCGCAGCAGTCTGCGCGCAGAGAAATTGTGAAGTGAGGTTCGTCGCGAGAATTCCGTCCCACTGTTCGTCAGTGATCTCATTGAACGCAACGTGTTGAAACATTCCCGCGTTGTTGACGAGGATATCGAGGCCGCCGAATTCGGCCTCGACGCGTGAAATCATGTGCTGCACTTCCGCGCGCACCGAAACATTTGCCTGCACCGCGATAGACCGGCGGCCCATCTTCACAATTTCGGCCACAACCTGCTCGGCATCGCCGCGCGAGCTACGATAATTCACGACAACGTGTGCGCCGCGCTGCGCCAATTCCAGCGCAATGCTACGGCCGATACGCTTTGCCGCGCCGGTCACCAGCGCCACGCGCCCAGCAAGTTTCTGTTCCGCCATCTTTTTCTCCCGGCTGAGCTAAACAACTTTTGTATCGACCAGCCGCCGCTATCCTACGCCACAGCCGCGCCAACTCACAAACCTGTCGTGCGCGCGCCCGGTGCTGGTAGAATCTTGGTCTTCGACATTTTGATTCGCTGAATTTTGGAGGCTGGATGAAACTCGATTTACTGGCTATCGCCGCGCATCCCGATGATGTCGAGCTGACGTGCGGCGGCACTCTGATCAAAATGGCGGCGCGCGGATACAAGACCGGTATTCTGGACCTGACGAAGGGCGAAATGGGAACCCGCGGCACAGTTGAAACGCGCCACAAAGAAGCGCAGGCTGCGGCACGCATTCTGGGCGTTTCGTTGCGTGACAATGTTGGCTTGCCCGACGCGGGTCTTGCCGTGACGCAGGAGCAGAAGGTCGCGGTAGCTCAGCATATTCGCCGGCTGCGTCCGCATACCGTGATTCTGCCGTATTGGGAAGGCCGACATCCGGATCATTACACCGCAGGTCGTCTCGGTTACGAGGGCTGCTTCCTCGCGGGACTTAAGCAGCTTCCAATTTCCGGCGAACCCTTCCGTCCATTCAAAGTGCTGTACACAACGTTTGACCATCCGATGCGGCCGACATTCGTGGTGGATATCACCAAGGAATTTGCGCGCAGAAACAAAGCCGCGCTGGCGTTCCGTTCGCAGTTCCGGCCGTCAAAGAAAGTTCTGAGCAGCATGAAAAAGGTTTATGTTCCTCTGGACGAATTGGACCGGCGCGTCGAACTACTGTCACGCTACTACGGAAACATGATTGGCGTTCCGTATGGAGAAGCGTTTTTCGTACGGGAAATGGTGCAAGTGGACGACGTGGTGGAAATGCCGGTGCGGTCGCTATAGATCATGTTGTTGTAGTTTTCACAGCCGCTCAGGAAACTTCAAATGATTGCGCAGGCGCGTATCCCGGCAGTGAAGCGCCTTGCGTCGTGCGCGCCACCTTTACGCGCAGCGGCTTGGCCTTGTCATCGTCAGTGGACCGCAGCACGGCAAATGTAGCAAGCGCCTCGCTGAACATCCGAGTCACCAGATAACTTTTGCCCGTCTCGCTGTGTTTCCAGACCTGCCCGACTTGTATCTTTGTTTCGCTCATAAATGCCCGCAAATAGCTAATAATAAATCTATGAGCATTATCCGCGCGTGTCAATTGAACTGCCGTTCGGAAAAACGCCAAACTATCGCAATTCGGCGAGGAAACCCCTAAAGCCTATCCCTCATCATATGTACAAGACAGTCGAAGCTTGACAGCCGGTACGGGTGTATACTGTACGCAGGCTCGCTTCGAGGAGGATCCATGAGGCACCTGCTTCGCCCGCTCGCCATCGGGACTATTGGCCTGGCGTTTGCGATTGCTCCAGCTTTCGCACTCCAGCAGCAAGACGCATCAAAGACATCCACAGACACACAGACGACACAAGCTGGCGCGAACACTCTGCCGTGCCAACCAGCGGCTCAGCCAACGCAGCCTACTACGCAGACGACTTCACCGGTGCAGTCAACTACTCCTGCTCAGCAGACAGCGCCGACGCAAACATCGCCTGTATCCACGACCACGCCACAGCCGTGCTCGCAGACGAGCGCGCAGCCAAAGTTACAGCCGGGCGATCCCGGATATAACGCTCCCGTTGTGCAGAAACAGGATCCGAATGTCAAGCCCGGCTCCAAGCAGGACGTGGAAGCCATCGGCAATCGCAGCGTTGGCAAGGGCGTAGACTGGTATTCAATCGAGCGCGAGATCGCCATGGGCAAACAGTATGCCCAGCAAGTTGAGATGACTTCACGGCTCGTGGACGATCCCGTTGTGCTGGAATACGTGAACCGCACTGGCCAGAATTTGGTGAACAACTCGGATTGCAAAGTCCCGTTCACCATCAAAGTGATCGACTCCGACGAAGTGAATGCGTTCGCGCTGCCCGGCGGATTTTTCTATGTGAATAGCGGATTGGTTTTGCGCGCACAGGAAGAATCTGAACTGGCCGGCGTAATGGCGCACGAAATCGCGCACGTCTGCGCGCGTCACGGCACGAAGAACGCAACCAAGGGCGATATCATGCAGCTGGGTATGATTCCGCTGATGATCCTTCTTCCCGGCGGATGGGCCGGCTACGGAATCTACGAAGGCTTGCAATTCGCGATTCCGATCAGCTTCCTGAAGTTCTCGCGCAATGACGAACGCGAAGCGGATTATCTGGGCCTGCAGTACATGTACAAGGCCGGCTACGATCCAAACTCTTACATCACATTCTTCGAGCGAATTCTGTCCGACGAAAAGCGGTCACCCGGAAGCATCTCGAAGTTCTTCTCCGATCACCCTCCAACGGGCGAGCGGATTGAGAACTCCGAAAAGGAAATCGCGCAGATTTTGCCGGCCCGCGATAATTATGTCGTCACCACTTCGGAGTTTGATTCGGTGAAGGCGCGTCTGATGGCCTACGAACGCCGCAAGAAGCCGTTGGGCGGAAAAAATGATTCGCCGACGCTGCGCACCAAGACCGAGCAACAGAAAACTGGAAACGCAGATCCGACGCAGACTACGAACAGTGGCGACGACAGCGACCGTCCCGTGTTGAAGAAGCGCCCGGACGGAAGCGGAAATAATTAATCGTCGCACGCGTGGATTCTAAGCAGTCCAAGAAAGGCGCCGGCATCGGCGCCTTTCTTATTTTCGGACACAATGATTCACGATTACATACCGCTAATAGCCCTTTGCAGATTAATTAGAAATGCGGCGGGACGAAAATACTATCGTTCGGAAACCGTACCAACACCCTTCTTCTTCATTTCCTCCTGGTAATATCGCCGGTAGAGCAGGTCCCATTCTTCGGTGCCTTCGACGATTTCTTTTTTCTTTTGCGAGGCAATCTTCTTGCGGACTTCCAAATCTACCTGTTCTTCTTCCTTCAACAGCGCCTGCAGGATGTCCACGATTTTCTGGCGGATGGTGTCGCGGTCTTCGACGAATTCGACTTTGTCGCTTTCCACCAGCACTTTGGTTACAACGTGGGAAAGCTGAACAACTTTTCCTCGACTCAGACGCATGGGCTCCTGGATCTCCGAAGTTGGCTACCGCAAAATCAGTTTCTTATTCTTGGCGATTTCCGCTTTCACTTTCTTGAACATTTCCTGATACGAAACGCCGGTGCGCCGCATGGCGTCTTGATGATCTGCTAAAATCTGGCGGACTTCTTCATTCACGCGTTCTTCGACGGCCATTTCTTCGGCCATTCCCTGTCGCACGCGCGTGGTCACTTCTCCCAGCGCATGCGTCTCGATCATTTCTTCGGCAACAAGACGCTTCACAACTTCCTGGGCGATGTATGTAATGTATTCGCGTGAAAGCAGCATTCCGATTTTCTCTCGCCTGTAAAGGTAGCATTGCAGTGTACTTGCGGGCTCGGAGCAGTGTCAAGGAAGCGTCGCATGCGCTGTTTCGCGAGCGCGTTGACGGTTTTACTTACCTTATGTAGGATGGTTCGGGGCGGTTAGCTCAGCGGTTAGAGCGTCCGGTTTACACCCGGAAGGTCGCGTGTTCAAATCACGCACTGCCCACCAGCTAAAAACGGGGCCGTAGTTCAGTTTGGTTAGAACGCCTGCCTGTCACGCAGGAGGTCGCGAGTTCGAACCTCGTCGGCCCCGCCACTTACTT
>OBLT010000302.1_pt1 | contig 35135 bp, 35 predicted proteins | sample 1518721 | NCBI WGS metagenome assembly OBLT01 (sample SAMEA3539307, study PRJEB22396) | soil metagenome | biome: tundra; feature: field; material: soil | place: USA | collected 2010-05 | depth 0.15 m | reverse complement strand
TCAGGGTTTCACTCGCCACTCTCACCCCATCCAGTGGGAGCACGGAAACTGGGACTGGGTGCCTTGCTCCCAAAATGGGACCATGCTACCCCTGTAGCAGAGAGAAGATCCATGGATATTCGACCGATTCGAAATCAGCGAGATCACGCCCACCCCATCGTGTCGCCATGATCGTCCGGTTGCGCGAGAAGTTGGGCATCTCCGCCGACATTCTCATCGGCCCACACCGCCGAGCCGCTTGAGTCGTTCCGGTTCACAGCGACGCTGCGGCCCCCTCGCCCGCGAGTTGAGCGTCCGTCATGTGAAGTGCTGGCCTGTAACACCCTGTAGACTGACGGAACCGTGGCTGCCGGCGCAGGATTGATGACAGGCATGCACACCGTCAACGAAATCGTCGAAGAGGCCAAGCACCTGACCGTGTCGGAACGGCGGCGCCTGATCGAGGAGCTCCAAGGGGCTCTTTCCAGCGAAGAAGCGAGTGGGGCGGAGGCGCAGCGCCTCGCGGCCCTTGACGCCTGGATCGCGAAGGCGGGTACAGGCCAGTCCTCATTCACGGACGTGGCGCGCGACAAATACAAGCACCTCGCCGAGGTCTACGCGGACCGAGATGAGTAAGTCCATTGAGGCGCGTCTTCGTCGACACTGGCGCGTTCTTCGCTCACCTCATCGCTGATGATATCGAAAATCCGCGCGCTCGCCGCGCCTTCGAGCAGGCCGCGCCTTCGCGATTGCGTTCCTGGATGCGCTGGACCTCGGTTTCTGCGAGGTAGAGTGGGTATCCAGGGAAGACGAAAGACTTGCCATCGCACTCGTGCGCGCTCATGAGGATAAGACCTACTCGCTTTGCGATGCTATGAGCTTCGTGGTCATGGAGCGCCTGAACATCGCCGATGCCATCGCTTTCGACCGCCACTTTGCCGAGTACGGGCGATTCGCCCTGCTCTAGTCCCCTCGCCCCGCGTCCGCGCCAGGTCCCCTCGCCCCGCCGTCGCCGCCAGGTCCCCTCGCCCCGCGTCCGCGCGGGGAGAGGGACAGGGTGAGGGGCCAGCCCAAGATCGCGCAAGCCCCAAACGGTCGATGTCGCCCCAAGGCAGCTTCGTTGCCGTGCTACGATTGCCCAGCGAGGAGTGGACATGACGACGGTTCAAATAGCATTGCCTGACGAAGTCTTCAGTACGATGCACATGTCGCCCGGCGAGGTCGCCGACGAGATGCGCGTGGCTGCCGCAGCCGTCTGGTACGCCAAGGGTCTGATCAGCCAGGGGCAAGGTGCAGAGATCGCGCGCCTGAGCCGCGCCGAATTCATTCAGGCCCTGGGTGCCGCCGGGGTTTCGCCCTTCCAGGAGACGGTAGAGGAGGTTCGGGAGAGCCTGCTGCGTGGTTGACGTCTGGATCTGCACTGGCGCGTACTGGTAGTGGTGTAGTCATCGACGACCGTGGAGCACGCCGCTGTGCTGCCAGAGCCTCTATTCCCATGATTGGGACCATCGGACTTGTCGCTCTCGCCCGACAGCGGGGTACTCTGAAAGCCGCTGCTCCAGTCTACCGGGCGCTTCGTGATGCAGGACTGTTCCTGGCGCCGGCGCTGATCAAAGCCGTGCTAGCACAATTCGACGAAGAGCCCTAGCCTTGGACTCGCCCCGATGGAACCGGAGCGCTTGGCACCATCTTGGAGCCCCACACGGCCGCGCAGCGACCATATTGCCTCGCCCCGCGTCCGTGTCTGGTCCCTCGCCCCGCCGTCGCCGCCAGGTCCCCTCGCCCCGCGTCCGTGTCTGGTCCCTCGCCCCGCCGTCGCCGCCAGGTCCCCTCGCCCCGCGTCCGTGTCTGGTCCCTCGCCCCGCCGTCGCCGCCAGGTCCCCTCGCCCCGCGTCCGTGTCTGGTCCCTCGCCCCGCCGTCGCCGCCAGGTCCCCTCGCCCCGCGTCCGTGTCTGGTCCCTCGCCCCGCCGTCGCCGCCAGGGTGAGGGGCCAGCCTCGTCCAAGCCGACTCACGAGCCGCAAAGGAAATCCCTAGCGCCACGACCGCCGCTGACGCGTATGATGCCGGCCGACGACGCGATCCGACCAACCAAAAGCTCGAACCGCGCTGGCCAGAATCCAACTCGACAAGAAGGTTCTTGAAGTAAACAGTGTCTTACCTGCCCATACTAGTGCGGAAAACCGTTAGGTAGAGGAACGAAAATTCACCATGCGAACGGCCGGCGTTGCATTCCTCTTAGCTGCCTGGTGTCAGGCCTCCTGACTCCGGTGGTGCGGCGCTTTGCCTTAAAACACCGTTTGTTCGACGACCACGTGTCGGCGCGCAAGGTTCACGGCCGTCCCATCCCGCGCCTGGGTGGCGTCGCCACCGCCCCTACGGGTTCACCTCCCCGATTCCTTCCTCACCTGCGCCTCCCGAGCGCTGGCCGACGCGTGAAAGCGCATAGCGTACGCTCGCCGCCGCTATCAGGATGAACACCGCAACGACCAAGGCAACCTTTAGCCGCTTCCTTTGCCGGCGCAACCGACTGCGCGAAAATCGGAGACCGCGCCAACCGCATTTCGTGGTGCAACGGTACTCACGCAGAAAAAGCAGACCGGTCAGCACTCCATCGATTCCCGAGCGCTCGTCGCGAGCCAGGAGTGAACCGCAGCGGGGACACACGTGGCGCCTATGGACTGAGAGTTGGGCCATTCGAGGGAAACGCTAGCACCAATCCCTGCCCGCGCGAAGTCCGCTAGGCATCCGCCCCGCATCATTGCGTCTACCCCGTTTTAAGGCTAGCGTCGCGCCTGCATGGAGTCCGTATCCGTTTCACCGTCGAAAATCCCAGGGTCTGCCCGTGAGTTGCAGCGCTATCTCAATGTACTGCGTAAGCGGTGGCGGATCGTGACCACGGTCCTCATCGTCAGCCTAGCCGTGGCCTTTGTGATCACGATCCGCATGCCCAAGACCTACGAGGCCACTTGTTCGCTGGTCATCGAATCCACCGCGCCTCAGGTACTTGAGGGTGTCAAGGACGTCATCGAGATGGCCGGCGCCACGCGCGAGTTCTACACTACCCAGTACCGCATCATCCGCTCGCACGAGGTCGCCCAACAGGTCATCGATCGCCTGGGCCTGGCTAGCGATGCGAGCTATTTCGGTCCCATCGACGCCTCCCAGCCGGCCAACCGCGATTTCATGGTGGAAGGGTTGCTCAGGAAAGTGAAGGTCGTAGGTGTGCGCGAGTCGCATATCGCCAACATTCAAGTGAGCGACGTAGATCCTGCACGAGCCACTCGCATCGCTAATGCCTTTGCCGACACCTATATCGAGCAAAACCTCGATTTCAAGCTCGAGGGTGCCCGCTCGGCCGGAACCTGGCTGGGAGAACAGACCGTGGACCTGCGGAAGAAGCTCGAGAACTCCGAGATGGAACTGTACAGGTTCCGCAAGGAGCGAAATCTGCTGGATGTGGGCCTGGACGACAAAATGGGCATGACCCGCCAGAACCTGCAAAGCCTCAACGCCAAGATCACGGACGTTAAGGCCAAGCGTATTGAGCTGGAATCCATCCGAACGCTGATCCTCGCGGCCAAGAACAACATCAGCGAACGGGAGAGTCTGCCCGAGATTCGCGACAACCCGGTCGTACAAAAGCTTCGGGAAAACTACCTAGATCTGCTGAAGATCAAGGCCGATCTCGAGTCTCGCTACGGCGAAAAGCACCCCAAGATAGACACCGTCCAACAACAACTGGCCGCGGTTCACCGTGACTACGGCAAAGAACTGGACGATGTCCTACGCGCCTTCGACAAGCGCTATCAAGCCCTAGTCGAGACCGAAAGTTCCCTGCTCAAGTGGATGGGCCACGAAAAACAACAGGCTCTGGAACTGGCCAAACTGGAGACGGAGTACCGCCCATTGGCTCGCGACGCCGAGAACAACGGGAAGGTCTATTCGCAAATAAACCAGCGCCAAAAGGAAATCAACCTGACCGGCATGTTGAAGGCCAACAACGTGCGCATTCTCGACCGAGCGACCCAGCCTCGTTCGCCGGTCAGCCCCCGCCTTGCGTTGAACCTGCCTGTGGGTATTGCTTTGGGACTCATCTTCGGTCTCCTGCTCGCATTCACCATCGAAGCCCTGGACAACACAGTCAAGAGTCCCGAGGCCGCGGAAGAATTGGTTGGCGCGCCCCTGTTGGGCGTCATTCCCATGCTCTCGCAGTCGCGCCAGCACGCCATCGCCGATGCGCCCGAGCGGGACCTGACCGTGTTCAAGGATCCCACGTGCTTGGCCGCCGAAGCCTGCCGCTCGATCCGAACCAACATGCTGTTCATCTCTGCGCAGAAAGAGTTTTCGCTTTTCTCGGTAACCAGCCCAGGTCCACAAGACGGCAAGACCACGGTAGCGATAAACTTGGCGATCACCATGGCCCAGGCCGGAGGAAGGATACTGCTGATCGACACCGACATGCGCAGACCGCGCATTCACAGGTCCTTTGGTCTTAAGTCCGATAAGGGAATCTCAAGCGTGATAGCAGGGGACATCCCATTGAAGGACGCCATCCATAAATCCGAGGTCCCCAACCTGGATATCCTGCCCTGCGGTCCCATGCCCCCGAATCCAGCCGAGCTTCTACACACGGAAAGGTTCCGACAGATTCTGGCCGAGTGTCACGGCGGCTACGACCGGGTCATTCTGGATTCCCCCCCCATCGGCCCGGTCACCGACCCGGCCATCATCGGCGGCGCGACCGACGGCGTGGTGCTGGTTCTACGGGCGGGCCACACTACGCGTGAGGCCACCCAATTTGCACGCCGCCAATTGGGGGACGCTGGTGCACGCATCCTTGGATTGGTGATCAATCAGACGGATCGCAAGGGCAGCGGGTATGGCTATGGCTATGGCTATTACGCCTCCTACGGTCGTTACTACCGAGCTACTAGCTAATCCAATGACTCTTGGCAAGACAGAGGAGCAGAAGAGGCTCTCGCCGGAAGCCCAGGATATAAGGCACTCGCCCTGCGCCTGCTTTCGCGCGGTGACAAGGTCATCGGTCTAGATGACCACAACGACTACTACGACGCTCTACAGTTTCAAGAAGGAACACAATCTGCTGGACCTGGGGCTCGATGACCGACAGGGCATGACCAGCCGTCCGGGCGCCGGATTGGTCATTGTCAGCGATGTCGCTTTTGCGCCACCACGAAGAACTGTCGCCCGGCTAGACGAAATGCGATTCGACCGAAGGCGAGATACGCGCGGACCAGCCAGGGCCAGGCGGGCAGACGGCCCTTGATCGTGTAGGGTAGGAATCGCGGCAGGCTGACCACGGTCTGGAAGCCGTGCAGGTGCAGAACTTCATCCAGTGAGCGCTCCGTGAGCGGAATGTGATGGTCGAAATAGTCCCAGTAGGCGCCTGGCAGAAACCGGACATTGGGGCCCATCACCAGAATGTGCCCGCCGGGCCTGAGCACTCGGTGCACGGCCGCCACGACCAACTCCAGCGTCTTCTTGTCAGGCAGGTGTTCGAGGAAGTTCGAGGTGAAGACAACATCCACGCTTTCGGGCGCTATGCCTGTCAACTCCTCAGCGCGGCAGCACACCGCCTCGACTCCGGGGGCAGCGTACACGGACAACTGTGGATTCGCGTCCACGGCGATGCGGCGGGCGGCACGGATGTTGTTGATGAACTCGCAGAAGCCCGCTCCCAAGTCCAGTACGACGTCATCCGGACGGACATAGCGGGCGAAGAAGTGGTCGCACAGCACCTTCCAAACCGCCAGCTTGCGCTTCTGGTCGGATGGATCAAAGCGGTGCTGGTAGATGGTGTTTAGGGAATCGTCACCTTCGGCCAAGGGCGCTCTCCAGGCGAAACTTGAACAGCCCAACGTACCAGCGAAGGTAGCTTCGCAACCACTTCACCATCTGGAAGCGGCTCTTGCCAGCCACCCGGTGCTTCCAGCTCGCTGGCACCTCGGCGATCGGCATTCCCAGATAGTGCGCCTTGACCGTGAGCTCCAGCGCCACCTCGAAGCCGCCGGTGGATTCGATATCGACCGCGCGGACAAGGCGCGCACTGTACAGCTTGAAGTTGTTCGTGGGGTCGTGTGTGGGCAGACCGCCGAGGTGATGGAGAGAGACGCCGACAATGCGAGACAAGCTTCTCTTCAGCCAGGGGCCGCCCACTTGAGAGCCGCCCGCCATGTAGCGGCTGGCCGCCACCACATCACAGCCTTGCTGATAAAGGGCGAACATCGCGTCGGCGCGGGCGTGGTCATCGGAGAGATCCGCCATGGAGACCAGGATCGCGCCATCCTTGGGAGTACGCAGACCGGTCTTCAGCGCGCCCAGCACGCCCCGCTCGGGATTCTTGACGAGATGCAAGCTGTTGTCGGTGCGCTGCAGGTCGTGCACGCACGGCAGGGTGTCATCCTCGTCGAAATCGTACACGACGATGATCTCGTGAGGCGTCCGGATGTTCGCCTTCACACTTCGATAGAAAGCGGGAAAGTTCGCGCCCTCGTTGAAGACCGGAACCACGATATGCAGCGGCGGCCCGTCTAAACCAGCTGACCCAAGCTGCGGCACGCCGATGGCTAGATCGTTCCGAGCCGGATCTGTTCGTTCACCCATGGGATGACCTCGTCGAGCATGGTCTCAAGTGAAGTCTCGCACGCGACACCGAGTCGATCGCGCGCTTTCGAGACCTCCGGGACTCGCATCTGAACGTCATACTCGAAAGGAGTATCCGAAGCGAAGCGGAAGGGCACGCCAGGTCGAATTTTCCGCCAGATGACCTCGGCAAGCTTCAGCACTGTGGTCGACTCGGCCGTCGAGAGGTTGAAGTCCTCGTTGACCGCAGCTGGGTGCTCAAGGGTCTGCGTGATGGCGCGGGCAAGATCTGCCCCATAGGTGTAGTGACGAACCTGGCTGCCGGACCCGAAGATGTGGAGTGGGTCCTGTCCTTTGAGGACCTTCTGCACCAAGTCGGGGACCACGTGGCTCATGGCCAGACGCACGTTGCCGCTGAGGATGACCTTGTCGGATTTCGCACGCCTCTCGCCGATGCCGACGCAATTGAACGGCCGAAGGATCGTGTAGGGCAATCGATACTGCTCGAACGCGCCCTTGGCGAAGTATTCGCAGGCCAGCTTCTGGAATCCGTAGGTAGACAGCGGAGGAGGACAGCGCAGCTGCTCGCCCTCTGGCGTAGGGAATGTCGTGGCTCCTTCGAATACCATCGAGCTGGACAGGACCGTCACCTTCCGTAGCGGCTTCTGGTTGGCACGGACCCAAATCGCCGCATCGAACGTGGACGCGATGATGCGCTCGTTCTCGGCGAGTAGATCGTAGGCGAACTCGTGGAAGTAGCTGATGCCGCCGATCATCGCCGCGCCGGCGATAAGATGGTCGCAATCGGCCAGCAGGTCCCGCAGCAGGGCTGTGCTCTTCACGTCGCCCTCCACGAAGTGATATCGGGGGTGCTTCGAATAGCTCTTCTCGACTGGGCCGTACTTCGAGAAGTTGTCGATCCCCACGACGTCGTAGCCGGCGGAGAGCAACTCCTCGACCAAATAGCCCGCGATGAATCCGGCAGACCCGGTGACCAAGACTTTCATATTTGTCCTCCCTTGCCGAGCAGATTCCAGACGTCGACCACCGGCTTGCCGCGGTAGTCGAGGGTCTTGTAGCGCTTGTGAGGCGAGCCCAGCACGAAGATATCGGACTCGGCCATCACCATCTCCTCCGGGGACAGGCCTTCATCGTCCACGAAGGGGTCGCTGGTGAGCACGCGACCCGCCGCAAGCGACAGGATCTTCTTCAACTTGTATGACAGCGACTCGCGGGCATCGTCACTATCGCCTTTGAAGGCCATGCCAAGCAGCCCGACGGTCTTTTCCTCGAGATCGGGCCAGCGCTGCTTCATCTGGCGCACGATGAACTGCGGAAGCCCTTCGTTGATCAACATGGCGGCGTGGCCGAGGAAGAACGAGTTGTCGTTGAAGGCTGAGACTTGCATGGTGTCCTTAAACAAGCACGGTCCCGCGGCAAGGCCCGGTCCCGGAAGGTGCGCACCGCGAGGATAGTTGTGCCTTAGGGCATGCAGAATGCGGTAGAAGTCCAAGTTGTACTCGGTCGCCGTCATGTAGAACTGATTGGCGACGGCGAAACTGACGTAGCGGTAGACGTTGTTGAAGAGCTTGGCCAGCTCGGCCTCCAGCGGGGCCAACTCGATCATCTCAATGCCGAGCGGTTCAAATAGAGCATGAAGGGTGGAGAATCCTCGTGGGGTGAAGGCCGCGATGAGCTGCGGCAGCGACTTGATTTCGGCAAGGGCTTTGCCCTGTGCGACCCGCTCGGGGCAGAAGGTGACTTCGACCGGAAGATTGCGCTGGGCCAGTCGCCTGCGCACACGTTCGGTGGTTCCCGGATAGACCGTCGAGCGAAGCACGATCGTCTGTCCGTCCCGCACATGCGGAATCAGACCGTCGATCACACGATCGAACAGGTCGAAGGTGGGGTTAAGATGCTCGTCCACCGGTGTCCCGATGACGATGACGAGGGCGTCACACTCCTTGAGGCCATCTGGGCTCGTGCTCGCACGCATCCCGCGAGCGAGCGCCGAACGAAGCCCCTCGTCGCAGCCCTCGTCGATGAAGGGCATTACGCCGCTTCGAACGATCTCGATTGCTGCAGGGTTGGTGTCGTAGATCAAGACTTCGTGATGGGGCGCGAGGGCGATCGACAGCGGTAGCCCGACGTGCCCACACCCGCCGACGACGGCGATCTTCAAGCGAGTCATTGCGTCTCCTGAAAGCTCATACGTTGGATACCGTGTATGGTCAAGCCGAAAGCGCCCCGAGTCTCGGACGACGACGTCACCTGGCAGATAGACCGGTTCGGCTAGATCGAGTCCGGCGACATAGCGGCCGGGTAGTTAGCGCCAAAGGTGCCGCTCCCGTGGCCCTCCTGGCTGGTGAAAGCAACCGCATCTCGGTGGTCGACGTCACGGTTGAGAATGTGGACCTCGTAGATGACGGTGCCTGAACATCGGCCTGCAGCCGCGAATCCACCGGCATGGCGCGAATCCTTCGTCCACGGCGTGACGACTGTCAGCGATCGCCACTCCGCCCCCACGGTCGATCCGGTTTCACAATTGCGTTTAATCCTTTCCAGTGCTTGAGTAGCCAGTGTGCCACCTGGAAATGAAACTGTGAAACTCCCGAGCGGCCGCATTTCCCAAGTCGTGCCGATCCTTTGTCGGGTATTGGATTGGGGATTGACTCTGGGGCTCGCATTGGCCCTTGCATTGGCAGACTTTCCGAAGCCGCATATGGATGACTTGTTCATGATTGGTGCGGCGGTGGAGATATTCCGCGGCGGTGACCTCCGGAACCCGTGGCTGGTCGGGCAACTCTTTCCATCTTCGTACTACTTCTCCCAACTTCCGCTACATAGCTGGTTACTCGCAGCATGGCTGCGTCTGTGTGGGCTCGGCGTTTGGCCCATGTTGTCATTCATTTCCCTCTGCCTCGTTGCCACTGCATGTGCTCTGCGAGCGTTGTTTCGCACTGTTGCGGTCCGCATCCCGCTTACATTCGCATTCCTCATCACTGCGGTCCCCATGATGCAAAATGGGCTTCGGCCCGAAGTGCTCGGACTTGTCTGGGTGATCTTGGGGGCGGCGATGCGCGGCCGGTCCACCTTCTCTCGCTACATCGCCGCCTCATGTTTCGGACTTGCCCTCCTATCTGCCGCGAGAATGCTTCCCCTCGTAGTGACTCTGGTTCCTTTCACCGTCTACCGAGATCTGGATGAGCCTGGTGCGAATCCCACGCGCTGGTGGCTTTCGAGACTCGTACGGAACTATGGAATTCCATGGCTGCTGGCAGCAGCTTCTCTTGTCGTCCTCTTATTGTGCCTAGTTGGGTTCCACATTCTTGAATTCTGGCGCGTCTTTTGCCTTACAGCAAACGCTAGGATAGCTCCCTTTCACCTCCGCAATTTCGGAAATGCTCCCGCTTGGCTGAGCTTGGCGATAACCGTTGTGACGACTCTCGTGCTTGGAGGAAAACCGGGGAATGCCAGGCAGAAGGCGCTCATTCTGGCGCTCGTAGCGGCTGCATTGTTGATGTTCTGTTCCGGTACGGGACTTTGGCAGCTCTTCTTCTTCACGTGGCTGGTCGCCGCGGGGCTGCTGGTGGCAAGGACCGTGGATGGTCAAAAGTGGCGACACCTCATCATCGGAACGGCGGCATTGATCGTTATGGTGCCACTGGATTACAGTGCTCCACTGGTCGACGTGCTAGCTGGGGCAGCGCGAAAGGCAGAACGTCCTCCGCGAGAGGCGTTTGCAATGCTTCGCGCTAGAATCTACGCGCAGAATGCCAATCGCATCCGAATAGACTCCGGGGCAGCTCGCTACGTGTTCGCATACGATCTGCCAGCGGGGACTTTGGACTTCTCGTTTAGCGAGCCCTTTCCTGGCCAGGCCCCCGACGATCGAAAGGCACAGGCGGACGGGGAGATCTGGTGCGTCAGTCGGTACCCGTTCCGACACGGACGCTCGGATATTGTTCCGCCTCTTGATGGTCCGCGGCTCCTGCCTCGCGAAGCGTTCCGCTACGACCACATCCTCGACGCGATCTACCTCTACGGAGGCGACTTCGGAAACCGAGGCATGGTCCTAACAGCCCGTGGCCTCGTTCCGCTGCGCTGAGAACCTGAGCGGGAGCTCCGCCCCAGGGGTGGTCTTTCTGGGGGCAGCGTAGGAGGAGATAGATTCGCCTGCGTCTTCAACCTTCGCGCTAGCTAGAAGCTTAGCTAGCCCTAGAAAGGTGCCGCCGTCCAAACGCCGGATTGGCTCTCGGACAAAATTCGCACCTCGGCTGGGAATTGTATCGGGATCTGGAAGCCTACAGGGCCTCGCCCACATAGGATGCCAAGCGAGGCAGCTTCCCGAGGAAGTCCGGGAGCTGCGGCGGCGCGCGCGCAAGCGTCTCGCTTCCTGACGGCACCTCACAGTAGGCCTTCGTGACGTGGCGTTACCGCCAGGACGTCGTAGTGCATGCGCCGGAAAGTGGCGCTGTAGTGGGCCAGCTATTTGACGGCGTCAGTGAACTTCGCGTCCGCGGTCAGAAGCTTCTCGCCGAAGTTCGTGAACACCGTGAAACGCGAATAACCTCGCTCTGCCAGCCACGCCAAGGCGGCCATTGGATCCTCGCCCTGCTTTTCGAAGATTTCCGGCACGAACTCGAAGAAGATTGCGGGCGCACGGCGATCGAACAAACGGGCCGCGCCTTTCATGATCAAGAAGTCGTAACCATCGGTGTCGAGCTTTAGCAGGTTCCAGGGAAGATCTCGGTAACGAGGATCCTCGAGCACGGTGTCGAGAGCTTGCAGGGAGGTCTTAGCGCCCGTCGCGGCCGAGAGGAAGCCCGTACCGAATTGGGTGTCGAGCTGCACGTTCGCGACCTCGTCTTTTGTCGCCCAACAGGCGCGCTTCGACGAAGACCGTGGTGGACGCCGGAAGGCGGCTGACGTTGCTGCGAAGATAGGGCAGAAAGTGCTCGCTGCCCTCGACGCACAGGAAAGTTCCCCCGGAAACGCTGGCGGCCATGAGTGATACCGTGTCGCCAATGTTCGCACCCACGTCGATGGCGTCAAGGTGACCATCGCGCGCCGCCAAACGTGTGGCCAGATCGGCCAGGGGCCGCTCCTGCAAGGGATTTGCGCCGACGTAAAAAGGCAAGAGATGCTCGGAGGGCATCTCCAGGGGAACGCCATGCACCGTCATGGTCACGGACCCCGGCCGCCAGCGCAGAAGGCGGTTGTGCAGGCCGTAGAGCAGATGGAACAGGATCTGATGGCCATGCTCGTTCCGACCCGCGAAAGAGACGGCCTTGCGTTTGGTCCAACGAAAGAGGGGATCGACGATCATGACGGTGATGGCGATTGTTTCATGGCTCACGGGCCGTAGCAACATAGAGCCGCACGCACGGCTGTCACAGATGCGCCCAGATCCTCCGTAATACGCGGGGCGGTGGCGGACTATTCGGCTACTTCTTGGATGCCCTCGTCCCCAGTGGAGCTCGATCTTTCCGGTGCGCGGGACAGGGCGTAGCGTACCGCCAACATGGTGCCGAGCACGACCAATACAGCAAACCCCACTTTTGCGCAGACGATGTTTGCCATGAACAAACAGACGGTGGAAGAAGCGGAACCCTTGCCAACCGCATTCCGTGGTGCAACGCCAGCGTCGAAGCATCGAAGCGCGCAAAAACAACCCAGCAGCCCAGAGACAGCCTTGATCGTTAGACGCTGTCCACAACGGGGCCAGGGATGTCAGGCAGCAGTGGTTCGCATGCGAGCTGTGGCCGAAAGGTTACCTCGATAAGTTGCGAAAGAAAACGCGGGACCATCCGATCTGGTGCTTCCCTGAAGCGGTGACCGTCAAAAAAGCCGCAGCGGGCCGACGAGGATGGGCACGATCTCCGCGTGCTTCCGACAAGCGTCGGAGCCACGTTTCAGGCCTCATCATCCAAATTCCTTCGGGTTGCGCGTAGCCGTTCGCCATACTAGAAAGACGAGTTCAGCAAAATGGATGATGTGCTCATATGGTGCTATCGGAAACTCGGACCGGTTGCCCGAATGCTACGTATTCAGCGGCTAGCTCGCCGCATGTACGAATGGGTAGCCGACCGCCGATATCCGTCCCGCACGCTATGCACGGCGCTTCAGAATGGCCGGAGGTGGAAGTTACGCCGCGACGTGGCGGAACGAGGCGAGATGCAAGAATTCGAGACCGTCGAGTGGTTGAGGCGGGTGGTTAAACCCGGGATGACCGTGATCGATGTCGGCGCAAACGTGGGCCAGATGACGCTTGAAATGGCAACCTTGGTCGGACCATCTGGCCGCGTCGTGGCGATCGAACCGGGGGCTGGCAACGTCGAATACTTGCGGCAGCATGTTGGCGCCAACAACCTTGGGGATCGCGTCACTATCATAGAGGCAGCCTGCTCCTCCGAGGATGGAGGAGAAATCGCCTTCTTTGTCGGTACGTCCAATGGTGATCTGTCGTCGGTCGGGTCCGGACACACTATCGTCGGCGCGGGAGCCATCACCAGTCAGACCCCCAATCTCCAGGTGATCGAAACAAGGGTTCCCCGTGTTTCCCTTGATGGGCTCTGTCGGCGGATGGACATTACCCCCGCAGTCGTCAAGATCGACGTCGAGGGCGCGGAAATCCTCGTGCTCAAAGGAGCCGTAGACGTCTTGCGCAGAATGCGCCCCCAGGTGCGCGTGGGCTTTCATCCCTTTGCATTCGAGTCCGCGAGTGCCGCCTTGGCCGATCTACTCAGTCTGACCGACGAAATGAGGTACAGCGTAGACGGCGTTAGACCTGGAGATTCTCTGGATCTCGTAGAGTACAACCTAGTTCCCAACGAGACCCGTGGCTAAAAGATCGCCTCTGGGTCTGCAAGGATAGCGATGGATATCCTCCGTTCTTTTCGAGCGCTCATCGAGGCAGTTCGTGAAGACTCTGATTTTAGACGACTTGGCTTTTGGCCAGGCTGGTCGGTATACTACCGCTATCTGGGGCGCTGGTATGATCGGCGTGGCAAGTCCATGCCCTACGGCACAGTCAACTTCACATGTCGCGGGCAAAAGGTCTGGTTCGAAATGTCCAATCGCTATCTCGGGGCATTCGCCGGCGTGTTCTTAGACGAGGAATATGATTGCGGTACCGAGCTCGAGAGCCCTCCTCGACGAATTCTCGATCTCGGTGGCAACATCGGATTTGGCTCGGTCTATCTTTCGAAGCTTTTTCCGGGAGCTGAGATAGTCGCAATCGAACCCGATCCGCGCAATATGCCGTTGCTCAGAACTAACCTTCAGCGCAACCATGTGGATGCGCACGTGATCAGTGGCGCTGTCGGACCGAGACGGGGCAGACTTGCTCTGCGATACGGGGATGACCCCGCGTGCTCATCGCTTGTCGGGACAGGAATGCACGATCTGGCTCATTCGCTGGACGTCGAGATCATTACGGTGCAGGACATTATGAATCAAGTCGGGTGGCGCTTCGTGGACCTAGTCAAGATCGATATTGAAGGAGCGGAGGATGCGCTTCTCGCCGAAGAAAACGCGTGGCTTCACAATGTAGGCTCCCTCTTGGTTGAGGTACATCCTAACACCACATATGAGCGACTCAACGCTTGTCTAGCGCCATACGGACTTGTGTTGCGACGTCTCGGTGAAACACGTGAGCCGGTCTTCTTTGCCAGTAGGAGCTGACTTGAACCCCGCCGACAAGCTGGGAGTTGCCCTTTTACAGAAGGGGGGAGCAGAACAAAGCATAATCGCCCCGGTGGCGGTGGTAGTAGGTCGCGTGGTCGTCAATCGCTGAAGTGGGGATCGAAGATGTGTTCACTTCACCTAAATTGGACCCTCGGCAACAGGATCACTTCGCGTCCGCGAAACCGTCAAGGGGACACTCTCACTTGCGTGAGGGGGTCTATTGTACCGGCTGCTTGCATCCCGGTTTGCGACAGCGGGCCAACAATGGGAGTCTTATGAGACGGGAGTCCAAGGCTCTCTTTTCAACGGCGGTCGTGACGGGCTTTGGCTACGCGGCGCAGTTGTTGTCGCTCTTTGCGATTCCGCTGTATCTGCGGACGCTGGGCACGGAAAACTATGGTCTGATGGTCACGGTGGCGGCGTTCACGGGCTATTTGAACTTTGCTGATGCCGGCTTGAGCTGGGGCACGATGATACTGATTGCCCACGCTTCTGGGCGTCAGAACAAAGGCGAAATCGCACTGGTCATCCGTCACGGCGCGGTACTTGCACTTGGTTCAGGAGTAGTAGCCTTGCTCGCGCTAGCCGGACTGCTGCTCCTCGCGGCGTCGGGCCATAGATTGCCTATGTTTGCGGCTCATCCTGAGACGGACGTTCTGTTGGTGATCGCTGGGCTACAGCTTTTTGCAAGCCTGCAGGTCGGTACCGTCCATAGTCTATTCATAGGCCTGCAGGAGAATTATTGGGCTGGTCTGTATCAAGGGCTGGCTCGGATCCTGGGTCTTGCGGGCGGGATGGTGGTCGCGGTGACAACGAACAACGTTGCATGGGTGATGGCTTGGCAGGGCGCTGTGACAACTCTGGCAGGAGGAGCCGCAGCATTTCATGCGTGGCGACTTCACCCCTGGGCATTTGAGAGAGGCAACTGGTTCGACAAAGCCCAATATCTGACGCAGCTGAGAGTTGGACTAAAGAACTTCATGCTTCAAGCCGGCCGCACGCTGTCCGGCACGGCACCGATTCTGGCGATTAGCTCGATCGCGGGGCCGGCGATGGTGCCGCTCTACACGGTGCCGCTGACATTGTTTGGGCTGTTTCTCGTGCCGGTCAACTCGTGGAACGCAAACATGCAGGGGGCCTATGGAGAAGCTTGGACATCAGGCGATCGGCAGTGGGTGAAGGAGGCATTTCGAAATTCGCTCCTGCGGGTGTTGGTCGTGACCGGGCTGGGTTTGGCCCTGTTCTTCGCGTTGGGTGACGGTTTTGTACGGCTTTGGACCCATGACCGGCTTTCAGTGAGCTTGGCGATGGCGGGATCTGTGGCGGCCACCGTACTCACCGGAACGCTGCTGGCTGCGGGGCAGTGTCTATTGACCGGCCTTAACCGGCACGGGCGGATTTCGTTGGCCGAAATGGTGAACGGGGTGCTGGCTCTGGGGTTGGTGATTGGCTCGGTCAGATGGATTGGCGTGGCCGGTGCAGGGCTAGGGGTGATGTTGGCGGCGCTATTGTCCTCAGCTTGGGTATTGCGTCGTGCGGTGGTAGCGCAGCTAGGGCCGGATTGTTTTCCCAAGAGTAGAGCCGTGGTCAAGACCGTGGTTGGAATGGTGGCTGGCTGTGTAACTGCAGGGTCGGTCATGGTCTCGGTGAACGTGCGGCAGGGAACTCCGACCGCGATAGCGCTAGGATTGGCCGCGTTAGCGGGCGGAGCAGTCTTCATCGGGCTTGTTCTGGTACTTCGTGTGTTGCCGCTCGACCTCGTCCGCGAGGCAGTGCGTTCCATGAGCCGTCGTATGGCAATACACCGCAAGTAGGAAAGACCATTGCGTATCACCTTGAAGCGTTGGTTCGGATCCTCCACCTGGGCCGGGATCTGCCGCTCCTCCTGTCCACCGGGGTTCGAGTTCGGATATTCTGCAGGAAGAGGGGCGCAATGAAAGTCCTAATGATTGCGGATCCGCACGTACCCGTTCCTCCTGTGACCTACGGTGGCGCGGAGCGCGATGTCTACATGCAGTGTCGTGGACTTCAGCAGCGTGGACACACCGTGCATCTCCTGGCAGGTCCGGGCTCCAGCAATTGGGGAGGCGGTCTCACGTTACATCGCGCTCCAACAATTCGGTATGCAAGCCGAGCGGCGAGAAAGATCTGGTTCCAGGCGATCAGCTTGTGCCTCGCGATGGAGGCCGACGTCATCGTGAATCACGCCAGGCTCGACTACCTGGAGGCAATCTACCGAACCAGAAAGCCTGTCGTTCACTGGTTTAACAATCCGCTAACCGGGCGCGAGATCAGCTTCGTACGGCAGCGACGGCGACACGGCGACATATTTGTCGCGATCAGTAATTCGCAAATCGAAAACGATCCGGCTGCCGCGTGCTTCAAGGTCGTATACAACCCGGTGGACCTCAACGCGATACCATTCTCGGAGAAACCAGCCGATCCGCCCTATCTGCTATTTCTCGGACGGCTCACTGAGAACAAAGGGACACATGTGGCGATCGAGGTCGCAAACCTGGCCGGGATTAAGCTAGTCATTGGGGGCAACGTGCCTGATGAACCTGGGGCCAGGGACTTCTACGACACCCGGGTGAGACCGCACCTCGGGCCTAGCTGCGAGTGGGTGGGACCCTATGACGATGCGATGAGGCTGAAGTTGGTCTCGGGTGCGTCGGCGTTGCTCTTCCCTATCCAGTGGCCAGAGCCGTTTGGGCTGGTAATGGTGGAGGCCATGGCAGGCGGCCTCCCGGTGGTCGCACGGCGCTATGCCTCGACTCCGGAGGTAGTCGAGGATAGTCGGACGGGGTTCCTGTGCGACTCAGTGAATGAAATGGTTGCAGCGGTCGGGCAGATCGGCGCCATTTCGCGCGCCGAGTGTCGCCGCAGCATGGAACGGCGGTTTTCCTTGGAGATGCATCTCGACCGCCTTGAAGAGCTGCTTGAGGAGGCGCGTGGTTTGTGATGAAGACACTGCTTCATCTCACCCCTCTGGCGGCTGTGGGCGGTTGCGAAGTCAACTGCCTCCGGTTGATCAAAGGCTTGCCCGGATACCGGCACAGGGTTGTTGTGTTCGACGATATCGGCCCGATGTCGTCCGAATGGGAGCAAGGTGGTGCCGAAGTCTTCCATCTGCAAGCCTGGCGGAACGGCAGAGCACAGTTTCGGCATACTCTCGAAAAGTGGACGTGGTCGCAGGACGAACCCGATGGCCTTCTGTACTGGAGCTCCAGTCGTTTGCCAGAGGTCCTGCATGTTCTCGAGAAATGGAATGCACCGGCAACGGTGCATTTGGGGAACCCGCTGCCCCGAGGAAAATGGCTGCAGGTTGCGCGGCGTCTCTGGGCGGAGCGAGGCCACATTGCGCGCAAGGGAACAACACTTGCAGCATGTTCCGAACACGTGGCGCGCAGTCACCGGAATGCGCTCTACTTCCGCCGGTATCCCATCGAGGTGATATACAATCCGGTCGACGAGAGAGGGAATGGTGCGCATCTTCACCGCGACCTCACACCCGATGCGTCCGCGGTGATCGGCATGGTTGGTCGACTCGATTCGATCAAGGACCAAATCACCATCATTCGCGCGCTGGCTGCCCTCGCCCCACAGTGGCCAGGGTTGATAGTGGAGCTCGCTGGCGACGGGGCATTGCGCACGACACTGGAGCAGGAGGCCGCACGTCTTGGCGTGACGGACAAGGTTCGATTGCTTGGCTTTGTTCAGACCTGGCCCAGGCTGGCTGCGTGGGACGTCTACGTTCACTCAACGACCACGGCGGAAGGGATGGGAACGGCGGTGGCGGAAGCCATGATGGAGGGGCTGCCTTGCATTGTGAGCGACCTGCCCGTCATGCACGAGGTTTGTGGTGCTGCGGCCGCCTATTTTCCTGCCCGAAACTCCAATGGTCTCGTCAGGGTCCTGCAGGCAGTGCTGGCGGATCGCCCGGACCGTGTGCGGTTGGGGGGGGCAGCTAAAGAGAGAGCGGAAACCAAGTTTTCTATCGAGAAGGCGGCTCGTGCCTACGAACGGCTCCTGTTTCCAACGGCGCGCACAGGAGAGACAGTATGATTGACTCCATCGCAGCGGTGGGAGACGCCGGAGATATCAACTGCTGGAGCGGCATCCCATATCATTTTGGCGAAGCTGCACGCAGGACCGGTCTGAAAGCGCGGCCTTGGCGTTTGCCATTGGAAGACTTCGTCTGGCCTCGCCGCCTATGGAATCTTAGGCAGGGTGTGTTGGCGCGCGGACTTGGCGGCTACCAATACAGCGACGCATTTCTCGATCGCGCCGAGAATACGCTAGCGCAAGCCGACTGGTCGGGGCGAATCGTGACCTTTAATCAACATTTTCCTCGTGCTCGAAGCGTGTCGGCCCGCGGAGGTAGACTTGCGATCTATGTGGATGCGACGTTGGCCAGTCTTTGCGTGCCGGGCGGATTGTTGACCGGACTCCCGTCCCGGGTGCGGGAGCAAGCATGCGCTAGGGAGCGGGAGAACTACGCGCTCAGCGAACACGTGGTCACGATGGCGCGCTGGGCGGCGGATTCTATGGTGAAGGATTGTGGTGTGCCGACGCAGAAGGTTCACACGATTCTGCCTGGAGCGAGCCTGTTTTTGCCCGAGGATCATTCCTTCTCGACTGAAGCGGGCGAGCCGGGCCGCGAGCGACCACTTGTGCTTGGCTTCGTCGGTAAGGATTGGATTCGCAAAGGTCTGCCATTTCTGTTGCAGGTTCGAGATATGCTGGAGCGTATGGGCGCGAAGACGGTTGTTCGGTGCGCGGGCAACTGCCCGGACGACCTCCACCGAACGGGCGGGTTGGAATATGCGGGCTTCATCAACAAGGCGCGCGATCCGGCGCGATTCGTCGAATTCCTATCGAGCTGTGACGTTGGCTGCCTGTTTTCGGCGCACGAGCCGCTCGGAATCTCAACGCTGGAGTTTCTGCGCGCGGGGGTTCCCGTGGCCGGCTTTTGCGTGGAAGGGATTGCCGATACGCTGCCGCCGGACGCTGGGTTCCGGTTCGAGCCAACCGCCACAGCCGAGGAGGTGGCGACAGTGCTGTGGAAGGCGTTTCGAGAGCCGCAGACGGTCGCGGCATTGCGTGGCGCCTCCCGCCGCTGGTCACCGTACGTTACATGGCGGCGGTGTATTGCAGAGTGGCTAGAATTGCTAGGAACAGGCAAGATTGGGCGACCTGTGCAACCTTGGTGCGGCCTTCCCATGGCCGATTCAGAGGCTCGGCATTGATGAACTCACAGCCAGGATGCTCTTCCCTCGCGCAATCGACTACCGGAAGCAGCGGCGCAAAGCTGCGTCTCTTGTACCTGCGGGAACGCGACAGCGATGAAAGCCCGTATCGCCAGCACGAGTTGCGTGAATCGAGTCGTCCCCGGCAATATTCTGATTTTCTGAGCGAACTTTATGAAATAGATTGGCTATCGAGAAGCCCTCACTCACTTAGCCCCAACGACCTATGGAAGAATCTCAGCAAGGCGTCAGGGCAATATGATGGCTATTTCGCAAATGCTTCTTCCCTGCTTGTTCTGGCCACCAAGGTTGGAGGATTGAGGACCGTCCCCTACTACATGCTGTATTGGGGAAATAGCTCGCAGTCGTGGGTGAGAAACCTGGTGGTCAGGCTTAACCTGCTCCTAGCCAGGCGGGTCCTGGTCAACGACCGGGATTCGTTGGATGAACTTGTGGCCGAATGGGGTCTGCCCCCATCAAAAGTATCATGGTTGCCTTTGCCGGTGGACACAGACTACTATCATCCATGCAACGAGATGGCTTCTGACTACCTGCTTGTTCCCGGAGATACCAAGCGGGATGAACGATTTGTATGCGAGGTAGCCAAGCAGGGCAAGTGGCCGATCATGAGAAGCATCAAACAGTCCCCGAGCCCAGCCTTCTACCAGGCTCAGCCTGCTTCGATCATGCGCATGCTGACGCTGAAGCAATGGGCGGCCTTTTCCGAAATCCGACGAAATACACAGCGTGCACGGGCAGTGCTGCTGCCTCTTGAGGACAAGCCTGAACCCCTTGGCTTGACAGCCTTGCTTGAGTCGATGGCATGCGGACGCCCGGTCATCATTTCCGAAGGGAGAGCGGCACGGGACCATGTCGTTCATGGCGAGACCGGCTTTGTTCTTTGTGGGCCTCGGGAGACCTGGCTGCAACAACTGGCGGATGTGCTGGAAGACGCAGAGTTGCTCGAGACCGTCGGAGCCAAGGCAAGGCGCCATATACTCGAAACCCATTCGTTTCCGGTGGTTCGGGCTGCCTGGCGCAACGTATTGGGATAGAGAGTCTCTACCATGTCGAGAATACTTCACATTCTGGCATCGGCGAGAGCCGAAGGCACGCCGCGCCTTGTTGTGGACTGGCTTGCCGAGAAGTCGCATGTCCAATCTGTGTTGCTGTTAAGTGCAGATCATCCAGAGATGGTTGCTGAATTGATGGAAGCGTCTCAGGGCTTCTTCCAGGGACACCTCAAGCTTGAGCAAGGAGGAAGACGCCGACGCCGCTCGGTCGTCGATTCTGTTGTCAATGGTTGTGTTACTTTCATGCCGGATGTTGTGGTGTGCTGGCCAACTTGGGCTGCGCGAGCCACGGGAACCGCACTCAAGAGATGTGGGCGGGGCGTGATCAAGCTGATTGTCCATTGCGGCAATCCCGCCTTATGCACCGTGGTGGAGTATCTGGCATCAGATATTCGTTTCTTCCCTGCTTATCGGGCGAACGCTGTCTTCGCGTGTTGCTCTGACTATGTGCGGGACAGTTTTCGCCGTCGCACGCTGTTTGCAAAGCGAAGATTTCAAACAGTGCAGAATTGCATCTCATTGGCGCGCATTCAGGCCCGGGCCAACCGCGCCCGGCTGGAGAGAAAGCAAGGGGATAGAATCCGCTTCATCATGGTAGGCACCATGGAGGGACACAAGGATCAGGCGACTTTGGTAAAGGCGGCCTCCCTGCTTAGAGTTGAGCGTTCGGATTTTGAGGTTTGGCTCGCGGGCGGAGGCACTAATCTTGAGGTGGTGAGAGCGCTGATCGCGCACAAAGGCGTTGGTGATTGTGTTATTCCGCTGGGGTCGCGTGACGATGTGCCGGAACTTCTTGGCCAAAGCGACGTCTTTGTCTTTTCGACTACTCGAGCGGAGGGATTCGGCACGGTACTAATCGAAGCGCTGGCGGCTGGACTCCCTGTGATTGCCTCGGACGTACCTGCCTGTCGAGAGGCTTTGCAAGGCGGCAGGTACGGAGCTTTGGTTCCGGCACAAGATGCCCCGGCCCTCGCCGCGACCATGAGGCCACTCTTGGATAGAAGGACGCATCCGTCCCAAGTCGATTCGGCTGCGTACATACAACGGTTTTCTGCCCAGGCGATGATCGACAACTATCTCTCATTGTGCCCATGAAGCCTATACCGCCTCTATTGGTTCTCGGGCCGACACTCTCTGCCATTCTGGTGGTCCTAGGCGCCATTTCCGGAAGCGTCGAGACGACCTATCTTGGCCCTGCTGTCATCAATGGGTTCCTGGCGTGTTACACCGGCTGGCGTTTCACAAAAGGGAATGACGGGCCGGCGAATCTGCTCTTCTACGCGGGTACCTTCCTTTTCTATCATTTTCAACTCCTGATGCCAGACTACTGGGCCGATTTCTCACAGGCCATTGTCGGGTACTCGTCGGAGAGCAGGTTCATGAGCGCGCTGGGCACGAGCTTGTTGCCCATGGCGTGTTTGGGGGTGGCTCGATTGCTTGAACGAGGCTGGCCGGTGAATGAGCCGGCTGGGACAATCCGCGGGGACGAGGCGGTCGTGTTCAATGACAGGCGTGTATTCGCGGGGTTTCTCGGGCTGTTCGCCTTGGTGGCGGTTCCGAATGTGCTCTTCGGTGGTGTCGTCGAATCGTCGGTGAACTCAATCCTATACATGCGCGGACTTGACGAGGGCAGGGACGGAATCGTTATCTCGGATCGGCTTGCCAGTATTCTCAATATCAACCACTTCGCCTGCTCCCTTGTTACCCTCACGTGGGTTCTCTACCGGACCAAGTACTGGCGTGTCGCACTGCTACTATTGCCACTCTCGGGTATGTGGGCGCTTGGCTCGATTTTCGGAATGGGTACGCGGACACAAGTTCTTCAATTTGGGCTCGCCTTGCTTGTGCCCCTGTTTGGTAGGACCTCGTTGAAGAACAGGCTGTTCACGGTGGTTGTCTTGGGCGCGACAATGTTCGTGATTGTACAGATCATGACGTACTACCGCACGGTCGGACTCAAGGAGGTGCAGTTGGATGAGTTTGCCGATGCCATCGGGGGAATCCAGGGATTGGAGACAATGCACGATCAGACCAGAGCTGTGGAGATGTATGTTGAGGGATACGTCAGCCCCGAGGCTACCGGCGTGGCTCCATTGGATCTCGTGATCGGACTGCTGTACCGTCCGATAGAGTTGCTGATGTTCCCGTTGCCTCGCAGTTTCTTTCCATGGAAGCCGGTCGATCCGACGGGCCTCGACTTGTCGAGATGGGCGATCAGCCGAATGGGAATCGATCCCGACCGATTTCTTTGGGGAATCACGGGCGGCCTACTTGGCCGAGACACTCTGCGATGGGGGGCCCTCGGGGCTTTGGTGGCTGTTTTCTGGTTCACCGTGATCTGCTGGTTTGCGGATCGTGAATTCAGGCGTGACCGCCGCTCGATGACGCAGCTCATTGTCTCAGGCGCTTTTGCGGGAACGGCCATTTCGATGTATCGCGATCTTTCACCGCTATGGTGTCTGCAGCTTTTGCCTGCCGCGATTGTACTGATTTATGCGCGGGTCGGCCTGCGTGGACGTTCTGTGGTTGCGCCTTCCGTTATCGCTGATAGGCTGACGACTGTACGCGGTGGTTCTGCATGAGCTGGGACATTGCTCAGACGCGCCGCCAGTTCGAGATTTCTCGTCTTCAGTCATGCTGCCGGAAGGAAGGGGGCGGACGGTCTGTCGATGGACGTGGTGAACGGCCCTGGGGACATTGTTGCATGAAAGCACGCCGGGTTGTTTTCATTGTCCAGCGGCTCGGTCCGTACCACCATGCCAGGCTAGGGGCGTTTTCAGAAGTTTGGGACGGGAAGATGGCGGTGATTGAGGTAAGGCCGGATGAGGAGATCAACAAGTGGGGAACGGTGGAGGCCGGACCGTATCGCAGATACAAAACATCCTCGAGGCGAACCCTCGCATGCACGTTGGAGAACTATAGACCGGATGTCATTGTCTGCACGGGGTACTCAGATCCCGAAATACACCAGGCCATGGAGTGGGCCTTCAAACATAGAACACCGCTGATCACGTGTAGCGATAGCAGCGAGGGTGACAAGCGAAGAAGAGTGCCCAAAGAGCTATTCAAGCGGGTTCTAATTGGCGGATTCAATGCGGGATTGGTGGCGGGAACGCGTTCCCGCGAGTACCTCACATCTCTGGGCATGGATTCAGGCAGGATATTCCAGCCTTGGGATGTAGTGGACAATGACCATTTCTCGCGCTCGACCCCGTACGCTGAAGAGCGTTGCGGTGAGTTGCGTCGGAAGCTGGGCCTTGCAGGTGACTGCTTCCTCTTTGTTGGCCGGTTTGTTCGGGAGAAGAACCTAGACCGTCTTCTTGCTAGCTATGCAATATACGCAAATCGCGTGTTGCCCCAGCCTTGGCCTTTGCTGCTGGTTGGAGCCGGCGGTCTTGAGACGTTTCTGAAGCGTCAGGTCAACGAGATGAGGCTAGGCTCCCTGGTCAGGTTCTGCGGCCATGCCGATTACCACGACCTCCCTTCGTACTATGCCATGACATCAGCGCTGGTCCTTTCCAGCGTCTCGGAAACATGGGGCCTGGTGGTAAATGAAGCGATGGCCGCTGGTTTGCCGGTACTGGTTTCTACGCGTTGCGGCTGTGCCCCCGATCTGGTTCAAGAAGGGAGGAACGGCTTTTTGTTCGATCCCGAAAACGTCCAGGGGCTAGCGGCGCTCATGGTGCGTCTGCACAGGACGAACCCTGAGCGCCGACGCGAGATGGGACGGCGGTCGCGGGAGATCATAGCCGGGTATTCGCCAGAGGCCTTCGCATGTGGGCTCACAGCAGCGGTCGGGTGTGCGCTCGAAGACGAGGGCAGGCGCAAGAGCCTCGTCACGCGCTTGGCTGTTCGTGTCCTTGCGGGGAGAAGGCCATGAATTGCAATCAGTTGGCGGCGTCGAAGTCACGCGTTTACTTCAGCTATCTCGACCCGAAAGGGTTCTCGGGTCAGCGGACCGCGACAGAGTTAGTAATTAGGGGTCTGGAGAAGCGGGGCTGGCAGTGCTTCCGCCTACCGCAGCCAGCGCTGGACCGATCCCACGGCGCAAAGGGCGCGAAGATAGCCTATCTCACAGGCGTCCTAATCGCCTGGATACGTAGTATGCGTTTGCTTATTGCCAGTGGCGGTTGGTTCTGCTCGAACTTGCCACAGACCCGCGCCGGCATGCTGCGCGAGGCAGTGAATGTGCTCGTCGCCCGCGCTGGGCTGGGCAGGCGACGAATCGTGATTTCGTTGCACGGGAGTCTCTTCATGCGTTGGCCTGCCCGCTCATTAGAGGCGCGGCTTTTTTCGTGGTTGCTGGCTCAAGTTGGCACCGTGACTGTGCTTGGGGAGAAGCAACGCGAGCGCCTGTTGCGGATCGGGGTGACGACTGAAAAAGTCCGTGTGGTCGTGAACTCTTGCGAACTGGAACCGCTGGATTCCGAGGCTCTGACGAGGAAGGTCAACCAAGGCGGTGCGGCGCCGGTGCACCTTCTTCATCTGAGCAGTCTGATCGACACGAAGGGCTACCCTGAATTCCTGGAAGCGCTTCGCGACCTGGCGTACAAGAAGGGAAGACGGATCGAGGCTGTGCTGTGCGGTAGGCTTCTCAACGCTGAACAGAATGAGCGGTTTTCTACTTCGGCGGAAGCTGAAGTGTGGATCGAAGGGATCCTGACCGAGATCAACCAGAGTGAGCGAGTGTCAGTCCGCTGGGTGAAGGGAGCAATGGGAGAGGAGAAGCGCAGGTTGTTCCATGAGGCGGACATCTTTGTCTTGCCCACGCACTACGCCGTGGAAGCCCAGCCGTTGGTACTGCTGGAAGCGATGGCCTCCGGCTGTGCGATTGTGACTACCCAGATCGGTGAGATTCCCACGATCCTGGACGAGCGATGTGCTTGCCTGCTCAAGGATTCTAGTGTTGCGGACTTGACCCGCCTGCTTGACGAGCTGGTTAATTCGCCGGGAGAGCGTGAGCGAATCGCGCGACACGCACATCAGCGTTTTCTCGAACGCTACCAGATCGAACGACACCTTGATGTTTGGGAGGCGATTCTGAGAGATCGTCCCGGGGGAGGGACGGGGTGAGATGACAGGTCCAACCGAGGTGGACTCCCAGGTCGATTCTTCCAACGTCCCGGCCGTTCCACCCCCGGATATTGCGACGTCCGCACGCCGCGGGACCTGCGTTCATCTGCCTACTTCTAACTCACTCCCAGCCCGATTTGTGGAGATACTACCGACATGAGCAAAATAAGACACCTGGCGGGACGCCTGATCCCGTTCCTACTGTGCTTTTCAGTGCTGCCGGCTTTCGGTTCCGGCACAGCAAGCCTTCTATTTCGGGGTGGCGGGATCCGCAACGCCTCGACCACGGCGCTGGCCGTCTTGGCATGGGATGCAGACTCCGTGTTTTTCCTCAGGCAGATCTCTTACAGCGTATTGGCGTCCGCCACCATGTCCTTAATTCTCGCCCTTCTATCTCTGTTGGCGTGGAGGCAAGCGGACGGACACACGTTCCTTCGTTCTGGGCGAGTCGCAGTGCTGGTCTGGCTTGCCGCGGCTGTGAGCTTTCCAGGAATCGCAGGGTGGCTGCCGGTTCTACGCAATTCGCCATGGACGCTGTGTGTTCTGCTTCTGTTGATAGCCGCTTCGCTGGCCTACGCGTGGCCCGGGGTGCGCGCGGGATGGCGCGAATGGCTGTTTGCGGCCGTCACCTTAACCGGCCTTCTCTGCCCTTTCCGATTCTCTTCCGCAAGCCTCCGACAGTTGGCGCATCGACCATTCACGGCGCAGGACGTGTTCATTCTAGGATTCGATTCCGTCACGAAGACAGACACTTTAGATCTGCTTGAAAGATTCCAGCCAAGTCAGGGCAGCAAGAGGATCTACACCAACGCGCAGACTCCTTACCCGGCCACGAGTGTGGCATGGCGTAGTATCTTCAGCGGGCAATACCCACCAATAGAGGCGGGACTACCGAATTTTCGCTGGGGCTCGAACCTCACCGGTTGGCTGCCAACTGAACTCCATTCCATCGGCTACGATGTGACGATAGCTCAGGATTTACCAGCATCGAATTGGTTTACGCTGTCCGAAGGAGTCCGTGCCACCGGACCACAGGGATGGAAGGCCGAGCTACAGTCGTATGTTTGGACAGCGACTTTTCCCCTTTCGAACGTAGGTGCCGCCTGGTGGGTTGGGGCCTTCGGGGGGCCGACCAGCCTGAGTAATCGTCTCGCCCACTGTTCCCAGTGTTTTATAGTTGACTCGCTTGAAGAAATAGCGCGCTCAGCCGCAAAGGGGCCGGTCATGGGGGCTATTCACACGGGCCTTGTCCACGGACCTAACCAGTTGACATTGCAGGAGGCTATTCGCGCCCCCGGCTGGTGGCACCTGCCTGCGACCTTCTTTCTGGGGAGAGCCGAATGGTCCGCCGACAGCCGCTCTCGTGCCACGAGAATGCATACCGTTCGTACAGTGTTGGAATCAACACTTGAGTTGCTTGACCGCGAAGATGTTCTGGGACATGCAACGGTCTTTGTGCTCGCGGACCATGGTCCGCGAGGTAACGACGTTCCACCACAGACAACCAACAACGTGATGTTTGCTGTCTTCTCACCAGACGGGAGTGGCAGCACAACCGTAACCACGCCAGTATCGCTAGTCGATATCGCGCCCACAATTCGTGGCCTCGTATCACTGCCGGAAGCGACAACAGATGGGCATGTGCTTCCGCGCAGTGACAGCGAAGGGGATCCACAGCGCATCGTGTTGACCGACAAGCAGTCATCCGTTCAGGACATCCTGAAATTGATGGGTCTGGGGAAGGAAGCATTTGATGCGAAGGAATTGAGTCAACTCGGACGACTAGTCTCCGACGGTACCTACGAGTACAATCCCGAGGTCCTTTCTAGAATACTCTCGCCTAGCGCCGAGCATGGATACCCGGCAGGGGGAGCCTCGCAAGAGCGGCAGTGAAATTGCGCTGGTCTGCGCGATGGTGCGTTGGCAGCATAGACTACTTGTCCACGAAATCGGGGCAAGCACCCATTAAGTCGAGGGAACAAAGAAAATGGAAACACGGCGAGAGATCCGCTACCGCATGCTGCTCGATCGCGTCGCGGTTCTACGAGCGATTCGCGACGGGATCGTATGTCTTCGCTGGGTCCAAGGAGGCGCCCGCGCCCCATTCCCACCGGCGATGAAACGAGCTCTGTTGCAGGATCTGTCCGAAAAGTATGGGGTCGATCTCCTGGTCGAAACGGGCACCTATCTCGGCGATACCAGTGCGCACATGGCCCGGTCCTTCCGGCTGGTTCACACGATCGAGGCCGCAAGGGAGCTCTTCGATGTGGTCGCACCACGATTCGCGAAGATTCCAAACGTGCGCCGGTACTTCGGGGATAGCGGTTCCGTGCTTTCGACCATCCTGCCCCTTTTGGACGGGCCTGCGTTGTTCTGGCTCGACGCGCACGTGCAGGGTTTCGCGCAGGAAGGCTCGCTGAATCCAATCTTGCGCGAGGTGATGACTATCGGCGCCGACACCCGTTTCAACCATATTCTTGCGATTGACGACATGCGACTCTTCGGATCAGCGCAGGAGTACCCAACGATCGAGGATCTTCGAGAGGTCGTGATAAGGACGGGGCGCAGACATCACCTCACCATCGCGGCCGACATCGGGATCGTACGTTTCGAGTCGGCCTGAGGAACCTCGTGATGGACAATCTGTGTCGACGGCTATTTGAATCCGTCGGGACGGTTAGACCGAAATCCACTCGCCGAGGTTGAGACGATAGCGGAGTCGTCGTGCCAAAGCATCATCGAACCTGCGTGGATCGCGGACGAACAGCATGTTGCCTGAGTGCTCTACATCGCCAGAATCGGCTGGTACCAAGCGGTACTCGTCTGGAAGATACCGGTATGGAGACAATCCCAACCGTACAAGTTCCGCAACCACCTCGGCATCGGAATGGCCGTAGCGGGCACCCGAGCCGTTGATCTCGATAATGACCGCATTGGCCTTGCTCAAGGTCTTCTGCGCGCCTCGGATGACTTCGAGTTCATACCCCTCGACATCGATCTTCAGAACGGTCGCATCGGTTCCGTCCAGAATCGCATCGATCGGCACGGTCGGCACCGCAATGGTTTTTGTCGAATTCTCATCCAGTGGTCCGGCGACGACGTGGTTGGTGGTATCTTGATCGGCCGAAAAGTACAATGTCTGTTCAGATTCGGACGCCCCCGAGTTGATGGCGCGAACTCGCCCGAGGAGATTGTTCACCAGCAAGTTGTCCATGAGTCGGGCGTACGTCGAGGGCACCGGCTCGAGAGCCAGCCCGCGCGCACCCGCTGCGCCACACGCGAGCAGAACGTACGACCCAACGTTGGCACCGACATCGACGAAGAAGTCCTGCGGTGTGATCGCGTGCAGGACAAACGCCATGTCGGCGTACTCGTGCAGGCCGCAGTAGATATTTCCGGTGATCCCGGTATCACCTTGGCGGGCGACAAAGCGCACATCGTTCACCCACGGAAGGACGATCGGTCCACTGGCAAGACGGGAGGCGATCTGCCAACCCACGAATCGTGACAGCGCCTTGACCGTGCGCCCTCGGTTTAGCGGGTGACTGGTGATCGATTTCACGACCCGCGGCAGAGCCCACCAACGCGCAGAGATTGCTCGAAGCCGTGAGCGAAATGCTTGGTTGGAGTCCATAGCAACCTCGTTGACGCTCATCGACTGCCGAATCTCCCGGTGCTGGTCCTTCGCATGGGCAAGACGATCGCCGGAGGAGTAAGGTTTTCAGCGGGACGATAGCTTGGCAAGAGGTCACGCAGGAGCTGACGAATTTGGCCACGATCGACCTTGTCCACGACCTCACGTAGCCGCGCGATACGGTCGCCAAGATCGGCCGGCGGTGGCGGGCTCTCGGCCACCAAGATCCGGTTTCTCGCCACCTGCGTTTGTTCTTCCTCTTCGGTGAAGATCTCCTCGGCGATTTTTTCGCCGGGGCGCAGGCCAGTAAACACGATGGGGATGTCGCCCCCCGCCACGTGACCAGCCATGGTGATCATGTGCGTGGCCAGATCGACGATGCGAATAGCCTCCCCCATTTCCAAGATACATAGCTCGCCATACCCACCAAGCCCCGCTATCAACACCAGACCAACCGCCTCGGGAATGGTCATGAAGTAGCGGGTGCAATCGGGGTGGGTCACGGTCACGGGACCGCCACGCTCGATCTGCTCCTTGAACAGCGGAACGACGCTACCCGCAGAACCGAGAACGTTGCCGAAGCGCACCACGACGAACTTCGTCTGTGCTCCGCGCGCGAGGTGGCGAACGGCCAGCTCCGCAAGTCGCTTGGAGGCACCCATCACCGAACTCGGCCGAACAGCCTTGTCGGTAGATATGAAAACGAAGCGCTCTGTGCCGCAGGCAACGGCCATCCGCGCAACATTCAACGTGCCGAGAACGTTGTTCTTGATGGCTTCCTCTGGCGCGTCCTCCATCAGGGGCACGTGCTTGTGGGCGGCAGCGTGGAATACGTCTTGCGGCTTGTACATTGCCCCCAAGTGCAGAAGCTTGGCGGGCTCACGAATATCAGCGATCTCGGTGTGCAGTTCCAACTGCGGGTACTCGTGCCGGAGCCGGCGAGCCAGCAGATAGAGGGAGTTCTCGTTCATGTCCACAAGCACGAGCTTGCGCGCTCCATACCGGGCAACCTGCCGTGCGATTTCTCCGCCAATGGATCCGCCACCGCCGGTGACCAAAACACACCGACCGCCAACCAGAGACTGAATCTCGTCAACATCGAATTGAACCTGGTCGCGAGGAAGAAGGTCCTCGGGGCTCAGGTCATGGAGCATGGCCGACGCAACCTTCTCGTCCAAGTAGCTGAAGGATGCCGGAATGATCTTGAAGCTGACCTTGAGTTCGCTGCAGAGTCGCAGGATGAATCTGATCCGGTCCGCAGACAACCGCGGTATCGCGATCAGGATGTGCTGGACGGCGTATCTGCGAACCAGGACCGGCAATGATTCGATCGAGCCGAGAACCGGCTTGCCACCCACCGACAGGCCGATCTTTCGCCCATCGTCGTCGACGAAACCCACGACATGGTAGTGGTGCTCGGGGGCACGATTGAGATCCCTGAGCAGCAGATCGCCAGCGTCTCCGGCACCTATGATGAGTGTCCGGAACGCGCCCTCCTCGCGCGAGCGCCGTTGTTCCGCGAACCATCCAGTGATTAACCGTGGTGCGAAACGGAGGCCCGCTGCGAAAGTGCACGTGAAAAAGAACTCCAGCGCGACGACCGACCGAGGCATATGCGACCGCTGAATCGCGAAAAGAATGAGCGCAATGAAGGCCGTTCCTAGACCGGTCAGGGCAACCAACCGGCTCGCCTCGGTCAAACCGGACATGCGGAACGACCAGCGGTGAAGCCCTCCAGTCACCGACAGCAAAAGTCGAACTGCCACGAAAACAGGTAGGGCGACGAGACCTGAACGAGCGAATTCCGTCGGCACGTTGCCCTCGAACCGTAGCAAATAGGCAAACGTCAGCGCCGCGCAGACGAAAAACGCGTCGACCACGAGAATGATGACGCCACGCACCGCGGGACGACCAGAAAATATCCTTCGCATACCAAAAAGCATTTTTGCCGCCAGGAGTGTAGCAGAAGGCGAGTTTTTCGTTGAACACCTGAACAGCCTGCCTCATTTTGGGGGGACCATGGCCGAATCTGACCCAAGGAAACTAGGCTAAGGTCGTGGTTTTGGACCCCGGTCGATGACCCCTCAAACGCTCCCTCAAACCCTCGCAGGCGATTGGGACAATACTCCTACCGTCGAGTTCTACTCGTCGGTCGAATTTGCATCCTTCCAACAGGCGCTGATGGCGGAGCTCGAGACCGCCGGTTGGAAAACGAGTCAGCGGTTTGGCGTCTCCCAGATGTCCTACTGGAATGCACGTTCCCGCGTCGCGCGGTGGTGCCTACGCGCTCAGACTTATGGCCTGTACCCAGCAAAGGTGGCCGCTCGGTTCGTTGGGACTAGAGGAACGGTTGGTGTGGTGTGCACAAACACGTTCTTCGCGCCGTGGCTGGCAGAAGTGGCAGCTGGCCAAGGCGGCGTACCCGTCGTGCATTGGGTGTTCGATCTTTTTCCCGACGTGATGGTGTTGGCGGGGACAATCCGACCCCGATCGCTGTCTGATGGCCTTCTACGCCGATTGGTGCGAGCAACGTTCGACAGAGCAGCCGCGAATGTCTTCCTAGGCGGGCGGCTGCGGTCGTTCGCTGAGGCGCAGTTCGGCACCATCCCTCGCAGCGTCGTGATCCCTGTAGGTTGCGACGCTCGGCCGTTCTGCGAAGCACCACCAACGCCCCGTGCAAAAGACTCACCGGTCCGCGTGCTCTATTGCGGCAATCTCGGCCGCATGCACGACATCGCGACGTTCGCACAGACCACGCTGGACGGATTACCGGAAGGAATTGAATTCGAGTTCCGCGGTAACGGCGCCGGGTTCCGTGAGCTCGAGGAGGCAATCCGTGCTGTTCGCCCGACGCGAAACGTGCGGTTGGCGAACCATCTTCCCGAAGACGAGTGGGCGGCATCCATGCGGAAGGCCGATGTGGCGCTGGTAACCCTGAGGCCAGGTGCAGAGGGATTGGTGATGCCCAGCAAGACCTATAGCGCCCTGGCGGCCGGTCAGGCGGTGCTTGCGATTTGCCCTGGGGCATCCGATCTGGCGGACACTGTTCTGGCGCACGACTGTGGCTGGGTTGTGGAGCCGGGAGATTGCGTGGGTTTCCGGCGGCTGCTCGAAGAGTTGACCAGAGATCCAGGTGAGGTCCTACGCAAGAGGCGCAATGCATGGCGCGCCGGTCATGAGATCTACGACCAACCCGTTCTTGCCAAGCAGTGGATCACCGTGCTCAAGTCTGTGCTTCGTAGGGACCTTCGATGAGCGAGACTTTGAGTCTCGGAGGGGCTAGCCGTCAAGCCGGCTGGCGCTTGATGGTCAAGAAGGCGATCGATCGTTCTGTGGCTGGCGTCGCACTCGCTGCCTCCAGCCCAGTTCTCCTCGGATCCATGGTGGCAATACGATCGACGATGGGATCGCCGGTTCTGTTTTCGCAACAACGTCCCGGACGCGGCGGCAAGCCGTTCCACGTCTACAAGCTACGTACGATGCGCGATTCGAGGGACGAGCATGGCAACCTCCTGCCCGATCGTGATCGGCTGACACCGCTGGGCAGACTTCTACGAGCCCTGAGTCTCGACGAGTTGCCCCAGCTTTGGAACGTTCTTCGGGGCGACATCAGTCTGGTCGGCCCTCGCCCCCTGCTGATGCAGTACTTGGAACGGTACACGCCAGAACAGTCGCGCCGGCACGACGTGATACCCGGCATAACCGGGTGGGCCCAGATCAACGGCCGCAACGCCCTAACCTGGGATGAGAAGTTCAAACTCGATCTGTGGTACGTAGACAACTGGAGCCTGCTGCTGGATCTAAGAATCCTTGCCCGTACCGTCAGGCAGGTGATCGCCCGCGACGGCATCAGCAGTGGCGGTCATGCTACGATGCCCGAGTTCATGGGGCAGCAGCGAGATGTCTAAGCGACGAATCGTCATTATCGGGGCCGGCGGACAGGCCCGTGAAGTGAAATGGATTATCGACGAGATCAATTCCTCGGGAGAGACTTTTGACGTCGTCGGATGCGTCATCAGTGATCTTTCGAAGGCCACGGATCGCGACAGCAAGGATCTGATCGTCGGCGACATCAATTGGTTACGGCAGCACCGCGATAGCTTCGACGCCCTGACGTTGGGCATCGGTACGCCGGCCGTTAGGTGTCAAATCGCTTCGCGGCTGGAGCAGGAGTTCGGCGCAGAGTGGTGGCCAGCACTGGTCCATCCCGGCGCGATCCTTGATCGCAAAAGTACGGTCATCGGACACGGCGTTCTGCTATGCCCTGGTGTCGTGGCCACCGTCAACTGCGTGTTCGAACCGCATTGCATGGTCAACTGCGGCTGTACCGTCGGACATGAGGCTCGTATCGGTCGCGGCAGCGTGATCAACCCCGGCACTAACATCTCGGGCGGAGTTCTGATCGGCGAAGGCTGCCTGATCGGCTCCGGCGCGCAAGTGTTGCAGTATCACACCGTCGGTGCGGGCGCAACGGTCGGGGCGGGGGCGGTTGTCACACGCGACGTACCGGCCGGAACCACTGTCGTGGGTGTTCCGGCTCGTCCGATGCCAATGAAGGACAAGAGCCAAAATTCATGAAACGCATCCTCCTTTCCGTACCCCACATGGGCGGGGCCGAGATCGAGTTCGTCCGGGAAGCCTTCGCGACGAACTGGCTTTCCACGGTCGGTCCCCACATCAACGCATTCGAGGACGAGTTCGGTGCCAGGGTTGGGTTGCCAGCGGTGGCGTTGGCGAGTGGAACGGCCGCGGTCCACCTGGGACTCCGGTTGCTTGGCGTAGGGCCCGGAGATGAGGTGTTCAGTCCCAGCCTGACCTTCGTCGGCAGCGTGAATCCGATCACGTACCTTGGAGCTCGCCCGGTGTTCGTAGACAGTGAACGCGAGAGCTGGAACATGGACCCATCCCTGCTAGCCGCGGCACTGAAGACGAGAGCGGAGAAGAACCGGCTGCCCAAGGCGGTGGTCGCAGTGCACCTCTACGGGCAAAGTGCCGACATGGATCCCATTCTCGAATGCTGTTCGCGGTACGATGTCGCCGTTTTAGAGGACGCCGCCGAGGCTCTAGGGGCGCTCTACAAGGGCAAGGCCGCCGGCACGCTCGCTCACGTTGGCGTGTTCTCGTTCAATGGCAACAAGATCATCACCACCACGGGCGGCGGCATGCTGGTCTCGCAACGGAAGGACTGGGTCGACAAGGTCCGGTTCTGGTCAACCCAGGCACGGGATCCAGGACTCGCCTACGAGCACTCGGACATGGGCTACAACTACCGAATGAGCAACGTGCTGGCCGGCATCGGTCGCGGGCAGTTGTTGGTTCTGGATGAACGAGTCCGTCGGCGGCGGGAAATCGCTTTCCGATATCGAGATGCGTTCGACGCCCTGTCTGGAATCTCGCTGATGCCACAAGCGTCGTTCAGACTCCACACCAACTGGCTGAGTTGCTTTCTGGTGGACGAAAGTCGCTTCGGAGCGACTCGGAACGATCTCATTCGAGCACTGGACATTGCCAATGTGGAGTCGCGGCCCGTCTGGAAACCCATGCACCTACAACCGCTCTTCGCGTCGTGCGAGCATGTGGGCGGTGACGTCGCGGAGGATCTCTTTCTTCGAGGTATCTGTCTTCCAAGCTCAAGCAACATGACCGAGGAAGAGCAGACGCACGTGATCGAGGCGGTTCGATCCTGCGCGGATCGCAGGTAGACGAAAGAAGTGCCGGAAACCGAGCAAGCGCTGCAAGAGAGCGCGCGTCTCTATTCCCAAGACGGCCGGCCGAACTTTGTCGATGGCAAGCGCCATGGTGTGCAGTAAGGCCTGGTGCCAATCGGAACCCT
>OBLT010000301.1_pt1 | contig 35137 bp, 31 predicted proteins | sample 1518721 | NCBI WGS metagenome assembly OBLT01 (sample SAMEA3539307, study PRJEB22396) | soil metagenome | biome: tundra; feature: field; material: soil | place: USA | collected 2010-05 | depth 0.15 m | reverse complement strand
ATCGCCAGACACTGTCCCAACAAGATGAGCAACTGCGTTCAAGCAGCGAGCAGATTGAGCATCTGAAGCTGGTCATCGAGAAGCTGCGGCGCAGGGGCGTCAAAAGCGAGAAGATCGTTATTCAGCTCGAACAGCTTGAACTCCATCTGGGGGGCGTGTCACTCCCCAAAACGGGCCTCATCGGCGAGAATACACATTGATGGTGAATTGGCTTCCGGGGACAGAGTTTGGAAAGAGTGCGAGACTGAGTCTGGCGATTGCCGGAGTGTTGTTGTGCGCCTTGCCGATGGCGTGGGCACAGGCAAACGTCTCGTTGGCGACCGCCCCGTCCGACGCTGGCCAGCCCCGCAAAGCAAAGGAACGCGCGCTTTCCGATCGGTTTCCCGATAAGCCCTCGCTGCCGCCTTCGCTCACTATCCCCGTGGAACCGATTGGATTCACCGCGCCAAGCCCGGACTATTTGGGGGCACGCATCAGCCAGGCTTCATTGGACTTTCTTAGTGACGACCGACTCCTTTTCACTTTTCGCGTACCGGGACTTATACGTCGTGAGCAGGGGGCCAGTGATGGAAACGAGCGCCAGATTCGCGCCGTAGTCGTTGCACTGCCTGAGGGCAAGGTCGAGTCAGAAGCCTTGTGGACCGTGCACGACCGTGTGCGCTACCTGTGGATGCTTAAGGATGGCCACTTCCTGCTGCGCGATCGAGAGAGTCTGCAAGAAGGCGACGCCAAGCTGGAACTGAAGCCACTGCTCCAGTTCCCTGGGACATTGCTTTGGCTCGAGCTTGATCCTGCAGAGCAGTTTATGGTGACCAACTCGCGGGAGCCTGCAACGACTGAAACAAAGCCAGGCCAGGTACCCAGTCCCGACTCCGCCAAGGCGAATGTTGCTGTGGATGGGGAGGAGCCCGGCGAAAAGAAGGACTTGGTTCTGCGGATTTTGCACCGTGAGTCCGGCCGGGTGATGCTGGTGAGCCGCGTCCACGCAACAGTTCATCTTCCCATCAACTCTGATGGATACCTGGAGAGCTTACGCGGCACGGGACAGCAGTGGTTGATCAACCTGAACTACTTCAGCGGCGGGAGCAAGATTCTGGGGCGAGTGAACTCGAGCTGCTCCCCTGCTTTTGACTTTGTCTCACAACGGGAATTGCTGATTACGGCTTGCGATGGGGAGGGCCGGCGCAAGCTGGTGGCTATGGACACGGATGGTCACCGCATTTGGGAGGATTCCACTTCAGCGGCGGCAATCTGGCCGCTTTTAGTGATGGGGCATGATGGCTCCAGGCTTGCAGAAGAAACTCTGGCCATTTCCCATGCGGTCAACGCCTATCAGCCCATCGACCGAGAAGACGTGAAAGGGCAGCTGGTCAGGGTCTTCGATGCGGCTAACGGTAAGGTGGCGCTTGAAGCACCTGTAAGCCCGGCCCTTGATGCAGGAGGGAATGTAGCCATTTCTCCGTCCGGCAGGCGAGTGGCGGTGCTGAATGCTGGGGCAATCGAGGTATTTGACCTTCCTGCGCCGCAGCCACTGGAGGAGCCCAGGGGTAACCAAACTGGCCGCTGATCCTGGGGCATCTGGATTCACGGTCTGTCCTGGCCCGTGTAAACTGGTCGATGGGAGATTCTCCTTGGCTTCCGCTGTAGTCAATTACACCGCTGCGGCGGTTTCCGATCGTGGTCGCAAACGTCCGTCGAACGAAGATGCGTTCGGCTACTCCGTCGAGCACGGAGTCTATGTCGTCTGTGACGGCATGGGTGGCGCGGCTGCAGGAGAGATAGCCAGTTCCCTTGCGGTCGACGAAGTCCTGCGTCTCCTCAGCGGCCGCGCCCAGGATGTGACGCCTCCGATTGTGGCTGAGCAGGCCCTGAGCGCTGCCAATGCTGTCATCTTCTCCCGCTCTCAGCGCAACAATAAGCTAAGTGGCATGGGTACCACTTTGGTGGGGCTGGTGGCAGAAGAGCGTCGAGTCTGGGTGCTCAACATAGGGGACAGCCGCTGTTACCGTTACCGAACTGGACGCTTGGAGCAGGTCACTTTGGACCACTCTCTCGTCGAGGAGCAGGTCAGGTTAGGCCGAATGACACACTCCGAGGCCTTGCGATCTCCACTCAGAAACGTCATCACGCGCGCTCTCGGAACTCAAAGCCAAGTGACGCCGGATATCTTTGAACTTGAAGCTGAACCGTGCGACCTATTTCTACTCTCCTCCGACGGACTGACGCGTGAACTCTCCGACGCCGAGATTGAGTCCTTGCTCCGGGTCGGTGCTGCTGGCGGCGCCTCGTTGCGGGACCTGTGCACCCGACTTGTCGAGGCCGCGAAGAAAGCTGGCGGCCATGACAACATCACTTGTTTGCTGGTGCGAGCGGAAGGGTAAGCGCGGTTCCTTCATTGCCGGGGCCGCCATATTGCTGAGGTGCCTAAGGTCTCTTCCATTTGTGGTCTGATTGCACGGGCGGTGTCGTTAGGGGTAACATTCTTTTCGGCGGAAAGCAACGATGAACACGGAAAGCAAGAGCAGATCGCCTGTCGTTGATCCGGCATCGATTCCCCAACGGAGGCTGTACACCGGATTGACGATGCCGGCTGTAGGCCTGGGGACGTTTGGATCAGATCACGTGAGCCCAAGCCAGGTTGCCGAGGCAGTCGAAGGTGCAGCGGCGGTTGGCTACCGTCATTTCGATTGCGCGTCAGTCTATGGAAACGAACCGGAAGTTGGGGCGGCGCTCGAGGCGGTTCGTCGTAACGGAATCAATCGCGAGGAACTTTGGGTCACGTCGAAGCTGTGGAACGACAAACACGCTGAGGACGATGTTATCCCGTCGTGCCAGCAGTCGATGGGCGATCTTCGCCTGAAGTATCTCGATCTTTACCTCGTTCATTGGCCATTTCCCAATTTTCATCCGCCGGGCTGCGAAGTGAGTTCGCGCAGCGCGGATTCCAAGCCCTACATTCACGCCGATTTCATGAAGACGTGGCGCAAGATGGAAGAGCTGGTGGACCTGGGATTGGTTCGGCATATTGGCACCTCCAACATGACCATCCCCAAGCTGAAGCTTGTGCTGCGGGACTCTCGCATCAAGCCGGCCGTGAACGAGATGGAACTGCACCCGCATTTTCAGCAGCCGGAACTATTCCAGTTTGTTGTTGAGAACGGCATTCAACCCATCGGTTATTGCCCCATCGGATCGCCGGGACGGCCTGAGCGCGACCGTACTCCGGAAGACACTTCTCCGACTGAGGATCCAGTGATTGTGAAGATTGCCCGGGCGCACGGGATTCATCCAGCTGTGATTTGCATCAAGTGGGCAGTGCAGCGGGGACAGACGCCAATTCCATTTTCGATCAACCACTATCGCGCCAATCTTGAAGGCGGGGCCGGCGATCCGCTGACAGGCGAGGAAATGCATCAGATTGCGGCCGTTGACCGCAATTGCCGGTTGATCAAGGGCCAGGTCTTTCTGTGGAAAGAAGGGCAGACCTGGGAAGACCTATGGGACATCGACGGGGAGGTTACACCGGCGTAGAATTGCGCTGGCGCAAAGACGGCTAGAATCGAGCATGTAATCGATTACATCATTGGAGTTGACTGGAATGAAGGACCCTATTGCCTCCGAATGGAGGCGCCGATTCGATGAACTTTTGCCGTTGTTCGGGCATCGCAATTGGATCGTGGTTGCTGACTCGGCGTATCCCACTCAATCGAGGCCCGGGATCGAAACCGTAGTCACCGACGAGGATCAGCTTTACGTGGTCCAGATGGTCAGGGATGCAATTGCTGCTTTCGGCCACGTCCGGGCAAATATCTATGTCGATTCGGAGCTTGGATTTGTCCCGGAGAATGATGCGCCGGGCGTCGCGGACTACAGGCGAAACCTGGATGCGGCGCTGTACGGCTTGGGCGTGAAGTGCATGTTGCATGAGCAGATCATTGCCAAGGTCGACCAATCTGGCGAGGTTTTCCGGATCCTTGTGATCAAGACGAAGATGACGATTCCGTACACATCGGTTTTCTTCGAACTGGATTGCGGCTACTGGAACGCCGAAGCGGAAGTGCGGCTCCGACAGGCCATGCTCGCTTCGGTTCCCGGATAGTCCGGGCCAACTTAAAGGACGCCGAGAAACCACGGCCCTTGTCTTTTGGCAGGAACAAGACCCTGAAAGGAATGAACTCGGAATGGCGTTGAACAGGCGCGAATTACTCCAACTGATGGGCGGCGCATATTCCGCTCTAGCACTTTCAAGGTTTGCGGCGGGTCAGGCTGGCCAGGGTTCTAACTTCCTGCCTACTCGCAAGTCCTTGCAGAGCTACCGGATTCCTGACTGGTTTCGCGACGCGAAATTTGGGATTTGGTCTCACTGGGGCCCCCAATCGGCTATCGAACAGGGGGATTGGTACGCCCGGAACATGTACATGGAGGGTTCGGAGCAGTACTTGTACCATGTTGAGACTTACGGTCACCCGTCCAAGGTTGGATACAAGGATCTTGTGAATGACTGGAAGGCCGCAAAGTGGGACCCGGAACATCTGATGAGCTTGTACAAGAAGGCAGGCGCGAAATATTTCGTGAGCATGGGTGTGCACCACGATAACTTCGACCTTTGGGATTCAAAGTACACGCGCTGGAACTCGGTCAAAATGGGCCCCAAGAGAGATATTGTAGGGACTTGGGAAAAGGCCGCGAGGAACGAGGGATTGCGTTTCGGGGTGAGCGAGCATCTTTGGATCAGTTACAAGTGGTGGGCCGTGAGCCATGGAGCCGACAAGGCAGCGCCGCTGGCCGGAGTTTCCTATGATGGAGTCGATCCGAATTTCGCGGACCTGTATCATGATGCCGATTGCGCGCGGTTCATTGAAAAGCTCGATTGGGACGACGATGGTATTCCGGATTCGTGGAAGCGTCATTATCTTGATCGCATGACGGACCTGATCGACAAGTATCAGCCTGACCTGCTTTACAGCGACGGTCACCTTCCGTTCGAAGATTATGGACTGAAGATGGTTTCGCACCTCTACAACGTGAGCGCGCGGTTGCATGGGGGCGCGACGGAGGCGGTTTACACCACGAAGGAGAGCTCCGATTGTGCCATTGGCACCTGCCTGCTGGATCATGAGCGTGGCGTATCGGACGGGATTGCGGCGAACCCGTGGCAAACGGACACCTGCATCGGGCAGTGGCATTATAAGCGGGGCCAGCAATACAAGTCAGCCAAGAAGGTGATCGACTTACTCACCGACATTGTGAGTAAGAATGGCAACCTGCTGCTGAATTTCCCGTTGCCCAATTCAGGTGAATTGGACCTCGAGGAGATGACGACGCTTGAGGGCATCACTGCATGGATGGCCGTGAACAGCGATGGCATTTACGGCACTCGACCGTGGAAGATCTACGGCGAAGGTCCGTCGACACAGGTCAAGATCGAAACCGGCAACTTCAACGAGGACAAGAAGAAGGATCTGACTGCCGAGGATGTCCGCTTCACCACCAAGAACAGTGCGATCTATGCATTTGTCATGGGTTGGCCCACGAAGGCCGCTCAGGTGCATGCACTTGGTCTGGCTAGCGCGCAGAATCCGGGAAAGATTCGCAACGTGGAACTGCTTGGCCACAAGGGTGAGCTCAGGTGGAAGCAAGACGAGGCTTCATTAAATGTCGAAATGCCCGAGGAGAGAATCTCGGATGCAGGCATTACGCTGAAGGTTGAGCTGGCGTAGAAAGGCTTGTTCTGCAAGGTTGGTGAGAGTCGAGCTTTCAGACTGAAACTGGATCCTTCGCCTTTCGATCACGCCTTGGTTTGCCGACCTTCAATGGCGTCTCAGCGGCCAACTCGCTCTCCGCGGATTGCAGGTGGCGTTCCATGGCGAGGCGCGCTTCATTGGGGCGGCCTTCGCGAATTGCGCGGTAGATCTCCCGGTGCGCCTCGAGAGAGTTCTTGCGGTCTCGTGCGCGCTGGGCGGTCTTGCGTCGCTCGTCGTAGAGGGCGGTTGAGACCGTCTCCATCAACGCGGCCAGGATGGGATTGCCGGAGGCTTCAGCGATGGTCCTGTGAAAGCGGACATCGTGAATCAGGTATTGCGCAGGATCGTCGATGGTGGCATACATCTCGGCCAATTCTTCCGCAAGCACTGTAAGTTGTTGTTCTTTTCCGCGCTCGGCAGCAAGAGCCGCAAGACTCGTCTCGATGAGCTTGCGAACCTCAAACATCTGCCAGTGTTTGAATCCGTGCAATGCGCCAAGCAATCCGAGGGACGACTTTCCAATCTCCGGCGGACCATCCGCGACAAAGGTTCCCACGCCGTGACGCACTTTCATTACACCCATTGCGGCCAGGTATCCGATACCGGTTCGCAGACTGGCGCGGCTGATTTTGAGCATCTTGGCAAATTCTCGCTCCGGAGGAATTCTGTCGCCGGGTTGCAGCGTGCCATCTTCTATCTTTGCCCGTATGTGGTTGACCACTTGAGCCGTTAATTGAGTGTTGAGAATCCCCGCCTTGTCAGCTTGCATAGTGCCCAAATCCTCATGCAAAATGTGAGGCTTCCGCCCACATACTGAGGGTAGCACCGGCAGACGATTTTGCCCATTCACCAAAGAAAGTGTTTGGTGGATTCCACAACGGGCCGCGCCGGCGGTCTGACCTCAAGAAGACGTTAGGACAGGAGAGGAGGTGGCCGGTCTGACGGTTCGGGATAGCAGAAACGTCGACGGATTTCCTGGCACAAGTGCCTTTGTTTTCTGGCTAAACAGGGTCAATTTTACCTTTGCTACCTTGAATCACTTCGTTTTCCAACGTGCCAATTGGGTCGATAGTGATCCGAATCCGATCTCCCACGGCCAGTGTGAATGAGTCGGGTGGGACAATGCCTGTCCCGGTGAGCAGAAACGTGCCAAATGGAAAGGTGTTGTCACGGAACAGGTACTCGACGAGGGTCGCGGGGGTGCGCTTTAGTTCGGCCAACGTCGTTAAGCCGGAAAACTCACTATGGCCGTTGCGAAGGATCTCGAGCTGTATGGAGGTTGAGGAGGGTAGAGCGTCATCGCCAATGAGGACACAAGGGCCCAAGGCGCAGCTGCGGTCATAAACCTTTGCCTGGGGCAGGTAGAGCGGATTTTCTCCTTCAATGTCACGCGAGCTCATGTCGTTGCCCACTGTGTATCCGATGATTTGTCCTCGAGGATTGATCACGAGGGTGAGCTCCGGCTCGGGAACTGACCACGATGCGTCGCTGCGAATTCGAACCTGGCCTCCGGGACCCGCTACCCGGCTTGCTGTGCCCTTGAAAAACAACTCTGGACGCTCGGCTGCATAGACCCGATCATAGAAATCACCCCCGCCCGCGCTCTTTGACTCTTCCATTCGTGCGCTGCGGCTGCGGTAATACGTAACGCCCGCAGCCCACACCTCCTGATTTCCAATGGGAGCCAGGATTTGAGGGGATGCGAAATCATTCGAGGTCTTTCCCTGGTCGATGATTGAGAGTAGATACGCTTGCAGATTGTCATGCGTGATCAGCGCATCCCATGAGGTGGTGGGAACTCGGTAGTAGGTTCCGTCCTTCTCAACGAAGGGCCCTTTTTGACTTCTGTAAAGCTTCACTTGCGCTCCTCCAACTTGGCAATGATCTCGTCGACGTTGTACACACAGCCTCCCCAGACTCCGCCGCTGGCCCGCACCAATGCGGCCCAAAGGCGAGTATCATCGGGCAACAACGGGTGAGGACGCAGGTCGGTTCGAAGCTTCCGCTCGGCGAGCAGGTGCGAGCCCGCTTCGGCACCGAAGACCGAATCTGTATCTCCAATTAGATTGACTGAGCCGGAGAGGGTTGCGCGATCGATCACGATTTCGATCTGATCGCCCTCCTGAACTTTTCCGATGGGGCCACCTGCAAGTGCTTCTGGAGAGATATGGCCAACGCATGCCCCGGTGGAGACACCGCTGAAACGCGCATCGGTCAAGACTGCCACATGCTTGCAGTGGGGAAGCTGTTTGAGCGCCGCGGTGATCTGATAGATCTCCTGCATACCCGCGCCTGCGGGTCCTCCACAGATGAGGACAACCACATCGCCGTGCGCAACTTTGCCGGTCTTGATGGCCAGGATTGCCAATTCTTCAGAAGTAAAGACTTTGGCGGGGCCAACATGGCTATAGACGTTGTTCTCATTGACGAGCGAGGAGTCAATGGCGGTGCTTTTAATGACCGAGCCCTCCGGTGCAAGATTGCCCATAGGAAAACAAATTGTAGAGGTGAGTCCGCTGGAGCGGGCCCGATCGGGCGACATGATGACATCATCGGGATCAATGCCATCGCGCTCTTTGAGGACGCGGCGGAGTTCGTGGCGTCGGGGACTCTGTTGCCACCAATCGAGAGACGCATCGATCGATTGTCCTGAAACGGTTTTCGCGCTCGTGTCGATGAGCCCGGCTGCTCGCAGGTGCAGCATGACCTCTGGTACGCCACCTGCAAGAAAGACCTGGACCGTGGCGAAGTTTCGAGGACCGTTGGGTAGTGCATCGACCAGCCGCGGCACCATGCGATTGACTTCAGCCCAGTCGGCGGCCGTGGGTCGTTGCAGGCCTGCCGCATACGCTATGGCGGGAATATGCAAGAGAAGATTTGTCGATCCGCCGAACGCAGCATGGACGACCATCGCGTTGCGGATTGCCGATTGTGTCAGAATCTGGTCAGTGCCGAGGCCCAGCTGATGGAGGCGCAAGATGGCGCGGCCTGCTCGACGCGCGGCGTCGAGCCAGATGGGCTGGCCCGAAGGCCCGAGCGCGGTGTGGGGCAATGCAAGCCCGAGTGCCTCGGCAACCACCTGTGAGGTTGCCGCGGTGCCCAAGAACTGACAGCCTCCACCTGGAGATGCGCAAGCGCGGCAACCGATTTCGGCAGCATACTCCAGCGTGATCTGATTTTGCGCGAAGCGCGCACCGATGGTCTGGACTTTTCCAGCATCTTCACCCGATTCCGGGAGAAGCGTGACCCCTCCGGGAACCAGAACGGAAGGACTCTTCCCTGAGGATGCCAGCGCCATCATCATTGCCGGCAACCCCTTGTCACAGGTCGCAATGCCGATTACTCCCTTGCTGGTGGGCAGAGAACGCATGAGGCGGCGAAACACGATTGCAGCGTCGTTGCGGAAAGGCAGGGAATCCATCATGCCGGCAGTGCCCTGGGTGCGGCCATCGCAAGGATCAGTGCATGCGCCGGCAAAGGGAACGGCGTGCAGCGCCTTCAGTTCGCGGGCGGCCGCTGCTACCAAGAGGCCGACCTCCCAATGTCCGGTATGAAAGCCAAGAGCAACGGGCTCTCCATTGTCGGTGCGTAAGCCACCATGGGTGCTGAGGATCAGAAACTCAGGGTCGAGGAGGCGGTTGGGATCCCAGCCCATGCCGGCATTCTGGCTTAGGCCAAACAGATTTCCAGAAGGCTGAGTGAGCAGCATCTCCGCGGACAATGGCAGGACACCGGCTGGACCCTGCGCATGAGTGGCGACGTTTAGCAGACTGGGGTCCGCTGTCTCCAGAACCGAACTAAGAGAGGGAATTGAGATGGGAAGGCCCTTTCCCCCTCAAGTATAGTGACCAACTCGCTGTTGGTGTAGCTCGACCTTGAGATGCTATAAAGCTTGGGTGGATGAGGGTGCGCAAAACTCGGCGGTGCAATTGCCGGGTTTGCGGCGGCGCTGGGTTTATCTCATGCCCGCGGTTTTTGTCACCTATAGTCTTGCTTATCTCGACCGAGCGAATTATGGTTTTGGCGCAGCGGCTGGACTTGCACAGACACTCCATATCAGTGATTCCAGGTCTGCCTTTCTAGGGTCGCTCTTCTTTCTCGGATACTTTCTTTTTCAAATACCGGGAGCAGCATATGTGCGACGCAATAGCGCTGCACGGCTTGTGTTCTTTGCACTTCTAAGTTGGGGCGTGCTCGCGGCCTTAACGGGGGTGATACGAGAATTCTGGCTACTGGCGCTGGATCGGCTTCTTCTGGGTGTGGCGGAGAGCGTGATCTTTCCGTCGATTCTGATTCTGTTGACAAGCTGGTTTACCCGCGCGGAACGGTCGCGGGCGAACGCGATCTTCATTCTCGGGAATCCCGCCACGGTCTTGTGGATGTCCGCTGTTACCGGGTACTTGATCAAGGCGGTTGGCTGGCAGATGACCTTTGTCCTTGAAGGGATTCCTTCCGTGTTGTGGGCATTTGTCTGGTTGGTTGTGGTCCGTGACCGACCACACCAGGCTCTGTGGCTTAGCAAGGAATGCTGCGATCAGCTTGCGTCTAAGCTCGAACTCGAACAATTGACAATTCCGCATGTGGCCAACTTTCAAGCGACTCTTCGTTTGCCAGGCGTGGTGCTGTTGTGCACGAACTATTTCTTCTGGAGCGCGGGCATCTATGGATTCGTGCTGTGGCTTCCTACAATGATTCGCGCGGGATCGGCTCGAGGGATTGAGACTGTCGGGCTGCTGAACGCGGTTCCCTTTTTGCTGGCAATTGTTGTGATGCTGGGGGTGGGGCATTTCTCAGATCGGACGCTCAGCCGGAAAAACTATGTTTGGCCATTCATGGTACTCGGGGGGGGGGCGCTTTTTGTCTCGTATATGACGGCTGGGCACAATTTCTGGTTGGCGTATGCCTTTTTGATTCTTGCCGGCGCCGCGATGTATGCGCCCTACGGGCCATTTTTTGCGATTATTCCTGAAATGCTTCCGATGAACGTTGCAGGAGAGGTGATCGCTCTCATTAATAGCTGTGGGGCTTTGGGCGGGTTTGCCGGTACATGGCTGGTTGGCCTGTTGCAAGCGATGACAGGCAATTCGCGCGCTGGCTATTTTTTCATGTCCATGTCGTTGCTGCTAGCCGGCGCGATTATCTTCCGGCTGCAGCTTCCGGAGGATGCAACAAACAATGGGAAGCTCGCCAGGTCTTAAGTGATCGAGTCGGCGCCCGGTTTGCTTATTGGCAATGCTCCTTGCAGAATGCTGTTGCGGCTCCTAGTTTCTGCTCCGCAATTTGGAAAGCAATCTGAGTATCTCAATGTAGAGCCAGACCAGCGTGACCATAATCCCGAAGGCGCCGTACCACTCCATGTATTTGGGGGCGCCAACCTGCACACCTTGCTCGATGAAGTCGAAATCGAGCACAAGGTTCAAAGCGGCAATGGCGACAACGATCAGGCTGAATCCGATTCCAATGAGCCCTGATCCATTGATGGAATTGAATTGGATCCCAAAGAATCCCAGCACCATCTCGAGCATATAAAAGACAAAGATGCCACCCGTGGCCGCGACGATTCCGAGGCGAAACTTCTGTGTCACCTTAATGAGCCCTGAGCTATAGGCGATGAGCAGAACGAAGAGAGTACCAAATGTCAGGCTCACAGCTTGGATTCCGATGCCTGGATATCGGAGGTCAAAGACAGCCGACAAGCCGCCGAGCACCAGACCTTCCAGCAGGGCATAAATCGGCGCTGTGATCGGCGACCACTCCTTCTTGAAGATCGTCACCATCGAGAAAATGAGTCCGCCGATCAATCCGACAATCATCAATGGCGCTACATCTGCCATGTCTCGCGATTGCAGGAACATGCGCCAGGTCCAGGCGGCGGTCGCCATCGCGCAGACCAGCAGAATGCCGGTCTTGTTTACGGTCCCACTCAGCGTCATCCGGTTGGCGGCGTCAATTGTGCTGCCGTACTGCGCGTCGGCAAGGTTGGTAAAGGTCTTATTGCTCAACGCTGGATTGGATGTCTTGATCAACGCCATTTTCATTTCTCCATTTTGCCGATCTGGACTGTCGACTCCTCTACTATTGTACGACTGGATGGAGTTATGGCGAAGCAGAAGCTATTTGGCCTCCAACTTGATTACCTGCACTGAAAAGGGTGGTACGGTATGCGCGAATTTCGCCGCTGTGCTCGGCAGGGTTGACTTTACCGGCACGATACGCGTTGGAGTGGAGATGGTGTTCGTCTCCGCATCATTGGTACCTGATAGCGACACCAGGGTACCCGTGGATGAGACGCTGCTCGCGCCTTCCATGTCGATCTCGACTGGTTGCGCCAATGAAGAAGCATTCACCAGTTTGAGGAAAACTTCACCCTTGGCCGGATCGCGCGTCACGGAGTAGAAGAAGCGGCCGCCGCCTCCGGTTTGCGAAGATGTCGGCACTTCTGTCCCAAGATATTCGCCAAACATGGCCTGGGCATAATAGCTTGGGGAGCCGTAGCTGGACATCGCGTTGTATCCGATCAGGTCCGACTCCCACTGCATTCCACCTGGGTTCACATTGACGAACAGTGGGGCATACGAGGCCATGACGATGAGGTCGCTGTTCCGCTCCATACCGGTCATCCAGGCCGCATCGCCAAGGGCCGCGCCCATGTTGGTGGTAGGGGATCCTTCGCGGGTAGCCCATTCGCCTACAAAGATCTTCGGTCCGTTCCGGTCGACGGTATCGTAATGCTTCACATCGTCGAAGAACTCATCCGCACGCCTGTAGTAGTGATCGTCCACAACATCCGGCCTTGTCCTATGCACTGGTGTCGTCGCAATCAACTGCAGTTGCGGATACTTCGCTTTGATCGCTTTGTAGAACTGGGCGAAACGGCCCTCATAGCTGCCGGAGTGATCGAACTGGTCCTCGTTGCCTATCTCGACGTACGAAATTGAAAACGGCACCGGATGACCCAGACCAGCTCGAACCGCGCCCCATTTTGTTGAGGGATCGCCGGTGGCGAACTCGATTTCGTCAAGCGCATCCTGCACAAACGGAGTCAACTCCGGCCCCGGATGAATGTGGTCACCCTTCAGTGAGTAGCCTGCATAAACTGCCAGCACGGTTTGCATGTGCAGATCCTCAGACCACTCGAGGAATTCAAGCAAACCCAATCCATCTGAAGACTGGTAGTTCCATGGACTGCGGTGCGTGGGCCGGTCCACAAGCGGCCCGATGGTGTTCTTCCAGTCAAATCGCTCGTCGATCTGATCGCCCTCAAGATAGTTGCCGCCTGGAAGGCGCAGGAACTTGGGATGCATGGCCGCCATCATTTCCATCAGGTCTGGGCGATTGCCATTCACGCGGTCTTTGTAGGTGGGAGGAAATAGCGAAACCAGATCGATCCAAAGCTTGCCAGCATGACCGACAGTAAGCAGGAGGTGATTGTCTGCCGAGGGTTGAACCGGACCAGTCGTCAGCGTGAACTCATACCGCTTCCACTCGGTTGAGAGGCCCTGAACCGAGGTGGTTGCCGCAGGTATGCCGGTGTTGTCGTTGACCAGCGCCATGCTGATGGGACCGATGTCGGCAGAATCAGTTTTGGCATAGAGGGATCCTTTGTAAGTTGTGTTTGGGCGTACGGCCATACCCCAGTAGCCTTCGTTGCGAACGCCTGCAGGATTCAGCGGATCAGCTTGCTTGACGGTAATCGCTAGGCTTATTTCGAGAGCTGCGCTGGGTCCATCGGCCTGATCAACCGTCATAGTCGCGACGGAATTTCCGGCGTGTTCAATGTTCCATCGCCCTACGTCGGCCCAACCATGATCCTCGAAGGTCCGATTGCGGACCATCTCGGCATAAAGGCCGCCGTCGTATGAATAGTTGATCTCCTCGGTCATCAATCCGTAGAGCGTCGGACTCACTGCTTGCGCCGGCTTATCCAACTGAATGGTCAAGTTTGCCGTGGGCGCCTGGGCAGCGCAAAAGCGAGCTATTGTGGATGCAGCAAGGACTAGCAGTGCAATTCTTTGGGTTCTCATCCGTTTGCTCGAAGTAACAGGAACAGAAACTCTTGAAATCATCTTCATGGTCTAACTCCCCAGTTGCCAACGTTTGCGAAAGCGTTTACTGAACAATCCATATTGGCACAACTCGCGTGGATTCGTCACGGCGATTCCTTCGTTTTCGGAAGTGAATTGATTCCTCTACCCTCGAGTCCAATTGCCATCGATCCGGCGCCACATTGCAGGGTTTGGCGACTTGTTCTGCAAGACGGCGGGGAGGCGGTCGGGGCGCACGTTATCGTAACAGTGCAAGGCGCCGAAGCGCAGCAGCGACGCGGGGATGCCGACCGCAGTAAAGCCCGGATGACCGGTTGCGGGGTAAGGTCCGCCATGGTTCATTGCCGGACTAAGCGCAACCCCGGTGGGCATCTTGTCGTTGAGAAGGCGGCCTACCTTGAAGCGAAGCTCAGAGGCAATTTCCACATAGACTGTATCGTCGTCGCCTGCCTTGCTCGAGTAGATGCTGCCGGTCAAGTTTCCCTCAAGAGCCCCGATCACTTGTCGCAACTGATCGATGTCCTGAGCCGTCACCACCATCGTGGCGTTGCCGAATGCTTCACGCTGCAGTCCCTCGGGGTTGGCGAGAAATCGTGTTGCCGTTGCGCGCAAGAGCGTGTTCTTGTAGCGGCAGCCGCAGCCGCCGATCGGCTCCGCGCCGGTAACCACAGTTGCTCCGGAAGCTATCAGCGCGTGCACATTCTCATCCAGTCCTTTGAGGCTGCCCGCGGAGAGCAGCGGAGCAGGTGGCCGCTGATCGAGAATCGCCGCTAAATCAGCGGCAAGGCGCTCGGCCTCATCTCCAGCAATCATCAGAATCAGATTCGGGCTGGTGCAGAATTGGCCGCTTGCGGCGAGGCAGCTGTCTGCCAATTCGGTGGCGAGTTGCTGGCCTCGTTCGCGAAGGGCGCCTGGTAGCAGAATGACGGGATTGAGGCTCGACATTTCAAGATATATTGGCTTGCCCGCACTTTCTGCCGCGGCCTTCAGGCGCAGGCCGGCTTCGCGGCTTCCGGTGAAGCTCACTGCACCGATGCGGGGGTCGCTCACAAGGCGAAGTCCATCCTCCTTGCTGGTTCGATAGATCATCTGAAGTGTTGATGGGGGCAGCCCAGCTTCAGCCAGAGCGGCCACAGCACACTCAGCAAGCAGCTTGCTGGTGCCTGGATGCAGAGGATTGGCCTTCGCGATAACCGGATTGCCTGTAGCGATGGCCGCAGTCAGGTCACCGCCTGAGATTCCGTTGAACGCGAAAGGAAAATTGTTTGGCCCGAAGACCACGACTGGCCCAATCGGCGCGTAGTGAGAACGGATATTGGCCATGGTGTCGATGACCGCCTGCGTCCACGATCCTTCACGCGCGGCTGCCGCACCTTGGCGCAACTGCGTCGTGGTTCGGGGCAACTCGACGTCTCTCAGCCGAGGAACGGCGGCCAGCCCAGTTTCTGCGTTTGCTTTGCTAACCAGGGCGGTCATGTTCTCCTCAATCTTTTTTGCAAATAGATCCAGAAAGTCCGCGAGCCTCTCGGCAGGTGCTGTGCGCAACTCTCCGGCCACAGCTACAGCAGCGTTCAGAGCGTCATCGCAGTCGTGCCACTCGCTTATTGGAAACACCCCTTCGAGCGTCTCCCCAGTCGTGGGATCTTCAGCGTGGAACGTGGATTTCGCCTTTGCATCGCGCCATCCTCCTGCCACCAATACCTGTTCAAGTGCCATGATTCGCTTCTCCCTATCAGGAATTCTTGTCGCGTCTGCACTGCGCAGATTTAATCGATCACCAGGTCAATCGCATCATGGAGGTGGCTTGTCGGGGAAGAACAGTGCTGATGATTACTTTGCCTGCGCTTACTTCCAGCCACTGGGGCGAGTTCAGCAGCTCCAATTGCCCCGCCTCCTTCAATTGAGCATACTGCTTCGCAGTTGGAGTCTGCGGAGAACCCATCGCCTTCCACACGCTGTATGAATTGCTGTGGGTGTCGTCAATCCGATAGTGCTGAAGCAACACTTTCTTAACTTCCGGCGGAATCCACAAAACCGTCACTTGCACTTCTGTGGCAGGCGCGGGCAGGTCGTCGTCGTGGTAGTTCCACAGCATGATTGCCACTCCGTCTTCGGCCTTCGTTGCGAGTACATCTACGTCCGGGGTTCGCTTCACCCCCATGCTGAGAATGTCATCGAGCGGAACCTGGCCTGTACTGCTGGTCATCACACGCTCTCCGGACATCGGGCCTGCCATCCGGAAGACTTTCAGCGCTGGCTTATCCACGCCGTTTGTGGCCAGTGTGCGAAAGCCCTCGAAATACTCTTTGCCTTCAAACTCGAAGGACCAGGACAGCATGGCCAAAAGATTCACATTTAACCTGTCCTACAGGTCGAACAGTGCCTTGATCGCGGCCGCAGTGTAGGTGGCGTAGAGAGGACCGTTCCGGTAAGCATTCGCTGGGTTGGCTTTCATCGAGCAAGCCGCGCACCCCTCTGGGTCAGCCTCACTGAGGACGATGGGCAGACGAATGTACTTGGGAAACTTGGCAACAATGCGAAAGCCGGCGTCGGTTGCCTTCAGCTCATTCGACAGCCCCATCCGCACATGTCCGTCCACAACGGTCGGGCGCCCCTTGGGATGAAACGAGATGAAATCGAGCGGGATCGGCTTGCCGTTGGCCGCGCTCTTATCGTTCAAGCAATGCTGAAGGAAGGTATCAAGGAAGGCGGCGGCTTTGTCTGAAGTTGGCCCAGTGGTGGCTGGTCCACCAACCAATGCATTGGGGAGAGCTGCGCGAACGCCAGCGACCGCGTAGTCATACAACTTGAAGTACTCCGCCGGTGTGCCGTGCCAGTAGGAAATGTCCGGCTCATTCCAAACTTCGAAGTACCAGGTGCCGACTTCCGCCTTTCCATAACGCTCGACAAAATGCTCGGTGTAGCGGCGGATGAGTTCGCCCCACATCGCATAGTCTTTGGGCGGATTGTTTGAGGCGCCGGAAGTTGTGTTGGCGGGGTAATGGACCTGGTAAGCGTCGACCCCTGGAACCGTAGCGGCCAGATCCCTGGGCATGAAGCCAAGCTCGACCATCGGCCGCACGCCTGCTCTTTGGAATTCGTCGAAGGTCTGGTCGGTGATTGTGAAGTCGTATGCGGGCTTCCCATTGTCGTCCAAGGTGAATACATTGGATGAGCTCCACTTGAGCTCGGCTACGCCATTGCCCGAAGTCAGCAGATGATGCGCGCGGATGTAAACCGGAACAGGGCTTAGATCATGCAGTTCCCGGAGCAGTTGCTTGCCGTATTTCATTGTGGTGTAGTTTGACTCGTCGTAGCCAAACCAGCTGTAGATAGGCTTGAACGGTCCTTGCGGCCTGGCAAGGTCAACCTGAATCGAAACAGGAGCGGACGCAGGAATCTGCGCCGCCCCGTGCATGATGGCTGCGCAGATCAAGGCAATGGCAAGCTTGCGCATGGAGCGAGTTCCTTGTCGGTCACTGGAAGGGCGTCAGTGCAGCTAAATGGGTGTATTCAATCGCTGTGTCTAGGACGGCGGCTTCGCAGGCATGTCCTTGTTCGGACTCCAGTTGATCACATGGTAGGTTGCCGGTGTGGTGCCGATGTTGCGGAATCCATGGAGGCTGTTCGACGCATTGAAGACCACCGATCCTGGCCCGGCCTTTACCCAATTGCCGTTGGAGAGAGTTTCGCAGTCACCTTCGCGGATGATTATCAGTTCCTCATTCACATGCCTGTGCGGCGGGTGTGAAGTTTCGCCCGGGTTCAGCGTGGTGACATGCATTTCCAACTGATCAAGGGTCGCTGTCGGACTTTTGCAGAGCGACCTGACCTCGCCGGTCTTTGTCTTGACGGCCTTCATATCGTTCCAATTGAAGACCGTGGGCCCAAGGATCGGCTGCTCGTTTGCCGCCATCGCAACAGCATTTAGAGCGCTCGGCATCGCCAGCAATCCAACCAAAGCATCGCGTCGTGTCATCATCGTTTTCTCTCCAGAGTTAAGAGCAGCGCTACGACAGCAAGTAGGGTGAGCGATGCGGGCGCGACAGCATGCTGTTCGCCTCATCGTCGTTCTTGAAGCGCTCCAATACCGGATCCCAGTAGAGCTTGCGCTTCAACACCATCGCCATGTCGTGAATGAGGCAAGTGGAACATGCCCGATGCCCAAGCTCGACCGGAGAAATCGGCGCCTTGCGACTGATGATGCAATCGAGCCAATTGCCATGCTGTTCCTTGCTTTCATACAAATGAATTTCGTCCGGACCGATCTCTGACTTGATAATCGCCGGATCGCTGGCCGCCAGCGCAGTCGCGTCGTTCAACTTGGCAACCGGATCGCTCTTCGTGACCTGTTCGTTGCCGCGTGAAACAAAGATCCATCCCTTGGTTCCATAGAACTTGATTCCATTCGGGTAGTCGCCGCTGACACTCATCTGAATGCCGTTTGCATACAGCCCTTCGGTCTTGAACGATCCGTGCACATCCCAAAGGCCATGATCGGGGAATTCGGCGTGGCCCCAGACTTCAATCGGGCCTGTGTATTCAGTGTTCATGCCCCAATGTGCGCTGTCGATGTGGTGCGCTCCCCACCCGGTAATCATGCCTGCGCCAAACTGCCTGCAGCGCAGCCACCCTGGACGGCCGTAGCCCGATTGCGGATGCACGCGGTCTACCGTGTAGTACACGTAGGGCGTTTCGCCCAGCCACATTTCATAGCTGAACGATTCGGGCACGGGCATGGGTGTCTTGTCGCCGCCGGCAGGGTCGCCGGGCAGGCCCACCTCAACGCGCTGCACGTCTCCTATGCGGCCGTTGCGCACCAACTCGGCGGCATAACGAAACTGCACGGTCGAGCGTTGCTGACTGCCGATTTGCAGAATTCGTCCCGAGGCCTGAACCGCATTGCTCAGAGCGCGCCCCTCGGCAATCGTCAAGGAGGCTGGCTTTTGCAGGTAAACGTCTTTGCCGGCCCGCACCGCATCAATGCCTATTAGTGCGTGCCAATGGTCCGGAGTGCTGACGACGACTGCGTCGATATCTTTGTTGGCGAGCAGGTCGTGGTAGTTCCCGTATCCGGTGACGCCGTCATAGGGTTTGCCTGTTTTGGCTGCATAGAAGTCGTTGACTAACTTCTTCCCGTCTACAACGCGGTTCGCATCCAGATCACAGACGGCCATAATCCTGGCGCGGTCGTAGGGCAAAATCAGCGCCATGTCATGCCCGCGCGAGATGCGACCCGCACCGATGGCGCCGATATTGATGCGCTTGCTTGGCGCAAATTGGCCCAGAACCACTGAAGGCACAATCGTCGGGAATCCGATTGCTGCCGCCGCACCCACGCCGGTCTTCAAGAACCTGCGCCTTGAAACCCCACTCTTCTTCGCGTCCGCCATCGCGATCTCCTTGTGCTAGTCCTTAATGGTTACAAACTTGGCGTTCTTCTGCGCCTTTATGACGAGCTCAGCCGCCAGCAGGCACTGATCCTGATCCTGCGCAACGTGGGTGCGATTCACCATGTCCGCGACAAACTGCGAACCAAAGGGAAGCGGCATGTTGTTGCAGTCGATGTAGCGTGCCTCTTTGTTGTCCACGATGAACAGATTGTTTCCCTGGTGCTTGACGGCCACGTTGGTATATTTCCGTACCTCGATGTAGCCGTTGGTGCCGAGAATGAAGAGGCGCCCATCGCCCCAGGTTCCAAGGCCGTCTGGAGTGAACCAGTCAAGCCGCACATACCCAAAGCCGCGATCTCCGCGCAGCACCATGTCGCCAAAATCCTGGAACCGCGGACGATCAGGATGACGGACATTGGCAATTTGCGACTCCGCTACCTCGGCTTGCGTTGAACCTGTGAAATAGAGGAACTGGTCTACCTGATGCGAGCCGATGTCGCAGAGGATGCCACCGTACTGGTCAGGGTTCCAGAACCATTCAGGGCGCCCAGTTCCGCCGCCCGCATCGCCATGGCCCTGGACGATCTGATGCGGCGCAATATTGATTGTCTGAATGACCTTGCCGATCGCCCCTTGGTGGATCAGCTCTCCGGCATAGACGGCCGCTTTTACCTCTAGCCGCTCGCTGTACATGATGCCGTAGATCCGCTTCGTTTCGGCGATGGTCTTTCGCACCTCGGCGAGTTGCTCGAGCGTCGTGATGCCCGGCTTGTCCGCTAAGAAATCTTTGCCATGTTTCATCGCACGCACACCAAGCGGAGCACGTTCATTCGCAATCTGTGAGCTGAGTACAAGCTGCACCGAAGGGTCGTTCAGGATCTCATCCTGGGTCTTGATGACCTTCACGTCCGGGAATCGTTTCTTGAAATTGGCGAGCTTGTCCTCTTCGCCGATCCAGGCCGCGACCATTTCACCGCCGCCGCGCTGTACGGCGCCAATCATGCCGTAGATGTGGTCGTGGCTCACGCCGCACACCGCGAACTTGATGTGATACTTTGGCGCTTCTTCCTGCGGTTTTGGCGCCACCGCATCTTGAATCACGCGGCCTTGCTCTCCGCCCAACGCCATCGCGCCGTTTGGCAACGCGGCCATCATAGCCATGGAACCCATCAATCCGGTCTGCTTTAGAAAGTCGCGCCGGCCCGTAGACTTCGTGTTCATTTCTCTCTGTCCTTCCAATCAAGGTTGTCAATCGGGGATGTGGTGGTCCGTCAAGAGCCGGGCGGTCGATCCTTTATTGCTTCCCGACCTTGCCCACCCAGCCGTTCGATTCGCCGTGCAGTCAACTCACCGCCATGCTCAAGCCTGTGGGGTTTTCATTACCGGGACGAACCAGTCCCCTAATGGTTGCGAATGGGCCGGAATGCCGTCAGTCAAAATGTCTTTGGCACGACCTCAACCCCCCGGGCCTCAGCACAAGCAGTATAGATACTTCGGACAAGTTGGAGCGCTTTGAATCCATCCTGGCCCGAGCAAGCCGGAGGCCTGCCTGCCTTGCATGCCTCTCCAAAGTCAAACAGTTGCCGCTCGAAAGGTACGACTGAGATGGCCATCGGAACTGACGCACCGGAGGCGGTCTGGTGCCCGACCGGTGCTGGGGGGCCGAAGTCATTCTGAATATCCCAGGTTGTGAGCTGGTCGCCCGTAACGATGGCGGTTCCCTTGGTTCCATGAATCTCAAGCCTTTCTGGGTATCCGGGCCACAGCGATGTTGAAGCCTGAAGAACGCCTTGTGCTCCCGACGAAAAATGGAGCAGAGCACTCAACAAGTCTTCAGACTCGATCGCATGCAAGCTGACCAGCTTCCAAAACCCATAGACCTTGTCTACAGATCCCACGAGGTGTAAAAGCAGGTCAACTTGATGGATGGCTTGGCTGATAAGTGCTCCGCCACCCTCTCCGGCCCAGCTCCCCTTGATTGGGCGCGCGTAGTACTGGTCGGAACGAAACCATTTGACGTATGCGTCTCCTTGCAGGATCTCTCCCAATCGGCCTGCATCGATTGCCTCCTTGAGAAAAAGGATAGAGTCGTCGAAGCGATGCTGGCTGACCACGCCCAGCTGAATGCCAGCTTTCTGTGCCAGAACGATCATCCGCTCCGCGGTCTCAAGATCAACGGCCATCGGCTTCTGTACAAGCACGTGCTTCCCGCTTTTCGCACAAAGTTCTACGGCGGGAAGACGATAAGCAGGAAACGTGCAGACGTCGACGAAATCGATCTCCGAATGACTGCAAAGTTGTTCGACAGTTTCAAGCAATTCCGCACCAGTGGCATCGGCAAACTTGCGACCACGTTCTGGCGTAGCGTTTGTGCAGGCTCTCAACTGGTAGCCAATATTCTTGTAGGCATCAGCATGCTTCCATGCGACTGCGCCCGTTCCAACAATTCCAACTCTCATCTGTTCCCTCGCCGTACCTGTCTTTTGCCCGGTTGAAGCAGATTCGTCCTGCATCGTTGGCGTAATACTTGATCGATTGTAAGGGCAGAAGGGCACTCCGCATCCGAGCGCCAAACATGGTTCATGGCGAAGTGGTTATTCCTCCAGGCTGACCTCGAAACCCTGCAGTCTGAAGCTCTTGGTGATGGTTACGCGGTAACTGGTGAAGATTGAATGCGGGTCCTGCACAGTCGCGATGAGAGCAACTGTTCAGCTTGAATTCGCGTTATTCAGATTACGGTGTCTGGCAAGAGCGAGCAGAGGGCCAGTCGGCTGACAGTTTGCGACCTGCCTTTCATATGGGGGACAATTGTCCACGAGACTGTAAACTTGCATCCGAAGGGGGCGTCTACCTGAGTGATGGCATCAGGCACGGCAGTGAAACCGATGACCATGGCGACAGCAGCGGAGATTGCGGCTGAAGAGTTCACGTGTGTCGTGGAGCGGCACAGGCCACAGATCTTCCGTTTTCTGCTGGCGTCGACAAGGGATGTGGATCTTGCGGAGACTCTGACGCAGGAGTGCTTCCTGAAGGCGCACCGGAATTGGGGCAGCTTTCGCGGGGAATCGAGCGCGATGACGTGGCTGATGCGGATCGCGATCAATCTGCAGAAGGACCATTGGCGGAATCGGCGGATGCAGTTCTGGCGGCATACGCAGACGAATGCGGTGGATCTGGACGAAGCCAGCGAGTGGCTGGCAAGCAGCGAGGGCTCCGCGGAGAAGCATTTGTTAGCTCGGGAGCAGGTCGAGCGGGTTTGGACTTCAGTCAAGGGGCTCAGCGAGCGACAGCGGACCGTATTTCTGCTCCGATTCGTCGAAGAGCAGGAGTTGAGCGAGATTGCGCAGGCAACCGGGCTGAGCGAGGGCACGGTAAAGGCGCACCTTTCGCGGGCACTGGTGAGAGTGCGCGCGGAACTGGGGGGTAGACGATGAGTTTGACAGATAAGTCGACAGAGGATTCGGGACCGCGGTTGGAGCGGATCAATCTGAACGAAAGCCCGGCGGGGGATTTGGCGATGGAAGAGGCGCTGAAGAACTTCAAGATGAGCGTGCATGCATGGAGTGATGCGGTGTATAACCGGCCACGGTTTGCAGCACAGGCGCGTGCGAAGGCTGTTCGGCATTGGAGTTGGCGGTTGGCCTCAGGATGGGCCTTGGCGGGTTTGCTAGTGGTAGGGGGCGTTTCCGGTGAGGTCTACGCAAGGCATCAGAGGCTGGAGCAGGCGAGGATTGCGGCAGCTGCGCGGTTAGCCGAACAGCAGAAAGCGCTTCTCGAGCAGCAGGCAAAGGAACAGGAAGAGGATTTACTTGCGAAGGTTGACAGCGATGTGTCGCGAGAAGTGCCGAGCGCCATGGAGCCTCTGGCGCAGTTGATGGACGACGAGGCGAAGTAAGGGAACTGGAACAGCCTGGCGGAAACAGGGGAATAAGACGAGATTGAGCGAAAGCTTGGAGGAAAGATTCATGCAAGTTGGCATTGCAGTTCGGTTGGGATTGGCGATTGGGGGAGTATTGTTGGCGGGCGCGGCGGCTGGCGCACAGGCACCAGGCGGTGGGCGGGGAATGGGGCCAGGTCCGGGATTTGGAGATCATCGGCCGCCGTTTGAGAAGGCCTTCGGGGGGCAGGGCGACCATGGACGCTGGTGGAACAACCCGAGGATTGTGGAGCGGCTCAAGTTGACCGACGCACAGCGGAAGTCGATGGACGATATCCTGCTTTCGCATCGGGAGACACTTGTGGATCTGAGGGGCAGTCTGGAGAAGGCTGAGTTAGCGCTTGAACCGCTGATGAAGGACGATCAGCCGAACGAGGCGAAGATTCTGGCCGGGATCGACAGAGTGGCGGGAGCCCGCGCGGAATTGGAAAAGGCAAATGCGAGATTCCTGCTGGCGATTCGCGGAAAGCTGACACCTGAGCAGTGGAAGCAAGTGCAGGACTTCCGCAATCATGCAGGGCAGGAAGGGCACGGCATGGGACGAGATGGTCATGGCCGGGGCCAAGGCGGGCCAGGGCAGGAGGGCTGGAAGCCGGGTGGCCAGGGGCCAAATGGCCAGGGACCGGGCGGGATGTATCGTCATCGCCAGCCAACGCCTCCCGCTGGGGCGGCACCGTCGCCGGCTCCGGCAGCAACTCCGGGACCGCAGACAATGGATGGCGGTGCCGGTCAGGATGGTGCATCTCAACCCGGACAAGGCGGGGCTCAGCAGTAAGGAAGCTTCAAGGCACAGGTTTACAGGCAGAGAGCAATTGCGGTGTTTCAGACCGTTGGCGGCAAGAGAATCATCCCTTGCCGCCCATTTTTTTTAGAATCAGCTTTCAGCCGCTAGCTACAGACCTCGCTTTTCCACACGCCAGTTGTGAGGTAGTCGTGAATGGAAAGGGCAGCCTTTCGACCGGCACCCATGGCGAGGATTACAGTCGCACCTCCGGTGACGATGTCACCCCCGGCAAACACTCCGCGCTTAGAGGTTCGGGTTGTTATAGGATCGGCCACGATGTAATTGTGCGAGGTGGTCTTCAAGTCGGGTGTGGAACTCTGGACAAGAGGGTTGGCCGTAGTGCCGACACCGATGATGGCCACATTCGCGGGCAGCAGGTACGCAGACCCTTCGATCTCGATTGGAGAACGGCGTCCACTGGGATCAGGCTCGCCAAGTTCCATTTTCATGCAGCGCGCGGCGATGAGCCAGCCTTTCGAGTCGCCGACGAACTCGATGGGGTTGGTCAACATGCGAAACTTGACGCCCTCCTGACGGGCATGTTCGATCTCTTCGCGGCGGGCTGGCATCTCGGTTTCTGAACGGCGGTAGACCAGCGTAGCCGTGCGCGCTCCAAGGCGTCGAGCGGTACGCACCGCGTCCATGGCGGTGTTCCCGCCTCCGACAACAATTACGTCGCGATCGTGGCAGTCATAGACCGGTGCATCGTAATCGGTAGCGTTGTAGGCGCGCATCAGATTGACGCGCGTCAGGAATTCATTGGCGGAGTAAACGCCGTTCAGGTGCTCCCCGGGCACTCCGAGAAAGCGCGGCAAGCCCGCGCCAGTGGCCACGAAGACCGCGTCGTAGCACTCGCTTTGCATCAGCTCGTCGATTGTCACGCTTTTTCCAGCCACGACGTTGGTCTCAAATTCGACGCCCATCCTACGCAGGTTGTCCACTTCAGTCTTCACAATCGATTTGGGCAGTCGGAACTCGGGAATGCCGTAGATGAGGACGCCACCGAGCTCATGGAGGGCCTCAAAAACTCGTACGCGATGGCCCTTTTGGACGAGGTCGCCAGCGGCACTGAGGCCTGTAGGGCCGCTGCCAATGATTGCCACACTCTTGCCCGTGGGCGGTGCGATGGCTGGGAGGCCAAGGAGTCCGCTTTCGCTCTCGAAATCGGCGACGAAGCGCTCCAGGTTGCCAATGGCGACGGGTGCGCCCTTCTTGCCGAGAACACATCCTCCTTCGCACTGATTTTCCTGGGGGCAGACGCGGCCGGTGATAGCGGGCAAGGCGTTGTCCTCGCGAAGCTTGGCTGCGGCCGCAAGGAAATCGCCGGCATAAATGAGTGCCACGACATCCTTGATCTTCACGCCGACCGGACAATCGATGACGCAACTCGGCTTGGCGCACGCGATGCAACGGGTGGCCTCAGTGAGAGCGGCGGACTGTTTGAGGCCCAGGGTTACTTCCTGAAAGTTGCGGCTGCGCACTTCGGGATCAAGCTCCGGCATTGGCATGCGGGCTATCTTCATTCGGTCCTTCAGCGGAAGAGGGTTGCTGTCATGCATGGTGCGCGTCCTGCGAGGCTAGATCTGCGCGAAGTTGCGCCAGTTCCCCCTGCTTGTGTTCCTCAAACTGTTTGAGCGACTGGCACTCTTTGTCTCGATACATGGCGTTCCGCTGCATGAGAACCTCAAAGTTGACGAGCGAGGCATCGAACTCAGGTCCATCGACGCAAGCGAACTTGCTTTGGTTCCCAAGCAGCACCCGGCAGCCACCGCACATGCCGGTGCCATCGATCATGATGGAGTTGAGGCTGACCTTGGTCTTGATCCCGAGAGCGGTAGTGATCTGGGCGACTGCGCGCATCATGGGCACCGGGCCAACTGCAAGTACGAAGTCGATTCTTAGCCCCGCGTCGAGCAGGTCCTTGAGCTTTTTGGTGACCAGTCCGTGCTCGCCGTAGCTTCCATCGTCAGTCATAAAGTATGTCTCGGTGCTGGCCTGACGTACTTCATCTTCAAAGACGACCAGGTCGGTGTTTCGTGCGCCTTCAATGAAGATGACATGATTGCCGGCGCGCTTGAGAGCATTGGCTGTTGGAAGGGCCATGGCCGTGCCGACGCTGCCGGCGAGAATTACGCATGTGCCGTAGCTCTCAATTTCAGAAGGCTGACCCAGGGGGCCGACGATGTCCAGAATCGAGTCGCCCGCTTCAAGACAACAGAGAAGAGATGTGGTTTTGCCGATGGCCTGCACGACGATTGTGACGGTACCTGCGTCAGGATCGGAGCACTTGATGGTGAGTGGGATGCGCTCGCCCTTCTCATGCAGTCGGAGAATGAGGAACTGGCCAGGCCTCTGCTTCCGGGCGATTCGAGGCGCCTCAACTACAAATTGCTTAATATTGAGGCCGACGTTACGGGCTTCGACAATCCTGTACATAACGTAAGACTCCGATTTAACCAAGCCGATGGCCACCATCAATGGCCCTCATAAAGGATTATTCAGGAACTGGCAAGGACGGCCGTGTGATGCGGGTCACGGGGGCTCTTCCATGAACGGTGGGATAGGCTCTGCCTTGAGGTTTAATACGGTGGGCGTCAGAATTTGGCCGAAGACGTAATCTATGAGGGAACCCAGATGAAACCTGACCGCTTCGTCATCGCCTCGGTCCTATTTCTATCAACGGGCCTTGGGCTGATTTTTGGATACTGTAACGGCACCGCAGGCATGAGTGCCTCATTCCCGCTTTCGGGAGCTTCGCTCAGCATTTGCACAACGACCAACGGGCCGGGCGCGCTAGGCGGTGTTGCCCTGACGGCGACGGGAGTTCTTTTGCTGCTGTGTGCACTGCTCTTGTCGATCGTCGGACAGTTCCGGAAGAAGGCGCCGCCAGGTAAGGCAACCTTGCTACCAAAAGACTAGCATTCAATCGGATTCACCGCAGTAGCGAAGGGTGCGGCGTGATTTGGTCAGGCTGGCGACTCTTGCTTTTGGACGGCGGCTTCCATTTGGGTCAGGATAGATTGCATCTCGATGAATTCCGGATGGCCGTGAAGCGGCTTTAGGCGGGGATCCGCGAGCATTTGAAAAAACCAAGGACATTTAATGGTATTGGCTGTGCGCAACTCGGCGATTGCTGCATCGAGGTCGCCAAGGGCAACATGGACAGCCGCATTGAACGAGTTAAGGACAAATCGTTCCCGGCTCATCCATTGCAGTCGCTCGAGATCGGCATTTGCTTCTGACTTTCTGCCAGAGCAAGCCAGCGCATAGGCGTGGCCGGCAGATGCAAGATCGAAGTAAGGAGAGAGCTTGACCAGGCTTTGCGCCAACTGAGCCGCGCGCCCCGTGTCTCCGTTGAAAGCAAGAATCATCGATCCATATAGCGCGGCGCTTTCATGTTCTGGGAACAGAGAGAGAGCATGATGAATCTGACGGACACTCTCATCGGCTTGGCCGTCAAGGTGCAATGCCCATGCCAGACGGGCGTGAAGCCAAGGCGCATAGGGATCCTGCTGGAGAGCGGCGTGCAGCAGCGCAATGGCCTCGGAGAAGCGGTGGCGGCTAAGCGCAAACATTGCGCGCACTCGTGTAATCCATGGATCGTGAGGCAGGTGTGAAGAGCGGCTGAAGGCCCAGAGGGCCGCGGGCAGATTTCGATCTACATGGAAGTTGATCCAGGCTAGCGCAGGGAGGATGGCTTCAGAAGGATGGGGAGTATTGGACTCAGGCTCATCAACGCGGCGACGGTGTACCCTTGCAGGCGATCCGGAATTGTGGCTCCAGCTACCTAGAACTGCTGCTGCGGGCACCTTGTCATCACGCCGGCGACGGCGAACGGGAACTTGGGAACTGGAGTCGGCGGTGCGGCGCACAATATCCGCTGCAACATTCGGAGCCATAAAGCCGAAAAAAGCCTGAGTGACACAGAGATTGACGAGGTCCACTTTAGCGGCGATGAGCGAAGGATCCAGTTCGGCAGCGCGATTGAGGTGGCACAGGCCGTCCTGCATCCGGTGGCGCTGCAGTGACTGCCATTCATAGCGCCCCTGTTGATAGATTTCGTACGCTTCCCGGTTAGAGGGTGGACTTTCGATTTCGGCTGCGGGGGTGCTGGCGGCAATCGATAGACCTGCTGTGTCTCGCCCATTCGATGACGCCAACTCATTGCGATTCGACTCAGCGCGGACGGGTTCCTGGCGGCGCCGGACAGCAGGTACGCTGTTGCCGAGGCGAATGACGAGGCGGTCGACTAACTCGGATTCGAGCCCGGCGACGCGGCATCGATCCACGAGCAAGTCCTCAACATAAATTTGCGCGCCGTCTTCGACGCGAATGATCTCGGCCCGAAGGCGGAATTGCGAAGGCAGGGCGCGGAGGGATCCGGTGAGGACTAGATCTGCTTTGAGTGTTTCGCCGATCTGCTGCGCGGTGAGGCGGCGTTGTGCCAGCGTGAAGACGGAGTCCCGTGCAAGGACAATGACGGCGGGATTGACTGCGTTGCTCAGACGAGCAATGGCTTCCTCTGCGACGGAAGGCCCAAGGTATTCGGGGATGCCGAATTCAGTGGCGAAAGGCAGAATCGCCAGCTTGGGGAGGGCCCCGACAGGAACCCCGCTCTGTGCTTGCTGTGCTGGGTGCACTTCGGCAGCCAAGCGGTATCCGCGCTTGTAGATGGTCTGGATGCACTCTTCCGGTTCAAGCCGAGCCCGAAGCGAAGAAACACACTTGGGAACGCTGTCAGCGGTGACATGAACATCGCCCCATATTGCTTCACGAAGTTGGACTGGCGTAACAATTTGACCGGGATGGGCAAGGAGGAAACGGAGCGCTGCCAACTCCTTGGGCGGGAGATGAACCATATCTTTGCCACGCAGCAGCGTGCCATCGGCTTCAAGGCGGAAACCTGCAAATGAGAATTCCGGCTCACGATTTTTAGAACCAAGAGCGATCGCCGCGGGCGCCAGGTATCTGGAGCCAGGCGATTGAGGCGAGGACGAATCTATCCGATCCAATACGGCTCCTTACGCCTCCTGGTTAACCAAAATGCCGGGTTTTTGCCCCGCCTGTTGAGCGGCTGGCAATTACCGACGGTGACCGCGCGGGCATCTGCGGGTTGGACAATCCAGGGGATGGAATGTTCAGCAGTCCCGACGAAATCCTCTTATAGTGCGGGCCCTGTGTTCCTTGAACACAGGCTGATTATGCACCTGCAAATGGGCAGTTGGGAGGGTTTCTTTGGGACTGGATCGGGTTTGTAGTAACTCCGAAAGTGGTTACTAGATTACTATTTAGTAAATAAACATCATCGAGTGTATCTCTATCAATCTTTGGTATTTGGGGACGAATATCGCCAGAAATCTCGAGAGAGGATTACAAAATGCGAAACGCCATTAGCGCACCCGGCCCGGAGAGGGAAGGAAAACAGTGGTTTAGGAGAATGAGACAAGAGAGAGGATGGACAAATAGCCGATGTGAGTGGGGAGTAACCAGCATCCGTACATTGGTAATCAGGAATTCTAAGCAAAACGAGATTTGGCGCTCGGGGGGAATCTAATTGGGCACATGTTTTCCACAGCTGATTGAGCCGGGAGCAAACAAAGATTCACGTTGAATTGGTTTCAAGTACAGAAAAACTCAGTGTGAATTGGTTCTTACCTGACAATTTGTGTCTGGCTGTCGGTCTTGATGGTGAAGTCACTATCGGGCAGGGTGGAGTTGAGCTTGATGTTGAAGTAGAAACAGGTCCGGCTTTGTCCTTGGCCCTCGTCAAAGATCTGCTTGAGACTTACCGCGCGTGCTGGGTCGACCCAAATTGTGACCTTGGGAAACATTTTCTTCACATCGGGGTCTTTTGCCACAAGTTCGAGCTTGTCGGTGGTGATGCTGGTGTTGCCATCGTTGAGATTCTCAGAGCCCAGGTATTTGATGTCCCATTTGTCGGCGAGTTCCTTGCCGCCTGCACCGAAGCCGAGCAACAGGTAGCCCTCAAACTTTGAGGCATCTTTAATGTGGGCCTGGTTCGTCAGCTTCTCATAGAACGTGACCTTGCCGTCGGCGTAGATCAGGTCCTTGGGAACGGGCTTGTCTTTTCCGTCTCCTTCAGCTTCGAAGCGAATGTGCGCGGCCATCTGAAAGCTCTTGCCGCTGCGCTTGTAATAGACGACACCCTTCTGTGCGAGCTTGTCAGGGATCGGGTCAGTTTGCACGGTGATGAATATGAAGTCTGCTGAGGTGGAATGGAAGTTGGCGGAGGCAGCGTCAAGTTGTTGCAGGACCTCCTTCAGGTCTTTTTGTGCGGGGGGCGCGGCAAAGGCGGTTGGGCCCGGCAAGAGGACGAAAGCGATGGTGCACGCGGCAAATAGGGTTATTCCCTTACGCATGAGTGCCCTCGAGACGTTGGATGCATCAAGCGGGCCCGATGAAGCAACATAAGTGAGTTAGCGATGGGCCCAGACCTTCCAGGCTGAGTTGCCCTGGGCATCTGTGACGGTTTCCCAATGTTCGACAAAGACGGCGTCGCCGGTCACAGGTTCGATGGCCACGCGGAGCGCCTTCTTGACGACCGCGTCGGATGCGCCGACGGGGACGTTCGCGTCCGCGGCTAACACGGTGACGACCAGGCCGTGACCGTCATTGCCGACAACCTGGATCGGATGCACAGGGCCGACGAGAGAGGTTGGCTTATCGCTGTAGTTCCAGAAGAAGGGCGTGACAAAGATGAACAGGAGGATGAGCGTAACCATGACGTCGTAGTGGAAGCAGCCGCGGGGGTAGGTCCAATAGAAATAACTGAGGAGGATCTCCTTGACGGAGCGCCGGGATTCGGTAATGGGTGTGACAGTGCTCAAAGGTTTCATCAGACTTCCTTCACAATGCGGTCGAGGCCACCCATGTAAGGGCGGAGTGCTTCTGGGATCAATACTGAGCCATCGGGTTGTTGGTAGTTCTCAAGGATGGCGAGCCAAGTGCGGCCGACGGCGAGGCCACTGCCATTGATGGTGTGGACAAATTCTGGCTTTGCCTTGGCGCCTTGCGCACTGGGGCGAAAACGGATGTTGGCGCGGCGCGCCTGGAAGCCTTCGAAGTTCGAGCAGGACGAGATTTCTCGGTAGAGTTGCTGGCCGGGCAGCCAGACTTCGAGGTCGTATGTCTTTGCCGAAGAGAAACCCGTATCGCCCGTGCAGAGGAGGACGCGGCGATAAGGCAATCCGAGAGCCTCGAGAATTTCTTCGGCATCGCGAGTGAGGCGCTCGTGCTCCGCGTCTGAGTCTTCAGGGCGCGTGAACTTAACTAGCTCGACTTTTTGGAACTGGTGCTGGCGGATGATGCCGCGTGTATCTTTGCCGGCGGCGCCGGCTTCGGCGCGGAAACACGGGGTGTAGGCGGTAAGGCGAATAGGGAGGCGTGTCTCGTCGAGGATTTCGTCGCGATAAAGGTTGGTGACGGGGACCTCGGCGGTGGGGATGAGCCAGTGGTCGCTATCTTTGAAGTCGCCGCGGGCGACGGCTTCTGCGTCGGCATCGGAACATCTGAAGAGGTCTTCAGCAAACTTGGGCAACTGGCCGGTGCCATAGAGCGACTTTGAGTTGACCATGAAGGGAGGAAGGACTTCGGTGTAGCCGTGTTTTGATGTGTGCAGGTCGAGCATGAAGCTGATGAGGGCACGCTCAAGGCGCGCGCCCGCGCCCATATACACGGCGAAGCGAGCGCCGGAGAGTTTGGCGGCGCGTTCGAGGTCGAGGATGCCGAGTTGTTCGCCAATCTCCCAGTGCGGCTTGGGCGTGAAGGCGAAGGTGGGAATTTCGCCCCAGGTTTTTACCGTGACGTTGTCGGCATCAGAGCGGCCAGCGGGGACCTCATCGCGGGTCAGGTTGGGGATGCGGGCGAGAGAGAGACGAAGCTGCTCGTCAAGCTGGGCAGCGGTCTGGTCGAGCTGGTCCAACTTTTCCTTGAGGAGGCGGGTCTCTTCCATCAGCGCCGATGCATCTTGCCCGGATTTCTTCAGAGCGCCGACTTGCTGGCTCAACTCATTGCGACGAGCTTTGGATTGCTCGGCTAGGGTGATCGCATCTCGACGAGATTGGTCCAGGGCGCGGAAATCGCCGAGGAGCGCGGAGGGGTCGGCACCGCGGGCGCGAAGTTTTTCTTCTACAAGTTCAAGGTTGGCGCGGACGAGTCCCAATTCGAGCATTGCTCTACCAGTTTACTCGACGGGAGTGCAACCTTTAGCTCCTAGCTGCCGGCTCCGAGCTCCGTGTTTGTCCTGGCAGCTGGAAGCTAGGAGCTGAAAGCTAAAGAACTCGTACTTTCTGTCTCGCGTCGGCTGCGGGGTCTGCGGCGGGTTGGGTGGGCCAGCCAGGGAGGCGCTGGTCGCCGGTGATCAGGCGGGCGCCGCGGGTGAAGGTGAGGTAGTTCCAGATCCAGGCAGCGAAGACGGAGAGGCGGTTGCGAAAGCCGATGAGAAAGAAGATGTGGACGGTGAGCCAGGTGATCCATGCGGGAAAGCCGCTCATGTGGGCCTTGAATGGCCATTCGACTTTGGCGACGGCGGCCATGCGACCGATGGTAGCCATATCCCCCTTGTCGAAGTAGCGGAAGGCGGGCCGCTGAGCTCCCTTGAGGTCGGCGGCGATGATTCTGGCAACGTGGTCGCCCATCTGCATGGCGGGTTGGGCGACGCCTGGAACCTGATGGCCGTTCTGTTCAAAGTGGGCCAGATCGCCAAGGACGAAGATGTTGGGCAGGCCGGCGGGGTTGAGCGTTCGGTCGACGGGGACACAGCCTCGGCGATCGAGAGTCGCGCCGAGGAGCTTGCCGAGAGGTGAGGCCTGCACCCCGGCCGCCCAGAGGGTTACGACTGCATCGATGCGGCTGCCTGCGGCTTCAACCCAGCCGGGACCGATTCCAGTGACTTGAGTTTTTGTGTGCACTTCAACGCCGAGGCGGGTGAGCGCGGCTTCAGCTTTGGCGGAGAGATCGGGAGGGTAAGCGGCGAGAACACGCGGGGAACCTTCCAGCAACATGACGCGCGACTTAGATGGGTCGATGTGGCGGAAGTCGTGGCGCATGTAGAGCTGGGCGATGTCGCTGATGGCGCCAGCGAGCTCGACTCCGGTGGGGCCGCCGCCAATGACGACGAAATTGAGGGGCGGATGCGAGCCCTGCTCGACCATCTGGCGCTCTGCCAATTCAAAAGCCAGCAGCACTTGGCGGCGGATTTCAGTAGCGTCCTCGATGGTCTTCAGGCCGGGGGCGAGCGGAGCCCACTCGTCCTTGCCGAAGTACGAATGGGTTGCACCGGTGGCGAGGACGAGATAGTCGTAGGCGAGTTGAGCGCCGGAGCGGAGTGAGACTCGGCGGGATGGAGTGTCGATGGCTACAACTTCGTCCATGAGGACCTGAGTGTTGGCCTGCTTGCGCAGAATGGAGCGAATGGGTTGAGCGATGTCTGCCGGGGAGAGGACGGCCAGGGCGACCTGGTAAAGCAGCGGCTGAAAGGTGTGGTGATTGCTGCGATCAACGACGGTGACGTCGACGGGAAGATGGGCAAGACCCAATGCAGCGCGAAGGCCAGCAAAGCCGGCACCAACGATGACGACCCGGGGGCGTGTAGTTTGGCGGGGAAGTTCGGCCAAGGGGTACTCCTCTCTAATCAAGATGCTTGAGAAGGGAGATTGGTGACAGAACCGACGAGGAAAATCCGTCCGGTGCCTTTGCCAGGGGTGCTGCTCGACGGTGATGTTGACGGCGGAGGTATTGCCGGATGCGGAGTCGGCCTGAAGGTTGGTGGCAATGCCAGGGAGCGAGGCGGGGTGAAGGCGACGGTGCCGTCAAGGACGGAGGTGGTAGTGGCGGACCGGGCGGCGAGGAGATTGAAGGGTGGTCAGACGGCGTGGACCAAGCAGGGCGGGGCTGGGGCGGTGAATTGATGGAGGGCTCTCCCTCAAAAGGCCAGGATCGGGAAACCCCGGGGAGCGAGCCTCAGATTTCAGGGTAGAAGTCAAAGAAGGCGTCGAGGCTGCGCTTGAGCTGGGTCTCGATTTCTTCGCGGGTGCCGTCGATGACGTGCATGGTGACGTGGGCTTCGTGTCCGGTGGCCAGCTTAAGGGTGGCGTCGCGGATTTCAGTGACTTCGCCTTCAGGGAGGAGCCGGAGACCGTAGATTAGAGTCAGATTCGCCATATGGCTCATCATAATGAACGCACCCTGCGAGGAACAGAGCGGAGGGCTGGCGGCTGCATCTAGAATCGACATGGGAAACCTTATGACAGAGATTCGCGATACCGTTATTCTCGGTTCCGGCTGCGCCGGACTGACGGCGGCTATTTATACCGGCCGGGCTGGACTGAAACCGCTGGTTCTTGAGGGCCACGAGCCCGGAGGACAGCTCTCGATCACGACGATGGTGGAGAATTTTCCCGGCTGGCCAGATGGGATCCAGGGGCCGGAACTGATCGACAACATGAAGAAGCAAGCGGAGCGGTTTGGGGCGACGTTTCAGCTGGCTTACCTGACTCGGGTGGAACTTGGCTCGCATCCGATCAGACTGCATACTTCCGCGGGAGAGATTTTGACGCGGACGCTGATTGTGGCGTCGGGCGCGAGCGCGCGGTGGCTGGGATTGCCGAGCGAGCAGGCGTTGATTGGGCACGGGGTTTCAAGCTGTGCGACGTGCGATGGGTTTTTCTTCCGCGGCAAAGAGATCGCGGTGGTGGGCGGCGGAGACTCGGCGATGGAGGAGGCGCTGTTTTTAACGCGCTTCGCGAGCAAGGTGACGCTGCTGCACAGGCGGGAGAGCTTCAGGGCCTCGAAGATCATGCTGGAGCGGGCGATCGCCCATCCGAACATTGAGCTCCGCACCAACACGGTGGTGGAAGAGGTGTTGGGCGTTGAAGAGAAGGATGTGAAGGGGCTGCGGCTCCGCGATGTGACGAATGACGAAGTGTGCGAGTTGGCAGTGAGCGCAATGTTTCTGGGGATTGGGCACGAGCCGAACGCGAAGATGTTTGAGGGGCAGATGGACCTGGATGAGGACGGGTACATCAAGACCAAAGGCAATGTGCTGACGACATTCAATGGGGTGGTGGTGCGTGGTGTGTTTGCCTGCGGAGATGTGCAGGATCGCCGCTACCGGCAAGCGATAACGGCGGCGGGCTCGGGGTGCATGGCGGCTCTGGAGGCGGAGAAGTATCTTGAGGCACTGGGGCACTGAGGCGCCGACCAAGAGCGCTACC
>OBLT010000299.1_pt1 | contig 35214 bp, 30 predicted proteins | sample 1518721 | NCBI WGS metagenome assembly OBLT01 (sample SAMEA3539307, study PRJEB22396) | soil metagenome | biome: tundra; feature: field; material: soil | place: USA | collected 2010-05 | depth 0.15 m | reverse complement strand
ATGTGAAACCCACCGTGGGTTTCACACTTCCTTGGGCAGGGGTAACCCCTGCACCTTAGCCAGGAATAAAAAAATAAAGATGCGGCCTGACGGCCTGTTAGAAGGGGTAATAGGGCAGAAGCGGGGGGCGCTTCGAATCGACAGCCCGGTTGCTGCGATGGCGGGGATCGGTCCCAAGCGCGCGGCGGCTCTGGAAGCGCGCGGGATCGTGACGGCAGGCGACCTCGTTTTTCATCTGCCAGCGCGCTATCAAGACTGGCGGGAGCGCACGCCGGCTGAAGATCTGCGCGCCGGGAACATGATCGTCGTCGAAGGCGACCTCGGCAAGATCTCCGAGCGGCCGATGCGCGGCTCGCGGTGGCGCCGGCTCGCGTCGGGATGGCTCACCGTGGGCGGCATGCAGATTCGGGTCGTGTGGTTCAACCTGCCCGCTTACATGCGCGGCTATCTTCCCGGCGGCGAGCGCGTCTTGGTTCGCGGGCGAGTGGCGGCGGGGCTCGACGGCGGAATCGAGATAGTACAACCGGAGTTGCATCCGCTGTCGGATGGCGAGCCGAAAGCGATCCGCCCGGTTTACCGTATCCCTTCGATAGTCGGGCAACGGCTGTTCGCAAGCCTGGTCGCGCGCGCGCTGGTCGAGACGGGCGACTCGATCCGCGGAGCGATCCCCGACGAAGTGCGCGGCGAAGTTCCGACGGTTCGCGACGCGCTGAGCTACATTCACGATCCGCCGCCCGAGGCCGACTTCGAAGCCCTGGCGAACGGGGAGTCGCGCGGCCATCTGGCGCTCGCATTCGATGAACTGTTTGCGTTCGAGCTGGCACTTTCGCTTGAACGCATCCGCAGCGCGCGCCGCGCCGGAATAGCGCTCGATGGCTCACGGATGCTCAGCGCGAGGATGACCGATGAGCTGCCGTTTGCGCTGACCGGATCGCAGTCGCGCGCGATAGAGGAAATCGGCGCCGACCTTGCGCGCCCGAATCAGATGAACCGGATGTTGATGGGCGACGTCGGCAGCGGCAAGACGATTGTTGCGTTCTGGGCGATGATCCGGGCGGTCGAATGCGGGCATCAGGCGGCGATGATGGCGCCCACGGAACTGCTCGCCGAGCAGCACTGGCGCGGCTTCGCGCGCGTGTGCGGGCGGCTTGGAGTAAAGAGCGCGATCCTCACGGGGAGCGTGACGGGTGCGGCACGTAACGAGACTCTGCGGGAGCTCGCGAACGGCGAAATTGGCGTCGTGTTCGGAACGCACGCGCTGATACAGGAGCGGGTGCGAATGCGCGGCCTCGCGCTCGGCGTGATCGACGAGCAGCATCGATTTGGCGTTTTCGATCGCGCCAAGATGAAAGCATTGGGGCCCAAGGCGAATCTACTGATGATGACGGCGACGCCGATTCCGAGAAGCCTGGCGATGAGCCTGTTCGCGAATCTCGACGTATCGTTTCTCGACGAGCTCCCGGCGGGACGGACCCCGATCGCGACCGAGATTTACACTGAGGACGATATCGCGCGCGTGCATGAGGAGCTGCGCGCCGAGATCGGCGGCGGCGGACGCGCGTACTACGTAGTGCCGTTCATCGAGGGCGACGAAGACGAAGCCAAGTCGGTATCCGCCACGGCGGCGCGCCTCAAGAAGGGAGCTATCCGCGGCGCGAGAGTCGGCACGATGCACGGCAGGATGGGCGGGGCGGAAAAGGATCGCGCGATGCGTGAATTTCGCGACGGCGCGATCGACGTCCTGGTCTGCACGACGGTAGTCGAAGTGGGAATCGACGTGCCGGAGGCGACGACAATCGTGGTGGTCGCGGCAGAACGCTACGGCCTCGCGCAACTGCATCAACTGCGCGGCAGGGTGGGGCGCGGCGAGAAGCCCTCGCGATGTTGCCTGGTGGCGTCGAGCGACGCCGACGAACCGGCGCTGGAGCGCCTCGCGGTCATGCGCGAAAGCATGACCGGCGCGGAGATCGCGGAGGCCGACTTGCGGCTGCGCGGTCCGGGCGATTTGCTCGGCGCGCGGCAGACCGGGGCGCTGCCGCTGCGCTTCGTTCATCTAATTCGCGACCATCGCACGATCGAACGCGCGCGCAAGATGGCTGACGACTGGATCCGGCGCGATCCGTCGCTGGCGAGCCGGGAATCGGAAGGCGCGCGGGCGGCGGTCAAGAAAATGCTGGCGCTCGGGTTCAGTCTCGGCGACGTAGGGTAGGGCGGCGCCCTATTGAGCGGCGGACCTGGCCGAGGGCTCGATGCGCGCGCTGACGCCGCCTGATTCGATCGCGCTGGCGTTCCAAATGGCAGGCGCAAGAGTGTCGAAATAGTTCGCGCCCCGTCCGATCACGACCAGCACCGCCTTCGAGCGGGTATCGATGCGATGCGGGGTGGAGTTGCCGAGCAAGCGATCGAGCAAAGTCTGATAGACGACAGCGAAGTGGCCGGCAGTCTGCTCATCGCTGAACGCGAGCATCCAGATCACGTTCACCCCGCGGCTCTCTTGCAGGATGATCATGCGGTCCGCGGTCCATCGCGAGGCAAGCCCGACCTCGTTGGATTGTTTGCCCAGATTGCGTTCGAGGATCACGCGCAGGAGCAGCTCGCCGTAAGTATCGTCGTCGGCCTTTTTCCAGCCGGTCATGATCCGGTCGTAGCCGGCGAGCTCGATTCGTGGCTGGGGCGCGGGGCTGTCGAAGTAGAGCGCGGGATGCAGAATCTGGTGGCTCGACTGCGGCGGGTTGCGATAGAGCGCATCAACGCCAAGCCATCCACCGCGGCGATAAGCCTCGGCGACGAAGCGGACGCCCTCGGAATATTGGAACAAGAGCGGAGCGCTGAGGCCCTCGGGCGTGCCGGGCGCTTCGGCGGCGAGCGCTTGCGGGAGGTTCTTGAGATTGTCGACGAGAGCGTCGGCGGTGCTGTTGTCCATTCTGCCTAACGCGTAGGCGAAACCGGCGAGGGTCGCATCGCCTTCTGCGACAGACTTTAGCGCGAGCGCGCGATCGTCGTCGTCCTTCACTTTGTCGAGGCTCGATTCGAGATCGAAATTCTGATCCTGGAGCGCATGCGTCAGTTCATGCGCGAGCAGCATCTCGCCGACTACGTCGCGCTGAATCATGAACTGAGCCGCGCTGTTCCAGATGCCAACATCGGCGCCGCCTTCGACCAGAACCATTTCCTTGCCGTGCGGATCGTAAAAGCCCGCCACCTGGTTCTTGAGCAGCTTGAGCGACTCGGCCTTTAGATCGATATGCGCGAGAAAGAGGCCGGTGAGTGCGCCGGCGACGCCATCAACCTCGAGCTGGTTGTCGGTGTAGTCGCGCATCAGGTCGGCTTCCATCATGGCCTCGGCCTCGTCCGGGGATTTGACGACGAGCGGGACCGGTTGCTTGAAGCGAAGCTGGCGAAAACCTTGGATGCCCGTCTCTATTTTTTCGGCCTGCTGCGAATTAATCCGGTCGCCGTTGACGAGCGAGTAGGCGCATCCCCAGAGAAAGATCAGGGCGGCGACAGCGCAGATTGGCCACCAGAGCCGTCGTGTAAAGTAGGTGGCTCGGCTAATCATTCGGTGACGATCACGATCGGAAGTCCAAACCGGGCGGAGTCGGACGCGCGCGCCTCGGCGGCGGAGTGAGTCGCGAAAGCGCCCATTCGTACACGGTAATAGCGGCGATGGTCGGCATCAAGCCGATCCACATGAACGTCGGCGTAGTAGGCCGCCAATTTGCTTCGCAGCTGCTCAGCGTTCCGTTGCTCGGTAAATGAACCTACCTGAACGAAGTAGCGCAGCGGCGCGCCAACTTCGCGAGAGCCGGCCGGCTTGCTGATCAGCGAAATACGAACCCGCGCGGTGCCGTGGTCAAGCATCCCGATCATGCGCGCCGCCTTTTTCGAGAGATCGATCTTGCGGCCCTTCAGGAACGGTCCGCGGTCCATAATCGTCACTTCGACGCTACGGCCGTTGTCGAGATTCGTGACCATCACGCGGCTGCCCAATGGAAACGCGATGGAGGCCGCGGTAAGATCCTCCTGGTCGTAAAACCCGCCGGCGGCGTTTTTGTGACCGTGGAATCCCGGCCCGTACCAGGAGGCCATCCCGACTACTTGGGGCGTCGGAGTTGGCTGAGGCACGGCGACCGGCGGTGGGGGCGGTGGAGGTGGAAGCTGGGCCGGACGGGATGTCGCGCAGGCGGCGAAAAGCGCGCTCATTGCGATCGTCAAAGCGATCCGGCGGATGGCGACGAGGTTTCGAATGCCAGACACGTCAACTAACCCAAGCCAGATTATAAGAACTCGGCGTTCGCGGCATAAGGCCGCCGCATGTTGACCGATGTCGACCAAGGCGCTTCGAGAGCCGTCGATGGCGTGGTAGCATCTCGAATGTTTAACACAACCGCGGGATAAGGGCTGCGATGCTGCGGACGAGGCAGGATCTGGAGGAAATAGAGGCGCGGACGTTGGCGCCGTATGCGATGGCGTCGCGGGCCAGTCGCGGCCGTCGCTTTCCCGAACCCGAACATCGGATTCGCACCGCCTTTGCGCGCGACCGCGACCGCGTTATCCATTCGGCCGCGTTTCGACGCCTCGAATACAAAACCCAGGTCTTCGTCAATCACGAGGGCGATTACTACCGCACACGGCTGACTCATACGCTCGAAGCCGCGCAAATTGCGCGCACAATTGCGCGGGCGATGGGTCTCAACGAGGACCTTGCAGAGGCGGTAGCTCTGGCACACGACCTGGGGCATACGCCGTTCGGCCACGCCGGGGAGAAAGTGCTCAACGAGCTGATGACGCCATACGGCGGCTTCGATCACAACGCGCAGAGCTTGCGCACCGTGGACTGGATCGAGATCCGCTACCCGAATTTTCGCGGACTCAATCTGAGCTTCGAGGTGCGGGAGGGAATCGTCAAGCATTCGCACTTCCAGGATCGTCCGGCAGCGCAGGAGTTTGACGCGAGCACATACCCATGCCTCGAAGCGCAAATCGTCGATCTGGCGGACGAGATCGCGTACCTGGCGCATGACGTTGACGACGGATTGAAGGCGCAGATGCTGACGGTCGACGAGCTTAATCAGTCGGCGCTGTTCAGAGAATCGGCGGCGGCGGCGCGCGACGCGGATCCGGGGGCCGAGATGCGCGTGATCCGCTATCAGACGGTCATCAGGATGATCGACGCGATGTCCACCGATTTGATGACCAACCTTGCCGGCGAGCTGGAGCGCAACAAGATCCGCAGCGTCGAGGACGTGCGCAAGGCGGGGAGGGCGCTGGCGTGTTTCGGCTCCGCGGTGGGCGCGAAGGTCGCGGAAATCAAGCAGGTCATGCGCGATCGCCTGTATCGGCATTACAGGGTCAGCCGAATGACCGAGAAAGCGGGCAGGGTGCTGGCGCAGCTTTTCGAAACCTACATGACCGAGCCGCGCCAGATGCCCGAGCACGTGGTCGCCCGCGCGGAGCGCTACGGCGAGCCGATTTCGCGCGCGGTGGCGGACTACATAGCCGGGATGACGGACCGCTTCGCGCTCGACGAATATCGCAAACTCTTCGATCCCAATGAGCGCGTCTGACGGACAGAAGCCGCCGGGAAGGATGCGCGCGCGGCGTTCGCTCGTGATCCGGCGAAACGATCACGTGGGCGATCCGGTGGGGCTGGCATTCCTCGAGTCGCCGGAAACCAACGGCGACGCGGTTCTCGAGCGGCTGCGCGAATACCTGGGCGACAAGCTGAAACTCGTCAAGGCGGAGGTATCGCACGGCGAGATCACCGTGGAAGTCGAATCGCGGGGATGGACCGAGGAGGGCGCACGGATGGCCGCCGCCGCGCGCGATCTATATCGGAAGGGCGCCAGGCGCGGGGCGTTGGCGATGTATCGCGACGCGCTCGAACTCGACCCGCTGAACGCGGAGGCGATTTTGAGACTTGGCTTTGCGCTTGCCGAGCAGGAAAAATTTGCGGAAGCGTTCGCTGCGCTCAAGCGCGCGCGTGAATTTGGCGCCGACGGCATCGAGCTGCTGATCGCGATGGGGCGATGCGCGGTGGGGTTGGAGCGAGGCGCCACTGCGGTTGCGTACTACGAAGAAGCGTTGAAGATCGAGCCACGCAATTTCGTAGCGCGCAGGGCGTTGCGCGCGCTGGGCCGCAAGCCCGCGACGCCCGGGAAGGAATCAGCGGCTGTACGCAGCGGCCGCGATTAGCTAAAACTGTGCCAAATTTGTTTTTCACTTTTCACTGCTAACTAGGAGCATTCATCGGCAATGGTCAAGATCGTTTATTGCATCAGCAAGCTGCCGCGTCTGAACAACGAGGAATTTCATCGCTACTGGCGCGACATCCACGGTCCGATCGCGGGCCGGATTCCAGGCTGCCGCAAGTACGTTCAGAGCCACACGATTCATCGTTCGCTCGGGGAGCGCGAGCCTGCGTTCGACGGCGTCGCGGAGTTATGGTTCGATGATTGGAAGGCGCTGGAGGCCGCGATGGCGACCAAGGAAGTCGCAGCCGCGCTCGAAGACGAACGCAAGTTCATCGATCATTCGCGCACGGCGTTTTTCATCGCCGAAGAGCATCACGTAATCTGAGCCGGATAGAAAAAACACTCGAAACGGGGAGCGTTGGAGCACTCAATGATTTCAGGCCTTTTGCGATTTTCAGGCAGCCTGCGTAGTTTACATAATACTTCTTATGCGAAGCTACGTTACAGTAGAAAGATGGCAGCTATCGGCGCATTCGTTGGCGTGATGGTGTTCTTGGGCGCCGGGGGCGCGGCGCTCGCGCAGGACGCGCAGGGTGCCTCCCCTGCCGGCGCCGGCGCGGTCGCCACGGATCCCGCACGTGACGCCGCGTTGAGGACTTGGCTGCAGAAGCACTTCAGGATTCCCAGTGCCGAACTCATCAAGCTGGGCCCCGCTTTTAAGACGGTGATTGACGGGCTGCTCGCGCGCCAGCTGGTCGTGAGCAACGAACAGGGACAGAGGATCGGCACCACGCTGTTTTTCGACAAAGATGAAAGCAAGGCGGTCATCGGCCAGTTTGTCGACGTCAGCACGGATCCTTGGGGACGAGTTAACATGGGCGCCGTGAGCTTGGACGATCGGCCGATGCTGGGACCAGCAGACGCCCCGGTGACGATCGTTGAGTTTGCCGACTTCGAATGCCCGTTCTGCGCACACGCGTTCAGCGTGATGGAGACCCTGGTCAACACGACTTACAAGGGCAAGGTGAAGGTAATTTACAAAGATTACCCGCTCAACGCGCATCTGTGGGCGCTCAAAGCCGCGGAGGCGGCCGAGTGCGCGCGGCTGCAGAACCCGGCGGCGTTTTGGGACTTCGCGCGCTACTTCTACGCAAACCAGGGTACCATCAACCCAAAGAATCTGCAGGAGCACGTGGACAAGCTGGCCAAGGCTCAGAAGCTCGACGAGCCTTCACTGAAGGCGTGCATGGACAGTCCGCAGACCGAGGTTCGCGTGAAGCAGGATCAGAACGATGGCAACTCGATTCGAGTCACGTCGACGCCGAGCTTCTTCGTCAACGGAATACCGATAGTGGGATTGCCCGACGGCAAGGTCCTGGAGTTCGTGATCAACTCGGAGCTCGGGGGGAAATCGGCGCCGGCCGCCGCGCACTAGTGAGCGGCTACCGGTTGCGGGCCGGCCGCCGCGGCTGAAGGCGGCGGCGCCATCTCGGCGGATGCGCCGAGCAGCGCCAGCGATTCCATTACGTCCTGGCGCTGCTGCGCGAACGGATGGGCGGCGAGGAAGCCGCGATAGGCGGCGATCGCGCCCTGCTTGTCGCCCGATTTCGCGAGCATCCGTGCGACGTCCAGCTCCGCCCTCGCCTGCTCCGGCCCCGGATCGGCTGCGGCCTGTTGATAAGCGCCGGCCGCTTTCTTCCAATCCGCCATTCGCTCGTACACCACCGCGAGGTTTGTCAACGCGAGACTGCGGAACAGCGGGTCACGCTCTTCGGCGAGAAATGCAACGAGCGAATCGCGCGCGTCCGGCAGGTTGCCATCGGCCAGATATGCGCTCGCCATGTAAAAGCGCGCCAGGTGTCCGAGCCGGCGGCCTGGCTCTTCATCGACGAGCTGATTGAACTGGGTTTCGGCGAGTTTGTTCTGGCCGGCGTTGAGCGCGGTGATCGCAACGTAGAACCGGGCCGACGCAATATTGTCGCGATGGCGCTCGTAGTAGTACACGCCAATCGCGATCGCTCCGAGAATGACGACGACCGCAGTTGAGGTCAGCACCTGGGTGAGATTGTTGACCAGGAAATCGCGCGCGCTATCGACCAGCGTCGTGAGCTCGTCGGGCGCCTTGAGTTCCTTTTGGGTTATTTTGCGGCGATGGATAGTCGGCGGCATCGAATGCTCCAGCGGGCGCCGCCCGGCAGAGGATCAAAGGAGTTTAGCGCGCTTGCGGCTACATCTTGTATTTGAAATCCTCGGGCGACATCCGCTCGAGGATCTCGGACCATTTGTCGCGCGACACACCAGCGAGGTTCTGATCCGAAGTCTGCTGTTCGCCTTGGGATTCGTGGAGCTCGCTGGAAGCTTCTAGCACTTTCTTGGCCACGTAGATCGGCGACTTGGTGCGCAGGGCGAGGGCGATCGCGTCGCTCGGCCGCGAATCTATTTCGACCGCCTTGCCCTCGCGCGTCTTGACCTGAATCCGCGCGAAGTAGGTGTTTTCGCGCAACTCGGTGATCTCGGCCAACTCGACTGTCGCGCCGAACTCGACCAGCAGATTGCGCAGCAGGTCGTGCGTCATCGGGCGTTGCGGCTTGATCCCTTCGAGCTCGGTGGCCATCGCGGTGGCCTCGAGCGGACCGATCCAGATATGCAGGTTCAGCTTGTTGTCGGGATCCTTGAGGACGACGATGGGCATCTTGGTCGAGGGGTCGAGCGTGATCCCGCCTACGATCATCAAAATAAAGTCTTCCCTGTGACCAGCCATAGACGGGCCCTTCAACCGTTTCTCTTTGAGCGCGCGCGGTTTCGAGTCGGAATCCCGCCCGTCGCTTCGAGAAAATATCTTGGCCCAAAGACGGCGCGTGGTCAACCGAACAAGCTGCGCAGCCCCGAGGATCGAGTCCGTCAGCCTGCGACCAAGCGATCGACCACCCGATAAAGCTGGTTGAGATTGCGGCACTCTTCCACCAGGTCGCAGTGCGGGGCGTAGCGATCCATTTCGCTGTCGCCGAAGCCCCAGGTATTGCGGCTTTCAGGATTAAGCCAGATCACTTTTTTGGCGCGCTGGCGGATTTCACGCAAGCACCATTCGTGCGGGAGATTGTAATTGTTGCGCGCGTCGCCGAGCACGATGACGGTGGTGCGCTTGTTGACGGCGCCCAGATGATCGGTGACGAAGTTGCGGAACGCGTAGCCGAAATTCGAGTGGGCATATACGTTGATGATATCGCCCGCGAGCGCGACGTCGAGCGCTTCCTTGGCGTCATTGTTGCGAAAGCACTCGGTTACTTCTCCGATGTCGGCGACGAAGATGAAGCTGCGCACGCGCGAGTAGAGATCCTGAAGTGAGTAAACGAACTGCAGCATGAATCGCGACGCGTTGCGCACCGAATCCGAAACATCGCACAGGATTACGACCTGCGGCTTCTCTTTCTTGCGCTTCTCGAAGCGGAGCTTGAACGGAACGCCGCCGTATGCGAGGTTCTGGCGAAGGGTGCGCTTGATGTCGAAGCGGCCCTTCTTGGAACGCTTGCGGCGCACGGTGATCACGTTTTTGAGGCGCTGCGCCAGGCGCGTCACCGCCTCGTTCATTTTCTTGAGTTCTTCTTCGGTCAGGTAATAGAAACTCTTCTCGCCGATCTGGTTGAGGCGCTGATCTTCCTTCTGCTTGATGTCGCGTTTCTCGCGCTCCATCCGGACGTAGCGGCGGATGATGTCGTCGAGCGCCTTGAGCCGGCGCTCGAGATATTCTTCCATCTTGGCCTTGAGCTCGGCGCCGATATCCATCTTCTCGATCTGCTCGCGCAGTTGCTTGATCTCGGCTTCGATCTTGTCGAGGCCGAGCTGGCGGGCGAGCGCGCGCGCAAAGTAGTTCTCCTCAATCGTGCGCTCGATCCCGTTGAGCTTGACGGCACGCGAGGCCTCGCGGATTTTCCGCTCCATCTCGCCCGAATTGTTCTGCAGCAATTGCTTGGCAAGCTCGGAGAGATTTTTGCCCTCTTTCTGAAGCATCTTCTCGACTTGATCGAGGAATTTCTGGAATTCCTGATCCGACATCGAGAGCGCGTTCTGCACAGCCTGGCTCGCCTGCTTGATAATCTCGCCGAGGCCGGAGAAGTAGATATCGAACAGTTCCTCGAACACGGGCAATTCGCTGGCCCGCTTGACCATCGTGGCCCGCAGCGCGGCGCGAAACGCATCGCGCTCGGCGAGGCCGGTGACTTCGGAAGCGCTGAATGCGTCGAGCGTTTCCGCCAGCGAGACGCGCACACCGTTCTCGCGCAGCAGGTTCGCAAATTCGACGAGCTTCTCTTGCATGGTTTGGCCGCGCCCTACCCTGCTACTCGTTCAAGTCGCCGCGCGGTCAATTTAGAAGATCCTTGTCGCTGCCGGCCTCGGTGCCGCGACGCGCGCGCACGCGGCGCACGTAGTCCTTGAGCTCTTCCTGCGCCTTGCGCACATCGCCCTCGTACTTGACGATGGTGTCGAGCGTCTCGGTGACGAGTTCCTGATCGAGACTGTTCACGTTGAGGAGAGTCAGGGCCTTGACCCAATCGAGCGTTTCGCTGATGCCGGGCGTTTTCTTGAGATCGAGTTTGCGCAGCGATTGCACGACGGTGACGACTTCCTCGGCGAGCTTGATCGCGGCCTCGGGGACCTTGAGCTTGACGATCGCAAGTTCCTGCACGCGATCGGGAAAATCGATGTACAGATGCAAGCATCGCCGCTTGAGCGCGTCGGACATTTCGCGCGCGTTGTTCGAAGTCAGCACGACCAGCGGAATGTGCTTGGCCTTGAGCGTGCCGAGTTCGGGCACGGTCACCTGAAAGTCGGACAGCAACTCGAGCAGGAACGCTTCGAACTCGGCGTCGGCCTTGTCGATCTCGTCGATCAGCAGGACCGACGGCTGCTCGCTGGAAATAGCCTTGAGCAGAGGGCGCGGCAGCACGAAGCGCTCGGAGAAGAAGACTTCGTCCTGCGCGGCGATTCGATCGACCGCCTCGGTCAAGCTCTTGGCGCCGACCAGCACTTCGCTGATTTTGTCTTTGAGAATCTGGGTATAGAGGAGCTGCTTGGCGTACTCCCATTCGTAAAGCGCCTTGCCCTCGTCGAGGCCTTCGTAACACTGAAGACGGATCATCTCGAAGCCGAGCGATGCGGCCAGCACCTTGGCCAGGTCGGTTTTGCCGACGCCGGCGGGGCCTTCGACCAGGATGGGCTTGCGCATTTCACTTGCCAGGTAGACGACGGTCGCGATTCGCCGGCTGGCGATATAATTGTTTTTGGCGAATCGCTCGATTACGTCCTCGATCGATGAAAACATCCATCCTCCTCGACGCCGGAAGCTGAAGGGGCGAGTCCCGCGCGAACTAGATTAAATATCATGGCGAGTTGAGCCGAGGAAACCCACAGGAGTTGGCGGGTAGCGGCGCCCTCGCCTGCCCTGACGCAAACGAGTCTATCAAAGTCTCACCGCGCACAATGGCAGTCAAATTTTTCGGAAGTGGTCGAAATTGGTGCCAGGTTATTAAGGTTTTCACAAAAATGTTTCACGTGAAACGTTTTTAGTTCAGGAGAACGAATCACGAATAGTGGCTTGATCGAGATCTGTGCCTAACTAACGCCGGACGCCGGAGTGTCCGGGTCAGAGAGAGGCAGGATCCGGGGTCGCTGCGCTCCGCAGACTCCGGTCGGGATGAGAGATATTGAGGTGGGCTAAATAGCGAGGGCGGCCCTTGTGCGGGGGGGCGGCGGGCTGCCAATTTTGTATCGATGTGCACGCTGGCGATTTACTTTCAGGCGACCCGCGAATTTCCAGTGGTGCTCGCCGCGAATCGCGATGAATTCCTTGACCGCCCCGCGGGCGACCCTACTACCCTGCTCGAGAAGCCGCACGTAGTCGGCGGCAAAGATCTCAAGGCGGGAGGCACGTGGCTCGGAATCAGCGAGTATGGAATTGTCGCGGGGCTGCTGAATCGGCGCGCCGGCAATGGCGGCAATCCGGATGCGCGATCGCGCGGGTGGCTGTGCCTGGACGCGCTTCGGCGCCGGACCGCGGCGGATGCGGCGGAGTTCGCCGCCCGCGAGCGCGGCTCCGACTACAATCCATTCAACCTGCTGATGGTCTCGCGGACCGAGGGGTTCGTCGCTTACAACCGCGGCGCCTCGATCGAAGTTGTCGCCCTCAAGCCCGGGCTGCATCTGCTGACCAATCTCGACGTGGATGATTTCGAATGTCCGAAAATCAGCGCGTCGTACGGCAAGTTCGCAGAACTCGGCAATCGTGCCGATTTCCAGCTTGATCCGATCGGCCATCGTGCCGCGCTCGGAGCGTTGCTGGCCGACCATAATACGCAGCTCGATTCGCGAAGCGGCACCGCCGCGGTCGGCACCGCCGCAGGCGGACGGCCCAATGCGCTGTGTTTGCATCTCGATAACTATGGCACGCGCTCGTCGAGCCTGATCTTCATGCGCGGCGATGGGCCTGAAATCGCGCACTACTTCGCGCCGGGACCGCCGTGCAAAACGGCGTACAGTCTCGCAAACGTTCCGCGCGATCAGAGCGGGGCTCAGGGGCCAAAGTAAGCGGCGATGCCCGCCAGCACGAAGCACCCGATCGCGATCAGCGCAGAGGCGAGAAAAATCGACGCAAGAAACGGCGGCTCGAACAGAAAAAACAGGATGAAACCCGCGGCTATCGCGACGACGCTCGCGACTATCGCGAAGACTATGCTCACCGTGCGCAATTGCGCCATCGCGAATCTCCCCGCAGGCTGCGGCCGTGAATCAAAAAAATTCCCTTGACGCCGAGGCGCATCCGAGTATACGCCGTGGATCCATCGAAGCGGTTGCCGTTGCCGGACGGGGACCGATTGGGAGTTTTGAATTGATGCACATTTGCTGTCCAATCTCGCGTCGAAAACCGATTGCCTGTCTGATTGTCGCGATCGGTATCGCTTTCGTTGCTGCAACCGCGCATCCGATTTACGCGCAACTGGGCCAGTCAGGGCTCGACTGGCAGCAACGCTTCCTCGGCATCCTTCCCCTGGTCAAGCCCGATCCGAAAGACCCGGTGGTGGTCACAGTCAACGGCGTTGCGATTACGGCGGCGGAAATCGCCGACTACGCGAAGACCGAAGCGCGGATGATCAACGCGACCAGCACCGAGGAATCCAAGGCGGTGTTTCGCGATGCGGGCGAAAACCTGATCAACCGCCAACTACTGCTGCAGGAGGCGCAGAAACGCAAGATCACTTTTCCCGATGCCGAAGTGGCGCAGCACGCGCGCGAGTTCCAGGTCGCCGGCGCCGGCGGCCAGGCAGTCACCACGGGAGGCGCCCCGGACGCGCAGTTGATGGACGCGGTGCGGGGGTCGATGCTGATCGAGAAAATGCTCGACGACGAATTCCGGGCGCATCACGTGCAGCCCACCGACGCGCAGATCACGCAATACTACGAAGAGCATCGCGATCTGTTCGTCAAGGATCCCGGCGAAGTGCAGATCGCGCATATCGCCGTGAAGATCCCGCCCAACGCGACCGACGCGCAAAAGAAAGCGGCGGCCGGAAAAATACTCAAGCTCTACAAGCAGGCGCTCAAGAGCAAGGACTTCGCCGCGCTCGCAAAGCAAAACTCCGAGGACACGGTATCCGCGGCGAAGGGGGGAGAGCTGGGCTACTTTCGGCCCGGGCAGTTGCCACCGGTGGTGGACAAGATGGTGTTCGCGACGCCGGTCGGACAGCTGACGCAAATCCTCCAGTCGAATCTCGGCTACAGCTTTATCAAAGTGACTTCGCGGCGCGGCGAAACGATTGCACCGCTGGCCGAGGTGAAGGCGAAAATCGCGATGTTCATCCTCGACGAGAATGAGGACGCGGTGCTGAAGGCGCTCATCAAAAAAATCGGCAAGGGCGCGAAGGTCGATTTCAAGAATCCGCCCGGCCAGAGCGGCGCGGCGCATGCTGAGCCGGCGCAGAACTAGGAATTTGGACCCTCACCCGCGCCGGAGGCACGGCCTCTCCCGGTCAGGGCGAGGCGAAGGTACGGTGCGATCGCTCGATTTCTAGACGAGGAGGCGGCCACCGTCGAGCGCCAGCGTCGCGCCGGTGGCGAAGTCGGTGGCCTCGCAAAAAAATATCACCGCGCGGGCGACGTCTTCCGGCGAGCCCATTTTTTTTGTCAGCGTGCGACTGACCAGCCGCGCTACTTCGCGCTTGCTGTATTCCTCGGGCGGCGCCACCATGCCCAGCGCGATGCAGTTCACTTGCACCTCGGGCGCAAGTTCTTTGGCGAGCGCCCGCGTCAGCCCAATCAGCCCGCTCTTGGACACCGAGTACGGCAGGTAGTCCTTGTACGGGCGTGTCCCAGCCCAATCGCCGATGTTGACGATTTTTCCCGCGCCAACCCGGCGCATCGCAGCGCCTGCGAACTTCGACAGAAAGAACGGCGCCTTGAGGTTGGTATCGAGGGTGGCGTCCCAGTCGCGTTCGGTGATTTTCTGGAGCGGTTTGCGCGCGAAGACCGAAGCAGAGTTGACGAGGATGTCGATTCGGCCGAAGGCGTCGAGCACACTGGCGATCATCTTCTCGATTTCGGCGACGTCCTCGAGATTGGCGCGGAATGCCCGGGCCTTGCCGCGCATCCCAATGATCTCGGCGACGACTGTGTCGGCCTCGGCGTGCGAGCTGCGATAGTGAACTGCGACCGAAGCGCCATGGTCGGCAAATTTTATCGCGATCGCGCGTCCGACGCGGCGGCCCGCGCCAGTTACCAAGGCAACTTTTCCCTTGAGGTTCATGCGGGACCTTTGCGCCACCAGCTCAACCGGCGCGGCTATTCGCGCCCGGCTCAGCTCGTGAGCGACGCGTGAATCGCCTTGACCAGCGCGAGGTTGTCGGAATGCCCGGTCTTCGACGCGGTGACATGAGCATGCAGCGGACGCCCGAGCAGATAGAGATCGCCCATCAGATCGAGGACCTTGTGGCGCGCGAATTCGTCGGGGAAGCGCAGCGTGGTGTTCACGACTTTGTCGTCGTCGACGAGGATCGCGTTGTCGAGGCGGGCGCCGCTGGCAAGGCCAAATTCGGCGAGCTTGCGGAACTCGCGCACGAAGCCGAAGGTGCGCGCCGGCGCAATTTCGCGGGTGTATGCGTCGGGCGAAGTAAGTTCGAAATGCAACTGCTGAATGCCGATCGGTTTGGGGTAATCGAGCGTGTAGTCGATGATCAGATGGTCGGCGGGCTCAGCCTTTATAAACTCGAGGCCCGCGCCTTCCTCTCCGATGATGATTTTGTGTTTGATTCCGATCGGTTCGACGGTCGCGTCCTGCTCGGTGAGTCCCGCTTCACCAATCTGTTTGCAGAACTCGAGCGCCGAGCCGTCGAGCGCGGGTACTTCGTCGTCAGTCTTGATGAGGAGGTTGGTGATTCCAAACGCCTGGAGCGCCGACAGCAGATGTTCGACGGTGCGGACCGAGCGGCCGCCGCTGGTCAGCGTGGTGTTGTAGCCGGTGTCGGTGACGTTCTCGAAGCGAACCGGAATAGCAGTCTCGTCGGCGAGCGATGTGAATACGATTCCGAATCCCGGCGGCGCGGGATGCAGTATGACGCCGGTCTTGAGCCCGGTGTGAAGCCCCTGCCCGCCCGTCACGATCGATCGCGCAATGGTTCGCTGCGGGATCGCCCCGGCGCGGATTGCTTTGCGGCCGGCGGCGCGACCCTCCGCGCTCAGGCCGCGCGGGTTGGACGGATCCGGCCCGGCGGAGTCGCCTTCGAGCGCCCGCGCGATTGAAGCGAGCAATCCGCTGACCGAGAACGGCTTCTGAATAAAATCGGCAGCGCCGAGTTTGGTCGCCGCGACCGCGCTCTGGATATTGGCGTGGCCTGAAATCATGATCACCGGGACTCGGGGCTGTTCAGATTTAATCCGCCGCAGCAACTCGATGCCATCCAGATCGGGCATCCACACGTCGAGCAGAACGATCGCAGGACTCTCGCGCGCAATCAGGTCCATCACCGCGGGGGCGTCGCCGGTATCGACAACCCGAAAGCCTTCGTCGCTCAAGATTCCACGCAAGGCAGACCGAATCCGCTCCTCGTCATCGACCACCAACACGGTCTCATTCACGTCGAATTTTCTCCGGGGATCGCGTTTCGTTGTAGCGCGGCAAGGATCGCATCAGCCGGTCGCCTTTGCGAATTGTAGGTCTTTTACAGGAAACTCGAGCACGAATCTACTTCCACGCGGCTGGTTATCGGTCACGCGGACGAAGCCGTGATGGTCGGTTACGACCGCGGAAACGATCGCGAGGCCGAGTCCGGTGCCGCCCTTTTTGCCCGAATAGTAGGGCTCGAAAATGCGCGTGCGCAGGCGTGGTTCGATGCCGGGGCCGTTGTCCGCGACTTCGAGAGTTACGATAGAATTGTCGGGCCGGCGATGGCTGCGCACCTCGATCAACGGACCAGCGCCGTTATGATTGATGGCGGTCACCGCGGCGACCGCGTTGTCGAGCAGGTTGACCAGCGCGCGCTTCATCGCATCGCGATCGATCGGGATGAGCGGAATCGCGGGGTCGAGCGCGAGCGCGAACTCGACGTTGGGATTCGCCGCGCGGAAATTCGCGACGGTCTCGGCGGCGAGCGCGTTGATGTCACCGGGAACCGGGTTCAGATGCGGCATCCGCGCGAACGCCGAGAACTCATTGACCAGCCGTTTCAGATCCTCGACTTCGCCGATGATCGTTCGGGTGCATTCCTCGACCAGGGTGGATTCGATTCCCGGACGCGTGCCGAGCTGGCGCCGTAGCCGTTCGGCTGAAAGCTGGATTGGCGTCAACGGATTTTTGATTTCGTGCGCGATTCGGCGCGCGACTTCGCGCCACGCCTCCATCCGTTCGACCTTCGCTATCTGGCTGACGTCCTCGAAGAACAGCACCGTTCCGGCCGGCTCGTCGGGGGTCTCGCCCAGCGGACTGGCGGTCATCATCAGCTCGGTCTCGCCGCCTGCGGCTTCGAGCTTGACGGTCGAGCGGGCCTCGCGGGGACGCGTGGCGAAGGCGAACACGTCGTCGAGCACGCGGACCAGCGCGGGCGGGAACGCTCCCTGGTAGTTGCGGCCTATAACGGCGGCGGCGCTCAGATCGAGCAGCCGCTCGGCGCATGGATTGATCGTGGTGACGACGCCGTCATGGTCCAGCCCGACCACGCCCGCCGACACGTTGCGCAGCAGAGTCTCCGTGTACTGGCGCCGGCGCTCGAGTTCGGCGGCGGAAGCGCGCAGGTCGGCGGTCATCTGGTTGAAGGAATCGACCAGATGCCCGATTTCGTCGTCGCCTACGGCGGGGATGTGGAAATTGAGATCGCCGCCGGCGACCGCTTGCGTCCCGCGTGCGAGCAACTTGATCGGGCCGGTGATACCGCGCGCAAGAAATATTCCGAACCAGCTCCCCAGCGTTACCACCACCAGTCCGATCAGCACCAGCGTCAGCAGGTAGCTGTTCAGGATGGGCTGGCGAAGAATTCGCAGCTGGAAGTAGTCCTCGGAAACGCGCGAAATGTTGGTCGCGCGCGTCGCCAGGCTCTGCGGCAGATAGTAGTCGACCAGCACCGCGCCGAGCACGTTGTCGGTTTCGCTCGAGAGGTAAATCGGCGCAGAGCCGCGGATTACGTCGGCGCTGCCGAGCCGGTCGGTGCGAGTGAGCGCCTGTCCCTTCAGCGTTTGCGAGATAATCGGGGAATCGGGCGACGCGCCGATGCCGGTGGGGGTCTTTGGGCTGATGTCGATCAGGAGCAGCTTGCGATCGGCGGAGAACACCTCGATGGTGCCGAGGTTGTATTCCTGCTGGCGCTTGGCGATGAACGTTTTGAGGTCGTCGCGCTTTTTCGGCGCGAGCAGGCCCTGAGCGGAAATCTCCTCGGCCAGCACGCGGGCGAAATGCGACGCGTTGTTGGCCGAGTTCAGATAGTAGGTCTTCGCGATCTCGAGCGAGTCATTGAGAATTTGTTGGTACTCGGGATTGAACCAGCTGTTGATGTCCTCGTGCAAAAACACGCCCGACACGTAAAGCAAAAACGCGCTCGGGATCAGCGCGACGGCGATGAATCCCGCGACCAGCCGGACCTGGAATTTCGAACCAATCAATCCGCGGCGGCGCTCGAAGATGACCTTGGCGAGATTGCGTCCGACCAGGAACAGCATCAATCCCAGCAGCAAAAAACTCAGGTTGAAGAGCGTGATGACCGCCAGATTGGAGACCAGCGAGGTGTGACGCGTGAGCGGCGGCAACTCGGTCTGCGCGAGTACGAACGCGATCAAGGTCGCGCCGGCAACTCCGACGGCGATCAGCTCGCGGCGGCGCCGCTTGCGCTCTGCAAGCCGATGCGGGCTTACGGATTTTTTCGCTGCCAATTCGTCAACGCCTCATCAGCGAAAACAGCAGGGTCGCGGCGATGCTGATAAGAACGCAGGTGGCGAGCGGAAAATAGAAGCTGAAGTTGCCGCGACGGAGGTAGATGTCGCCGGGCAGCCTGCCTATATATGGCGCCGACGACAATCCCCACAGCGCCAGTCCCACGACCATGATCGCGATACCGGCGAAGACCAGGCTTTTTCCTATCGGCGCCATCGCAGAGCTGACTCAGCACCGATTGTACTAGACGGGCGGCCCTTGCAATACCCGGGCCCCCCCGCCCTGCCCCGCGGCGTTATGCGTGGGCGTGCGCGTGCGATTTGGCGCCGGCGGCCTCGCGCGCCGCGAGCGTCTCCTTGATGATTTTCTCCGCGACCGGCGCCGGCGCCTCCTCGTAATGCGAGAAGTGCTGCTCGAAGGAGCCGCGGCCCGACGTGATCGAGCGCAGGTCGGGCGCGTACTTCAGCACCTCCGACATCGGCACCTGCGCCTTGATCACCTGGCCATGGCCCTTGCTGTCCATCCCGAGCACTTTGCCGCGGCGCGAGTTCAGATCGCCAATCACGTCGCCCATGCATTCATCGGGACACGCAACTTCGACCGCGACGATCGGTTCGAGAATGATCGGTTTGGCCTTTTCCAGCGCTGCCTTGAAGCCCATCGAGGCTGCGATCTGAAACGCCATGTCCGACGAATCGACATCGTGATAGCTGCCGTCGAATACGGTGACCTTGACGTCCACCATCGGATAGCCGGCCAGATGTCCTTCGACCAGCGTATTGCGCACGCCCTTTTCGACCGACGGAATGAAGTTGCGCGGGATCACGCCGCCCACGATGTTGTCGACGAACTCGAAGCCTTTGCCGCGCGGGTTCGGCTCGACCTTGAGCCAGCAATCGCCGTATTGCCCGCGGCCGCCCGATTGACGCTTGTACTTGCCTTGCGCTTCGGCGCGTCCCTTGATGGTTTCCTTGTAAGGAACCTTGGGCGCCTGAAGCTCGACGTCCACGTTGAATTTCCTGCGCAGCTTCTCGACGGTGATTTCGATATGCATCTGGCCGGTGCCCGACAAAATGATGTCGTGGGTTTGCGGATCGCGATGCATTTCCAGCGCGAGGTCCTCCTCGATCAGCTTCTGCAGCGCCGCCGACGACTTCTCCTCATCGCCCTTGGTCTTTGGATGAATCGCGAAAGACATCACGCCCGCCGGACGCGTCAGCGGCGGCATGACGAGCACCTGCGCTTTCTCGTCGCATAGAGTGTCGCCGGTGGTGGTGTCCTTCAGCTTGGCGACGGCGACGATCTCGCCGGCGATCGCGCCGGCGATCGGAGACTGCTTCTTGCCCTCGAGCCGCAGCAACTGGCCGAAGCGCTCCTTCGATTCTCTGGTCGAGTTGAACACCCCAGCGTCGGTCTGAGCGCGGCCCGAAATGATGCGGAAGATGGAGAGCTTGCCGGCGAACGGGTCGATGATCGTCTTGAACACCAGCGCGGCGAACGGCGCCGCCGGTTCGGCGGGACGGGTTACCGGCTCGCCGGTGACGGGATTCTGGCATTCCACCGCCGGACGTTCGTTGGGCGCGGGCAGATACGTCGTCACGGCGTCGAGCAGCGGCCCGATACCGATATTCTTTGCCCCCGATCCGCAGAAGACCGGCGTGATCTTGCGCTCGACCACGGCCGCATGCAGCGCCGCACAAACTTCACCGTCGTCGAGAGTCCCCTTGTCAAGATATTTTTCGAGCAGCGCATCGTCGGTCTCAGCGACCGCCTCGAACAACGCGGTGCGCGCCGTTTCCGCGCGGGCCTTCAGCTCGGCCGACAATTCTTCTTCCTTGAATTTGCCGCTGGTGTCGGCGTAGGTGAGCGCCTTCATCGCGAGCACGTCGACGACGCCCGCGAAGCCGAGCTCTTCGCCAATCGGGATCGTCAGCGCGACGGCGCGCGCGCCAAGAACCTTTTCGAGGTCCTTCATCGCGGCGTCGAAGCTGGTGCGCTCGCGATCGAGCCGCGACACGAACGCGATCCGCGGCAGTTTGAGCTCCTCGGTCGCGGCCCAGATTTTTTCCGATTCAACCTTGGTGTCGGCGCCCGGGCTTATCAGCATCACCACCCCGTCCACCGCGCGCAGAGTCGTGATCGTTTCGGGCAGGAAGGCGGTGTAGCCGGGCGTGTCGGCGAGAATTACTTCGGTTTTTTTCCAGTTGAGATGATTGAACGCGGAACTGATCGAAATGTGATGCTTGGTTTCTTCGGGTTCGAAGTCCATCGCCGCCGAGCCGTCATCGGGCCGCCCCAATCGCGGCGTCGCGCCGGCCGTGAAGAGCATCGCATCGGCGGCCTGCGTCTTGCCGGTCCCGCCCTGGCCCACGATCGCGATAGTTCTAAGCCGTCCGATTTCCTCCACAGCCATAGAGAGCACCTCTTCAGCCTGCCCGGCGGGACCAGCGCCGATTCCAGAGCGCCGCGCCTCCGCTCGATGCAGTTTATTTCGCGTTGATCACATACGGCCTACTCGTACGCCCCTTCCACGCTCACCTCACCCGCGACGATTCTCTCGACCCGGTCCCCGATGTCTAGCAGCAGTGCACCTGTCCCGTCGATTCCCTTTACTACTCCCGACTGGCGACGCCCGCCGTCCACGATTGCGATGCGCCTGCCGGTCAGCGCCGAGTAGCGTTCCCACGCCGGGCGAACCGACTCGAAGCCGCGCGTCAGGGTTTCCATATAGCGGGAGTCGAGCAGATTAAAAAGCGAATCGGCGATCGCAATCCGGTCGCATGGATGCCCGGTCGCGATGAGCATCGAGGTCGCCTTGTCGCGCAGCTGCGGCGGGATGTCGTCCGCCGCGAGATTGATATTGATTCCGATGCCCAGCAGCACGCAGTCGAGTTTCTGGCGCGCGTCGGTGACCGCCTCGGCGATTATGCCGCCCGCCTTGCGTCCGCGCAGCCAAACGTCGTTCGGCCATTTGAGCGCAACGATCCCCGGCGCCTCGCGCTCGAGCGCCTCCGCCGTTGCGACTCCGGCCACCAAGCCCAGGCGTGGCACGTCGGCCAGTGGAATCGGCGGGCGGAGGATTATCGTCGTGTATAGATTGACGCCGGACGGCGAATGCCATGTGCGGCCCATCCTGCCCCGCCCCGCGCTCTGACGCTCCGCGATCACCGCGGTGCCCTGGTCGGCGCCGCTCGCGGCCAGTTCGCGGGCAGCTTCCTGGGTGGAGTCGATCTCGTCGAAATAATGTATCCGCCAGCCGATGCGGCCGGGCGCGCCTCGTTCGCTTGCAAGATATGGATTCTGAGGCATTTTTCAGTGAATCCGCGGTCCGGTAAGTCAAACGGGGTCGCCAATCAGACCGCGTCGATTCTCATGCTGATATCCAGAAATCGCGCCGAATGAGTCAGCGCGCCGACGGAGATTAGATCGGCGCCAGCCTCCGCAATCGCGCGAACCGTCACGAGTGTCACGCCACCGGAGACTTCGAGCTGGACGTGAGGTCCCGCCATCGCGCGCGCCTTGCGGACGTTATCGAGCGTCATGTTGTCGAGCAGGATCGCATCGACGCCGGCCTTAAGCGCTTCTTCAACTTGCGCGAGCGTCTCGCATTCGATCTCGATTTTGAGCGTGTGCGGCGCCACCCGGCGAGCACCCTCGATCGCTTTGGTCACCGTGCCCGCCGCCGCGATATGGTTTTCCTTGATCAGCACGCCGCCGTCCAGGCCCATGCGATGGTTATGCCCGCCGCCGACACGAACCGCGTACTTCTCGACGACGCGCAGGCCGGGATGAGTCTTGCGCGTGTCGATAATCTTCGCATGCGTGCCCGCGATCGCATCGACGAACGCCCGCGTCGTCGTCGCGATTCCCGAGAGCAGTTGCACGAAGTTGAGCGCCGTGCGCTCGCCGATCAGCAGTCCCGCAAGCTTGCCCTCGATTTCCGCGAGAATAGCACCCGCTTTCAGCTCGGCGCCTTCGGGCGCAAGCGCAGCCATGCGCGGCTCGGCGCCCGCCAGCCGCATCACGGGTTCAATCAGGTTGGCGCCGGCGAGGATCATCCGCGCTTCTTTGACGGTGATTTGCGCGCGGCCCATCACGCCCGGCGCGACGGTCGCAGCCGTCGTGATATCGCCCTGCCCCACGTCCTCCGCAAGCGCCCGCTTGATGAGTTCGGTGAGGTCAGCTTGTCGAAAGAGTTCCATGCGATCTAATTCTCAGTCGCCGGCGCCGAGCTGCCGAAGCTGCTCTTTCAGCAAGTATTGCTGGCCCCTAAGAGCCTCGCGGCGCTGCTCGACCTCTGTCACGGTTTCGGGATCAGCTCTGGTGCGGAATTTTTGGTCGTTCAGTCGCGCCTCGTGCTGATTGAAGTGCTTGTCAACTTCTTCCAGTTGCTTTCGTAGTTTCTGGCGAGCGACCTGGAAGTCATAACCGTCTGGCGCGTCGACTCCAATGTCTGCCCACGCCAGGTGCGAGAACACTGCGCGATCTCCCGACGATGTGCCGACCTTCACGGTTTCGAGTTTCGCGAGCGTCATGGCATAAGACCGCCACGTCTCGAGCTCTCTTGCATCGGTCGCGGCGCTCGCCTTAATCACCGCCGTGACGCGCTGCCCCGGATGCCATCCGAGCAGCGAGCGCAGCGAGTTGATGGCTTCGGTCGCCTCGATGCAGTGATTCATCGCGGTTTCTTCAGCCGGCGACAGCGGATTCGTTGCCGACGGTTCCGGATACTTTGCGATCGGCAAATGCGCCGCGAGATTCGGCTCGTCCAGGTACGGTCGAATCACCTGCCAGATTTCCTCGGACACGAACGGCATGAACGGATGCAGCAGGCGCAGCATCTTGTCGAAAACGTTGACCAGCACCCATCGCGCCGCCGCTTGCCGCTCGCCGCCCGCCTTGAGCGGCTCCTTGGACAGCTCGATGTACCAATCGCAGAACTCGTGCCAGATGAACTGGTACAGCTTCATCGCCGCGACGTTGAATTCGTAAGCGTCGATTGCGCGAGTGACTTCGCCAGTCGTGTCGTCGAGCCGCGACAGAATCCATCGCTCGGCCAATCCCAGTTTTGCGATTTCAACTTTCGCGATCGGTGCGGGCGCGCCGTCGAGATTCATCATCACGAATCGCGCCGCGTTCCAGATTTTGTTCGCGAATGCGCGCGACGCCGCAAATCTGTCGTGCGAAAGAATTACATCGCGCCCCTGCGCGGCCAACTGCGCCAGCGTGAAGCGGACCGCGTCCGCCCCGTACTGTTCCATCAAATCGAGCGGGTCAACGACGTTGCCCTTCGACTTGGTCATCTTCTTGCCGAGTTCGTCGCGCACCAGCGGCGTGATGTACACGTCCTTGAACGGCACCTTGTCCGTCAGCTCCAGAGCGAACATCATCATGCGCGCGACCCAGAAAAAGATGATGTCGAATCCCGTCAGCAGCAGGCTGGTCGGATAGTAGCGACGAAACTCGGGCGTATCGTCCGGCCATCCGAGCGTGGACATCGGCCACAGGCCCGAGCTGAACCAGGTGTCGAGCACGTCGTCGTCCTGGATGATGTCGGAACCGTCGCACTCGGGGCATCGCGCCGGCCGCTCGGCCGCGACAATCAGATGGTCGCATCGCGCGCATCGGTAGGCGGGAATCCGATGGCCCCACCATAGCTGGCGCGAGATACACCAGTCGTGGATGTTCTCGAGCCAGTTGAAAAACGTGTTTTCCCAGAACTTCGGATGAAAGGTCGTGTCGCCCTTGCGCACCGCTTCGATCGCGCGATCGGCCATCTTTTGCATCGCCATGAACCATTGCTCGGAGAGCATCGGCTCGACGATCGTGTCGCATCGCGAGCACACGCCTACCGCATGCTTATGCGGCTCGATCTTTTCGAGCAGGCCGGCCTGTTCGAGGTCCTTGACGATTTGCTTGCGCGCATCCTCGCGCGACAGTCCGCGATATGCGCCCGCGTTTTCATTCATCCGCGCCTTGCCGTCGAGCACCGGGATCTGCTCGAGGCCGTGACGCTTGCCCAGTTCGAAGTCGATCGGGTCGTGGGCGGGAGTCACTTTCAACGCGCCGGTGCCGAATTCGCGATCGATCGCGGCGTCGGCAATGATCTTTATCTCGCGCCCCATCAGCGGCAGACGAATTGTCTTGCCGGCGTACGACTTGTAGCGCTCGTCGCCGGGATTCACGGCGACGGCGGTGTCACCGAGCATCGTCTCGGGCCGCGTCGTTGCGATCGTGATCGCGCCCGTGCCGTCGGCCAGCGGGTAGCGAATGTACCAAAGGCTGCCCGCAACGTCCTTGTGATCGACTTCGAGATCGGACAGCGCCGTTTCGCATCGCGGGCACCAGTTAATCAGCCGTTTGGCGCGGTAGATGAGACCCTTGCTGTAAAGATCGACGAAGACTTTCGTCACGGCGCGCGAAAGACCCGGGTCCAGCGTGAAGCGCTCGCGGCTCCAGTCGCATGACGCGCCAAGCCTGCGCAACTGGTTCAGGATTCGATCGCCGTAAGTCGCGCGCCATTGCCAGACGCGATCGACGAATGCATCGCGGCCGAGCAGATGACGGTCCTTGCCATCCTTCGCCAGGTCCTTCTCGACCGCGTTTTGCGTCGCGATTCCGGCGTGATCGGTGCCGGGCAGCCACAGCGTGTTGTAACCCTGCATCCGGCGCGCGCGCACGATGATGTCCTGGAGCGAGACGTTGAGCGCGTGGCCGAGATGCAGCTGACCGGTGATGTTCGGCGGTGGAATCACGACCGAAAAGACTTTGCCCTCGCGCGCGGGATCGGCCTTGAAGTAACCCAGGTCGATCCACTTCTGAAACCATCTTTCTTCAGCGGACTTCGAATCAAATGTCTTGGGCAAATCCACCGTGAGTATCCTGACCCCGCCGATCCTGCGATATTTTGCGCGATGCCGGAATCGCTCCGTCGAAAAAAGGGCGCGGCGCGCCCTTCATTCTCAAATCATATTGTCCTGATGGCCACCTCTCAAGCGCGCTGGTTTGACGGCAAGCCGCTCGGTCGATCAAATGGCTTGTAAAAGCGCGTCGGTTAATAATATCGTGCGCATGCCCGTGGGGATGGGCTGAATTCGACTCCGGAGGGGATATTTCAATGGCTGACGCGTTTAGCAGATTGGGTATGGCGGCCGCGCTTGGGACGTTGCTTCTCGCGGGCGCAATGTCGGGTTGCAGCTCGATTTCCACTGACCACGTGGATTGCAACGTCGTGAAGTTGCAGACGGAATCGGGCCGTACCGATAGTGAGATCGCGTCGGCCATCGGCGGCAGCGTCAACGATGTCGCAAAATGCCACGGACCTGAAAAGTCGGGCGACAAGACCTCGACTGACGCGATCCCTTCGGCCTATTGAGCACGCCGCGACCTCGCGGCGCCGGTGAAAAACGCGGCCGAGCAGCGCCAGTGAAAAACGCGACCGAGCGGCGCCAGTGAAAGACGCGATCGCGCGGCGCCACGGGATTGGTGCGAGAGAGGGGACTTGAACCCCTACGAGCTTGCGCTCACAAGGTCCTGAGCCTTGCGCGTCTGCCATTCCGCCACTCTCGCGTGCGAGGGCAAGAGTATAGGGTTTAACCGGCTGATGATTCCAATTCAAGACGGGATTCCAATATTCGCGCGGCCGGCTTGAGCGCGTGGCGCCAGTGAAAAGTGAAAAAGTGAAACACCATCTGCGGCTGCGATGAGTGAACGGGTTCGCGGCGCGATTGCGCTTGCGCCGGCGCCGGGGCCGTCATCGCTCGCGCTGGACTTGAGTGCGGGCGACGGCCTGTCGAGCCGTCTGCTTGCGGAGCGCGGATGGCGGGTAGTATCGACCGAGTATCGAACCCGCAAACCCGGCTGGGTGGCGGTCAACCTCAATCACGATCTCCCGTTTCACCCGGCGCGCTTCGACCTGGTGATGATGCTCGAAGTGATCGAGCATCTCGCCGACATCCCGCACGCGCTCGGTGAAATAGCGCGCGTGATGCGGCCCGGCGCGGTCGCGATCGTCACCACGCCCAATCGCCTGAACGTCAGCTCGCGAATACATTACTTGCTGAGCGGCTACTACAAGGGACGGCGTGCGCCGCTGGCGTACCGCTATCGCGTCGCGGACGGCCGCAACTGGCACGTGATGGGCCTCAACGACCTGCATTGGATCGCATGGGGGGCGGGACTTCGGATGGAGGCGCTCGGGCGCAGCCGGCGCAAGTTGCGGTCGCGAATCCTTGCGCCGATTCTGTGGCCGTTGATCGCGGGGTTCTCGTGGATGCTCTACGGGCGCGCAAAAGAACCGGCGCAGCGCAGAATTAATCGTCAGCTGCTGGGTTTCATGACCAGCGCGAGCCTGCTGATGGACGAAAATATCATCATGCGATTTCGCAAGGTGGATAGCTCCGATTAGCGTCAAGATTGAAGCGCATTGAAGACGTCTGTCATCGTCGCGACGCACGCCAGGCCCGACTCGATTCGGCGGCTGGTGGCAAGCCTCGCGCCCGAACTCGCGACTGGTTCGCGCGAGATAATCATCGCCGAAAACGGAACGCCGGCGCCGATGGAGCTGTCGCTCGAAGGCGCGGCGCTCAAGCATCTGCACGAACCTCGCGCCGGAAAATGCCGCATTCAGAATCGCGCAATCGCGGATGCGATCGGCGAAAGCGAAATCCTCGTCTTCCTCGACGACGATCTGATCGTCGCGCCGGGCTATCTCGAGGCGGTCGAGCGGTTCTTTGACACGCATCGCGAGTTCGCCGCGATGAAGGGGCGAATCCTCCCGGCCGAAGACCCCGAAAAAAAGGTCGGGCCGATGGCAGTGTACCTCGACCTGCCGATCGCCGACCATGGCGAAGAAGTGATCGAGGTGCGTGGAGTGCTCGGCGCGAATATGGCTTTTCGCGCCGGCGTGCTTAAGCAAGTGGGGCCGTTCGACGAGCGCCTCGGTCCGGGCGCGGGCGGGCACGAGGAGGAAACCGAGATGTCGGATCGAATCCGGCGCGCGGGCTTTCGAATCGGATACGCGCCAGAGGCGCTGGTCTATCACGAAGTCGATGCCGCACGCGCCAATCGCGAACGATTCATCAGAATTGCGCGCGAGCGCGGCCGGTGCCGGATGCTGCATGAGAAGCATTCCAGCCTTGAAGTGATCCTGAAGAACGCGATCGCGATGACGCGGCTGCGGATTGCGCAGCTGACGGGCGCCGGCATCCCGCGAATCGCGCGCGAGGAACGCAGACTCGCAATCGCGCGCGGAATGTTCGACGGTCTCGCCGGCTAGAAACGCGGCGCGCGCCCTACCCTATCGATTCAAGCTATCGAATCAATCAGGGCGTTCAATTCGTCTGCGTAGCGCGTCCAGGTGAATTTCGCAGCCGCCTCGCGGGCCTCAGCGCCAAGACTTGCGGGCGCGTCAAACAAGGCGCCAAGACGAAGCGCAACCTCGCCCACGTCGTCGGGGTTCTCGACTCGAAACCCGCGCATCGAGGGCGGGACCAACTCCGCAACGCCCGAGAACGCGCTGGTCATCACGGGCAGGCCACTGGCCATCGCTTCCATTACGACGTTGCCGAACGGTTCGAACAGCGACGGCATCGCAAACGCGTCCGCCGCGTGAAAGATAGCCTCGACGTTGGGTTGTGGGCCCGCGAAGACTACTCGAGCGCCGACGTTGAGGGCGCCAGCACGGCGCGCGAATTTGCCGGCGCCTCGATCGGCACCGGCCACCAGCAAAAACGCGCCCCCTGCGACCAGCGGCCATGCTTCGATGAGGAATCCCAATCCCTTGCGCGCGAAGCCATTGCCAACAAAGGCGACCATCCGGGCACTGGCCGGAACTGCAAACTTCTGGCGGACAGCCGCGCGCTCGGACGGATCGGCGGCGGGCCGGAAGCGATCGAGATCGACGCCGTTGTAAATCGTAACCGTTTTTTCAGGCGCGAGGCCGAATTCCCGAATCAGATCGTCGCGAACAAAATTCGACACAGCGATCGCGCGTTTCAGCCCGGGACTTCGGAAGGCCTGGCGCTCGACGAGCATCTGCACCTGATGATACGGGCTGATACGCATCGCAGACGCGCCGAGCGCGCCGCGCCATTTTCGCGCCGCGCGGATGTAACTGGCATGCGCGCCGCCGCCGGAGCGCATCACGTCGGCGCCGACGCATCGCGCGAAGCTCAACACCAGCTCGGCCCCTGCGCGGCGCGCCGCAGGCGCAGCAGTCCATGCGAATCGCATCAGGGACAGGGCGCGTCCCAAGCGTGGGCCGGCGGCAACGCGCCGAACATTCCAGTCGCCGGTCGCGCCGCGGATCTCGTCTGCGAAAATCGTAATCTGATGGCCCGCCGCGCGCAGGCCTTGCGCCGTAACGATCAAATCGCGCTCGGTGCCGCCGCCCGCGCTATCGAAACGGCGCGTCAGGATCGCTATCCGCATTGAACGACGCTCCGCGGCATTGCCGCCGAATCGGTCGTGCGCGGCGCGCACAAAAGATGCGCGACCCATTGCCGTGTGATAATTTCATCGGCGGGATGTGAGGTGGGGGAATGATCGAAATTCAATGCACCAGTTGCCACACCCGCTATCGGATCGATGAGCGGGTCCTGCCCGACGATACACCGACCTTCAAGTGCTCGCGATGCGGCCATGTGTTCAACGCGGACGCGGTACCTGCAAGAGTGCGCAAAGCGGCTCCACAAGCGGCCGAGAGTGAATCTCAGCCGGCGCGCACGATCCGCCCCGCGCGGCCGCGCGCAGGCCTGCTCAAGTCTCCAGTCGAAAGCGACGTGGTTAAACGCGAGCATAGCGCGGAGCTGCGGGCAACCAATCCGCCCGAACCCCAAGTTCGCGTCCAACGATCGGATTCGGAGCAGCGCGAGCCCTTGGAGCACAGGATGCCCGAGGCGCCGGCAAATGAGCCCGAAGATCGACACGAGGAAGACCGGCGCGAACTGGAAGCCGACGATCCGCTCAATCGCCCCTTCGGCGACCGCGAGCAGAAAGCCGACACCGGCGAAAACCTGAAATTCGATTTCAGCGACGAGCGCAATGAAATCGGCGACGCGCCGCCGGAGCACGAGCTCGAGCGCCCCGAGCCCGACGACGGCGGATGGCAGGTGGGCGATGCGCCGGATGAGTTCGAAGCCGCGCCGATTCGCCAGGCCCCGACCATGATGGCCGAGCCGGAACCGGCTCCGCGCCCGGCGCCCAATCCGGTCCGTCGCGCGGCTGCGCCTCTGCGTGCGGTGGTGCCTCGATTCGCACAGCCACCGGCGCCGGCGAGATCCGCGGGGTTCCAACTGGATCAGGTCGGCGGTGAGAACGCCGAATCGGCGGCGGCGGGCGCAACTCATGCGTCGGGGTTTTTTCTCGCGACGTTTTTCTTCATAGCGATCGTTTTCTTCGCTGCGAGCGCGCTCATCTGCGATGAGTCCGCCGCCAGCGCGCGGCTGCTCAGCGAGGCTCCGCGAATCGGCGGTTACTTCGCGCGTCCAATCGTACCCGCGATGCTGGTGGCGCTGCATGACGTCCGTTCGGAGTATTACACGCTCAAGGGCGGCCATGTCGCGTTGGTGATAAGCGGCGACGCGCAGAACGTCGGAACGCATCCGTTGCATCTGGTCGAGATCGACGCCGATCTGATTGGCGGCGGCGCGCATCCGATCGCCAGCCAGAGCGTCGATTGCGGCAACGAGCTCTCGGCCAAGATGCTTGGCGAGATGACGCCGCGCGAAATCGAATTCTCTCAGGGGTTGAGTCCGCAGAAAGGGTTCGCGATGGAGCCATCGGCGTCGGCTCCTTTCCTGATGGTGTTCATAAATCCTCCCGCGGGCGCCGGCAAGATTAGACTCTCGGTGTCAAAGGCCGTTGCGACGGCGACCGTTCCCGATTCCAGCGCAAGCTCCCGGCCGCCGGCCTGAATCGGAGTCGCCGCGATTATTCCTTCTCGCGCGCGAGCAGCTCCGCATATTCGTCGGCGTCCATCAGGTCTTCGAGATCGCTCAGGTCCGTGATCTTCACCTTGATCAGCCATCCGTCGCCGTACGGGTCTTCGTTGACGGTTTCGGGGCTCTCGGGCAGGTCTTCGTTGATCTCGATGACGGTTCCGGTGACGGGCGCGTAAATATCCGAGACCGCCTTGACCGACTCGACGACGCCGAACGGATCGTCCTTGCTGATCTTGTCGCCGACCGCGGGCAACTCGATATACACGATCTCGCCCAACTGGTCTTGCGCGTGATCGGTGATTCCAATGGTCGCAACGGTTTCTTCAGTCGCGACCCATTCGTGCTCTTTTGAATATTTGAGCCCCTGCGGGATCTCCATGACTCCTCCCGAATCGTTAGCGGTGCGCGCTCTGCGGCCGCTTCGCGCCAAGCCGATCGCGATCACATCAATGCTCATGAAAGGCAGTGGAGTCAGTCTTGTCAAGTTCCGCTTCGCACCATCGCGGGGATCGATCATGCGCCCGACTCTTGACTGTTGCGCGTCGATCGCATTAGCGGTCGCACCCGCCGCGATTGCCAGTTGCTCGCCATGCGCCGTATCGTCGACGCCAGGCGCATGAGATCGGCCGATCGCGCGGATGCGGAGGACCTATCTGCATGAATGTTGGAATTCCCACCGAGATCAAATCCGACGAGCAGCGCGTGTCGCTGACTCCGGCTGGCGTGGCCGCGCTGCGCGTGCACGGTCATCGCGTGACGGTCCAGGCCGGCGCCGGCATCGGCAGCGGATTTGCCGACAGCGACTATCGCAAAGCGGGCGCATCGATCGTAACCGGCGCGCCCGGCGTGTGGCGCCGCGCCGACATGATCCTGAAGGTCAAGGAACCGCAGCCGCCGGAGTATCCGCTGATGCGTCCGGGGTTGATTCTTTTTACCTATCTTCATCTCGCCGCGGACCGGCGTCTTTCGCGCGAGTTGATTCGCCGCTGGGTGACGGCGGTCGGCTACGAAACGATCCAGCTCGAAGACTCGAGCTTGCCGCTGCTGGCGCCGATGAGCGAAATCGCGGGCCGGCTCGCGATTCAGGCCGGCTCCTGGTGCCTGCAGGCGCGCAGCGGCGGGCGCGGCGTGCTGCTCAGCGGAGCGTCAGGCGTGCGCCCCGGCAAGGTGGTCGTTGTCGGCGGGGGAATCGCCGGGCTGAACGCATGCCGGGTTGCCGCCGGGGTCGGCGCTGAAGTGACGATCATGGATATCAATCCGACCAGGCTGCGCTATTTGAGCGATCTGCTTGGCGGGCGCGTGACCACCGTGATGTCGAACCGCGCGACGCTCGACGAGGAAGTAACCAACTGCGATCTCGTGATTGGCGCGGTGCTGGTCCCGGGCGCACGCGCGCCGCGGCTGATAAGCGCAAAGATGGTTGCGCGGATGCGTCGCGGCGCGGCGATCGTGGATTTATCGATCGATCAAGGCGGAATCGCGGAGACCTCCGCGCCGACCACGCACGCGCGGCCGACGTTCATTCGTGGCGGCGTCGTGCACTACTGCGTGACCAACATGCCCGCGATGGTGCCGCACACGTCAACCTACGCGCTCACCAACGCGACGCTGACCTATGCGCTGGAGATCGCGGATCACGGGATTCTCGGGGCCGGAATGCACAACCCCGCCATTGCCCACGGACTCAACATCTTCGACGGCCATGTCGTGCATCCCGCAGTCGCGCAGGCGCTCAAGATGAAGCCGCACTCGCCCTGGGAATAGCGCGTTGGTGTCTTGCCCACTTCTACCAGGGTGAAGCCCGCCTCTTTTTCTTAATACCAAGGTGCAGGGGTTACCCCTACTAATATATGCCCTGCGGGCCGGTGTTGTAGCGCTGCTGTCCGGACTTGAGCTCGCCGTAGGAACCGGTTTCGAAGCGCTTGACGTTTTGAGTCAGGTTGAGATCGCCGTGAAGATCGGCGACCGCTTCCTTCACGCCCTCGAGCGCGATCTCATGGGCGCGCACCCAGCGCCCGGAACGCTGCACGAAATTGGCGAGGTCAAACAGATTTTGGCTCAAGGCCGCCTGCGACTTGGCAAACTTCGCCGTCCAGACGACTTGCTTGCTCTTGCAATCGACGAACTTGAGCGAGAACGACACCGCAGCCGGACTCGCCGCCGAGTAATCCATCCCGACCCGTTCCTTGTAGCGTTCGACGGTGCCGTAGATTATGCCGTCGGCCGACGCGTCATGCCCCAGCTGGAGCGCATTCGCGTCTAGGTTCGCGAGCGTGGTCGGCGCCATCTTCTGCATCGCCGCCGCGACATCCTGCTCCGGGATCGCGTCCCATCCACCGGCGATCGCGACCTGGCTGTAGAGTTCGGCGCTAATCGCCTCTGCGGCTCCTGGAGCCAGCGGCTCGCCGCCGCCCGGGGCGGCTTCTATCAGCGGCATCACCGCGACACGATTGATGGCGAGCGTTTTGATCGAGCTCACCGCATGCGCCTTCACGTCGCGGCGGTTGATCACGTCGCTGACCGACTCGGTGGTGGAGGTAATCGCGTCCGCCGCCATCGTGGTGCATCCTGCCACCCACAGCGCGGCCGCCAAAAACGCCAACCGCGCCGGTCCCGCCGTCCAACTGGCTTTCATGAGGTCACCTTGATCGACAACTCCTTGAGCTGGCGCGGATCGACTTCCGACGGCGCTCCGCTCATTGGGTCAACCGCCTTTTGCGTCTTGGGGAACGCAATCACGTCGCGCAGCGAATCGGCGCCGCACAGCATCATGCAAATCCGATCGACTCCGAAAGCGATTCCGCCATGGGGCGGCGCTCCATATTTCAGTGCGTCGAGCAGAAAGCCGAAGCGATCCATCGCCTCTTCGCGCGTCAGGCCCAACAATTCAAATACCTTCAATTGAAGCTCGCGGCTATGGATACGAATCGAGCCGCCGCCGAGTTCCTGGCCGTTAAGCACCATGTCGTACGCGAGTGCGCGAGCCTTGAGCGGCGCGGAATCGAGCATCGCAAGATCGTCGGGATTCGGCGCCGTGAAAGGATGGTTCACGGAAACCATGCGCTTGTCGTCGGCGCTGTAATCGAACAGCGGGAAATCGATAACCCAAAAAAATTTGAGCTCGTCAGATTTGTCGAGGCCGAATTTCGCGGCGAGCTGCAAACGGATGTCGCCGAGAACCGGCCGCACTTTGTCCGCCGGTCCCGCGACCATCAACAACGTACCGCCGGCCTTCAATCCGGCGGCCGCAGTCGCCGCGGCTCTCTCGCCGTCGCTCAAATGTTTTGCGATCGGTCCCTGCCATCCGCCCTCGCCCGCTTTTATCCACGCTAATCCCATCGCATGGCGCGATTTCACCGACTCGGCAAGCTCGTCGAGTTCGCGGCGGCTCAGCGCATGATCGCCCGGGACGTTTATTCCATACACGGATTCGCCGCGCGCGAGAATTTCCGCGAACACCTTGAACGAGGTTCTCGCGAATGCGGCCGTGAGGTTTTTCAGCTCGAGCCCGAAGCGCATGTCGGGCTTGTCGACGCCGAAACGTTCCATCGCCTCGGCATACGCAATCCGCGCAAAAGGCGGCTTCACGTCAACGTCGAGCACGTTGCGATAAACCGACGCGATCATTCCCTCCGCGATCGATTGGATATCCTCGGGCCGCGGGCACGTCATCTCGATATCGATCTGGCTGAATTCGGGCTGGCGATTCGCGCGCAAATCCTCGTCGCGGAAACACCGGGCTATCTGATAATAGCGATCGAGTCCGCCGATCATCAGAATCTGCTTCAACAACTGCGGCGATTGCGGCAGCGCGTAGAATTTGCCGGGGTTCACGCGGCTCGGCACCAGGTAATCGCGCGCGCCCTCGGGCGTCGATTTGAAAAGTATCGGCGTCTCGACGTCGATGAACCCGTTTTGATCGAGATGGCTACGAACCGCCTGCAACGCCTGATGGCGCCAGCGCAGGTTGCGCTGCATCTCGGGGCGGCGCAGATCGAGATAGCGGTACTTGAGGCGGATTTCCTCGGCGGTCGCGTCGGCGTCGGCAATCTGAAACGGCAGCGGCGCCGACGCGCTCAGTGTCTCGAATGCGCTGACCAGCACCTCGATTTCGCCGGTCGGAAGCTCTGCGTTGACGGTGCCCTCGGCGCGGCGCACGACCTTGCCCTTGACCGCAACGTAAAACTCGGAGCGCGTCTCGCCGGCGGTCGCGTGGGTGGCGGCATCGTGCGCGGGATTCAGCACGAGCTGGATGATACCGTCGCGGTCGCGAAGATCGATGAAGATAAGGCCGCCGTGATCGCGCCGGGTCTGGACCCATCCCCACAGCGCAACCTCGCGGCCAACGTCGGTGGCGCGAATCGCGCCGCAGTAATCGGTTCGAGGCCAGGGCGGCAGCGGGGAATATTGCTCAGTTTTCGGCATTACCCATCACAGTTAAAAGTTAAATGCTGGTTGTCGTCGAAGAATACCTGTGCCCGAAGGCGCAAGAAACCGTCACTCCTTGCGAGCGTCCGCAATCGCACGGGCCGCCTCTGCCACAGCGACTTCGCGCTGCGTGCTCTGCTTCAGGTCGCGGATTTGCACGACGCCGCGCGCCACTTCGTCGTCGCCGATTATCACCGCGACGCGCGCGCCAATCTTCGACGCGCGCGCACGCAACGTCTTCATCTTG
>OBLT010000298.1_pt1 | contig 35222 bp, 29 predicted proteins | sample 1518721 | NCBI WGS metagenome assembly OBLT01 (sample SAMEA3539307, study PRJEB22396) | soil metagenome | biome: tundra; feature: field; material: soil | place: USA | collected 2010-05 | depth 0.15 m | reverse complement strand
TCCGGATTCCCGTTGGCGAGCAGCAGATCGAGGTTGCCATCGTTGTCGTAGTCAAAAAACTTCAAACCTTACCCGCTCATGAATTTGGTGGCTTTGCCGATGCCGGTGGAAAGTGCCAAGTTATCAAACGTCTCATCATGATTATTTTTATATATGGCGAACATTTCGCGGTCGAGGTTTGCCACAAACAGGCCCATCCGTCCATCATTATCAAAATCGGCAGAGTCCACTCCCATGCCGGATCGCGCACGGCTTGAGTCACTGTAAGCAACGCCCGCAGTCGTGGCGATCTCATCGAATCTTCCTTTGCCGCGATTGACGAAAAGAAAATTGGGCACCGTGTCATTGCTGACCCATAGATCAATCAGTCCGTCGTTGTTGATGTCGGTCGCGACCACGCCCCATGCCTTGCCGAGGTGGTTGGCAATGCCGGATTCCCGGCTGACGTCGGTGAATGTGCCATCACCATTGTTGTGGAAAAGCCAACTGGGCATCGGCGAATAAACCTTAGGAATGCAATAATGACGCGATCCCGCGCTTCGTTAGCACCCGCAACTCAGTCGAAAAATGGGATTTCCCTCCCCCGCGCGCGGGTCTATCGCCTCCCCTGTAGTATCTGATAATAAGCGCAAGCGACGCACTGGTCCTGTTGCACGGCCGTGCTAAACTTTCTTCCATGCAGGTCTTCCGCCGGGGTGTCGGAGGGGTGCCGGGGCTCTCGCTGACAGCTCTGGCCCAGCGTTACGGCCGCTCTTGCGTATGCATTGCTACGAGCTGTTTCCAGCGCAGCCCGCGGATTCCTGTGCTCGAGTATCAGGCGATTTTATCCCGTCGCTATTTACTTTTGGGAGGATCAGGGACAGAGCCAAATGAGAGTACGAAACCTGATACTGTCTACCGCGATGCTGGCGTGTCTCACTCAAGCCACAAGATCCATCGCCCAAGATTCAAACAGCCAACCTTCCGATAAAACAGTTCTGCCCCCTAAACCTGATTTCAACAAAGAGATCTATTACAAGAACAGGCTCGACTTCTCCTTTGAATCGGGATGGCTTCCCATCAACATCCCTTTTGTTTTCGACGTATTCCTGGGGGATGGATATAACCTGACTCCGTTGAAATACACGCTGGTGCCCAACATCGCTTCTCTTCGATGGCAAATGGACGGCGTAGGAGGACCGTGGATCCTACGCGGCAATTGGGATCTTTCCTTCAGCGGGGCTCTGGTTGTGATTCCCCGTGGGCCCGAAACACACTATGGCGCTTACATCATGGGCATTCGGCGTAACTTTGTCCAGCCTCGCTGGAGAATTGCTCCCTACTTTGACGGTCGCCTCGGCCTCGGCGGTATTGACGCTAAGGAACCTCTAGGGGTGGCGTTTGCGCAGGGACAGGACTTCACTTTTACGATGAACATGGGTGCCGGCGCGCGCTACAACTTCAACCCTCGCTTTTCCATTTCGGCGGGTATAAATTGGATGCATATATCTAATCTTTATTTGTCCGAACCGAAGTATCTGAACTACGGCATTAATGTCTACGGGCCCATGGCTGGGATCAATATCGGCTTGGGCAAGCCTCACCACGACGCTTCACAATAGAGAGGATCGGGTGTCTAGCGCAAACCCAGGTTTCGTACGCTTCCATGCGAGATTTTCAGGTAAGTGTGCCCGTCCGGGACTCGGTAATATACTAGCGGCGCTACGGCTATGGGCGTTGGGCGCGCTTGTGGCAGGATTAGTGACGTTCGGCTGCGGCGCGTACGCGACCCTTGAAATCAGCGCTCCCCCTATCGCAATAGCGGGTTCACCCTTCACCATCACGGTTACCGCGATGGTCGGCGGAAACCGGGACAGGATTATCAACAGCCCCATAAAGTTCACCAGTTCCGATCCCGCCGCCGTCCTCCCACCTATCTATTACTTTAACGCCAATGATGCCGGTTCCCACACGTTTACCAACGGCGTTACTTTGATGACTGCCGGCAGCCAGAGCATAACAGCGACCGTCATTGGGGCGGCGGGCCTAACCGGAAGCGCGAGCGTCACAGTCTCTGCCACGACCACCGCCGCTCAGTCCAAGGTAAGCGAGTCCTTCACCGAGGTCGCCGGGTCCACTTTCAGTACGAAGGTTGCCGTGGAAGACGCCAACGGAATGTGGTGACCGGCTACATCGAGACAGTCCACTTCACCCGTCACAGACCAGCCACTGGGAGTACCGGCGGCGGAGCTGATTCCCGCAAGTGGGGATCACTGAGCAGACGCTATACCGTTGGAAGAAGCAGTACAAGTGGCTGGAAACCAACGAGGTCCGCCAGTTCAAACGACTGCAAGAGAGAATGCGCGCCTTAAGCGGATGGTAGCCGAGTTGACGCTGGACAAGTCCATGCTGCATGACTTGATGGCAAAAAACTGTTGCGGCGGAAAACAATCAATAAGCATTCCTGCTGTTGAAGATGCGCAGAAAGGTCATGGTAATGATCTGCAGATCGAAGGTGAGGCTCCAGTTGCGAAGATAGTACAGGTCATATTCCACACGCTTTTCGATCGAAGTGTCCCCGCGCCAGCCGTTTACTTGTGCCCAGCCGGTGATTCCAACCTTGAACGTGTGGCGGAAGTTATAGCGCTCGATTTCCTCCAAGAACCTCTCCACAAAATGTGCTCGTTCAGGTCGCGGACCGACGATGCTCATGTCCCCCCTCAACACGTTTAGGAATTGGGGGAGTTCGTCGAGATTGGTCTTCCGCAGGAGAACGCCCACTGCAGTCCGTCGCGGATCGTTGGTGCAGGTCCAACGCGTATCTCCTTCCTCCCGGCTCCCTACCCGCATGGTGCGAAACTTTAACATGGGGAATACCCGGCCGTTGAGCCCGACACGCTCTTGGATGAAAAAGACAGGACCACGGCTGGAGGCTTTAATAGCGAGTGCGATCAGCAGGCTAATCGGCGAGGTAAGCAGCACAACGAGGAACGAAAGGGCCACGTCGAAGGCACGCTTCTGAAAGAGATAGGAACCGGTTTCCGCCAGCGTCGGTCGCAGATCCAGCATATGAATCCCGCCCAGATCGATCAGGCGATCACGGATGCTTACTCCTTCTCCAAGGTCGACTACGACTCGCGTGGGTACGCACAGCTTCTCCAACGCGGGCGCAATTCGCTGAACCTCACTCAGACGGGCCGCAGGGAGCGCGATGACAACGTCATTGATCGAGTTCCCGTTAGAGAAAATCGGAATTTGATCCATTTCGTAGACAGGTCCTTCAACAGTAACTTCCTGATCCGGCAAACGCACGAAGCCCACCACTTTGCAGGGAAGCACTTCGCCGTGAAGAAGCGTCGTCGACACTCGGCGCGCGAACCGATCTGTCCCAACTATCAGAATCCTGACTTCGTTCTTGCCGCTCTTTCGCAGAGACTCCAAAATGACCCGGAAAATAATGCGAGTCGCGGTTGCCAAAATAAAGAGAGCCACGGCGCTAATACCGACAACGATGCGAGAGTAGCTGGCCTGTCGATACAGGAACCCGATCGCCATGACGACCGCATATGTAAACGCGAGGGCCTCCAGCAGTCTCCGGGTCTTCCCTCCCGGTGCATACAATTGCTCCACATTCCAGAGTTCAGACTCTTCAGCGGAAATCGCCCAAACGATCGTGGTCAGCAACACAATGCCCCAGTACGAGGGCAATCCGGAAGGTGCATTACGGAAAAATAAGAGGTTGAAACCGAAGCGGACCTTTACCGCAATAAAATAAGAACAGGCAGGCAGCAACAGCGTAAGAATCTTCAAGTAGAAACGAACATAGCTAAGGCGGCTACGAATCATGATAAATTCACATCTTTTAAAGCAAAATTGTCTTCCGCGTCGACGCAAGCGCCATCAGAAGACACTCGCACTTAAGTCGCAAGCAAAGCAATTCCTTGACGCTTTAGAAACAACACTGTAGTAAGTCTTACTCCCCAAAATTGATGCCGTTGGTTAACCCGAGCCAAAAACCGAGGCGTGATATTTGTCAAACCCGAGATGCAACTTTCTCGAGAGGATTGCTCCAACTCCTCGAGGAAACAACTTCTGCGCCCAGCGCGTTGCCGATGGATGACTGTGCAATCTTCGGAGGGAAGCAACGACAGTCACCCGGCGGAAACCGAGAAGTCCTTTGACGCCTTGGAATGTTCTGTTGTTGATTGTGAGGGTAGCCTAAACCCAATACAGACAGTGTGTCAACGGGAAACCAAGGTACACGGGAAACCAAGGTACGGGAGTTTTGGTGTGATCTCCTTTCCCAAGAACGAAAATCAATTCAGCAACCCGCCCGCACAAATGGTTACCCGAGCCGGTGCAGTCTTCCACGAGACTCCGGAATCCCATACACCCTAAACCCTTGCGATGCAGCGCAGTTCATTCAATGGCCTGCCCTGGGACCCTTCGACTGCACCGGAAGTGTAACGCTATCTGTTCAACTGAATGCCGCGGTGAAACCTGCCGGTCAGGTCGCTCACCGTCTGTGTGGAGTTGGCCAGAAGCTGAACTCAAAGGATGCAGCCACATCGGACTGACGGTTGGCTGCCAAAAGGGGGATCAGCCAGCGCTCGTATTGCACGTTGCCGGTAAAGCGAAAGCCCGGGCCTGCGAAAATATCCGCGTTCACCGCGACGTCATTCTGGCTCCCACCCTGCGGAAGATAGCCAGGGTCGAGGGTTCGGTGCCTGAGTTCGAGGCCGATTTTCTTTCGGGGGCTGAGCCAATAGCTGGTGCGGATCTGTTCACCTTGTGCGGCGCGTCCGATCCAGGTTCCGATGAGCCGCCCGTCGTTGTTATATCCACTGTTGTATTGACCGTTGTAATAGATGCATATTCCGCAGAACGCAACCGGGTTGGTGTATCCACCTTCGAGTCTGAAGTCCAACTTCGGAATTCCGGGGAATTTTGCGAAGTAGAGTCCTCCCTGCGAGGCAGACTTCCGCATATAAGGGATCGGTGATGCCTCGTCTTCGCTGAACGCTTCGCCGTAGAGGGTGAGCCAGTTGCGGAGGCCCGGGATGCGATAGGAAAAGTCGGCAGTCGTGCGACCGTCGCCCAAGACATCGCCATTGACGTGCTTTCCGAAAGTGCTATCCAGAAACGTCTTGATGGTCAGCGGATTTCCCGGCCCTCCGTAAACGGTGGTTTTCGACATGCCGAACTCGAAATTCGGGGTGAGCTTAAAGCTGAGTTTCCCACCACTCAGGAATGGCTCGGGATGCAAGTTCTTACCGTACTGTCCCAGAGTTGCGATCGTGGTCGCGCCGGTGTTGAACGTGGTCTGAAACTGCAGACCTGTCATGTGTCCGATAAAGCCCTCGAAGCGTATGTCCCCGAGATAACGGAAAAGCCAAGGCAATCGGAACGGAGTGACTCGATCGACCGTGAACATGTTGTTCAGCGGTGCGGCGTTGTTGGTGAAAATCATCGTTCCGCCTTCACTTGGGCCCCACCAGAGGCTATTCTTGCCGAACGAGAACTGCCAGTTTCCAAGATTGAAGCCCAGATAAGTATCCAGCAAGCGGAAGCGGCTAATAGACGCGACGGGGAGCGCAGGACCTGTTGGCCAGTTGTCCGTGCGGTTGAAGAAGTCGAGCATGGCGGGCGTGGGAGCTGGAGCCGAAGGTGCTGACTGATACTCTCCGCGAACGTAGAGGACGAGCGGGCCTGCCATGGCATAACCGGAGGCGCCGTCTACGGCATTGAAACCTTCTTCGTAGGGACGGCCGTAGTCGTTTAACAGGGTCTGGCCGAAATGATAATTGTCGGTCAGCGGAGTGCCTGAAACCCCGAGAAAGCGAGAGTAAGCGGATTCGAGTTGCGCGTCGAGATTGCGCTCTCCATTCATCAACGCGGACTCATATCCGAATTCCGTGGAGAGCGAGGCGTAGAGTTGCTGAACTTCTCGTGGGGCATCGGTGCCGGCATTATTTTTGGCGGCTTCGGTCAGGAGTCGCGCACATTCGAGACGCGTCCAGGGACGAATGCTCAGCGACTCAGACTGAATGTAACCGAGGGCAGCCAGGCGTTCGAGAGCCGGATAGACCCAACTGTCCAGCGGAACATAGCTAGAGCCCATAGTTCGAGTTCTGTGAAGGGTCTGGGTTTCTTCACTTTCCTCAGCTTTGTAGAAAGTGCCATAACGCGCCATGTCGGCATCGCTGTAGTGAGAGTGGGCGCGGTAGACTTGGCGTCCCATATACCAGCCAAGAGCGGCGCCTATGGCCACATCGGAAAAGAAGTGTTTCTGGCCGGCCCAGCGCGCGGCGCTCACTCCACCGGCGGTGCCATACGCCAGCAACTGAGTGAGGGGCCCAGGGTATTCGTGAGCGATCACGCTGGCGATTGCCCAACCCACCGAGGAGTGCACGGAAGGGAAGGAGTCTCCTCCGACAAAAAATCGTCCGGGGCTGGTGCCGGTGAAAGGACGTTCGCGTCCGGCCGCGTATTTGAAGACTTCGGTGTCGACGAGTGCGCCGATGGCTGCCTCTCCGGCCAGGATTCCAGTTTCGCGTTTCTGATCGTTGTTCTGAATGTGTCCTAACAGGAACAATCCGGCCCCGGCAGCAGTGAGAGCCGCGACTCCCGCATTCGAAACAGTGACCGCGTGCGAGACCGTACTCTTGTTTGTGGGCACATGGTTTTCGATGGTTTGGTCGGCCTCGATGAATATGCCTCCGACAAGAACCGAGGGGAGCGCCCACTCCCATTGCTTCTCCGACATGTGGAAAGGAGCGGTCCAGAACTGCTTCTGATCGAGGAAAAGATTCTTGGGGAGCGATTTGATGTCGACAGGGCCGGGTGAGTGCTCCTTGGACCACGCGTCTGCTTGCGAAGAGGGTGCAGGCGTCTCACCTTTCGACGGTTCCTGCGCACGCGCGAGCACACTACAGCCCACGACCAGCGCCGATAGCAGCCAAGATGCGACTAGATTCTTAATGCAAAAACCTGCGGTCTCCGGCGGCGTATGGAAAGCCGTCTCAGCAAACTTCATCCTCATTTTCCTCTCGATGCCCAGCCTTTATTGGTTGTCTCAGTCGCTTTTCGATGTCAGAATGCAACAGTGGATCGCCGGGGGGGATTTCCTTCATTCTAGTAGCTGAGTTCCTACGTACACGGTATAGATCGTCACTTTGAAAAGAATACACCAACCGCGCAGGTGAAGAAGGGGACACCCGTTGCGGCGGCTCCAACATTGACGCCGCGAGCTAGTCGTACTTGAAACGGAACGGTCCAATTTGATGCAGAATCCAGCTTCAGTGAGTGCAGAATTGTCGAAGCTTCGCGTCGCCATTGTTCATTACTGGTTCGTTGGGCGGGCTGGAGGTGAGCGGGTTGTCGAAGCTTTGGCAGAGATCTTTCCCCAAGCTGACATATTTTCGCTGGTCGCCGACCATTCAACACTTGCGCCCATTCTGCAGAACAGAAAGTTGCAGACCTCTTTTCTGCAGCGGGTACCAGGGGCAAAGAAGTTTCATCGCCATTTCCTGTTCCTTCAGCCCTTGGCGTTGGAGCAGTTTGATCTCAGCGATTATGATTTGGTGATCAGCTCCGAGTCTGGGCCCGCGAAGGGAGTGATCACGTCTTCAAAGACGTGCCACATCTGCTATTGTCACTCGCCGATGCGATACATATGGGATATGTATCCGGAATACAGGCGGGCTATGGGGTTTCTGGCTGGAACTGTCTTTGCGGTGACGGCGCATTACATTCGGCTTTGGGACCAAGCGAGCGCGAGTCGGGTCGATTATTTCGTCGCCAATTCGAGTTTCGTCGCTTCGCGAATCCGAAAGTACTACGGACGCGAGAGTACCGTAATTCACCCTCCGGTGGACGTCTCAGCGGGCAAGATCGGCGGCCAAGAGGGCGGGTACTACATCGCGATCGGGCGCCTGGTTGAGTACAAGAGATTTGATTTGGCTATCGCCGCCTGCACACAGCTACGAAGGCCGTTGAAAATTATTGGTGCCGGTCCACATGAAAAAGTTCTCCGCCGAATTGCCGGACCTACCGTGGAGTTCCTCGGGCGGGTAAGCGATACCGAACTTCGCAAGAATCTTGCGGGGTGTCGCGCCTTACTCTTTCCGGGAGAGGAGGATTTCGGGATAGTTCCAGTAGAGGCCCAGAGCTTCGGCAAGCCTGTGGTTGCTTATGCTTCCGGCGGGGTGCTGGAAACAGTGCGGGGTATTGTTCCGAACAAGGCTAAACTGGAAAACCCAACGGGAGTTTTCTTTACGGAAAGATCCCTTTCCGGTCTGACGAAGGCAATGCTGCAATTTGAGTCAATGGAGCAGGAGTTCCGTCCTGAGACCATTCGCGAGCACTCGCTGCAATTCGATAGTGCGATATTCAAGCGACGGATCTCAGAATTCATTGCCTCCGCCGTCAGAGACTTTCGAGCCAGAAATCAGGCAGACAACGTTTGTGCCGACAAAGTTTTTGACGCCTTCGCGGGGGCATGATCTGCCGACGCCGGTTCAGCCCCAAGAAAACGCACGCGTGTTTCGGTTGAAACTGATGCCTCGCTTGTTGTTATCACGGGCCTCATGGTCCGACGTAAACACTTCAATCGTACTCTCTGAGCTAAGCGGGGCCTGCCATTCCGCCGCCTCCACCGAGAATGACGAGCAGGCGCCGACCACCAATCAGAAAAACAGGCAAGCCAATGCCCATGACAAACCAGACAATGAAAATCCCCTGGTGGAAGAGATCAAGGCGCCACAACTCGGCCGAGCCGTACAGAATTATTCCACAGGGCAAGAGAAAGATTGTTTTACCGAGAGATGCCAGAATCTCAAAGACAAAACCCATGAACAGACATATCGCCGCAATGTACCCCCAGCTAACATAGCCCATTTGCTCGTGTAGATGAACAAATGCTGAGTTCGTATTCAGATTTATCTCCTCATCGACGTAATTGCGGTAAGTCTGATCTCCTCCGGCGACCAACTGGTCAACGACTGGTGCTGAACCGATTGCGACCTGAAACGGCGAACCGAGATAGGCTAGGATCTCGGAGACGCCAGCCAGCCCAAAGGACAATTTGTTGCGTTCGTAATAGTTCGCGTTGCGGGAGAAATTTAGAGCCGAAAGTATGAGAAAAAGAAGCGTAGCGAAGATGGTCAACTTGGGAATGCTAAATCTTATCGACTTTTTACCAAAACTGAGCAAGAATACAACGGTCAGAAGTGTAGCGATAAAGATCAATCGCGAACCCAGAAGAAGAGCGGTTATCCCCAACATGAGAACATTGAAGATGTTTAAAGGCCTAAAGGACCTCCATCGAATGATTCGGTAAAGCGCGATAGACGCTGAATAAAGCACCAAGTAGCGCAAAGAGACAAGGCCTATGCTGTAGTCTTCGTACAGCGCTTCTTTGAGTGAGTTTGCCTGTCCCAAAGCAACAAAAACGATGGCCTGCTGTAAGGATAGGGATTGAAATATCTTTATTAGAGTCGTGGCAATCCCAATCGCACTGAGAAAAGACAAAATGTAATAAAGAAGGTTGGAGTCCAAGTAGAACAATCTTTCTCTTAAAGCGCTCCTTCGGAGAACGATTAGTCTGCCCACCTTCTCTCCGACAGTGAAGCTCATAAATATCAACAGATACCAGCACGCCAGGACTACACACGAACTGAAGTCAACGCGCGATGGGTAATCAAAGCCCTTCCGTAAGACCCCGAAGCTTGGGAATAGCCAAGCAGCAAGGCTGGCAAACATTGCAGCCATCGAAACAACGGACGGCTTCAGAATGACTCTAGGGGGTAGAGATATGTTCATATTCCCTGGTACGGCAATTGGGAGGACTCCCCGTCACGCATGCAACTTAACGGCCGAAACGGAACCCACTTCTGAGACGAGCGATCTTGATGGCATACTCCGGAACCTCCGCGGCACGACGGAAAGCCCGAGTGATTGCGGCTAACAGGTATCCGATGCAGAATCCGATGAATGCGCAGCCAAGGATTATCAAAGCTCTGTGCGGGCCCGACTTCTTGTCGGGAGGAACGGCACGATCTACGACCTGGATGATCGGTGCGGCCTTCGCCTCGTCTATGCGCGCCGCCTCATATTGCTTCGCAAGCAATTCGAAAAGAGTTTCGTGATACTTAACCTCGCGGAGCTTGCGGGCATATTCAAGAGCCACCGCCGGAACCCGTCCCGCCGGAATTCCGAATGTACTTACCAATTCCGGATTGCGTGGATCTTTTTCAAGCTTGGCAAGCTGGTTACGCAGCGAGTTGATTTCCTCCTGAGCCCTTATTGCGACAGGATTCTGATCAGTGGCGAACATGCGCAACGAATTGATCTGAACCTCGCGGCTCGCGATTTCCGCTCTTAACACAGCAAGGCTGCGAATGATTGACTCAGCTTGGCCGCCTAGCTGTATAACTCCGGTCCTCTCGGCGGTCTGCTTCAGATCGTTCTCGGCGATTGCCAGCGCACTTTTTTCCTCGGCCAATTCCTGGTCAAAGAAGACTCGTCTCTGAGCCGCCTCGGTTATCGCGAGATGAGAATTCATGGAGTAGAGTTCGTCCACATAGGCGTTTGCCATTTCGCTGGCGCGGTTGGGATCGTGATCGTCAACGATGATGTGAATCAACCCATCTTTGCCAGCAAGAAAGCGCGTATTGCTCTTCAGGCGTGTGCGCGTATCCTCCATTTTTCGGGTCTTGTACAAGTCTTGGAGATGAAATCTCGAGATCAGGCGGTCAGCTATAGTCCGACTCTCGAGCATTCCGATGTACATATCTACCGGAGTTTTGAGTTGGCTGCCACCGATACCGCCGCCCGTGAGCGACACAAGAGCATTCAATTGCCCCATCATCGTCGCCAGCGACTGACCCTGCTGAGGGGGCATGATGAGCGCAGAGGCGCTGAAAGTGGGCTTAGCCAAGATACAAATGGCTCCGCCGAGGGCGATAAAGATCAGCATACAGATAGCGATGGTTCTTCGCGCCTCTGAAAGAATCAGCAGAAGGTCGAACAGATCAACGCTCTTCCGTTCGGCGCTCACCCTCTCATATTCTTGTTCCGCATGCTGCAGTGGGTTCATAACTCGATTCATCCTAGTGCATCAGGACTGGCCAGCGCAATCGTGGAGACCTTCTCTTTTGAGACCTCTCTTTTTTGATTGGACCCGCTAGGACGTGAAGAAAGACGCGCAAATTCAAGCAAATCCGATCTCTCGGCGCTGACAAAAATCCGGCTTTCATACTCGGGAAGGAACTTGGCGGCGGTGCAATCGTACCGCGACTGGGCTTATCATTCGTAACTCTTCACAGTTCTCCAGAAGCCTTTTCCTATCTCGGTCGTCGGCGTCCATCCAAGCGATCTTATTTTCGAGATATCGAAGTGGCCTCCGGAGATCGAACTTCCGAGATAAGGGTCGTCGGGGCCCCGCTCCTGGCGAACCACCCGGCATTTGCGTTCGGGGAACAGTTGGCACAGCAGTTCAGCCAATTCCAGAATGGAGGTTTCCGAATCGGTTCCCACGTTATAAGCCTCGCCGTTCTTGCCGCGTAACAATACCGTGAAGATGCCTTCGATTGCGTCCGCGAGATAACAGAAAGGACGCCGGGCGCTCCCGTCGCTTTTCATGTTGATGTCGCGACCCGCAACCACGTCGGCAACGAAATCGGCGAACACGCGGCCGTCGTTCAGATCCATTCGCGGTCCATAAGTGTGAGATAAACGAACGATCTTCGTTGGAATCCCAAATTGAGAATGCCAGCAGGCACAGAGCGTTTCGCCGCCCCGCTTTCCCTCCGCGTAGCATGATCGAACGATGAGCGGGTCGATGTATCCAAATGAAGTTTCGCTCACCGGGACGGACGGATCCTCAAGCCGGCCGTAAACCTCCCCGCTGCTGAAGAATAGGAAACCCTCGCTCCGCGAATCTCTAGCCGCCTCCAGCATTCGCCAAGTCCCCATGATATTGGCTGCAAATGTACCCACGGGGTCGCTGCTGTAGGACTTCGGGCTGGCCTGGCTCGCCGCATGAATGACGAAATCGACGGCGTCCGGGCCGCTGTAAGGATCCCGCACATCCTGCACAACGAAGTTCAGGTCCGGGCGGCCGGCGAGATGACCCAATCGGCGCATCGCCCTCTCCTTGTGTCTAACCAAAGCAATCACATGAATGCCGGCACGCGCGGTCTCGTTGAGGTGAATGAGTGTCTCCAGCATATAAGATGGCACAAATCCGTTGGCGCCGGATATCAAAACCGTCTTTCCGAACAATCGGTCCCAGGGGAGGCCGGAAGAGACGATTTTCCTTAGATCCTCTTCAATGATCGGGTGTCGCGTCGTCGGCAAAGATCCCTCCTTCAAGGGATACTAAATGGGTTGAGTGAGCGAGAATCGGCCCGCGATGGTCGTCCGCCAGGTTTTCAAGGAGCCAGACGCCAAAAAATCCAGACCGCCAGATAGGCGGCTTCACGGATTTACCACGTTTTCCATGGCGCTTTTCCGCTCGCCCAGAGTTCTTCGAGTCTTTGTTTGTCTCGCAATGTGTCCATTGGCTGCCAGAAGCCGCGATGGAAATAGGCCTGCACTTGCCGTTTCAAGGTGAGGTTCTGCATCACTTCGCCTTCGAACATCGAGGAGTCATCGCGGATCTCATTGAAGACCGCCGGGGAGAGAACAAAAAATCCTCCGTTGATCCATCCTCCCTCACCCTTTGGCTTCTCCTGGAAGGCGGAAATGGTGGTCCCGTCGATGCCCAATCCGCCGAATCTAGCGGGTGGTTGGACCGCCGTAACGGTCACATAGCGGCCGTGACTCCTGTGGAAGGCGATGGCTGCCGAAATGTCGATATCGCTTACACCATCCCCATACGTCATGCAAAACGAATCCTCATGCTCCAGGTAGTGAGCCACTTTCCTGAGCCGTCCTCCGGTGCCCGCATTATCTCCGGTATCGACCAGAGTTACGCGCCACGGCTCTGCAACGCTCTGATGCACCTGCATTCGGTTCTCTTTCATGTCGAAAGTGACGTCCGACATGTGCAAGAAATAGTTCGCGAAGTACTCCTTGATGAGATACCCCTTATATCCGCAACAAATGATGAAGTCGTTGATTCCGTGTTGCGAATACATCTTGAGAATGTGCCACAGGATCGGTCGACCGCCGATCTCGACCATAGGCTTTGGGCGGGTGACCGTTTCTTCACTAAGCCTCGTCCCGACCCCGCCCGCCAATATGATTGCTTTCATTCCATCCTCTGGTGCTCCCGAGCCTTGCGCTTCGCAGGACGGGAGCGTTTCCTTTTATCTGTGAGACATTGCCCTCAAGTCCATACAGTACACGGGGGGGTGCCCCATTGTGTATGCTTACTTTGCGACCTCGACGGAGATCAGTGGCAGAGCTTCGGCAACGAGTTCTGGAATGGTGGTCACAGCACTTCGCAGAGCATATCTAGCGACAGAATGTGAACCTGTCCACTGCACCGTTCCGGTGTCCGCCAAACTGATTGATACCAGCCCCTCGGCGGGGGATTCGGCGCAACAGCCTTAGGAGCAGACATGTCGCTTGCTTTTGATCCATCCTCGGTTTTTTGTCGAGCCATTGAAGACCATCTCGCGGTTATCGATTCGCTGCGCGACCAGCAATCACTGCTGCAGGGGATAGCCGAGGAAATGACCCGCGCTATTCTCGCCGGCAAAAAAGTACTCTGGTGCGGAAATGGGGGTAGTGCCGCCGACTGTCAGCACCTTGCTGCGGAGTTAATGGGTCGATTCCGGCGGGAGCGCTGCGCCTTTCCCTCAATCGCGCTAACGACGGACACATCAATCTTGACCGCCGTCGGGAACGACTACGGGTACGAAAGAGTCTTCCAGCGCCAAGTGGAGGCACTCTGCACCAAGGGCGACGTGCTGGTAGGCATTTCAACTTCCGGCTCAAGCAAGAACGTCTGTGCCGCCCTCCAAACTGCGCGGCAGATCGGCGCATTTACGGTTGCGTTTACCGGACAGGGCGGCGGGGAAATAGCCGCCATCGCTGATGTTGCTCTTCGCATCCCTTCGAAAGATACCGCTCGCATCCAGGAGGGACATATGCTCTGTGGACACATGCTCTGCGACTGGGTAGAACGATCCGTCTGCGAACGGCAGCTGGAGTTGGCGAAGGGTGTCGTCCGCTAATCGAATGTGTTACCTTGATTGCCCATCCTTCAGAGGTCTTGAACGGACTGGGCGATCAAGACAGCGGCAGATATAATATTCGCTTGCGAGGTGCTCGATTCTCTGCCCAACCCCGTCATGCGCAGTATCCAAAGGAGTCCCATGAGTACAATCCGGATTGGCAACCGGCTGATCGGAGACGATCAACCGTGCTTCATGATTGCGGAAATCGGCATTAACCACAACGGTGATGTTGATCTTGCCAAGAGGCTTATCAGCGTAGCGCTGGCTGCCGGCTGCGACGCAATTAAATTCCAGAAGCGGACCGTTGATGTAGTTTACACGCCGGAAGAGTTGGCCAAGCCCCGCGAGAATCCCTTTGGCCCTACCAATGGAGACCTCAAGTACGGCCTCGAATTCGAGCAGGAAGAGTACGAAGAGATCAGCGCCTTCTGCAAATCGGTCAAGATGCTCTGGTTCGCCTCTCCGTGGGACGAGGCCTCCGTGGATTTCCTGGAGCGTTTTCACATTCCGGTTTACAAAATCGCTTCCGCTTCGCTTACGGATGATCGGCTGCTGCGGCACGTCCGTGCCACGGAAAAGCCGATCATTCTCTCCACCGGCATGAGCACCTACGCCGAGATTGACCACGCAGTCGAAGTTCTGGGCAAAGAAGATCTTGTTCTGATGCACGCCACAAGTACGTACCCAGCGACTTACGGCGAGTTGAATCTGCGCGCGATACCGACTATGGCCGCACGATATGGCGTACCCATCGGCTACTCCGGACATGAGACCGGGATTCCGACCAGCGTTTGCGCGGCTGCACTTGGAGCCTGCTCTGTGGAGCGCCACATCACGATGGATCGCGCGATGTGGGGTTCTGATCATGCGGCCTCCCTGGAGCCAAACGGCATCTCGCGGCTGGTACGCGATATCCGACTGTGGGAGCAGGCAAAAGGCGACGGAATGAAGCGCGTCTATGAGCGGGAGTTTCCAATCATCAAGAAACTCCGCCGCGTGGGCGCCACGGTCTAACTGCATGGTGCCGGAAAATTCCGCAGCGGTCGGCCTGGAGACGATCCGGGCAGTGGCCATCGATGTCGACGGCGTACTCACTGACGGCGGGCTTTGGTGGGGACCTGGTGGGGAAGAGTGGAAGCGCTTTTGCTTCGCCGACATCATGGGGATTTCGCTGGCGCGTCGCGCCGGACTGATCCTGGCCCTAATCTCAGGCGAAAACAGCCCGCTAGTGGATCGCTACGCCGAGAAGATGCTCATACGTCATGTAGTCAAGGGATGCCGCGATAAGGGTGCGGCGCTCCGCGAATTCGCCGCTGCCGCTGGGGTGAAACTCACAGAAATCTGCTTCATGGGCGACGACGTTAACGATCTTCCGGCAATGGCAATTGCGGGCTTATCTGCCGCTCCAGCAAATGCAGCCTCGGTGGTATTGGAACGCGCGAACTTTATTACCAGAGCTCCCGGGGGCAACGGGGCGGTGCGCGAGTTGATGGATGCGCTGCTAGCCGCGCGGAGTCTCACCGCGCAGGAAGTATTCGCGAGGGATTGAAGGCTTCGGCATTCAATGATCTTTCCCGAATCCCGTTTACGATTGGACCAATGAAGCTTTCCGATTACGTAGTCCGTTTTGTCGCCGATCAAGGTGTGAAGCACGTCTTCCTGGTCACCGGCGGCGGCGCCATGCACCTGAACGCCTCTCTTGCAGGCGAGAAGCGGTTGATTCCGGTTTGTAATCTGCATGAACAGGCCAGCGCGATCGCGGCGGAGAATTACTCCAAGGCAACGAACAATCTGGGTGTATGCATGGTTACGACCGGCCCGGGCAGCACCAATGCAGTCACTGGCGTGGCGGGAGCGTGGTTGGACTCTACTCCGACCCTATTCATATCCGGGCAGGTCAAGCGGCCTGATCGTGCGTTCGACAACGAAAACAAGCCTCTCGGTATGCGGCAGGTTGGGGTTCAGGAGGTGGACATTGTCTCTATCGTTAATCCCATCACCAAATACGCCGTCACTGTGCTTGACGCAAACGAAATCCGCTATCACCTTGAGAAAGCTCTCTATCTGGCTCGGACAGGGCGTCCCGGTCCGGTGTGGATCGATATCCCCCTCGATGTGCAAGCATCTCCGATAGATGCTCCGGCCACTCTCCGACGATTCGATCCGGCGGAACTTGCGGCCATCGATTCCGGCCGACTAACGACCGCGGATCTTAATGAAAAGGCCAATGCGATCTTGGCCGAACTGAACCAAGCCGAGCGGCCTATTGTTCTGATCGGTAATGGTGTTCGCCTGGCTCGCGCGGAGGCAGAGATGCAACAGCTTCTCCGCCTTTTGGACATCCCGGTGGAAGTCACTTGGCTCGCCATTGACCTCGTTCCCGACGACGATCCCCTTTACATGGGCCGCCCCGGCACTATCGCACAACGTGGAGCCAACTTCGCCATTCAGAACTGCGACTTCCTCCTCTCCATCGGCTGCCGGCTCGATCGCGTAGTCACCGGTTATGCGCCTGAAGGCTTCGCCCGAGCTGCCTGCAAAGTCATGGTCGACATCGATTCCACCGAATTGAATAAGATGCATGGCACAATTCGCTATCCGATCTGCGCAGATGCAGGCGACTTCATGCGAGCCATGCTGATTCAGGCCCCTAGCCTCCAACGAAAAGATCGCACCGGGTGGAAACAACGTTGTGCTGACTGGCGGAGGCGTTATCCGTTAGTACTTCCCGAACACAAATCGCCGGAAGGAAGGGTCAGTGTATACAACTTCGCCGAGGTGATGTCGGGCATTCTCAACGAGGGCGATTTCTGTATCTCAGGCAGTTCGGGTACCGGTATTGAGCTGTTTCTATTGGCGTTCCGTACCAAATGCAGGCAGCGCATCTTCCATACCACGGCCCTCGGGGCGATGGGATTCGGCATTCCTGCGTCCATCGGAGCAGGCCTCGTGGGAGCCGCGCAAGGTTCGAAGCGCAACATCATTTGCGTGGACGGAGACGGCGGATTTCAGTTCAATATCCAGGAACTAGAAACGATTAAGCGCCTGAAACTGCCAGTAAAGTTCTTCGTTCTTGACAACCAGGGCTATGGTTCAATTCGCGCATCTCAAACCGCCTTCTTCGGCGCTTGTATGATTGGCTGTGATCCAGCGACTGGCCAGACCCTTCCGGACGTTCGGCGAGTGGCTGAGGCCTATGGCATTGCCACTGATGTGATCACCACGCAGCGCAACCTCGAAGACGAAATTCGCCGGATTCTAGCGACTCCCGGTCCAGTGGTTTGCAACGTTCACATCGTGCTCGATGAGGTTCGTCAGCCGCGGCTTTCGTCTGTCCAACTCCCCGACGGCTCCTTCGTCTCGAAGCCGCTGGAAGATCTTTGGCCTTTTCTCGACCGGGAGGAATTCAAGGCCAACATGCTCATCGAAACTATTGAAGAGTAGAAGCAGGCATATGCCTTTTTTCGCTATCATGCAGGGCCGTCTGGTTCCTCCAGAAGGTAGCCGCTTTCAATCTTTTCCATGCGAGCGGTGGCGCGATGAATTCGTACTGGCGGCGCAGGCTCGCGTCAATGCCATCGAATGGATCTTCGATTTGTGTGGTGAAAACGTAAACCCGTTGATCAGTGATACGGGCATTGCGGAAATGCTCGCTCTTTCTCAACAGACCGGCATTGCTGTACGCTCGCTCTGCGCCGACTATTTCATGGATAAGCCATTCCTGCGAACTACGGAGTCGGAGCGGAGGCAATTGATCCAAAAGATGGAGTGGCTGCTTTCACGCTGCAAGCTTCTGGGAATTGGCCGGATCGTAATTCCATTCGTGGACAACTCTCGCATCGAAGATCGCGACGAAGAAGCCCAGGCGATTTCGATTTTGCGAACAATTCTGCCTGCTGCGGAAATCAACGGAGTCGAGCTTCACCTCGAAACCTCGCTCGGTCCGCAGGCGTTCGCCGGTCTTTTGGAGCGCTGTCCTCACCCCCTCGTGAGCGCGAACTACGATTCCGGGAATAGCGCATCCCTGGGCTACAAGGTCAGTGAAGAGTTCGCTGCTTACGGACATCGCATCGGCAGCGTCCACATCAAGGATCGAAAACTCGGCGGAGGCACCGTTCCGCTGGGAACAGGAGATGCCGATCTTCCCGGCCTCTTCCGTGGTTTGGCCGCGCTTAATTACAGCGGAGATTACGTGTTGCAAATCGCACGTTCGGAGCCTGGCCAGGAACTGCCCTGGATAGCTCGGAACCTTTCCTGGGTCGCTAGCCAGGTTCACACGGCAAAGGGGCTCGTACCATGAAGGTTCTGATGATCGGGTTGGGAGGAATTGGCCAGCGCCACACACGCAATTTGCGGGCATTGTTAAGCAATGGCGTCGAAATCATGGCCTATCGCGTTCGGCGCCAGATGCACGTTGTCACACCCGCAATGGGGGCTGACACTAATCGTAACGTAGAAAATGAGTACACGATCCGGACCTTTTCGGATCTTGAAGAGGCTCTGGCGCAAAGGCCCGATGTCGCCTTCATATGCAATCCGAGCAGTCTGCACGTTCCGGTAACTTTGGCCTGCGTTAAGGCCAACTGCGATGTCTTCGTCGAAAAGCCTCTGTCCGACTCAATGCGGGGAATCGATGAGCTTATCCACGCCGCTGATGAGCACAAAGTCATCGCCATGGTCGGTTATCAATTGCGCTTTCATCCGTGTCTCCGCGCATTAGCGGAGACAGTGAAGAGCGGAATTCTCGGGAGTCTCTTGGGGGTCCGAGCGACGGTTGGTGAATATCTCCCCAATTGGCATCCTTACGAGGATTACCGCCAGATGTATGCGGCCCGCGCAGATCTGGGCGGTGGTGTTGTGCTTTCGCAGATCCACGAGTTCGACTACCTCTATTCGCTTTTCGGAGTTCCCAGCCGTATCTATGCGCTCGGGGGACATTGGAGCGACCTGGAGATCGATGTAGAGGACGCGGCCAGTATGCTGATGGAATGCAGCTTTGCCAAACGTCCTCTTCCCGTCCAGCTACATCAAGACTATCTCCAATCACCCCCTTCTAGGCAGTGCGAGGTGATCGGAGACCGTGGCCGCGTCGTCATGGATCTGCATGCGCTGACCGTAAGTGTATTTACGCGAGGGAAAACAACACCCGAGATCCGGAACTTCTCAGGCTTCGAACGAAATCAGCTATTTATCGATCAGTTGAAGCACTTTTTGGATTGTGCGAAATCACGCACAAAACCGGTCGTCGATCTCCACGACGGATTACAGAGCTTGCGTATGGCACTGGCGGCCAAGAAATCGATAGAAGCTCACGAGCCGATAGAGCTTTCATCGATCGCATAACGGAGGATGCCCTGGATGTCGAAAGCTGAATCAGATCGTGTACAGCAACTCTTCAACCTCGCGGGCCGCGTAGCCGTCGTCACAGGGGGGGCTGGGCTCTTGGGCTATCATCACGGAACGATCCTCGCGGCCGCTGGCGCCCATGTGGTGCTGCTCGATCTGCCCGCTACTGAACCCGCAAGCCGTGCTGCACAAATCGCCGCCGCTCATGGGGTCGAATGTCTCGGATTGACAACGGACGTCACCAACGAAGCTTCGGTTTCGGACGCCAGTGGCCGAGTCATGGCAAAGTTCGGACGGATCGATATTCTCATCAACAACGCCGCTAACAATCCCAAAGTGGAGGACGCTAAGGGACTGACGTGGTCGCGACTTGAGAATTTTCCGCTCGACGTTTGGGACGCTGATATTCGCGTCGGATTGACGGGAGCGTTTCTGTGCAGTCGGATTTTTGGAGCCGAGATGGCCAAACGCAGGGCAGGTGTCATCGTCAACGTGGCGTCTGATCTTGCTGTTATCGCACCAGACCAGAGGCTGTATCGTGTCGAGAGCCTGCCGGAAGATCAACAACCAGTAAAACCTGTCACGTATTCTGTGGTTAAGTCGGCGCTGCTCGGCCTCACACGCTATCTTGCGACTTACTGGAGCGGGGCGAACATTCGTGTGAATGCTATTTCTCCCGGCGGAGTTTTAAACGGCCAACCAGAAGTGTTCTTGAGCCGGGTGAAACACTTGATCCCAATGGAACGAATGGCCAATCGTGATGAGTACCAGGGTGCGATTTTATTTCTTTGTTCTGATGCATCCTCATACATGACCGGAGCTAACTTGGTGATCGATGGGGGACGCACCTGCTGGTAGACTTCGTTCCTTAACGTCTGAAGGAGAGATTCTGTGCGTAAAACGGGGACAAAATTTGACCGGGAACTGGAGGCGCTTCTTTCCGAAGGGGCTGAAGGCGCACGAGGACGTGAAGCTTCCGTAATTAAGATGCTGGGCGATTTGGATGATACGGGGATTGTCCTGTTTGGCGCTGGCAGCCTTGGGCAGCACACATTGCGCGGTTTGCGCGAGATCGGCACTGAACCTATCTGCTTCGTCGACAATAACCACTCATTGTGGGGCAAGAACCTGGATGGGATCCCTGTACTAAGCCCCGCGCAAGGCGTGACGCTTTACGGGAATCGCGCTACGTTTGTCGTCACAATATGGCGCGGAGAAAGCGCCGAACGAATGGCAGCGCGGGTAGAGCAGTTGCGTCATCTTGGATGTAAGACCGTTGTTCCATTTCTTTCGCTGTACTGGAAGTATTCCGCCTCGCTTTTGCCTCACTATATGCACGACCTGCCCCATCGCGTGCATGCGCAGGCCGACCGAGTCCGTGAGGCACTAAGCTTGATGGCTGATGATTCGTCGCGTCGCGAATACCTCGCTCAAATGCGGTTCCGTTTGCTCGGAGATTTCGCATCTCTGCCGGAACCGGTTCACGGAGACGTTTATTTCAGAGAGGAACTCTTCCGTCTCCGGGCGGATGAGACGCTGGTCGATTGTGGTGCCTTTGACGGCGACACTCTAGCTCACTTTCTTGAAAAGACGGCACATTCCTTCAAAAGCGCAGTCGCCTTCGAACCCGATCCTGCGAACTATCTCAAACTCTCAGAGAGGGTGAGTTCCATGCCTTCCAAGTCGCGGGAACACATCGCTATCCATCAAGCGGCAACCGGAGAAACCAATACGCGGCTGATGATGGACGTCGGAAAGGGAGTGGCTTCAAGAATCGGCAATGGCGACTGCGAAGTCAAATGCGTGTCACTGGATTCCACGCTACGCGACGTGCCCGTTAGTTTCATAAAAATGGATATCGAGGGATCAGAACTCGCCACCCTTGCCGGAGCTCGAGAGTTGATCCAGAAGAACACGCCGATTTTGGCCGTTTGTGCCTATCATGTGCAATCCGATCTCTGGAACATCCCTCTGTTCATTCATGGCTTGAATCCGGATTATTCTTTCCATTTGCGGCCGCATCTTCTCGAAGGTTGGGACCTTGTCTGTTATGCGGTCCCGACTAATCGCCGCTCCTTTCAAACGTTATAATCCTGTGAGGTTGCGACCGAACGGTGCCGACCACGCAGAGACAAATTCACGCAAATTCTGGAGGAGATTGGGTGAGCGAATGCAGGAACTGTGGTAGGACCCAACTAAAAGACCTTGGAGCTATCGGCAAAGTCAATCCCTTCTTTCTCAAGCGCGCGTTGGGCATAGAGCTTCGAATTCCCAGGTCCCCGAGTGCGGTGAAGCAAAAGGTTCGCGATATCGTCGCTGCTCCCATGTCGCTCTTCTCACGCGTAACCTCTCAGTCTGCATTTGTGGAGATGCAAGTTTGCGAGCATTGTTCCTTCATTCAAACTAGCATCCCCTTTCATGATGATGAAATAATGCGCTTGTATGCCGATTATCGATCGCCCTCTTATCATCGGCAACGAATCCAGTACGAGCCCGAGTACGCTGCGATTGCTGCAGCTGTTGGGTACGATCCAGTTGAGGTGAGCACGCGAACCACGGCGCTCACTGCACTCCTGCGCAAGCAACTTCGGACGGCTGATCCGATCACCATTCTCGATTACGGAGGGTCTGACGGAAGGTTCATCCCGGATATTCCCGGATCCAAGTTTGTCTATGACATCTCAAACCTCAATCCGGTTCCCGGCGTTACCCGCATCAGGTCCGAGTCGGAACTCGGCACATATTCCCTCGTTCTGCTTGCGCATGTTACTGAACACGTAACGCATCCCTTGAACCTGGTCAGGAAGCTGAGTGCATACGTCGAACCTGGAGGCCATCTCTATATCGAGACCCCGCAGGAAATACCAGATCAGCAACGCGATGGGTTGCGAAATGGCGTTTCTCGCTTTGATATCCCAATCCACGAACACATCAACTCGTATTGTGTTCCGGCGGTTGCTGCCCTCCTCGAAGCCGCAGGTTTTTCCATCGTGGCGATAGAGAGCGCGTTCGTGGATCTTGGCTGGGTTAAGGGCGTGCACCTTCGCGCGCTCGGGCGCAAGCGGCTCGCGGGTTAGCCGCATGTGCTCGACACTGGGATCTCGTCTGGGAATGCAGTCTCCGCTAGTCGCGCTCCCAAGAGGCAAGAATGTTGGAAAGCTGAGCGAGGTAACAGCATTCGCGCCCCGCGCTGTGCGGATAACAACTCAGGCGATCGAGGCAGGTACAATTCTATAAATGAGAGTTGACAACGGAATGCAACTGTCCGGAGGGGGAACGAATCAAGGGCTACAATGAGACCTCCGGGGAGAGCTCATTGCGGATTGCGCCAGATTGTGTCTTTCCCGCCGCGAACCTGCGAGCCTTCCTTCGCGGGTTGTACCTGTTGGCTAACCACGTCTCTGGTCGGGCGACCGCCCTCGTCCCGGGAGTCCGCTGAATGTCCAAAGGACTCCCCGAACTGGCCCCCCTCCGCTTGAATGCATCTGGTACTGCGCGTATTCGTCACTGGCTACGAACGGTGCTTGGGCTTGACCGAGCGGTGGGATTCACCGTACTTGCGAGATTCTGGGGAAGTGCCGCGGGTCTTGTAACCGTTCTCCTGATCGCACGATTCCTAAGCCCTGCCGAGCAGGGATACTACTACACATTTGGCAGCCTGGTAGCCATGCAGATGATTTTTGAGCTGGGCTTCTCGTTTGTGATTCTGCAATTGGCTAGTCACGAGCGGGCCCGGCTCTCCATCTCAGCCGATTATGAAATTACCGGAGATCCGATTGCCCACGCCAGGCTCGCATCCGTAATCCAGAAATCGATTCGCTGGTATTCGGTGGCTGCGGTGCTTCTGGCCGCGACCTTGGTTCCCGTCGGCTTTCATTTCTTCTCCACACACCAGCATGCGGGACCGACGGTTTTTTGGCGTCTTCCCTGGTGTTTTGCCGCGCTCATGGCGGCACTCAACTTCCAAATTGACCCGTTTCTGTCTTTTTTGGAAGGTTGCGGATATGTTCCGGAAGTTGCCCGTCTTCGGTTTATGCAGTCCGTCACCGGAAGCCTGCTGGCGTGGTGCGCTCTGGCAAGCCATCATGGCCTCTTCGCACCTTCGATGATGCTGTTCGGAATGGCCTTCAGCGCGCTTGTCTGGCTGGCTCGCAAGCATAAACTGTTACTCGGATTACTGAGGTATCACACGGGAAGCGATCGGATTCGATGGAATGAGGAAGTCTGGCCGTTCCAGTGGAGAATTGCCGTAAGCTGGTTCTGTGGCTACTTCATATTTTGGCTTTTTAATCCGGTTCTGTTTGCCTATCGCGGTCCCGTGGAGGCGGGCCAAATGGGAATGACTCTCAGTCTGGTAAACGCGATTCAGAACATTGCTGTTTCCTGGGTGAGCACAAAATCTGCACCCTTTGGAACCCTGATTGCCCGCAAGCAATATCAACAGTTGGATCAAACATTCTTTCAGGCCCTCCGGCAAGCCTTCGCGGTCTCACTAGCAGGGGCTCTGACCGCATGGCTCGGATGCATCTATCTGAACTTTCAACACCTTCGGTTCGCTCAACGTCTCCTAGACCCCTTTCCCCTCGGGCTATTGCTGATTCTCATGATTACCAATGTCGTCATTTTCTCAGAAGCCTTTTATCTTCGTGCGCACAAACAGGAGGTGTTCTTCGTAAATTCGATCGTCGGAGCAGTCCTCGTCACGGCCTGCACGTTGTTCTTTGGACGACGCTACGGCGCCTTCGGGATAGCCGTTAGCTGCTGCCTGGGTAACGTCGTGAGCCTGGTGTGGGCGACGTACAAATTCCGAAAGTACCGACGACTCTGGCACACTCCTGAGCGCGTTACCGCAACCAGCGTCTAGATGAGTGCCGATGAGATTCTTGGTACAACTCTCCGTTTCTTTATTTCTTAGCCAAGCTGGGCGAGTGTCGGCTGTTTCTTTCCCCGTCGAGCCTTGGACTGCGCGATGAATCCAGTGATTGTCTTGGCCACGAAGTCGAGCATTGGCGCCGTCAGTCCCGGGTATACGCCAACCCAAAACACGTTGTTCATCACAAAGTCCGTGTTACGCAGGTCTCCGGCCACGCGATATGCGCAATCCTTGTAGGCAGGCTGCCTGAGGAGATTACCACCGAAGAGAAGGCGCGTAGCGATTTTGTTCGCATCCAGCGCGCGAATCAGATCCTCGCGCCGAAATGGCGCATCCTCGCACACGCCAATGGGAAAGCCAAACCATGACGGGTCGGAGTGCGCTGTCGCTTCTGGCAATATCAGATACTCCTCAAGCCCGGCCAACGCCGTCTTGAGATGATGAAAGTTCGCCCTCCGGCGAGCGATAAACTCAGGCAGCTTGGTGAGTTGCGACGCTCCAAGAGCGGCCTGCATATCTGTCGCTTTCAAGTTATATCCGATGTGCGAATAGATGTACTTGTGGTCGTAGCCGCACGGCAACGAACCCAATTGCCAGTCAAAGCGCTTGCCACAGGTGTTGTCCCTGCCGGGTTCGCACCAGCAATCGCGACCCCAGTCGCGAAACGACTCAATTAGCACCTGTAACGCCGGCTTATCTGTAAGGACGGCTCCGCCTTCTCCGGTGGTGATGTGGTGCGCAGGATAAAAGCTCAAAGTGGCGATATCGCCAAATGTGCCGACGTTTCGTCCCTTATAGGTCGAACCGAGCGCATCGCAGCAGTCTTCGATCAGCCAGAGATTATGCTTACGCGTAAAGGTGCAGACAGCATCGAGATCAAAGACGTTTCCCAGCGTATGGGCGACGAACACGGCCCTGGTCCGGTCGCTAACCGCCGTCTCGAGTTGGCGCACATCGATCTCATAGCCTGGAACAGTGACGTCCACGAAAACTGGCACCAGACGATTCTGGAAAATCGGGTTCACCGTCGTCGGAAAACCTGCGGCCACGGTAATGACCTCATCGCCGGGGGTTAGCCGCCGATCGCCGAGTTTTGGTGAAGTCAGAGCGCTCAGGGCAACAAGATTGGCCGAAGAACCCGAATTAACCAGCGACGCGGAACGGACGCCGACGAATCGTGCTAGATTCCGTTCGAAGGTTTCCGCGAATCGGCCTGTCGTAAACCAGGCGTCGAGAGCTGAATCGACCACCGCGCTCACGTCGGAACCGTCGATTACCTTGCCGGACACGGGAACTGGCGAAACCCCGGGGATAAAATCTTCCGGGGGGGATGATTCCAACCAGTATTGAGCAGTCAGGTCGAGAATCTGCCTGCGTAGCTGGGCCGTGGTATCCGTCATAGGTTCGCAAGAGAGTATTCAAAATCATATCATTTAAGTTGTTTGGAGAGTGCTGGATTGCTGTGCGGATAGCTTATGATGAGGCAGGTGCATGCATCCGGCGCCCTTGATTCTGGCAATTGTTACTCTGCCTAATGAGCGGGGCTGAAGCAGATCTGGCGGGAGGGAGAGCACTCTGGAAGAGGTGGCGACAACCTGGCAGGGGCGTCGTGTTTTTCTAACTGGTCACACTGGTTTCAAGGGCAGTTGGCTCGCGCTCTGGCTAAGTAAGATGGGCGCGAAGGTTCGAGGGTACGCCCTCGACCCTTGCACCGAACCCAACATGTTCAACCTCGCGTCCGTGCGTGCAGTCGTTGAAGACGTTCGCGGCGACGTGCGCGATCATGCCAAGCTCGAAGCCTCTATGACGGAGTTTGGGCCGGAAGTCGTCTTTCATCTGGCGGCACAGCCGATCGTTCGGCGCTCGTATGCGGACCCGGTGGGTACATATGGCACGAACGTCATGGGTACCGTGCATCTGATGGAGGCTATCCGCAAGACTTCGAGCGTGCGCGCAGTCGTGTGCGTCACGACTGACAAGTGTTACCAGAATCAGGAATGGATCTGGCCGTATCGTGAGACGGATCCGCTTGGTGGGTACGACCCGTATGCTTCCAGCAAAGCCTGCGCCGAAATTGTCATCGCGGCATACCGTAGCTCATTCTTTCCAATCGACCGACTGCATGAACACCATGTGGGCCTGGCTACGGCGCGCGCCGGCAATGTCATTGGCGGCGGTGACTGGTCCGAGGACAGGCTCATTCCGGATCTGGTCCGCGGATTCCTCTCCGGGCAACCGGTTGTAATCCGGCGTCCCAATGCCATCCGTCCCTGGCAACACGTGCTCGAGTCTCTGCACGGTTACCTGATGCTGGCTGAGGCACTCCTCGCGCAGCATGCGAAGTTCGCTTCCTCCTACAACTTCGGACCGAGCGATGAGGACATTTGGCCGGTCGAGCGCATAGCGACCAAACTCGTGCAGATGTGGGGCAACGGAGGGTCTTGGATCCGCGATTCGGTTCCCAGCGTGCACGAGGATCATGTTCTCAGGCTTGATGCCAGCAAGGCCCGCGTCGAACTCGGATGGAAACCACGGCTCAGAATCGAAGCGGCGCTGGAGTGCACGATGGCGTGGTATCGCGCTTGGAACCAAGGGGACAACATGGCGGAGTTCACCAAGAAACAGATCGTGGACTATGAACAACTCTGAGTTCGCTGACCGTGCTAACGCGGAATGCAGTAACAAACGCACTCGAATCCGTCTGCACAATAGGTGCGCAGAGTAAAACGGGACTCGGGCAATAGCTCATTCAACCGGAGAGGGATGCTCGTGGTCAGCAGCTGCCTCCTCAATTGGGGCGGACTGGTTTGGGCTATGTACAAATTCCGCAAATACCGAAGACTTTGGCACACCCCTCAGGGACCGCCTTTTCCCTCGTGACGAACAGCACCACGCCGATAGCTAACAACGCGGCAAACGTCCTCTTCTGTTGGTAGAATTACAATCTTGAACGGGGCGTTGTTTTTAAGGCGCCGCACGGTGTCCTGAATCCATGATGAGAGAATTACGTCTGCTTGGGATGTTCTTCGTTATTGCTGCCGGGGGATGTTTTTCGCAAATCCCCAATGACTCTTCGCCGCAAAGCTCGACGTCTCCCAGCATAGCGGATTGCACGGATCCGTCGCAGGCTGAGAGCCCCGAATGCGTCGCACAAGCTCAAACATCTGGCAGCACTCAAGGGCGCGGGAATACACCATCCTCCGTGACGATGCCGCAGTTGCGAAGTCCTCTTGATACCAACCAGCCTCCTCCCACGATTCCCCCCAACCCCTCGCAGGTTCAGCGGCCGAAATCGACCGTTTGGCCGGAAACTGAATTTGAACAGATGGTTGCCGATTCGGTCGGTCGGCCATTGCCCTTATTTGGCCAATCGTTATTCGACCAACCTCCAAGCACGTTTGCTCCGATGGACCTGTTGGAGGTTCCCAGCGATTACATCATTGGCCCTGGCGATGGACTTCAGATCAGGGTCTGGGGCCAGCTCTCGGGCGACCTACGGGTAACAGTGGACCGCGCTGGCCAGATCTATATCCCACAAGTGGGACAAATATCCGTCGCCGGTGTCCATTATGGGGAACTGGAAGAACACCTGAAAAGCGAAATTTCGAAGGTGTTCAAAAACTTCAATCTCACTGCCAACGTCGGTCGGCTTCGTTCCATACAAGTGCTGGTGGTTGGCAATGCCCGCTATCCAGGAACCTATACCATCAGTTCGCTGAGCACCCTAGTGAATGCGATTTTCGCCTCGGGCGGGCCCACTCCGCAGGGGTCATTGCGGCACATCCAGGTCCGACGCGATGGCGCGACCATCACCGATTTCGATTTCTACGACCTGTTGATTAACGGCGACAAGTCAAAAGATGTGCGTCTGCAGCCCGGCGATGTCCTCTACGTTCCTCACGTCGGTCCTTTGGTAGCCATTTCCGGCTCCGTGAACACACCGGCAATCTACGAAATGAAGGACAACTCCACCCTGAACGACTTGATTGAAGTGGCCGGCGACCTGAGCACCGTAGCCGATACCAGCAAAGTTATGATCGATCGCTTTGTGGACCACCAGGCGCGCAAAACTTTGGAGTTTCCCTACGACGAGCAATCCCGCGCCTTGTCGCTTAAAGATGGCGACATCGTTCGCGTGTTCTCCATCGTTCCGCGTTTCGAGGACACTGTAACTTTGCGCGGCAATGTCGCCAACCCCGGCCGTTATCCTTGGAAGCCGGGAATGCGGGTTCGTGATCTGATTCCTAACGCGCAAGCGCTGCTCACTCGCGGCTACTGGCGGAATCGCGCCGCCATCGTCAATGGCCGCGCAACCGAGTATCCGGTTGTTCCGGAGCGCAGTCGCTCTGCTCTCAATCAACAACAGAGCGAGGGCGTGTCCCCCAGCGGGAACGGGGCTACGAGTCCCAATCCTTCGGGTGCATCGCCCGATAGGATGGGATCTTTAAATCCGGCAGATGCCCTTAACGCGCAGAATCAGCAAAAGTCGTCGGCTAATGCATCGTCGGAAACGAACGATGCTTCGCTGGCTACCAGACAGCGTACTCAGACATCGGGAGGTAATACCAACCCAAACACCGTTCGGGATGTTGCCGACGATGTTCGTCGATATGCTCCTGAAATCAACTGGGACTACGCCATTATTCAGCGAGTCAATCCCCAAGATCTGACTTCCAAGCTTCTTTGGATGAATCCCAGGAAGGCGATCATCGAACGTGACGAGGAAAGCAACCTCGAATTGCAGCCGGGGGATATTGTCACAATCTTTTCTCAGCGAGATATTAGCGTGCCGCAGGCGGACCGCTCGCAGTACGTGATCGTCGAGGGTGAGGTGATGCGTCCCGGTGTCTATAAACTTGAGAACAACGAAACGCTTCGCTCCGTTTTACAACGTGCGGGCGGTTTGACTCCCAACGCGTACGTCTACGGTTCGCTATTGACTCGCGAATCAGCAAAGGTTGACCAGCAAAAAAGCCTCGATGAACTAGCCAACACCATGGAGGTGCAAATCCGACAACAGGCGGTGTCGGCGGCAGCTTCCGCTAACCCAGGGGATTTGAATCAGATACTGGCGGCCCAGGAAGCGATCATCACCCAGCTCCGCAATACTCGCGCCAGCGGGCGAGTCGCACTCGCCGTAAAACCGAAAGATAAAGACGTCAACGATTTCCCAAACATGGTCATGGAAGACAGCGACCGGCTGGCCATTCCTCATACTCCGTCCACCGTCTCAGTGGTGGGAGACGTATACAACCCTGGATCCTTCATTTTCACTTCTCCCAACACAGCCGGATCGTATCTTGAGATTGCAGGCAAGGGTAAGCCGCAGTCCGACATGCACCACGCTTTTGTGTTGCGCGCGAATGGAGTAGTGGTCGCCGCTAACAATGTGAACGGGCCTTTCACTGGGACAAAGTTTAACCGCATTCGCTTGTACCCAGGCGATGAGATAATTGTGCCTTACAAGCTTCCGACCGGAGCCTGGGTCCGCAGCCTGCAACAGTGGACGCAGATTTCCTCGCAGCTGGCCATAACCGCCGCAGCCCTCGCGGTTGTCCTGCCTTGATTTACGCCGACCAGCGATGGATTGGGCACCACGGCATTGGTCGTTTTGCGCGGCATGTGCTTGCCGGACTGGATTATCGTCCAATTTCACTGTCGTCAAATCCTGCCGCGCCACTGGATAGCTGGTTCTTGGCGCGGGCGCTCAGCGAATTAGCGCGCAACGACTTGTTTTTCTCTCCAGGCTATAACACCCCGCTTTTTTGTCGTTCCCCCTTCGTCTTTACAATCCATGATCTGAGTCACATGTACTGCCCTGGGATTAGTAGCCCGCCTATCCGCCTGTACTACGCAACTATTATGAAGCGAGCTTGTCGTCGCGCCGCTAGAATTCTCACAGTTTCCGAGTTTACGAGGACACAGATCGTCGAATGGTCTGGAGTATCGCCAGAAAAGGTCTTGAATGTCGGGTGCGGCGTTGATCTTGCGTACCAGCCGGAAGGCGACTCGTACGGACTCCCGTTCCCCTATTTTTTAAGCGTAAGCAACCGCAGGCGGCACAAAAACGAATTCCGAATGGTCGAGGCCTTTGCGAAGGCCAGTGTGGATCCCGGGATACACCTTGTACTCACCGGCGAATCCGTCCCTGAGCTTGTTGGCTGCATAGAGGCGCACCAACTGCGCTCGCGAGTCGACTTCGTAGGCATCGTCCCAGAAGCAAGATTGCCGTCCCTCTATCGGGGCGCCGAGGCATTGATTTTTCCTTCCCTTTACGAAGGATTTGGTCTGCCAATACTGGAAGCACTGGCCTGCGGTACTCCTGTTGTGACCGCAAACACCACCGCGATGCCGGAAGTGGCCGGCGACGCTGCCCTGCTCGTAGACCCAACCTCAGTAAAGCAGATCTCCAGGGCGATGGAGCAAGTTGTGAGCGACACCTCATTACGCCGGCAGCTTCAAGAAAAGGGCCTCGCTCAGGCAGCTAAGTTTTCGTGGGAAGCTACCTGCAGTAGGGTGCGCCTATCACTTAAACGGACGTGATAATAAGTTAGGCCGTGCCGGACAGGCGAGCGTACCTCATTCATGTCCTTCGGAACAGAGATGAGATCTCGTATGCCACAACTGAATGATTCAGTACGGGCGTTACGCACCGAGATATTCTCGAAAGACTGGCCATTGGATGAAGAGATTCGTGAAACCGCAGCAACATTACCTTCACATAGCTTTCTCTCGAATCCTTCTGGCCAGTATCCTTACATCTACTTGACGCGTTTTGTGAAGGCCCTTGCTGAAAGGCACTTCAGCCGTCCCTTCTGCGATCTCTCTATTCTGGATTGGGGATGCGGCAAGGGGCACGTCAGCAAATTGATACGGGATTTGGGCCCGAAACATCTTGACAGTTGCGACCTCTTGTCCGACAGCGGTGATTCCACCTTCGGACAGGAGGCCCCGATTATCAAACGGTTTAGTATTCCGGTGATGCCACTTCAACACGAATATGTCTTGCCGTATGACTCCGCAAGTTTCGATGCACTGCTAAGCGTTGGCGTTTTGGAACACGTCGCCAACGAACGGGCATCTCTTGCCGAAATCACTCGGGTCCTAAAGCCACGAGGACTCTTCTTCTGTTTCTTTCTTCCTACCAGATTTTCTTGGACCCAGCAGGTCGATCGCTGGCTGGGAGTTAACTACCATGACCGCCTATATACAGAAGGCCGGGTCAGAGAGATGCTTGGCGCAGCGGGACTGGAGCTGCTAGATATTTGGTACCGGCAGCTTCTACCCAAAAATTCGCTTCACTATCCAAACTTTCGGCTTTTCGAACGGATAGATCAGTTAATGACCGGAAGCGTTCCCCTGCGGTACCTGGCCACGAACATAGAATTCGTGAGTGTCAAGCCGTCGCCGAGAAATTGAGAAAAGTCCATGGGCGGGCCAGATTCTTTCAATTTCAGTCCCCGTCATAGCTCCGGAACTGTTTCCCTTGGTTGGAAATGCGGTAGACTCATGTAGCGTCAAGTGCTCGCCGAGATTCTGACTCCGAGACTCCCGGGCCGTGCCGTCCCGACACCTGGGAAACGCCGGCAACAACGCGGAACGCCGGCTGGAGTGAAGGCCACCTGTGAATGAACAAGATTCCGACCGCCATTTTTAAGCTCTTTAGAACGAATCCCCCTGGAATTGCGTTGTGGCTCATTGCTGGTCGCTCATGGAGCCGAATGACAAGCTCTGTCATGGCCTTCCAGCTTAAGGCTCCTGGCCTGCAGCTCGGGCCGGGTTGCCGGGTCATTGGCGGACGGCACATTTCCTTTGGCAGGGACGTTTATGCAGAACGCAATCTCTGGCTCGAAGCCGTTACTTCGTATCGGTCGCAGAGCTTTCATCCGGAGATCGCGATCGGCGACCACGTTTGTTTTTCCGATGGCGTGCACATCTCATCGATAGCGAGCATCGCGATTGGCAGCAATTCTCTTTTCGGCAGCAGGATATATATTTCTGACCACAATCACGGGGTATACAGGGGAGATCCCCAGAGCAGCCCAGAGGAAGCGCCTGCACATCGTTTGTTGGGCGGAGGGGGGCCTGTGGTCATCGGCGAGAATGTGTGGATTGGCGACAATTCAGTTATCATTGGTCCCGCAACCATTGGCACGGGTGCGATTGTCGGCGCAAATTCTGTAGTTCGTGGCGTGGTTCCTTCTAATACCATTGTTGTTGGAGCGCCGGCACAACCCATCAAGATTTTTAATTCCATAACAGGCTCGTGGGAAAAGGCGTGACCCAAACTCGCAAGCTTTTTTCCGTCTGTATTCCCGCCTACAATCGGGCGCATTATCTTCCCGCTTTATTGGACTCGATTTTTGCCCAGGACTTCCATGACTTTGAGGTTGTCGTCTGCGACGATTTATCTCGGGAGCGCAAGGAGATCGCAGCGATTGTCCGTGAGTATCAGTCACGCCATCCCAAAGTGTTGCGCTACTTTGAAAATGAAGAAAACCTGGGTTACGACGCCAACATCCGCAACCTGGTGCAAAGAGCATCGGCCAGATTTTGCTTTTTCATGGGCAATGACGACATTATGTGCCAAGGCGCACTCCAGAACGCCGCCAGCATAGTCCATCGCCATCCAAACGTTGGACTCGTGCTAAAGAGCTATGGCCTGTTCGACGGAACACCAGAACAGGTGAATCACGAGATTCGGTGGTTTAAGGAGGAAAAGGAGTTTCCCGCAGGCATTCCCGCCATTCGGTTTGCCTTTCGGCGTTCTGGCGTTATTTCCGGGTACATCGTTCACCGCGATAGTGCAAATCAAGCCGCAACCGCCAAGTTTGACGGCACTTTGTACTACCAAATGCACCTTACGGCGAGCGTCTTGACCAACAAGACCGCAGTCTGCACACCCAAAGTGCTCGTACTTTGCCGGGAAAATGGAAAACCGGAGTTCGGAAACAGCGCAAAAGAAAAGGGAAAGTACGTTCCCGGAAGATACACTCCGGAAGCTCGCCTCAATATGATCAGCGGAGCGCTATCGATCATTCGAGATCTGAAGCAAACTAAAAGTATCGATGTGGTGGACGACGTTATTCATGATTACGCCAACTATTTTTTCCCGTATATCAGGGACCAATTGACTCTGCCGATCCGCGATTACTACGAGTTGTATCGCGCATATGGGCGCATGGGCTTTGCCAGATACCCGCTTTACCATTTGTATTTTTTCTTGGGCTATCTTCTGGGAGAGAAACGATTTGATGCTTTAACGGCACTGATCCGAGGGCGACTCGGACGCAGCCCCCGATTTGGCAAGTTACATTGATACAGCACTTTGTTGCTGCCTTCGGACATTCTTGCAACGTTTTCGATTATTCGACCCGAAGCGTCAGCGACTTAAAGATTTCCGCTCGACCGATCCGAGCCAATACCTGAAACTCCCCAATAAAGCATGGGGAATCCTGCGGCCTTATCCAGCAGGTTGAGGATCCGGACGACCAAGACCCAAATCGCAGCGAGTAAAGAGGGGAGCACGATAACCGGGTAGGCGAAGACCCAATACCTGATGTTGTCCCTAAAGAGCGGAGTCAACACTGATCGAGGGTCGGCTTCGTCAGCGAAGGCAATTGCGCTCTTTTTGTACCTAAGCAGCATTAACGGCCAGAATCTTTGGAGCGTTCCGTTCATGACAATGCGACCCAAGTTCGGGGATTCCAACCAGTCTTTCGTGATCGTCGTCAAAGCAGGTCCAAAAACATGAAATAGCTTATAACCACCGGTATTGTTTTCCCGCATAGCGACCAGTTTCTCTCGGATGTAGAGTCCCCGAGCGAATCGGTTCAACGCTGTATAGGTCCACCCCAGCTGCGCCAGACCTGTTCCGTCCAAGCTGGAAAATACCTTTGGCCCAGCTTTCAGCACCGTGTCCTTATTGATAATGTTTCCTGTGATGAAAGTGAAGAGAACGTGGATGCGTTTGACGTATGCCGTCGGATCGGAGATTTCGACCGCGTCACGGCTGGCCTTAACAGGGCGAGGTTTGTGAAACTTCCCGAAAGGATAGGCGCTTACCCAAATGAGGTCGTATTCAGCGGCTCCGCAATAGGTGAGGATTTTGGCAAGTCCGCCAGGGACGATAAGATCGTCATCGCTGAAAAGCCAAACGTACTTCCCAAGGGCCTGTTCAAAGCACTGCAGGAAGTTCGCATCGGCCCCTATGTTCTGAGTATTACGGATATAACGAACGCGAAGTCCACGAGACACAAAATCTTGTACCACGAACGGGGTCTCGTCTGGAGAAGCGTTGTCAGAGATAATTAACTCGACGCGCGGTTCATCTTTCAGCTGATCAGCAAGAACGGACAGAAGCTCTTTCAGGCACCCGGCTCGGTTGTAAGTCGGAATCGCAATGGTCAGTAACGGCTTTGTGATTTCAGGAGTCTGTAGTTCCTTACGCATCAGCTTCTGGGCCCCTCGGTTCCTGCGTTCATCTCTGCGTAGTTCGACATTCTTGTCGCAAACAAAAAGAATACAAGCGGCGCCGAGCACCATGTTTTATGTGTGAGACCCGGTTACGGTTTCCGCGGGCTTGCGGCGCAAAGATCAAACCGGCGGTTACGCCCACACCCTACGACAGAGTCGCGCGACCAGCAGCACTGGAGAAAGCAATCGGACGATAGGGTCTTGTCCGAACGCGCGGCCTGCGAATGGCAGGGTGCTGATCAGAAAGGCCGAGAGCGCTAGCGCCGATGTCGGCAATGTTCGCGGCACCATAATGTCATAGATGCCGGCTGGCAGCAGCATTGGTGCAAATAGAAGCTGGACCTTCATAGCTGTGGCTT
>OBLT010000297.1_pt1 | contig 35277 bp, 36 predicted proteins | sample 1518721 | NCBI WGS metagenome assembly OBLT01 (sample SAMEA3539307, study PRJEB22396) | soil metagenome | biome: tundra; feature: field; material: soil | place: USA | collected 2010-05 | depth 0.15 m | reverse complement strand
TGGTGCGAAAGGGGGGACTCGAACCCCCACGGTTTTACCCGCCAGATCCTAAGTCTGGTGCGTCTGCCAATTCCGCCACTCTCGCATGAAGTTGGAGTGCGATGCAGGCATCGACTCCGGCCATCACAAGTCTAGATGCGAAGCCGTGCCGTTGGCAACGTCGCATGCTTGCGGGGCGAGATGCGGCCCTAAAGTGTGCGGGCAGGAGGAATGTCATTTCGCTCCTGCCTTTTGCGCGATCAGATTTCCTTTCTCGCCACCAACTCCGCCATTGCCTTCTCTGCTACCTCTTCTTCTTTGTAATGCAATACGCGCAACCCACCGGCCAGTTGTAAAAGTTCGCCCGGCTGAAGCAAGTGCGCCGGATTCTTGGGCCCGCCCGCGAGCTGGGACTGCGCCACCGTGTGGGTCTTGTGGAGGAGCAGTCCGCCCGGTCGCAACGCTTTCACTATTTCTGAAAAAATCTCTCGCTCCAGATAGAAGAACGCCATCACCACTTCGAACCCTAGTTTGAACTCCGTTTGCGAAGCCTCGAAGCGGGTGAGATCATCTACTACAAAGTGAATGCGCGGCGCGAGCGGTCCGGCATTCTGCCGTGCCCGTTCGACTCCGGCCTCGGAAATATCAATGAGCGTGACTTCCCAACCTTGCTTCGCGAGCCAGATCGCGTGGCGTCCGGCGCCTCCTGCGAAGTCGAGCGCGCTGCCTCCGTGTGGGAACAGTGGCAGAATGTATTCGGAAAACGCCCAGGGCAGGAAGGGATCGGGGGTTCGCCACGCGTCCGGCGCTTCCCGGTATTTCTGGTTCCAGCGTTCGCGTTCATTATCGGAAGAAGAAAGCGACATGCAATTCGATTCCTGCCTCGGCAATTCTAACCTCCGTGATTCTAACCCCCGTAATTCTGCCCACGTCGGGCGAACCGGGCGGTGGAGACGCTCCGAGTGACACCCGCCTCGACTCGCCCACCCGGGCACAACGGCGCTTCGCTTCCTCCTGGCACCAGCGGAGGTGATGACGGCCGCGATGGCGGCGACTTCCTTCCGCACTCGATTCCGAACTATGGCGAGCGCCTGCGCCGAGCCCGTATGGGACTAGCCGTTGCGATGACGCCCGTCCTCATGCTCTTCATTTCTTTCACGGCGGTTTACCTCATCCGGCGCGGATTTCTAAGTCTCGATCTAAACAACACGGATTACATCCAAACCTGGGTTCCAGTCCGATTACCATGGGCGCTATTGTTGGCCAACACAGCCGTCCTTATCGGCAGCAGCGTCACGATCAACTTGGCCCGGCGCGACATCACGCGAGAAGCCGCGCTTGCCCCGGTGCAATCCATTCCGGGGATTTCGCTGGGCGACGAGCGCCACCTTCCATGGCTCGCCCTGACCACCGTTCTCGGCCTCCTGTTTCTGGCTGGACAACTTTTCGTTTGGAGCGAACTTTCCGGCGCAGGATTTCACCTCGTCGGCGGCACCAGCAGTTCTTTCGTTTACATTCTCACTGCGATGCATGGCCTTCATCTGGCAGGTGGCGTACTGGCTCTTATGTTCGCCAATGTCGCGTCGGCGCTGCATCGCCCGGTTGAAACCCGCCGCATCGTCGTCGACATTACGTCCTGGTACTGGCATTGCATGACGGGCCTGTGGATTTACATCCTTATATTGTTCTCGTTCGCGGCACAGTAGTGCGGTCGTCAGTCGTTCGTCACTCCGCCCTCGACCCATCTTTGCAAGGTTTGGCCAACGACAAACGACAAACGACTAGCGACTAACGACGACGCTTTATAATGGAAAGATTCGGTAGCGAGTTTTGATCCATCTGTAGTGCCAGGGGAAGATGTCGACAGACAGCATTGTAGTTCGCGGGGCCCGGGTTCATAACCTCAAAAACATTGATTTTGAGATTGAGCATAACGCTCTGACCGTCGTCACCGGGGTCTCCGGTTCGGGCAAATCGTCGCTTGCTTTCGACACCATCTACGCCGAAGGCCAACGGCGTTATGTCGAGTCGCTCTCCGCCTATGCTCGGCAGTTTCTGGAACGGATTGAGAAGCCGGACGTCGATGTGATCGACGGCATCGCGCCCGCGGTCGCCATCAAGCAGAAAAACTCCACGCGCAATCCGCGCTCCACCGTGGCCACCGCTACCGAGATTTTCGATTACTTGCGTCTGCTCTTCGCCCGCGTCGGACGCACTTACTGCCTGCTATGCGGACAGGAAGTAAAGAAGGATACGGTGGACGAGGTCGCCGAGCGCCTGCTCGCTTTGGGCGAGGGCACTCGGTTGAATGTGTTTTTTCCGATTCAGGTGCATGTGGCCGCTGCCGAAGAGAAGGGCACCAAGAAACCTCGCGGGAAGAAGAAGGCGGCGGAGTCCAATCTACCCTCCGACGCGATCAAGGCGCGCCTCTTTGATCTGCGCAAACGCGGCTTCAACCGTATTTTTCAGAAGGGACAGATCTTCGAGTTCTCGACTCCGGAATCGCTGCTCGACATAAATTTCTCCGAACCTGTTTTTGGCTTGGTGGATCGCCTCGTGGTCGCCACCGATCAGCGTTCGCGGATTGTCGATGCGGTCGAAATCGGTTATCGCGAAGCGGGCGAAGTCATTTTCGAAATCGCACCCAGGGTTGGGGACGGCGACAGCGAAACTCCTCAGCAGCTGCGTTTCTCCCAGCGCTTCGAATGCAAGAACGACGGCTCCCGCTACGAAGAGCCGGAGCCGCGCCTGTTTTCATTCAACAATCCCTACGGTGCCTGCCCGCGTTGCCAGGGCTTTGGCAACACCATCGATTTCGATCGCGACCTCGTCATCCCCGACAAAGGCAAGACCCTGAATGAAGGCGCGGTCGAGCCCTGGACTAAGCCAAAGTATCGGCCGCTGTTCACCGAGCTTAAGCGTTTCGCGCGCCAGGTCGAAATTCCGCTGGACGTGCCCTGGTATGAACTCGACGCCGAGCAGCAGCAGCTGATCGTCAGCGGCGACCGCCAGAATCGTTTTGACGGCGTCCGGGGCTTTTTTCAGCACCTGGAGCGCAAGAAATACAAGCTGCATGTGCGCGTTTTTCTCAGCCGTTATCGCGGATACTCGCTGTGCTCCGCCTGCGGGGGAACGCGCCTGCGCGTGGAAGCGCGCCAGGTAAAGATCGAGGGTAAGAATATCTGCGAGGTGTGCAGCATGACGGTCGAAGGGGCAGCCCGCTTCTTCGATCAACTCACGCTCTCGACTGAGCAAGCTGCGATTGCGGAAAAACTGCTGATCGAACTTAAGGAGCGCCTGCGTTTTCTCAACGAGGTCGGCCTTGAGTATCTGACGCTTGACCGTCTCGCCTCCACGCTATCGGGCGGCGAAGCGCAGCGCATTCAGCTGGCTACGTCTCTCGGTTCGAGCCTGGTGGGCACGCTGTATGTGCTCGACGAGCCTTCCATCGGCCTCCACAGCCGCGATACGCACAAGCTCATCAAGATTCTGCATGACCTGCGCGATCTGGGAAATACGATTCTCGTCGTCGAGCACGATCCCGACATCATGCGCGCCGCCGACCGCATTCTCGATCTCGGCCCGGGTGCCGGAGAAAATGGCGGAAAAGTTGTCGGCGCGGGCACCTACGACGAGATCATCAAGATGCCGCACTCGCTCACCGGACGGTACCTCGCTGATGAGCTTCATATCCAGATTCCTTCGAAGCGCCGGCAGCCTGGGTCGCATAACCTCCGCATCACCGGCGCTCGGGCTCACAACCTGAAGAACATCGATCTGGAAATCCCGCTAGATATGTTGGTGGCGATTACCGGCGTCTCCGGTTCGGGGAAATCTTCGTTGCTGCATGATGTGCTCTATCAGGCGTTGGCCACAGCCAAGCGGCAGACGACGGGCGGCGCATCCGCCATTTTGTGGGACAGCATCGAAGGCGACGATTTTCTCGACGAGTTCGTGCTCGTCGATCAATCCCCGATCGGCCGCACTCCGCGCTCGAATCCGGTCACTTATATCAAGGCGTTCGACATTATCCGCGAACTATTCGCGTCACTGCCGGAAGCGCAAAAGCGCGGCTTCCCTGCCGGACATTTTTCATTCAACGTGCCCGGAGGCCGCTGCGACAACTGCCAGGGCGACGGCACCGTCACCGTCGAAATGCAGTTTCTCGCCGACGTGGAGCTGATCTGCGATGAATGCAAAGGCTCGCGTTATAAGCCGCAGGTGCTCGAAATTCACTACAAAGGCAAGAGCATTCACGAAGTTCTGAACCTCACGATTCGCGAAGCGCTCAAGTTTTTTGCCGACGTTCCCCGGCTCACGGACAAATTGCGCGTGATGGACGAAGTCGGCCTTGGCTACCTGCGTCTCGGCCAGTCGGCCACGACGCTCTCTGGAGGCGAAGCGCAGCGCATGAAGCTGGCCGCGCACCTCCAGCCTGGCGCCCGCCCGGCTAACCGCCCGGCAGAAGGCGGGGACGGAGCCAGACGCAAACGCCGCATGCTTTACATTTTCGACGAGCCTACGACCGGGCTGCACTTCGACGACGTGAGTAAACTGCTTTCCGCTTTCCGGCGTCTCATCGATGCGGGAGGCTCCATCGTCGTGATCGAGCACAATCTGGAAGTGATCAAGACCGCGGACTGGGTCATTGACCTTGGTCCCGAAGGCGGCGATCGCGGTGGGAATCTCGTCGGCGTCGGAACGCCGGAAACGATCGCGGAGCTGAAAGACTCTTACACTGGACAGTACCTGAAGCGAGTCTTGAACGGGAACGGAGCGCGCCATAGCGACCAGTAGAAATACGAGTGGAGCGCCGGGCGTCCTCGCCAGGCAACAGCCCAGTCGCCCACGTACGAACCGCCCGTTCATTAACGCGATGCTGCTCGTGTTCGTCGCGCTCACTGCCTGCGCCGCCCCAGCGCAAACCCACACCACCATTCGCCATCACCAGGAACGCGTCGACAGCCAACCGCCAGAGATCGTACAGGCCGAAGATGCCATCCAGAAGAACGACTTCACCGCCGCGGAAGCGCTGCTGAAAAAGGCGCTCGATAAAGAGCCCAACAATTATCAGGCGTGGTTCGATCTCGGATTCGTCCTGAACCGTCTCGGCCGTGCCGACGAATCCATCGCCGCGTATCGCAAATCCGTCGCCGCCAAGCCGGATGTTTTTGAATCCAACTTAAACCTTGGCTTGATGCTTGTCCGCGCCAAAAATTCCGAGGCCGAGCAATTTCTGCGCGCTGCCACTGGACTCAAACCCACCGCGCAAGTTGAGGAAGGCCAGGCCCGGGCGTGGCTTGCGCTGGCGCATCTGCTCGAAGATAAAAAGCCGGCCGACGCGCTCCAAGCGTACGGCAAAGCCTCCGAGCTCACGCCGAAGGATCCTGAACCGCATCTCTCGGCTGGTCTGCTGCACGAGCGGCAAAAGGAATTCTCGGACGCCGAAGCGGAATACAAGCAGGTCCTGACGCTCGATCCGAAGTCAACGGATCCGCACTCGACAGAAGCCGCGATCGGCCTGACCAACATTTATATGAAGTCCGGCCGACTCGGTGACGCCGAACCCCTGCTGCGCCGACTCGCCACAGAGCGCTCCGAGGACGCGGGCATTCATCTCCAACTGGGGCGTGTGCTCGCCGCGGAGGGTAAGAAGGACGATGCGATCGCGGAACTCCAGACTGCGCTGAAACTCGCGCCGTCGGACGCCGACGCACAGCGGGATATTGCCGACCTTTATGCGAGTGCCGGAAAAAATGATCTTGCCGAGAGCGCATACCGCACGCTGGTCACGGCCCAGCCAAAAGACCCGGAACTGCATCGCGGCCTGGGCCAGGCTCTGCTGCGTCAGAAGAAGTTCCCGGAGGCCCAGGAGGAGTTTCTGGTGGCATTGCGACTGAAGCGCGATTGGCCCGATGTCTACATCGACCTGGCCTTTGCGGCTAGCGAGAACAAGAATTACGAACTCGCGATCAGAGCCCTCAATGGGCGCACTATGTTAAATGTGGAGATGCCCGCCATCTGTTTTTTTGTGCGGGCCTCCGCTTATGATCACTTGCGTGACTACAAACAGGCCGCAGTCGATTATCATCATTTCCTGGATGTGGCTAACGGGAAGTATCCTGATCAGGAGTGGCAGGCTACACACCGCCTGATCGCCATTGAACCGAAGAAGCGTTGACCGCCATGCGCCAACTTGCCCTTAGTCTGCTCGTTCTCATTCTCGCGCTCGCCTCCGTCTTGAGCGCTGCGAAAGACGAAACCGTGGACGAACTCAAAGCACGGTTCGAAAGCGCGCATCCCGAAGACCGCCCCGCAGTCGCCATCCGGATCGCACAGCATCAGCTTCGCAATGCGGACAAGCTCTATAGCGATGGCGACGTCAACCAAGCCAGCTCCGCCGTCGAGGACATCGTTACCTACTCCGAGAAGGCCCGCGACGCTGCCACGCAAACTAAGAAGCACCTGAAGAATATCGAGATCGATGTGCGAAGAATCGCGGAGAAGCTGCGTGACATCAAACGCACTCTCGCCTTCGAAGACCAGCCTCCGGTGGATAAGGCCATCCGCCGCCTCGAAGACATACGCACCTCCCTGCTCAAAGAAATGTTCGCCAAGGACAATAAGAAGGAGAAGAAATGAGGCGCGGCATTGACTGGCGCGCCGCGCTCGGTTTGGCCCTATTGCTGGCGCTTCCCCTCTGCTCTCCGCTTTCCGCCCAACGGCGCCGCGACCCCCTCAATCCGCTGGAGATCGACCAGCTCCGCGACGCCATGCTCGACCCCGACGAGCGCTTAAAGCTCTACGTGAAGTTTTCCCGGGATCGCATGACAAGACTTGAGCAAATGCGCAGCGACCCCGAGACGGCCGAGCGCGCGCGCCAGACCCATGACATGCTGGAAGATTTCCTCGCCGTCTACGACGAACTCAATGACAACATCGACATGTACGTCGGCCGCAAGGACGATATTCGCAAGCCGCTGAAAGTCGTCATCGAAGCCGACACCGAATTTCAGGCCAAGCTGCGCGCCCTGAAGAACTCCGCGAACACGAATGCCGCCGAAGCCAGCCAGTACGAATTCCTGTTGACCGACGCCCTCGACACCGTCGACTCCAGCGCCGACGACCACCGCAAGACTGTCGCGCTGGTCGAGGAATACATGAAGAAGAAAAAGAAGGAGAAGTAGGCTCTTAGCTGTTAGCCTTTGGCTCTTAGCTAAAAGCCAAGAGCCAAAAGCTAATAGCGCTTTTCTCCGTGGCTCCGTGCCTCCGTGGTAGGTATCGGGTTTGAGCGATCCCGGTTAAGATAATCCGCCATGCAACTCTGGTTCGCCCGCGGCAGTGAAGTTACCATCCGCGAACAACTCGTAACGCAGGTCATTCTGGGGATCATGAGCGACGACCTGGCCGCGGGGCAGCGTCTGCCCAGCACACGAGAACTGGCACGGCGCTTCCATCTTCATCCCAACACGGTCAGTGCCGGATACCGCCAGCTCGAACGGGAGCGCTGGGTCGAGTTTCGCCACGGCAGCGGTGTGTATGTCGGGGAGCGCAAACCTGAACTGGCCCCTTCATCGGCGCTGGCCCTCGATCAATTGATTGCCAGACTCTTCCGGGCGGCGCGCGAACTCGGCGCTCCTCTGAGTACAGTGCGCTTGCGTCTCCGGCAGTGGCTGGAGTTGCAGCCGCCCGACCATTTCCTGCTAATCGAGCCCGACGAAGAGCTGCGCAGAATTCTGGCCGCGGAGATCGCACAGGCCGTGACTTTTCCGATCCAGAGTTGCGGTCTGCACGATTGCCCAAAGACTCCGGACGGCGCCATTCCGGTCGTGCTTCCAAATCGCTCCGCAGCCGTGCGGCAAACGCTGCCGGAAGGCACCGACGTGCTCACGCTGCAGGTTCGCTCCGTGCCAACGTCGCTCGCGGGATGGCTGCCGGCCCCGACCGGCATGCTGATCGGAATTGCATCGGGCTGGCCGAATTTTCTGAAATTGGCGCGCACCATCTTGCAGGCCGCCGGTTTCCACCCGGATGCCCTGGTATTCCGCGACGCGCGCAAATCGAACTGGCAACGCGGCCTGCAACAGACTGCGGCCGTGGTGTGCGACTCCGTGACGGCTGCCGAGCTGCCTGCAGGATGCCGGGCAATTCCCTTCCCGTTCCTCTCTGAATCCTCCATCGCGGAACTTCGGCGCTACGTTGCGTTTATTCAGAATCCCCTCGCCTCGTAACACTCTGGAAAGTGTCACAACCCACCTCGGTCTCGCCAATTCCGCCATCACTCAAAATGCAAATGCTGAAACCTGAGGAAGTATGGCATGAAGAAGTTGATAACTCTCTGTTTGCTCTTGACTCTGGCTCTGCCGATTGCTGCGGTGGAGGACGACCAAGTGATGTACGCGGGCGGTACGGCCCCGGCTTTGCGGGCGGGTGTTGTCGGGCGGTTGGACACCACTTCCGAGACGTCGCTCACCTTCGAGTACTCGGGAGCGAAACTGCTCATTCCCTACGCGGATATCCAATCGTTCGAATACTCGACAGAAGTTACTCGTCATCTGGGGTTCATGCCCGCCATAGCAGTTGGGCTGGTCAAGATGCGCCGGCACCGGCACTACTTCCGTATTTCGTATCGTGGCGCCGACGTCGGGTCGCAGGTTGCAGTTTTCGAAATTCCCAAACAAATGCCGCGCACGCTCCGGGCCGTTCTCCAGGCTCACGCCCCGCAGAGTTGCAAGCCATGTTCTCCCTAGACCGGTCGAGACTTCAAGGGATGTGCCGTTGTTCGCTGATCCGCTCAACGGCTGTGGCACTCGCGAAAGTGTCACAAGCATCCGCCTTCCGCCAGTCTCCAGCGCTACGATCCACTCATGAAACACCTCAATCGAACTCGCACTCTGCTTTGGATATGCTGCCTTGTCGTCATGGCTGCATGGAGCGCAGCGCAGGACGCGATTCACCCGGATACGACCCGCACCAGTGAAACCAAACCGGAACTCATCACCATTCCCGCGGGTACATATCTGCTCATGAAGCTGATCAGCCCGCTGCACACCACCTCATCGACCCCTGGGTCAGGGGTCTATCTGGAGACTGTATTTCCCGTGGTCGCCAATGATCGCGTAGCGATTCCCGAGCATACTCGGGTGATGGGCGTGGTGGCCGACGAGCGCAGGCCGGGCCGCATTCAGGGCCGCGCTCAGATGCGCCTCAAGTTCACGCAGATAATTCTCCCCAACGACCACGAACTCTCCATCGCGGGAAACCTGCAAAGCGTGCCCGGATCAAACAAAAACAGAACCGTCAATCATGAGGGCACGATTGAGCCTGTGGACCAAATCGATGCCGACGTCTATACCGTGGCCAAGACCACGGGTGTAGGCGTTCTGGTCGGATCGATCCGCCATGTCGGCATTGGCGTCGGTCCTGGCGCTCTCATGGGCGCGGGGCTTGGTCTCGGAAAAGTGCTGTTCACGCGCGGCAATGAAATTTCCCTGCCCGTGGGTACCAGGGTCGAGATGGTTCTGCAAAGACCTCTAATCGTGCAGCCAGCATCTTCGTCGACACTTGTCGATTTCGGGGAAAATGCAAACCGCAAACCTGAGCAAAACGGTGAGCCGCGTCGCCGTCCTGCGCTGTGACACCTGAAAGACTGTCACAAGGAGCCCTCACCGGTTTGCGAATCGTCAATAGGATCGCATCATGAGATACACAAGAATTATTCTCCTCATAATCGCACCACTCCTCCTCGCGTCGACTGCAATGTCACAGACCGACTGGGAGGCGGTGCAAGCTCTTCCCAACGGAACTAAAATCAAGGTCACTCTCAAGAACAGGCCCACGTTTGGGCACTGCTTCCTGGATGGAGTTTCAGACGATCAGCTGGTTTGCAGTACCGGGAGATGGCCTCTGTCCCGGCGCAACGTATATATCCGAGACGATATCAAGGCTGTGTACCTTGTCCATAACGGCCCGGCCATCGGCCTTGCAGTTGGAGCTGGCGCCGGGGCGGTCATCGGGGTTTCTCGCGATCCTGTCCCAGGGTTGGGACGTGGCGGCACGGCGCTTCTCTCAGCTGGGCTCATGGGCGGACTGGGGGCGTTTGTTGGCATGGTGGCAGACCCGTTCTTTCATGGCAAAGCCGTCTATCGCAGCCCCAACGCTCTGAAGGATGCCAATCGCCCTCCTACCGAGAAGGAGCAAAGCACGAGCAAGGCAGCGGATAACCTGCCGTGCCTTAAGGACGGCAAGACCCTGCAGTGCGTCGACCATAATGTGTCGCAGCGCCAAAACTAGATTATGTTTTGCTGAAGGCTGACAGCTGACGGCTGACGGCTGATAGCTGCCTCTGCTACTCTTCCCTCAACGTGTCCCCAAAGCTCGCCGAAATCTTTCACGACGCCTATCGCGAACTGCGCCCCCGCGCGCCCGCCCCGCCTCTGCACGCTTGTTTCTATCCGTTCGTCTCCATCAACAACACCATCCGCATGCGCCAGGGAGAGATCTACATCCGCCTCTCCGACCTGCTCGAAGGGGCTCCCGACGCCGTGCTGCACTCGATCGCCCACATCCTGCTCGCCAAACTCTATCGCCAGCCGGTCGATCGCACCCACAGTGCCCGCTATCGACGCCACGTCGCCAGTCACGACGTTGCCGCCAAGGCCCGCCTCGTCCGCCAGATGCGCGGACGCAAGCACATCCGCTCCGCTCGCGGACACCACTACCATCTGGAAGAAATCTTCGACGACCTCAACCGCCGCTTCTTCCACGGACTCATGGGACGTCCGCAACTCACCTGGAGCCAGAACCACGCCCGCAGCAGCCTCGGCCACTACGACCCGGCCCACAACGCCATCGTCATCAGCCGCGTCTTCGACCACCCCCGTGTCCCGCGCTACGCCGTCGAATACATCCTCTTCCACGAGATGCTGCACCTGAAACACCCAGTCAAACTGCGGGGCAGTCGGAGATGTGTGCACTCGCGCGAGTTCCACGCTGAAGAGAAAATGTTTCCGGAACTGGAGCAGGCGCGCAGGTTTCTGCGCATGGGTTAGGGGTGTCTGGTGGAGCGACGGGCGTCTCGCCCGTCCGCCTGGCGGGGACGCCCGGCACTCCATCGGCAAGTTTCTTTAGGGAGGCCCGAACCCGTTCAATGCTGCCTTTCCCCGTGTGATGCACATCACAACCATCCGTGATTCACTGCGTTGACCGCTGCCACTCGAAACCGTATCCTATTGATATTGAAATTGAATTTCATTTTCACTTAGGAACCGGACTCCATTCATGCTCCAGGCATTCATCATTACTCTCCGCGAAGGCGTCGAGGCCGCCCTCATCGTCGGCATCACCTTGGCCTATCTTGCCAAGATCGGCCGCAACGATCTGCGCAAATCGGTCTATGCCGCCCTGGCTGCGGCTTTTGCCGGATCGATCGCCGTGGCCGTCGTGCTCTCCCGCCTCAAGTGGAACCAGGACATCTTCGAAGGCTGGGTCATGCTGGTCGCCGCCGTCTTCGTCGTCACCATGATCGTCTTCATGATGAAGACCGGCCGCAAGCTTAAGGGGCAGATCGAAAGCAAAATCGGCTTGTTCGCCCGGGGCGACGCCTGGATCGGCCTCTTCCTCTTCGTCTTTCTCATGGTGCTGCGCGAGGGCGTCGAAACCGTTCTGATCCTTTCCGCCGTCACGCTGAACTCGAGCGAACTGATGAGCTTCATCGGCACCGTCCTGGGCGTGGCCGTCGCCATCCTGTTCGGCGTGATGTTCGTGAAGGGCAGCGTCAAGATTAATCTGCAGAAATTCTTCAAGGTCACGACCGCGATTCTGTTCCTGGTGGCCGGGCAACTTGTGATCTCGGGCCTGCACGAGCTCTCCGAAAACGGGGTGCTTCCCTCTTCGCGCCAGGAGATGGCCATCATCGGCCCCATCGTCCGAAACGACTTTTTCTTCTTCGTCACCATCCTCGTGCTGGCTGCGCTGATGGTGCTGTTCGAAATGAAGAGCCGCCAGCCAATCGAGTTGCCGCCCGCCGGAGCCGCCCGCCGCAAAGCTCTCTGGACCGCCCGCCGCGAGCGTCTCTGGATGGCCTCGGTTTACATTTGCTCCTTCGCCTTCATCGTGATGATCACCGCCGGCTTCATCTACGAGAAGAGCGCCAGCGCACTCTCGCCCGCCACCGAAGTCACTTTTGTGGACGGCAAAGTCTCCATCCCGCTGAAGCAGGTTTACGACGGCGAACTCCACCGCTTCGAAGCTAAAGAAGGAGGCGTCGAAGTCCGCTTCTGGCTCTATCAGAAGCCCGACGGAAAAATTGCTACCCTCTTCGACGCCTGCGAAATTTGCGGCCCCGTCGGCTTCTACAAAAACAAACAGGGAGTGATCTGCAAAAACTGCGCCGCCCAAATGAACCCGCAGTCGATAGGCATGCCCGGCGGTTGTAATCCGATCCCGCTGAAAGCGCAGGTTACCGACGACGTGGTCATCGTCTCCGAGGCTGACGTCGCGGCCGGCAGACATTACTTCGAGCAGAAATAATAAAAATGTTTCCTCGCATCGTCTACGAATCGTTTCGCCGCCAAGCGCGCCGCAAGCTGCTCGCGGGCATCGCGATCACGCTCGGCGTGGCGGTCGCCACGGCCATGATCGCCGTCGCCACCGACATCGGCGACAAGATCAATCGCGAACTGCGCAGCTACGGCGCGAACCTCGTCGTCTCTCCGCAGGAGGACACGCTTGACGTGGAAGTCGGCGGCGTCAACCTGAAGCCTCCGAGCGACGGCGCGTTCCTCAACGAGGCGGACCTCCCGAAAATTCGCGGGACTTTCTGGCACCACAACATTGTCGGCTTCTCGCCCATGCTGCCCGTTACTGTAAAACTCGGCAGCGGCAGCGACGCGAAAGATGTCACGCTCGTCGGAACCTACTTCAATAAGCCGCTCAGCTTCGGCAAAGAAGACTTCACCACCGGCGTGAAGATTACGCATCCATGGTGGAAAGTAGAGGGCAAGTGTGGAGACGGGGTTCCACCCCGTCCAGGGCGACTCGAAGACTCGCCGGGGGCGTGCGGCTGGCCGGATGACAGCTCTCAAAATATTCTCGTAGGCGAGCGTCTGGCGGCAAAGTTAGCCAAGCAGCCCGGCGACACACTCGAGGTCGCCGGCCGCCAACTCACTATCTCCGGCATCCTCTCCACAGGCGCTGCCGAAGACGACCAGATGGTCGCGCCCCTCGCCCTGGCGCAGCAAATTCTCGGCAAACCCGGCGCCGTGCGCCGCGTCTACGTCAGCGCTCTGACCAAACCCCCGGATGCGCTCTCCGTCCGCGATCCCAAGACGATGACTCCCGAGGTCTATGACCGCTGGTATTGCTCACCCTATGTCGAGTCGATTGCCTACCAGTTACAGGAAGTCATTCCGCACTCGCACGCGGAGCAGATTCGCCAGGTCGCGCAAAACGAAGGCACCGTGCTCTCGCGCATCAAGGGACTCATGCTGTTGATTACGTTCGCAGCGCTGTTCGCATCCGCGCTCGCCGTTTCCGCCGCCATGGCCACGGCCATCTATGAACGCCGCGTCGAAGTCGGTCTGATGAAAGCTCTCGGCGCAGACAATTTCTCGGTCTCTGCGATTTTTTTTGCGGAAGCTTTGCTCCTTGCAATCGTCGGCGGCGTTGCCGGATTCTCCACTGGAGCGCTGCTCGCCCGCCAGATCGGCCGCTCCATTTTCAACTCGCAGATTTCCATCGAACCCGTGCTCTTCCCTATCATCATGACCATCGCCGTTTTCGTTACCTTCGCCGGAAGCGCCGCCGCCATTCGCCGCGCTGTAAAGTTCGATCCCGTCTTCGCCCTGCGAGGTGAAGGATGAGCGCCATAGGCACGCTGCACACTCCGAAGCAGGTCGCCGATCGCCGTGCTCAGTCACCGCACATATCGATGTTCGCGCGCATGCTTCTCCGCGCCGCCGTCCTTCGACGCAGACGGGCCGCGTCCGCCTTGCTCGCCATGATCGTGGCCGCCGCCGTCGCCACCGCGATGATGAATCTCTACGTCGATGTGCAAGCGAAGCTTCGAACCGAGTTCAGAAATTATGGCGCCAACGTAGTGATCGTCGGAAAAGATGGGCGGTCCCTGCCCGCCGACGCAATGGCGAAAGTCGAATCCGTTCTCGGCACAAAGACGCTGGCCGTTCCCTTTTCCTACGCAGTCGCTCGCACCAAAGACGGACAATCGGTAGTAGTCGTCGGCACCGACTTCATCCGCGCTCGCCAGTTGAACCACTGGTGGAAGGTGAATCATTGGCCCGACGCACCAAGCGAAGCCCTCGTCGGCATGCGCGCGGCCGCCGTCGTGAGCCCCGGTGCCAGCCCCAATCGACAACCCTTCGAACTCACGTTCCAAGGCAAAACGATCCGGCTCGCTCCGGCCGGCATGCTCCAGACCGGCGCGGGCGAAGACAGTCGTATTTATCTCGATCAATCTGAATTCCAGAACTGGACTGGCGTCGCGCTCTCCACCATCGAAGTCGCCGTCAATGGAACCGCCGCGGAAGTTGAAGCGTCGATTCGCCAGCTCGCGCAGCTTCTGCCCGCCGCCGAGATCCGCCCCGTTCGCCAGATCATGGAAGGCGAGGCCAACGTGCTCAATAAAACGCGCGCCACTCTCTACGCCTCCGCCACGCTGGTCGTTCTCACGTCCGCGCTCTGCGTTCTCGCCACACTCATCGGCTGGGTCTTCGACCGCCGCCGCGACTTCGCCATCATGAAAGCCTTGGGCGCTTCCGAACGCCTGGTCAACGGATTCTTCGCGGCCGAAGCTGCTGCCCTCGGCATGGTCGGCGCGATTCTCGGCTTCTTCATTGGCATCGGCGTCGCCGTCTGGATCGGACGCGTCAATTTTCACGCACCCGTAGTGCCGCGCTTCAGCGTCTTCCCGTACGTGCTTGCCGGCAGTGTTGCCGTAGCTCTCATCTCGGCCATCCTGCCTATCGAACTGCTACGCCGGGTGCAACCCGCTACCATTCTGAGGGGAGAGTAGCGTGGTGAGCGCGCGATGGTTACGGCTTGGAAAACGAGTAGCGCCGGCATCTTGCCGGCTGTCCCGAGGGCGTCTCGCCCTCGGCGGGGCAGGCGACAACGCCCGCCGGACATCCGCCGGGATTCCAGCGCTATTCTCAACGGCATATGTCATGCGGTCACGGTACAAGCAAGATTGGAGTTAGAAGGGGAAAGATTAGGATGATCCAACTCAAGAAGGTCACCAAAAGCTATCCCGCCCGAGCGGAAGAGAATAATGGCGGCCTCATTAAGGCGCTCGACGACATCTCGCTCTCCATCGCGCCCGGCGAGTGGGTCGCGATGATGGGCCCGTCAGGTTCCGGCAAGAGCACCATGGTCAACCTCATCGGATGCCTCGACCGCCCTACCAGCGGCGAGATCTGGCTTGACGGACAAAACGTCGCCAGCCTCAGCGCCTCCGATCTCAACCATGTTCGCGCCGAAACCATCGGCTTCGTGTTCCAGCAATTCCACATGATCCCGTATCTCACCACCGTCGAGAACGTCATGCTCGCCCAGTACTTTCACAGCATGACCGACGAACAGGAAGCTCTCGAAGCGCTCGATCGAGTCGGCCTCAAAGACCGCGCCGGCCACCTGCCCTCACAGCTCTCTGGAGGCGAGCAGCAGCGCGTTTGCATCGCCCGCGCCCTAATCAACGATCCTAAAATCGTGCTGGCCGACGAGCCCACCGGCAACCTCGACGCGGTCAACGAAGAAATCGTGCTGCGCTTGCTCCGCGAGCTCCACCAGCAGGGACGCACCATCGTCATGGTGACGCACGACCCTGTGGTCGCGCGTCTCGCCGACCGCCGCGTCGAATTGCACCATGGCCAAATCGCCGCCCAGGAAGTTTTTGCCATGGCCGACGACGAGCAGTTCGACGAAGTGCTGGAAGAATTGTTTGCCTTGGAAGAGAACGGCCAGATCGCGGAGATTGGCCGCATGGAAGTTCACGGCGCTCTGCCCGTATCCATCGCCGTGGAAAAAATGGCCGCCATGGAACTGGTAACCATGCGCCCACACCCGCTCCAAGCGCACGATCACAAGCCCTTCGTCAATCCCTGCCACGACGCGCTCAAGCCTGCCGGCTTTTCGACCGGCGACGGCTCCGCGATCGTCGAACTCACTCCGCGTGGACACCAGCGCGCCGCCGACATTATCCGCCGCCATCGCCTCGCCGAGCGCCTCTTCACCGATTCGCTCGCCATGGACAGCGAAACCGAAATCGAGCAACAGGCCTGCAAGTTCGAGCACATCCTCTCGCCCGAGGCCACCGACAAGATCTGCACTTTCCTCAACCACCCGCTCACGTGTCCTCACGGCGCAGCCATTCCGCCGGGCCCGTGCTGCGGACGCCACGCCGAACCCAGGCAGATATCTGCTGCGTTATCACATCGGCGGTAGGCTTGCTTTTCCGTGTGGGGACGGGGCTTTGCCCCGTCCAAGCGGGGCGCAGCCCCGCTTCCAATCGGCAATCGAGCCGTCTACTTCTGCGCTGTCTGCCAGACTTTGTACATTGCTTTCAGCAGATCTTGCGAGCGTCCATCGTAGTCTGCGCTTAGCTCCCACATGAACACTCCGCCAAACCCGCGTTGCTTCAGGATGTAGCGCGTCTTGTGGCCGGTCGAAGCGGAATCGTCGTAGGAGATGAAGCCGGGCAGAGTCGAGTTCACCAGATAGGGAGACTTCGCGGCATCGTCGAACTCCCTCTGCCAGCCCTGATGATTGATCAGCGGCTTGATGTAGGGTCCATAATTCTGCTGGTTCACGGCGCAGTTGCTGCACGCCGCCCACAGCGCGTTCGCACCGTCAAACTCATATCCGTAAAAAGGCGTGCCAATGTTGAGTTGCGCCGGCGGAACTCCATAAATCGTCTGGTAAAGATCCATCGAAGTCTTGAGGCTGCCATTCTGCCCCGGGTCCGCCGGATCCTGAAATAACGGCGAGTTCAGCCCGGCAAACCCCGCCCATGATCCCGTAAAGTCGTAGGTCATGACGTTCATGAAGTCCAGCAGCGGCGCCAGCGCGGGAATATCGAACCCCTGCCCCCAACTTCGTGGATCCGAAGGCGTCGCCATCGAAATCACCCACGGCGACGGCAGTTCATTGTGTAACTCCTGCATCAGCGTCGTGCAGTTCGACGCATCCTTCGCGTTCGGGACTTCCCAATCGATGTCCACTCCGTCGTAACCGTACTGCGTCAGGAAGGCGTGTACGTTGTGAACAAACGCCTGCCGATAGGCTTCCACGCGAGCCATGCGATTGAAGCGCGGCCCCTGAATGCCGTCCCCTCCGCCAATCGAAACCATCACCTTGACCCCGGCAGCATGTGCCTTCGAGATCAGCGCCGGCTCGATGAACCCTTGCGGTATTTTCAGCGTTCCGTCGGCCTTCGAGCTCAGCAACACAAACGCATGCGAGATGTGCGTGAGCTGGTTGTAAGGAATCTGATCCGCCGAATAAACATAAGGAGGATCGTTATACTTCGACCACTCCGGGTAATAACCCAGCAGACGCTTCGAACTGGCAGCCGGAGTCTGCGCAAGCGCCGCGGTCGACCAGAGCGCGAGCAGGCAGAGCAGAAGAATTAGGGAATGCAGACAGCGGTGGCTGGCGGACAATTTCATGATCTTCACCTGTTGGGGATTGAGGCCGACATCAAAGAGTCTGCAATCCAGTTGCGCCAAATTCTATCGCGGCAATTGCTGGTTGGCGAATACTCAGAAGACTGCAGGTCGCCGCGCGACCAGCTATCGCTTCCCAAAAAACTTCCCGAACCCCAGACGAACCTGCACCGTATTCACCCCCGGATTCGGCACGGTCAGCCCGGCATTGGAAATATGCATGTACCGGACATCAACGGACCACGTGCGTTCCCCGAGAAAATGGAGGCCGAAGGCCGCGCCGGACGTGAAATTTATGGTCGAAGTTCCCGTCGGCACATCGCGCGTCGTAAACAGTGTTCCGCCATTCAACTCGATGTACGGGGCAACATGTCCGCGGGTGACGAAAATCCATTTCAGCCCCACCGGATTCACTCCTGCCCCATAAGTAGTGTTTGCCGGCTGAGACACAACGAACGCCGGCACCGCCTCCACCGCAAGCTCGAAGCGTCCGTTGAGAAACCCCGGCCCATGCGGAGCCGTCAGGATCCACCCATAGCGAACGCCCGCGTTCCACACGCTCGTATCCTTGGTTCCGCCGGGAACCGAGCGCCCGCCGCCAGTCCACACCTGTAGCTCATGACCGCCCTCCTCCGGGCGATCCTGCGCAACGGCAAGAGAAGCTGGCAGAAACATTGCCAGAAAGACTGTCGGAAGAAGTGTCCTAACAAAAGAGCCCGCGCGCGCCATGGATCGTGTCATAAGTATGGTCAAAGTCGAAACAGAACGATACGTGAACCCGCGCCGGGAAACAAATCCCGCCTCTACAGGCCCAGCCCGCCATCCACTGCCAGCACCTGACCGGTAATAAACTGCGGAGCCGAGGCAAAGAACATCACTGCCGCGGCAATGTCCGCTGCCGCCCCGTTACGCTGCATCGGGGCTTGTTTTGCCATCTTCTTCATGAATCCGGCCGCCGATTTTTCTCCTAAGTCAATCACGCCCGGGGCCACCGCATTCACAGCGATCTCCGGCGCCAGCGCCTTTGCCATCACTTTGGTAAGCATGTGTACCGCCGCCTTCGACGAGCAATAATGCGCATGCGTAGCCCAAGGCCGCAGCCCGCCCAGCGACCCCATAATAACGATGCGCCCTCTGCGCTTTCTCAAATGCGGCAATGCCTCACGCGACACCAGAAACGGTCCCCGCGTGTTCGAAGCAAAAATCGCATCCCACTGCGCTACGGTGATCTTCTCAAATTCTACGTCCTCATAATTCGCCGCGTTATTCACCAGCACGTCGATCCCGCCCAGTTCTCGCGCCACTTCCTTGACCATCTCCCGGACGCTCTTCTCGTCAGTAACATCGCAGCGCACCGCCAGCGCCTCCACGCCACGCTGCGCCAGTTCCGCCACCACCTCTCGCGCTTGGCTCGCCGATTCGCGATACGTAATTGCCACGTCCGCGCCATTTTCGGCCGCAGCCAAGGCAATCGCTCGCCCCAGTCGTTTCGCCGCTCCCGTCACCAGCATCGTCTTGCCGGAAAGTACCCGTTCGTTCGCTGTCATTTCGAAATTCTACGCCCCTCTTTGTCAGACACTCCAGGTCTGCCCCTCCGTGGTAGGTCAGTTTCACAATATAAAAGGGGGAATAAAGCATGAACCACCAAGGACACGAAGTATCACGAAGGTTTTTCGTCCCAAGGGTTCCTTCGTGTACCTTCGTGCCCTCAGTGGTTAAGGGTTTCGCAATTACCCGCCCCGCACCCGCCCCTCCGTGTCCGACCCTCCGTGTCTTGGAAACCCTGCACCGAAACTGCTACACTCCTTCGGATGACGCAGCCGCGCGAGGTCGTCGTTTATTCCCGCAAAGGATGTCATCTCTGCGAAATCGTCAAAGAGAGCATCGTCAAGCTGCACAAGCGGGGCGGCTTCACCTGGCGTGAAATTGACGTCGACTCCGACGCCGAAATCCGGCGACTCTACAACGACGAGGTCCCCGTAGTCTTCATCAACGGCCGCAAAGCATTTAAGTACCGGATGGACGAACAGGAATTCCTGCGCAAACTGAGCGCCTAGCTCTTGGAGCGACGCGCCTCGCCCGTTCAACTCGACTTTTAACTTCTGCAATCTCGCACTACAATCACCCCGATGCTGCGTACCCAACTCTATGCCGATCCTGACGGCCGCTTCGTGCACGACATTGTGCTCCAGAGCTGTAAACAGAACAACAGCAAGACCGCCCTCGTCGACACTTCCTGCGATCGCCGTTTCACTTTCGGCGAATATGGCAGTCTCGTTGAATCCCTTGCCCGCGGCCTCATCTCCGCCGGACTCGCTCCCGGAGAAGTGGTTGCGATCTTTCTCCCCAACTCCTGGGAATTCGCCATTACCTATCACGCGGCCACGCTCGCCGGAGGCATTCCGACGCTCCTCAATCCCTCCTATCGCGAGCGCGAGATCCGCTATCAACTGGAAAACTCCGGCGCTGTTTTCCTCATCACCGACGCGCCTTTTCTAGAAAACGTGAACCTGGCCGGACTGCCCGCCCTGCGTCGCGTCTTCACCACGCGCCAAGCGCGTGCCGGCTGCGAAGACTTCGCCACGCTGCTGCGGCCCACGTCCGCCAAATTCCCGGAAGCTCGCCGGAACTCGCAAGAAACCATCGCCGCCCTTCCCTACTCCAGCGGCACCACCGGACTGCCCAAGGGTGTCATGCTCTCGCACTACAACCTGGTTGCCAATGTTTACCAGTTGCTCGGCAAGAACGGCACGCCGCTCACTCCCGACGACACGATGCTCTGCTTCCTGCCTCTCTACCACATCTACGGCCTGACCGTAGCCCTGACTCTTTCCCTGGCACTCGGCTCCAAGCTGGTTCTGATGCCGCGCTTCGACATACAAAAGCTGTGCGCTCTTCTAACTCAGGAGGGCGTCACCATGATGCCCGTGGTCCCGCCCGCCATCAACGCCATGTGCCAGGCAGCCGAAGCAGGCATCTTCCCGAAAAACCACAAAGTCCGCTGGATCAAGTCCGGTGCCGCCCCGCTCGCTCCGGAACTCGCCCGCCGCCTGACGAATCTCACCGGCATCCGCGTTATCCAGGGATACGGCATGACCGAAGCTTCACCCGTCACTCACGCCGGCTACATCGCTCCGCCTGAAATGAACCGCCCCGCCTCGATCGGCCAGGCACTGGCCCTCACCGAATGCCGCGTCCTGGACCTCAACGGAAACGATGTCGCACAGGGCGAGCCCGGCGAACTCGTCATGCGTGGCCCCCAATTCATGCTCGGATACTGGAAGGATCCGCAAGCCACCGCCGCCGTCCTGCGCGACGGCTGGTATTTCTCCGGCGATATCGTGCGCGCCGATGCCGACGGCTTCTACTACGTTCTTGACCGCAGCAAAGAGATGATCAAGTACAAAGGATTCCCCGTCGCGCCCGCCGAAGTCGAATCTCTTCTGCTCGAACATCCCGCCGTCCGCGACTGCGGGGTCGTCGCCAAGCCCGACCTCGCCGCCGGAGAAATTCCCTGCGCGTTTGTTGTCCTCCGTGAAGGCTTTACGCCCTCGGACGCGCTGGATAAGGAACTCCGCGACTTCGTGGCCGCCCACCTGGCCCACCACAAGCAGCCCCGCGAAATTCATTTCGTGGATGCCGTTCCGCGGACGCCCTCGGGTAAGATCCTGCGCCGCGAGCTGCGCAAGACTCTCGCTTGATCCGGACGGATACAGGTGGAAGCGGGGCACCTGCCCGCAGTGTAAAATCTTTTTGTCCCCATGACCCTCACCAGCTTCGTCGCCAAGTCCGCATTTCGCAACAAGCGGCGCAGTCTGTTGACGGTCGCCAGCATCGCCTTTTCTCTGCTCCTGCTCTGCATCATGCTCTGTGTCTGGCGCAGCTTCTACATCGACCCGGGAGCGCCCGACTCCGCCCTTCGCATCATGACCAGGCACAAGGTTTCGCTGGCCAACTTCCTCCCCATCTACTATCGCAATAAGATCCGCACCGTTCCCGGCGTCGTGCATGTGGTCCCGATGACCTGGTTTGGGGGCAAGTATAAAGACGACAAGCCGGAAAACTATTTCGCGCAGTTCGCCACTGACCCTGACGAATACTTCGACGTCGCGGCCGACAAAGTCATGCCCGCCGACCAACTCGCCGCCTGGAAGCGCGACCGCGCGGGCTGCGTCGTCGACGTTAACCTTGCCCAGAAACACAACTGGAAGATCGGCGACCACATCATCCTGCAAGGCACCATCTTTCCCGCCAATCTCGACCTGACCGTGCGCGGCATCTACTCCATCGATCCGCCATCGAGCAATCTCTATTTCCATACCAAGTATCTGGAAGAATCCGTGGATTGGTTTAAAGACACTGCCGGCTTTTACTTCACCCGCGCCGACACTGCCGAACACATGCCCCAGGCGGCCCGCGCCATTGATGACATGTTCCACAGCACTCCGGTTCCCACCAAGAGCGAGAGCGAACAGGCGTTTAAACTCGATTTCATCAACACTCTGGGCAGTGTCAAGGCATTCATCCTCAGCATCTGCGGAGCCGTGGTCTTCACCACCTTGCTCGTCTGTGCCAACACCATGGCCATGTCGATCCGCGAACGCACCCGCGAAGTCGCCGTCCTCCGCACGCTCGGCTTCACCCGCGAAAGCATCCTCAAGCTGCTGTTAAGCGAATCGATCGCCATCTCTCTAATCGGAGGGCTAATCGGCGTCACGTTCGCAACCGGAGCCGTTCTCTTCATGGCGCGCCCCGGAATCGGATTGCCGGTTTCGCTGCACATGACTCCCCACACCGCGCTGGTCGTGATGGTGGTCGCAGCCTTCGTGGGCGTGCTCAGTGGCGTTATCCCCTCCTATCGCGCCTCGAACCTCGGCATAGTCGACGCCCTGCGCTACATCGGCTGACGCAGAGGCATTGAGTCATTGAATCAATGAATCAATACCTCAATGATTCAATGACTCAATGATTTAAAGTGCTAAACTCACTTCGCATGCGGACGGACATCCTGCCCCTTTGCGACCAGCACTTCCGCACCATGGAGCCCGTCCTCGCTCCCTACAACGCCGACTATTCCATCGAATTCTTTCGCTGCACCGACAAGTTTTGCCATCGCTGCTTCGGCGAGCGCATCGGCTACACCACGCCCAAGCGCGGAGACGCGCCCGTCCTCACCCCCAACCAGCCCAACTGCGATCGCCACGGACGACCCATGTTCATCATCAGCCTCGACCGCCAGCGCAATCACGTGACCTACGCCTGCCCCGAATCCGATTGCACCGAGCGCGTAGTCCGGACGTAAGTCGTGTGGCGCGGACACTCCTGTCCGCGAAAGCTGAGTTCTACAACTGCTCTCTCACTCCCCCACCAGCCACCCATACTGCGCCGCCGTCAGCGGGACCACGCTCAATCGTCCCTGCCGCACCAGCGGAGAATCAGCAAAAGATGCTCGCGCCTTGATCTCCGCGAGCGTCTTCGGCTTAGCGATTGCCCGGCCGACTTTGATCTTCACCTGCGGAGTCTTCGGATCGCTCGCATCGACCGCCACTACCGATGCCGTCCCCACCGCGCTCTTCTCGTCTCCGGTGTGGTAAATCACCAGCCGCTCTCCGGGCTTCATCTCGCGCAGGTGCTTCACCGCCGCGGGATTCGTCACCCCATCCCAAATCGTCGTCGTCTCCCGCTCAAGATCGGCGAAGGAATACACAGTCGGTTCAGTTTTCAGAAGATAGTCCATGGGCAGGTATTGTAAACACAAAAGCAAATTGGGGAAGAGAGAAATCAGCGACCCCGGCGGCAGCATCGTTGGGCTCCAGCAACAAAACCTTGGGTCGGCGAGAATAGCCTTCTAGTATTTCCGCACTATTGCACTGCGACACCGCTCCGGATAGCCTGCCGCAATCGTTTGTGCCGCTTGCACAAAGCAATCTGCCGTTACGGAGGAACTGACAAATGACTCTTCGAAGTGCGCTAAGACTCTTGCTTGCATTCGCAGTTGTTGCTGCCGCGCTGGCGGCGACTACCGACCGCGGGAAGCCAATTACCGTGAAGGGCTATGTCCTCGATTCCGCATGCGCGTTCACCAAAGGCCTGAAGAAGCCGATCAGCGGAGAGTGCGCCACCGCCTGTGCGAAGGCAGGCTCTCCATTGGTGATCCTGACCGACAACGGCACCATCTACTGGCCGATTGCCGACTCCACTCCTGCAAGCGGACAAAACGAAAAGCTAATGCCCTTCGCCGAACAGAAGGTCACTGTCACCGGGAAGGTCTTTCAACGGGGAGGTTCGAGCGCTCTGGTCATTGAGAAGATTGAGCCGCTGGCCGGTCAGAAGTAGATCCAAAGTCAGGGCCGTAGTCTTTGCTCCCGCTCTCGAACCAGGAGCGCCGTCCCGGGCGCTCCTTCGGCGCAGGAACCATCTTGTTACTGCGGACACTTCCCTTCCGCGCCGGTTTCGCCAACAATAGAAGCTTCTCGTGAGTGAAGCCTCTGTCAACCCGAGCGGGATCACCATGGCTAAGGCCATCGAGCGCTACTTTGATGTGGCGCTTTATATGCTCGTGCTCACCGGCTTTGGCGCTCTGGCATCGACCGGTGGACTGGACCTGCCGGCAGTGGTTCTGGTGGGGCTGGCGCTGGCGCTCCGCGGATACCAACTTCTGACGCGGCGCGAGTTTGTGATCCCGGAACGCTCGACCACTTTCCTCACGCTGATTTATGTCTTCATCTACATCGCCGACTATTTCTTTCTTTCGCGCGGCTTTCTGGCAGCGACTGTGCATCTCGTGCTCTTCGCCATGGTCGTCCGGCTATTCTCGTTGCAACGGACGCGCGATCATTACATGCTCGCGGTGCTTTCATTTCTGATGGTGCTGGCAGCCGCCGTGCTCACCGTCGGCAGCGTGTTCCTGCTTTCCTTTGCGGGCTTCCTGCTGGTTGCCGTCATCACTTTCGTGCTGATGGAAATGCGGCACTCGGTTGCCGCCGAGCAAACGCACGCACTCGATCCACGCGTTGCCGCTCCCAGCCGGCGCATGGCCTACGGACTGCTGGCCATCGCACCCGTACTCATGCTCATGATCATGGCCGGCAGTTTCCTCGTATTCTTCCTGCTTCCACGCATTTCGTCACACTACCTCAGCGCCTACACTCCGACCAGTGATGTCTCCACCGGCTTTGCCGATCGCGTGCAACTGGGCCGCATCGGCGAGATTCAGCAATCCAGCGCGGTCGTCATGCACATCGAAATCCAGAACGATCTGCAAGGCGGTTACGACTTGAAGTGGCGCGGGATTGCGCTGAGCGCTTTTGATGGCAGCGTCTGGTCGAATTCGGTTGCGCAGACCCTGCTGCGACCCACCGGAGATGGGAGCTATCGGCTGGCGCCTTTGGTGGACCCGCGTACCGCATCGGCGGGCGCGGGCCGATCCATTCGCTATCGCGTCCTGATGGAGCCGCTTGGCACCAATGTCTTTTTCCTGGCAGAGAAGCCGCAGAGTCTCATTGGAGATTTCCGGCAGATCAGCATCGACGACGGGGGGGCGGTCTACAACCTCGATTCCGACCGCCCGATCAATCGCTACGAAGCCGAGTCGCAATTGGCCGAGGCCGATGGCGACGAGCTCCGTCTGGCCGCGAACAGCGTGCCGGCAGGCATGGACAAATACCTGAAACTGCCGCCGCTCGATATTCGCATTTCGAAGTTGGCGGATGAAATTACCGCGCCGGCTCCGAGCAACTATGACAAGGCGGTCGCGCTGGAGCAGTATCTATCGACCCACTTCGGATACACGCTGGAACTGCCTCGCACTCTCCCGCGGGATCCGCTGGCCAACTTCCTGTTCGAGCGGAAGCGAGGTCACTGCGAATATTTCGCTAGTTCGATGGCGGTCATGCTGCGCTCGCTGCATATCCCTTCGCGTATCGTAACGGGATTCCGCGGCGGTGAATTCAATGACCTCACCGGCCAGTATGTGGTGCGAGCCAGCGACGCCCATTCCTGGGTTGAGGCTTACTTCCCCGGTTCCGGTTGGGTCACCTTTGATCCCACTCCAGCGGGAAGCCTGGCGACGCGGACGGGTTGGTCGAGGATGCAGCTCTATATGGACGCGGCCGCATCGTTCTGGCGCGAATGGATTATCAACTACGATGTAAGCCATCAGCAGACTTTGGGAAAAGACGCCGCGACCAGCAGTCGGCGTTTTTTTGACGAAGCTCGCCGTTGGGTTGGGCGGCAACATCGTGCCCTGCTGCGGTTGGCAAGGCAAGCGCACGCGCATTTCACCAATTTTCCGGTGCCCTGGTTGGGCGGCAGCCTCGGGTTCGCGGCGGTCCTGATCACGCTGCTGAATCTGGGGCGCGTGGTGCGCGGACTGCGTGACCATCGCCTGCGAGCGCATCCCGAACTTGCCCCGCGCCAAGCCGCTGCCCTTTGGTATGACCGGATGGTGGGCCGCATGGCACACCTCGGCTGGCGCAAGTCGCCCTCGCAAACACCGCTGGATTTTGTCGCGGCCATTCAGGAAACGGCACTGCAGAAGAAGGTCGCCACGTTTACGCGCGCTTACGAATCCGCCCGTTTCGGGAGGTCGGTGGATGACGCCCAAAGCCTGCCACGTCTTTTCGAGGACATCACGACCGCGGAAACAGCGGCTTCCAGAAAGACGCCGAACCGCGCTGCCGCCAGCTAAACAAGATTCAGAACTGTGTGGAAGCGGGGCTACGCCCCGCTTGGACGGGGCGGAGCCCCGTCACCACATCAGCCCAAGTGCATCTAGAAGCGGTGGACAACGCCGACACCTACGTAGTAGTTGTGCTGACGGCTTCTCCCGGTATTCACATTCAGGGCGGGAGCTCCAGACCAGAAATCGCGCGCTTCGAACCGCGCACCCCAGCGCGGCCAAAACCACGTATCCAATCCCGCTCCGAACTGAATTACACTGGTATTGGTGCCGGAGGGCCCGGGGTTCGGCCGTCCGAAAGTGAGCACCGGGGCTTGCCGGAAGCGCCCATAACCGGCGCCCGCGCTAACCCACGGAGTGACCGAATCGCCCGAAAAAATGTTCACCCGCACCGATGGAGTCACGAACAGGGCTCCAATGTCCTTGGGAGTCAAGCCCCCTGGAGACCAAAACTGGCACAACTAAAACCGCGAGGCGTTTAGCCGACATCTCTCCTCCAAACGTATTGAGGAATGTAGTTTTTGTTTCCATAAGATTAGCACGGGCGGCCCCAATCGGTGGAAAACATAAGGTACCCTGTTTGGTGCCCGGGTCCCGGCTTCGGGCGGGCGCGGATACGGCAACGCCAGATGTTAGAATTGGTTAGGGAAAGTCTGATTAAGTCCCTGGGTATCTCCGTGCACCCCTGTGTACCCTGTGGTTCAAGGTTTTCGATGGTACTTAATCAGAGTTTCCTTAGATCTGTTTCCTGCTGATCATTTCCCAGTGCCAATAAAGAAAAGCATATCCGCGACATCGGAGCCGGCTGCCCCGGCCAAGGTTGGTTTTGTGAGCCTGGGCTGCCCCAAGAACCTCGTCGATAGCGAGGTGATGATGGGCATGCTGTCGCAGGCTGGCGCCCAACTTACTCCCAACGCGGAGGACGCCGACGTCATCGTGGTGAATACCTGCTCGTTCATCGGCAGCGCGCAACAGGAATCCATCGACACCATCCTCGAAATGGCCCGTCACAAAACGACGTCGGGCGCCAAGGCGAAGAGACTCGTAGTTGCCGGTTGCCTGGTCGAGCGTTTCCACGATGAGATCCGGAAGAACATTCCGGAGGTGGACGCGGTCGTCGGCACCGGCGAATTGGAGAAAATCCTGGCCGCTGCCGGGGTGGCGCAACCACCTCGCACGCCCAGTCCGTTTAACATTCTGACTTCGAATACCTTAACTTCGAACCCGCCAACGTCGCGGCCCGAAGGCGATCATCGCCGCGGACAGGGCCGCTTCGCGCGCGATTCCTGGGACGGCGCCGTCGCCGACCTGCCCAACTACCTTTACGACGACCACACGCCTCGCGTGCTGAGCGGGCCCGGATATTCCGCGTATATCAAGATTGCCGAAGGCTGCGATCATCCTTGCACTTTCTGCATTATTCCGCAGCTTCGGGGACAGTTCCGCTCGCGGCGTTTTGAGTCCGTCATTGCCGAAGCTGAGCGCCTGGCGCAATCCGGCGTCCGCGAAATCACGCTCATCGGACAGGACACCACTTGCTACGGCGAAGATTTTGGGCTGAAAGATGGTCTGGCCTTGCTGCTGGAAAAACTCGCAGGCGTCGAAGGCCTGCGCTGGATTCGCTTCCTCTACGCTTATCCCAATAGAATTACGGGGCGACTGCTGGAGGCGATCGCGACCCACGACAATGTTTGTTCCTACATTGATGTGCCGCTGCAGCACGCCTCGGCAACGGTTCTGAAGCGCATGAAGCGTGGCGGCGGCGCCGACCTGTTCTTACGCTCCATCGAAAAAATGCGCCGCGTGATTCCCGGCGTTACTTTGCGGACTTCGTTCATCGTCGGCTTCCCGGGCGAAACCGAAAAAGAATTCGAGGAGCTTTGCGGCTTTGTGAAGGACGCGGCCTTCGACTGGATGGGCGCCTTCGGCTACTCGGACCAGGAAGGCGCGGGCGCCTTCGATCAGGACAAGAAGCTTTCCCCGCGCGAGATCGAGAGCCGCCGCAAGTCCCTGATGTCGATGCAGAAGAAAATCAGCCGGGCCAGGAAAAAGTCGCTGATCGGGCGCGAGTTCGATCTGCTGCTGGAAGGCGCCTCGACCGAGTCCGACCTGCTCCTCGAAGGCCGTACCGCGATGCACGCCCCGGAGATAGACGGTAAAGTCTTCGTAAACGACTATCCCGAGGGAAATGCACCGAAAGAGGGAGAGTTTTACCGCTGCCGCATCACGGCGACGCACGATTACGATCTGGTGGCGGAGATCGTTTAAGGTCAGAAGTCAGAGGTGAGATTGCAGAGGTCAAAATCACCCAGAGCAGAAATGTTCTCACCTCTACAATCTGACCTCTAACCTCTGCCATCAACTATGCCGCGAAAACGCCAAATCAAACTCCGCTGCCCGATCTGCAAGAAGGCCGTAAAGTCCGCGGATGCCGACTTCCCTTTCTGCAGCGATCGCTGCCGCCAGATCGACCTTGGAAAGTGGGCCAGCGGCGCGTACGTAATTTCGTCGCCGGTCGCCGACGCTGACGAAGCTGTCCCCGACGCCGAAGACGAGCCGTGAAACGCACACCCGAACCACTGACCAACGACCGTAGCGCCGGCGTCCCGCCGGCTGTCGCGGGGGCGTCCCGCCCCCGGGCTCCGCTGTGGGCTACACTAGTCGCGACTTTCTTCGGCGCGGGACGCCTCAAACCCGGCCCCGGCACATGGGGATCGTTAGCCACGGTGATCCTGTGGGCGTTGGCAAGTTCCCAGATCCCAATCGCGAGCCGCATTTGGGCAACGGTCGCCGCCGCCGCAGTTATCACCCTCATCGGAATTCCCGCCGCCACCATCGCCGCCCGCGCCTCCGGCCTGAAGGATCCGCAATTCGTCGTCATCGATGAAGTTGCCGGGCAACTGGTTACGCTCATCGCCGTCCCGCTCGCTTGGAAAACCTTTCTCGCGGGCCTTATACTCTTCCGTGTCTTCGATATTCTGAAGCCGTTTCCGATTCGGCGACTGGAGCGGCTGCCCGAGGGCACCGGCATTGTTGTGGACGACCTGGGAGCTGGACTTTATGCGCTCGCCGTCATGCATCTTCTGTTGCACTTTGGACTTCTAACCAAGTAGCGCTGGCTCCCGGAACAAGCTCATGAGCATCTCCGACCGCCTGTTAGGAAAGAAGAACGTCAACGGCAAGCCGCATATCGATGCGGTCGCGCCCAGTTTCGCTTTGCCCGGAGGCGAGGTTCGTATCATCGGAAAAGGCTTGCGTCCGCCGGAGTTGCGCCGCCCGAGCGTGCGCTTCGGCGAGCTCGAAGGCTCCGTGCTGATCAGTTCCGACGATTTCGTGGTGGCCCGCGTGCCCGAGGGCGCGGCCTCTGGACCGGTCGTAGTGAGCACGAACGTGAGTACGAGCGTGGCAGGCACCGACCGGCATGATAGCAATCCGCATTCCATCAAAGTTGCAGTCCCCGTTGCCGACAACCTGCATCCGGTTACCAATCCCGCGCTCGACCGCGAAGGCAATATCTATGCGACTTTCTCCGGATCGCGCGGGCAGAAAGTTCCAGTGTCGATCTTCAAGATTGACACGAATTACAACGTCAAGCCGTTTCTCAGCGATCTGATGAACGCCACCTCGATTGCCTTCGACCGCGACGGGCAGATGTATGTTTCTTCGCGCAATGACGAGGCCGTGTACAAGGTGGCGCCGAACGGCACCATGTCGACCTACGCCGAAGGTATGGGGATCGCGACCGGGATTGCCTTCGATCGCGAGGAAAATCTCTACGTCGGCGACCGCAGCGGCACCATTTTCAAGATCGCTCGCGACCGGCAGATTTTTGTGTTCGCGACGCTGGAGCCGAGCGTTTCCGCCTATCACATCGCCTTCGGTCTTCACGGCGACATGTTTGTCACCGCCCCCAGCACTTCCAGTTTCGACGGCGTCTACAAAGTCGATCCTCACGGCACCGTGTCCGTGTTCTACCGTGGTCTGGGACGTCCGCAGGGCCTGGCTCTTGATGTCGAGGGCAATGTCTACGTTGCCGCCTCTCTCGCCGGAAAACGCGGCATTGTGAAGCTCACCCCTCAAGGCAAAGCCAGCCTCGAAGTCTCCGGCCAGGGCTTGGTCGGACTGGCGTTTGCGCCCGGCAAGTCGGCCATTTTGGCCACCAACAGCGCCGTGCACCGCATCTCGTGGGATATCCAGGGTCTGCCGCTGCTGCCCGAGTGATTTGGTTGCGGTCGCATTCGTACCTAAATTATCAGTCGCTTCCAAATCTGGACCCACCCGCGTAGGGATACGGGAATAGCGTTTCTTCATGCTTGCGCTGTTCTCGCATCCAGTCCTGAATTTTCTGTTGGGTACTCGGAGACAAAGGGTAGAACTCAAATCCGGATTTGGCATCACTGCTGTGGCGGACAGTCGCGAGCATATCCAAGGGATCGCCTGCCAATGACAACGCGATCACCACTGTTTCACCCACCCGTGGCGCGCCACAGACAATCGCCGACATTCCTCGCATACTGATATCCAGGGTGACACCGCGAGTGATGAACGGTCCAAATCGCAAGAAACGTTGCAAGACGACGGGAACGCTGGAAACGTAGCGCGGTTCCCTCCGGCGGACGTGGTACTCCCGGGAGCGCGCCAGCGCGCCCAGGCTGTCTAAGTACATGTCGCCATCCTTTCCTTGACGCGCCCCTTGAACCAACGGCCGCTACGAGGGCAAGCTTCCGCCCCGCCCCCAACCAGTCTGAAGGCAGGCGCGAATCACTCCCAGCAAGTCCTCGTTGTCGGCTGGCTTCTGGAAGAAGGCGACCGCGCCCGAATCCAGGGTGCGTCTTTCATTCGTCTCGGGATCGCGAGCCGTAAGCACGATCACTGGAATGGTCGACAGCGCTGGATACTGTTGCAGGTTTTTCAGCACCGCAAATCCATCGCCCGCCGGCAGCCCGAGATCGAGGATGATCAGGTGGGGTGTTCTTTCTGAGCCATGGCAATGGCTGAATAACCGTCGCAAACATTCACGGTATCGAAGTGATTGGCCCGCAGACGCAAACTCAGGGCCTGTCTGAGATCGGGATCGTCATCCACGACCATAATCTTGGCTCGATTCATGGGTGCCCCCTCGATAGAACCGTCATTGCGCATTTTCGTGGTTCTCCTTTTCGGTGAAGGTACGTTTGCTCCAAAGACCCTGCTGAATGATTTCGGTGACATTATCGGCAGTGCCCCAGACTTGCTGTTCCAAGGTCCTCGGGTCGGCGACGGGCGGACCCTGGACAACGGGCTCAGCCGTCACCCGCAGCGTGCCACCTGCCTTCAACTGCGGCAGAGCGCCAACCTGGCCGCGAATGCGGTCCATCATGATGCCGACCCTCTCCATGTCGGTGGAGGCGACCACAAAAAACGTTTCGACGGGGCCACAGGTTCCCATGGGCGGAAGAACCAGATCCTTATCCACGTAGATACACTGGCGCAGGAGTTCCAGGCATTTCTGGCAGGTTTCCTTCCAGCTTCCGCGGAGCGCGTTGGGGAGCGGCGTCAGATCCACGCGCACCACCACAATCGCCTCCCGCAAGCGTCCCTGGTGAGTAATCACCGGAGACAGCAGCTTGCCCAGGGAATAAAGCGGCAAGGTGAAGGAGAACGTGCTGCCGCTTCCGGGCTGGCTTGCGACCCACATTCTGCCGCCTTGGAGAGTGACGATTTCTTTGGCAATGTAGAGCCCCAGCCCGAGGCCTTTCCGGTTACCGCCCACCGCGTCGGGGTCCTGGAACAGACGCTCAAAAACCAGCGGAAGCGACTCTTGGGGAATGCCGCGGCCGCTGTCGCTCACCGAGAGATAGACGGCGCTCGGATCGGTCTCCACCCTCGAGGCGTTGACGAACACCGACCCATCGGGCGGCGTGAACTTGATTCCGTTGTCGATCAGGTTGATGAGGACTTCGAGGGTGCGATCCGGATCCGCGTAGACGAGAGGAATTGTCTGATCCAGTCCCGCTTCCAGGCCGACGCGCTTTTCGGCGGCGCTGGGCCGCATCATCGCCACCGCCTGCCGAATCAGTTCTCCGATATCGATGCACCGAGGTTCGATGCGCAGCTTGCCGCTGTCGGCGCGAGTGGCTTCGAGCAGATCGCGGATCATGGCGTGCAACTGATTTACGCTCTTGAGGACCGTCTTCAGGTGGTCGGCTTGGTCCGGCGCCATGGGACCAACTAACCCGTCCAAAAGGAGCGTGACGTACTGGTGAATGCAGGTCAGCGGGGTGCGCAATTCGTGCGAAACGTGCGACAGAAACTGGTTCTTGAATTCAATCTGCTGCTTGCGGGTTAATTCCAGAGCGCGCAGCAACCCCTGCCGCTCCACCGCATAGCGGAGGGCGCGCTCCAGTTGTTTGCTGGTGATATCGCCTTTGATCAGGTAGTCCTGAACCCCCATGTGGACCGCTTTAATCGCCAGCGCCTGATCGTCCTGCCCCGAAAGGATCACTACCGGCACGTTCGGAGCCTTGACCAATATCCGGCGAAAAGTTTCTGCGCCGTGGCTGTCCGGAAGATTCAAGTCGAGCAGTACCAGCGACGGGGTCTCCGCATCCAGACACTCCAGCGCGTCCGAGAGCCGGGGCACGCAGTTTACATGCACCTCGGATTTACTTTCCACCAGGCGCAGCCGCACCAGGTCCGCGTCTCCGGGGTTGTCCTCAATCAGCAAAATGTTCGCAGGCTCGTTTTCCATCATTCTTCCTTTTGTGGCACGTTGGCCACACCGAACCAGAATTCATCAATCGCTTGCACCACCAGCAAATAGTCATTCAGATTTCCGGGCTTGCTGACATAGCAGTTGGCGCCCAGTTCGTAACAGCGCGCTATATCCAACATCAAGCGCGAGGTACTGAACACCACGATGGGGATGGTGCACAGGCTTTTATCTGCTTTCGCCTCCGCCAACACCGCTCTACCATCTTTCTTCGGCAGATTCAGGTCCAGGATCACCAGGTCGGGACGAACCGCATCGGCATACTGGCCAATGCGGTGCAGATAGGCCATAGCCTCCTCGCCGTCCATGACATGGCTGATGCGACTTTGATGCCTGCCCCCGACCAGCGCCTCCCGCGCGAGACCGACGTCGGCCGGGTTGTCATCCACGAGAAGGACCTGAGGCAATGGTCTCATCGCTCAAGCTCCCCCCTTCATCGGGACGACCGGCAAGCAAAGTGAACTTGAAAACAAAACACTCACCCGACCCTTTCACCGAAATCTTCGGCCGGCAAATCTTCGGCGAACCCCGGCCGATCGCCAAGCCGAGGCTGCAGCGCCACGCACTTACCTGCTTGGTCATAGCTATCGGCACCACCCAAATGGGCTTGAACCCTAAAGACAACATGTCTCTGGCCAAAAAGCAGAGGGCGGCCTTCTATCCAGCCGTGTCCGCATGGACGTACCTGGGAAAAGCGCTGGAACCACGCATGGAAATGACGAACTTAGAACCGGATTTGCGAAACGGTCACGATGGCTCGCGGAGCAGGAACGCGCTCTGAACCTCGCCGCGGTTAAGAACGCAGCTCGGAACCAGACGCACTTCGCGAGGAGCCGCTACTTTCTGTACACGGTGGGCTGCGGACCCTTTTCGAGTGTCTCGCGGTCCCAGATCATGCCTTCACGGTTGTAGGTCGCGAGTTCGAAATCTTGTGTGAGTTCGAGCGCGTCGGTGGGGCAAGCATCTTCGCACAGGCCGCAGAACATGCAGCGGCTCAGGTCGTAGGTAAAGGTCGTGAGCTCTTTACGGCGGGTCTTTTCGTTGCGCTCACTGGTGACGACGATCAGGTTTTCCGGGCAAGCCAGCGCGCACAGGTCACAGGAAATGCACAGAGTCTCGTCGGTGTCCGGGTTGACGTTCAGCCGTGGCGCGCCGCGGTAGCGCTCGGCTACCTGTGGCCGCTCCAGCGGATACTGCTCGGTATAGATTTCCTTGGGATCCTGATATCGGAACGTCACGCCCAGTCCCTGAATCAGGTCCACCAAAAACACTTTTCGGAAGATCTCGGTGATTCCCATGACCCGCTTAGGATAACACTGAAGGAAACAAGCCGGTGTGAGATGAATCACAGAAGATTCCGGAGGTACGGAACTTCCCACACCAGAGGTAACCGGTGACCCGCTAGAATGGGCTGGTCAGTCCGCGGCCCTAGACTCGAGGCTGAGAACTGAGAACTAGCTTTCTGGCAACTCGCCACCTGGGTGACGAACAACTGCTCTCCACCGACCAACATTCCTCGAACCAGCTTTCCTCTGACGAGCTTTGGATGGAAGAAGCGCTACGTTGCGCCCAGCGCGCACTCGAGGCCGGCGAAGTGCCGGTGGGTGCGGTCGTTGTGTGCGCAGGGCGCGTGGTTGGGCGAGGCTGGAATCGCAACCTCACCGACCGCGATCCCACCGCCCATGCGGAAATCGTGGCGCTGCGCGAGGCAGGACGAAACATCGGGAATCACCGGCTTGGCGACTGCGAACTGTTTGCTACAATTGAGCCGTGCGCCATGTGCGCCGGAGCGGCCGTTCATGCCCACCTCCGCCGCCTGGTATTCGGCGCCGACGACCCGAAGGCAGGCGCCGTCCATTCGGTTCTGCAGGTGGCGAATCACCCCAGTCTGAATCATCAGATGGACATAAGGGGCGGGGTACTGGCCGGACGTGCGGCGGAGATGGTGCAGGAATTTTTCAGAAAGCGTCGTTAGTCATTGGTCCTATAGTCGTTTCGCGACAGCGAGGGGCTTGAAGATTTTACTGACGACTGAGAACTGACAACTGATTTTCGGAGAGGTGCGTGAGTGGTTGAAACGATCCGCCTCGAAAGCGGACATACCTTAACGGGTATCGTGGGTTCAAATCCCACCCTCTCCGCCAGTACTTTAGTTATCTAGCACTTGCAAGCCGGTGATACCTATACTG
>OBLT010000296.1_pt1 | contig 35388 bp, 20 predicted proteins | sample 1518721 | NCBI WGS metagenome assembly OBLT01 (sample SAMEA3539307, study PRJEB22396) | soil metagenome | biome: tundra; feature: field; material: soil | place: USA | collected 2010-05 | depth 0.15 m | reverse complement strand
AGTAATGGCCACGCCTCGACCGTCAGATTCACGCGGATTCTCGTGGCCGTCTACACCCTCGCTAGCGCGGTCCTCAGAGCCTCCCCCATCAACAAGGTCAGAGAGAGACAACAGGATCGACAGGTAGTAATCTTCTAGTTTCCGCATAACCCTAATGCACTGTTGCACTCACAAATAGCGTCGTGAGGGCGGTCGCGCCCAAGACGACGTCCGCCTCCGGAAAACCCAGGATACAGGCCGCAATTATTCCTCCGGCACCAATTGACAGCCCGGATCTGTGGGTAGCTCTGGGAGGGCAACCGCCTAGGGCTACCCGAGCACGCCTACACACTTGAACTATCCCTCTATGCCCGGCGCGAAACTGCGATCGCAAATGCCGCCGCGATGCCCCCCACCGATAGCACCAAGTAGACAATGACCGAAAGTCTCCATCCGCCACGGACCCGCACAAGAAGCTTGTCGTTCTCAGCGACTTCTCTCACCCTTCTGCGCATCGCAGGAATAACCCCCCCTCCAACCGCCGCAAACAGCAGAAAAAGGCAACCTACTGTCGCGAACCTACTGGTACCAGCGAACAACGATGCCAATGTGTCCATCTGACTGGGGGAAAGAACCAACAACAAGACAGTCGCCACGTTCATAAGGTGGACGATCAGAAGAATGACACCCGTTTTCGTGATCGCCATGTCCTCCTTACCTGCCGCTGGGTGTCCCAAAAGGTAGTGGAATGACACCGCCATCGATATGTAGTGACTTGCGATCTTGCGGAAGAGTTTCATTTTACCACTTGATCTACAAACAACATTACGATGCCTCCGACGATAACGATACCGACGGCTGACCCTTCAGTTTCGGCCATCAAGGAAGCAGCTAGCGTTCCAAGGCCAAGACCAGTATTGATCTGACCTGCTTGGCTACCCTGGCCGGCGAGGTATGCGTCGGAAGCGAGCCCTACGAAGGCGACCCCGTAGCCACCGTAACTGAGAACTGCTGCGCCCCTACTAAGAGTGAGCGCCTCAGCTGAGCCTTCCTCGGCCAAAGGTTCCAGCGCCCTGGCCGCTGCCTCGGTCTTTGCCATAGCCACTCCCAATACCCCCGCCGTTGTTGACGCCTTTTCGGCGGCCTCCGACTTCTCGCCCTTGTCGTCCTGCCCTTCCCCTACGTTCACCGGGTGCGAGGATGATGAGCCGGCACCCGCAACGCCGCTTGGCCCCACCCCCACCTCTGGTACGCCCGTTTCCCCAGTCGTGGCGCCGCTAGATATCTGTTCGCCCTGCTGATCACCTGCATTAGTGCCGTTACCCGGCCCACCATTGAATTGATCTCCCGGATTGCTGCTATTCTGATTGACACATTGTCCTCCGGCTTGGTTGTCCCCTTCGTTATCCCCTTGGTTGGGTACGCTACTTCCCCCTTGGTAACCGCCAGTCGGCCCTGGTGGTCCACCACCGCCGTCAGGTGGTGTTGTGGGGGTAACCGGTGGATTCGGCGGAGGCTCTTCATTACCTGTCGTTTGCATGCCCGATCTGTCGGTATAGCGGAATGGGCTGTTCCGTGCGTAGCTGTAGCGGTTTAATTCCTGCGAGTAGAGGGGTCTTGTCACGTAGGGATCGGCGGTCAGGAATCGCATGATATCCGGATCATACATCCTGCCACCGAGATTGAGCAGGGCGAGGCCGTCCTCGTCTTCCTCCTGCCCTGTGTATCCTAGGGTCACCCTGGGTCGCGGGTTCGTTCCAGAGCTCGGGGGAGCAGAGGTATCAATACGCGCACCGAATGGGTCAAACCGGATCTGGGCTGAGCTCTGGACAGTGTCCGTGCTGCTGGTAATGGCAGCCATCGAGCCCAACTGATCGGCAAACAGGTAATCAACAGTTGGCTGACCGCCTTCGTCAGCCTGGGTGACCTGTGCGACAACTTCTCGACGATCGGCCCCTACATACATCACGTGGCTTACCGCACCGCTCGACGATGTCCGCTTCTCGTAAAGCTTGCCGAAATAGACGGTACTGCGATTCTGAGAGTCCGATTTCTTCGCCCGTTGCCGATTCGCATCGTATTGGAAGTTCCACGTGGTGCTCGCTTCCTGAATCTGGCGCGGCAGATCGAAATCGGTATAGGTCAGTGCGCGATCATCCGACTGATACTGCCGGCCGGCACCGTCGTACTGATAGTGATTCAGGATGCCCCATTGTCCGCCCCCCGAATCGCCTTCGTAGTATTGGACCAGTTTGACTCCGTGAGGTCCACCCGAGTTGCCGGTTCCATCGCCGGGGACGTAAGACCGGCTTGATATGTGGCCACTCGCCGTCAGCTTCGCTTTGCTAACGAGGTTTCCGATATCGTCGTAGGTATAATTGACGGACCAACCTCCCCCACTGGTTCCCGACCAGTTAGTAAGCCTCCCCAATTCGTCGTGAGTGAACTGTTCAGTTTCGTTCGTCAGGTAGTCCGTTCTCCCGGTCAAGTAGCCACGGGAATCGTAACTGAAGCCAAGGCCTAGAACCTGTTCGACCCCTTGCGGTCCACTAACGCTCACCCCCTGCAGCAAGGGCGTCTGCAGCTGCGGATAGTACGACCGGGAGGCAATCGCGCCATTCCCATAGGTGGCCTGCGACACCAGGTCGTAGTGGTTTCGAGTGTCCACATGCCAAATTGAGTTGCCGGCACCGTCGGCAATCCCCTGCAGTTCCCCACTGTTCCCGTCGTACGTGTACTTTACCGAGTAACGCGACCCAGCCGCGACGGGGTACATGATAGAGTTCGTTCTCCCGAGGTCGTCGTGGCCGATGTCGATCCGATACGACTGGCCGTCCACCCTCCGCGTCTGGCCTGAAAGGAGTCCCTGTTGGTCATACTCATAGGCATCGGCAACGCCGTCCAGCATGCTTGTGGTAGAGCTCGGCTTGCCAATGCCGTTCGGGGCGGTATCCCAGTTGAACTGACTGGTCCCTTCGCTGGTTGTCTCGTGGATCTTCCGGCCCAGCACGTCGTAGTCCCACTGCTGCGTCTTTCCGTCTGCACTGCTCGATGTGATTTGGTCGAAGCCATTGAAGTGGTAGGTTCGATTCCCGGCATCGGGATCTTTGACTTGCCAGCGTCTGCCGGCGGTATCGTAGTCGTTGTGAATGGTGTTTCCGTTCGTGTCGACGATATCCCGCACGGCGTCGAATGGTCCATAAACGTACTTTGTAATAATGTCGTGACTACTCCCCGCTGTTCCACCCGGAGAAGTCGACATTGCCCCGACCTTTTCGGTACGGGAGATAACCCTGTCAGCTTCGTCGTGGACCGTGACATCAACCTGGTCAATCGAGCTTCCGTTTGCATCCGATGTGGCGCCCTTGTTCGTCCGCGTCGTCGTAAGGAAAGAATAGGTCCAGGTTGCCTGCTGTCCCGCCAGCGGACCGATTTCAGAGGTCAATCGCCCCATCGAGTCGTAGGTGAAAGACGTGGCAGATACGCCGTCGGGCCGGGTTTGGTTCGTCACTCGGCCATACGGGTCGCGCTGGATGTCGGTTACGCTGAACCAAGTCCCGGTCTGGTCCAATTCCTTGGTGCTGGTCAGCAGATGTCGCTGGTCGAACTGCTCCCTCCGAATCTTGCCACCATCGTCAATCAAGACATCGTACGGGACCGAGGTATCGACTCCGTACTGTCTAGTGACAATACTGCCCGTCGCTCGTTGCTCGACCCGCAGTCTCCCGAACCCATCGAACTGGCTCACAGATGGAACACCGTTGGGGTCCGTGGTCTCCATCAACAGCCCCAAGCCGGAATGATACTTGAGGGTCACGGTCTGAGGAGCGGCGCACTCGGCGCTCACTGCGCTACCGGTGGGACAATTCGAAGAGACTCCCGAGGATGTGCTACTACTTGGGAACAGGTCGCCGGTTGCGGCGAAGCCGATCGTCGTGACTCGCTGATGTCCGTCCGACGTAGACACCGTCGTGGTTGTAACCTGCCCTTGAGCGTTCCTAGAGTATGCCGTCTTCCGAAGAAACTGCCCGTCTGGGTCTGCCTCTATCCAGTTCAATGCGCCTGTTCCCGTGTCGTAATTGAATTTCGTCGTCCGAGTTGTGCTCAGTGTTGGAGTGGAGGGCTCCGTCCGAGCAGGCATGGTGGACACGACCGTTTCCTGATCTGCATGGCCCGAGATCCACTTATCGGCGTTGTCCGTGCTAAATCCCGACCGGGTTAGAAGGGTGGTTTCGTTCATGGGGTCGGTCAACGTTGTCCCCATCCCAATAGCGGTGGTCCGATCGGTCACGTAGCCGTAGTCTGGGTTGTAGTCGGTATGGATTCTCTTCAGCTTCTTCTTGCAAGGAATCGGGTTCTTGTCGTTGCAGGTATCGTTTTGATACTCCTGCTCGTATTGGGTCTCGTCGCACGATTGGCGTGCCACGTGAATACCGCCGTTGCTTACGACGAAACTGCAATCGGTGTGAGTTCCCTTGGTTTCCGTAGTTAGCGTTCCATTGTTGGTTCGGTTGTACACCGCGACCACGTCTGACGGGTAACCTTTAGACGGATAAATCGAAGAGTCGGCCTTCGAGACGTGATCGTACGAGGTGCTCACGCTGGAGCCCGAGGCCACATCCTCAACGGTGTGCCAATCCATGCCAAGCCACCCGATTCCCTGGACATCGGTTCGCGCGCCACCGTAGGTGTGCTGATACTCGAGGTTCGCTGCGGTTCCCGGTTGGAACGTATGCGTGTACCAACCACTTTCCACGGACGGTGCAGCTTTGCGGATATGCACAAGGGGCGCTGGACGTGGGCGGATAATAGACCTTATTACTCGACTTGTCGGTGGCGGGCAGGTACGAGACCTGCGTTACACCGCCGAGCCCATCGGTTACGGATGTCAGCAAACCTGGCTTCTGTCCCCGCCGAACATAGAGGACCAAGTTTGGATCTGCCCCCGACGAGGGAGGCTCCATCTGGACGATGTCCGGAAGACCATCGCCGTTCACATCAAGAACCTGGGACATCGATTGCCCCCACCCGCAGTTCGTCGTCTTAGCCGTTGCGAGAATGGGATCGGCAGGGGCGCCAACGGCCATTGACCCGCTGGTGCTTGTGAGTGGATCGGCTGAGAAGCTCACCGAGAGGTTTGACCCGCTCACCGTGCGAAGCCCGACCATCGACTGCCGCGCCGTCCAGTCGTTCGAGCCGGTGCTGTGGGCACCATCGTTGATACACCCTGGATCCACGAGGACGAGGTCCGACCTACCGTCCATGTCGTAATCCATCACACGGATGCCAGGCCCGATGGATGTTTGGGGTGCGTTCAGCGACTGAAGGGATTGCCCGATCTGGGCGCCAGCCGGCAATGCAATGGAAATCGGAGGCAAGAAATCGCGCCCTGTGTTGATGGCAACTCTTACAGTATTACCTCGCCGTTCGGGATCTCAATCGCATCGACAAGACCATCCCCATTGATGTCTGCGAATTGGTATTGCTTTGAAGTGGCGGTCGAATCGAAGGTCAAGAGGCTAGTCCTTCTTCGATTCCATGGAATCGGAGACGCGGCCGGCTCGTAAGTAATTGCAGCCATTCGCTTATTGCCCGAGTATGTGATCAGCAAGTCGGACTTCCGTGCACCGGTCAAGTCAAGCACGTAGGTGTTCCCTGTTTGGTTCGCAATCAGGGGGAGCGGGTTCGGCCACTGGTTGCCCCACGGCTCAGGGATAGGATCGTATTGCGCAAAGGATGCGCCAAGATTCTGTCGCCACTCCCAGATGGCCAAGCTTGGCGGCACCGCCACCGCACGAATGATGTCCGGCAGACCGCGTCCCACGAGATCCCCGGAGTAGATGACCCTCTTGGTGAACTGCAAGGCCGAGTCGGGCGAGGTAGACTCGTAGTCGATGAATGACACTTGGCTAGGGTCGCTTCCTGTGATCACCGAGTGTTTGTACGTGTACTGCTTAAACGTGCCGTCGTTTATGACGTAGGGCATGATGTAGTCCATTCGCCCGTCTCCATCGAAATCCATGACCCGGCCGCCCTGGACCTCCGGGCGGAGTTCTGGGGCTTCCAGCGTGGGAACCTCACCGTAGACGTACATGTCCCCACTAACCCGGGCTTCCTCATCATGGGTGGTTATGGCGAAGGGAGTAACCTGGCTCCACGCGTTCGAATCGGTCACATCCGCTGGAGGTACAATAACGTCCCAGGACCAGGCCTGCGTCCTTCCAGGTACCACTAGGCGCTCAAGAAGTATCTCGTCGCGGCCGTCGCCGTTGAAATCGCCGACCAGCACGCCCCCGACATCCGGTTCCTGTACTAGATTGTTGTTAGCGAGCAGCCCGTGACCCTTGGTGATTCCGGTGTCGATCCTCTCGAATTGCGGATCGGGGTGTGTCCATGTGAAAGTTGTGGCTTTCTTGCAGACACCGGCCCCGTCACATTCGGTTAATGAATGAAGAGGATTTCCGAACGTATATCCGGTCTCGTAGACTAGGTCGTACGTTCTCAGGGTTGTTTGAGTCGCATTGAGATCTGGGCCCGACATGCTGATGCGCGTGATATGGCTGGGCTTAGTCAGGGGCAGCCCAGACACCCACGATTCTCTGACTTCGACAGAACCGGCCGGACCGTAGGTGAACTTCACCGTTCGGTCGGGCTGAATGTTTCCAGCGCCAGCCGTATACGTAATACTGTCCGGAGTAACAGCATAGGCGGTTTCGCCCCACGTGCCGGTGGCTGTTAGGTTGTTGTAGGAGTATCTGACCGCATTGCCGAATCGGTCCTGACTCGATGCCAAGTACCAAGTCAAACGGACAGGAAGCGGGCAACCAAGGATTGGTCGACACGCCGACTGAAAAATGGTCGGGTCGTTCTGGTCAGAGTCAGCGTAGGCTACGTCTACTCGGTAGCCCTGCAGACATGCCGTCGGATCCCCAGAATAGGCGCCGTAGTCGCTTGGAAGTCCGTAACTGTCGATCGTCCCGTCGGGCCTATAGACTAGGAAGCCGACCTCCCCGTTGTTGTCCGTGGCAGCCTGGACGATCTTGATACCTTTGTCCATTTCGGTGCGGTATTCCGCCCCGGTTGTCCCTACCGTGCCCGCTACCAATACCAATCTTTCCCCATCCAGGCAAAGCGCGTCGCTGGCGGCGGAGAGCCCAATTCCCTCTGGGTCCTGGTCTCGCGCGTAGTCGCGCTTGCAGCGTGAGATCTGCGACAGTCCGTCGATGTGCCATCCGTATCCCGCAATTCCATCACCTGCGTCGCTGCTATAGGCCAGCGCCAGGTGGGGTTCGACGCCATTCCGCCCCGGCGGCGTCCAGAGCGGCATCCGGTAGGTTGCGGCGCCGTCGTCGGTGACCTTGAACGAGCCCTCCGTTCGGCCGACCGTGGTGGATCCTGTCGCACTGGGAAGGATCGCAGGTTGTAGCGGCGGCCGGCGCTGGCAAGGTCCGGCGGTGATGGAGAAATTGTCGAAGGTGCTCTCGTCCATTCCGGACTTGGCACCGTCTTCCGACGAGGAAACGCCGTCGAAGATCTGAGCGTTGGCCGCTGTGGTTGGGACGACCACTGTTTCACCAAACGTCTGCCATCCGCTGTCCGTGGTGCTCAACGTGGCGCCCGAGCTTCCGCCCACGAGTATGGTTTGTGTCGTCGAATCGCCGAACTGCACGCCAACGTAGGGTTTCTTGCCGCCAACCCATCGCACGCTGGACCAAACGCAGTAGCTCGCGCCACCCGTCACGGGGATCGAGGGTGACACATACGGCCCGTACGAGGGAGAGTAAGAGGTCACTTGCTGGACGTAGGATCCCGCTGGCGCGGTCGAGTCCCAACCTACCACTGCTGCGTTTCCGGACGGATCTTGCCAGCCGGAGCTGCTCCCCTCCCACCATTGCTGATAGACAGGATCGGAGGTCCCAGTTGGACATGCCCCGGAATCGATGGTTAACCCATCGAAGTAGCCCAAGTCAGCGCCTCCCTTGGTGTCGCCATTCCATAGCTCGTCCACAAGTCTCACCTGGCTCACCCCAGTGGGTATTAGGACTGTGTGGCTCACGAACTGCCAGCCCGAGTCAATGGCAGTGATCGGGGTGATCGCGCCGAACTGAGTGTCCTGATAGGTTCCTTCCCCGATAAGCCAGGCAATTGCACTTGGGGTATCCCCTTGTGCGTAGTAGTTCTGAATGCCGATGAAGGGCCACGAGCCACCGATCCAGCGCACGTAGGCCGAGACGCAGTAGTTCTGTTGTGATTGAACGCCTATCCAGCCGGACTGCCCGAGAACCGAGCTGTTCTGGATCTGCTGAACCGCGGATCCAGCGGGCGATGTCGGGTCGTTCGTGAGCGAAACCGCGCTCCCGTCAGAGTTGGTCCAGTCACCGCCCCCTGTTTCCCATGTCTGGATGAGGAGTGCAGCCTGAGGATTCCCGGCACCAACACAACCGGTCGGGGCCGCGCAGCCACCGATGACAGGGTCACAAGCTGTTGGGATTGGGTTGCAGTTTGGTGGTGCTTGGCACGTGACCGGCTGTCCTGGAGTGCATTGACCGTTGAGGCATTGATCCCCGGACGTGCACGGATTGTTATCGCTACACGACGTCTGGTCGGGCTTTGCAGGGTTGCTGCACCTTCCACTCGTCGCATCGCATACCCCCGCGCTATGGCACTGGTCCGTCGCGTTACACTGCGTGTTGCGGTTGGGGTCGGGAACGCAGAGTCCGCTTTGGCAAGTATCACCCCACGTGCAAGCACTGCCGTCAGCGCACACCGTTCCGTTGTAGTATTTGGGATTGGCGCAATTGACGGAGCCCGCGCAGCCCAGGCACTTGTAGACTTGGTCGGCGACCTCCTTGCTGGCGGTGCCCCAGGTGTTGAGACCGGGCCGATTCACGCCGCACACGTCGTCTTGGCCGCCGCAGGTCTCGGGGCTGCAGCCGTTGTTCGCGTAGCAGTCGAGGTAGGCGCCGCAGCCGAGGCGGTCGCTTTGGGTTTGGCCCGTACAGAAGGCACCGCACTGCGTACCCGCCCAGCCCTGCACGCAGGCATTGGTGCTGGGTGCGGTCACCCGAACGTCGTCGGCCTCGAAGGAGGCACCCACGCTGCCCACGCCCACCAGGCCGCTCGTACACGAGCTGTCCGTTTGGGTGAGCAACTGCGTTCCGTTCACGTAGGCAGTTAGCGTCGTACCTTGCATGTCCAGCTTCACGTCGTACCAGGTGCCGGTGCTGATGCCGCCAGGCACGGCCACGGGGCTGCCGATGGCGCTGTCTGCGCCGACCACGCGCTTGCGGAGCGCGACCTGGCCGTCGCCGCGCAGGCCGACGTAGTAACCGCAGTCGGCGTTCCAGGTGGCGTCGTAGCGGCCCCACAGCGACACGATTGCGCTGGGCGACGAGAAGGCGAGCGGTTTCAGGTTGGCCTCGACGGTGGAATCCAACCAGGCCATTCCGGATTGGGCTTGCGAGATGTAGAGCTGCGACGCGCTGGCGTCGTTCTGGCGGTAGACGTTGCTGCCGTCGGGAACTACGCTGAAGTTCTGCACCGGGCCCTGGCGCACGTTCCAGCCGCTGCCGTTGCCGGTCTCGAAGTTGTCACAGAAGGCCCAGTTGCCCGCGCACACGTTGGTGGCGGTTACGGTGCTGGTGGCCGTCTGGGTATTGGTTTTCGTGTTCGTGACGGTTGAGGTGTTCGTGTTGGTCGAGGTCCGGGTAGTGGTCGACGTTACGGTACTGGTATCGGTCCCTGTTTGCGTGCTCGTGGACGTGCTGGTCACGGTACGCGTGTTGGTGTTCGTATTCGTGTTGGTCCCGGTGCCCGTGTTGGTGTTGGTATTGGTGTTGGTCACCGTCTTGGTGTTGGTGTTCGTGCCGGTGTTGGTATTTGTGCCGGTCGTCGTCTGCGTGCCGGTCTTGGTCGTGGTGTTGGTGGTCGTCGCGGTGGCCGTCGTTGTCGGGGTCTGGGTGGCGGTCTTGGTACTGGTCGAGGTTTGCGTTTGCGTGCCCGTCTTGGTGTTGGTCACCGTCGCGGTCGTCGTGTTGGTGGTCGAGCTGGTCACCGTGCCCGTCGGGTTGTAGGTCCACGACAGCGTCCCGATGCCCGTCCCGGTTCCCGTCGCGGTGATGGTCCGGGACCCGGTTCCGGCGTTGGTCGAGCTCGAGGTCTGCGTCGCATTCGCGGTCACGGTGGTGACACCCGTGAAAATGCCCGAGCCCGACATGGTGGCCGTGACCGTCTTGGTGGCGGTGCCATTCAAGCTGCCCGTCACCGTGCTGGTCGCAACCCGGGATGCCGTTCCCTGCACGTAGGCCGACGTGGTGACCGTGGCCGTGCTCCCCAGCGAGTGCGCCCACGTCGCGTAATACACCGTCGCGGTGTTGGTCGACGTCAGGGTGCCGGTCAGAACGTATTGCTGCGTATAGGTCTGCACATTGGTCAGGGAGCCCGTCGCGGTCTTGGTCGTGATACCGGTCGTGACCTGCGTGGTGGTTCCGGTATTGGTTCCGGTGCCAGTCTTGGTTCCAGTCGCAGTCGCGGTGGCGGTTTTGGTGGGCGTACCGGTGGCTGTTTGGGTTCCGGTCCCGGTTTGGGTGGCAGTCTGGGTTCCGGTATTGGTCTTCGTCTGCGTTACAGTGACGGTTCCCGAAGCACTGTTCGTCTGCGTACCCGTGCCCGTCGTGGTCCCGGTCACGGTCCTGGTGCCGGTCGCGGTGATCGTTCCGGTACCCGAGGCGGTGGTGGTATTGGTCTGCGTGCCGGTATGGGTCGAGGTCTTGGTATTCGTGCTGGTATTCGTCGCGGTCTGGGTGAAAGTTGTGAAGCCCGTGCTCGTTCCAGTGCCCGTCCCCGTCTGGGTTGCCGTCGCGGTATACGTGATGGTTGGTTGCTGTTGGCTATTCAGCGCCTGAATGCCATTTTCCGACGCGGCTCCGCCGTCTACGCCGTCTCGCACCTGGGCTTTGATCCGCGAGGTCAGGCCCTCGCGTGCGGCGGCTTGATCTTCTGGCGGAGCCTTCGTCTCGCAAGCAACGACAACGACAGTGCAGCGACCCCGGCGAACAGGTGACGTGTTCTCATGACTCCACCTTTGAATCGGGTTGCGCCGACTGTTACTACCTCGACGCGTCTAGAAGATTTCCCCTCATATCGAACGGTGTGATCACAGTCAAAGGAATTAATTCGCCGTTGCAAGAATGTTGCGCCAACGCCGACTTCGGCCGGGGTTGGGTTCAGAGTCGGGTCGGGGACCGGTGCGAGGGGTGATTGGGAGATTCGGATCCGCGTCATTTCGGATCGCTTATAAAGGAGGTGCAAGGCCAGCGCCGCCTTGCTCCGACGCCCGGGCTAGCGAGCAGGAATTTCGTATACAAACGACGCGAATCCGCTAGTATGCGCCGCCAACCAACAGGAGAGAGAGAACCCGATGTCGGATCGCTTTGCTCATAGAGGCCCTTCGTTCATCGGTGGTGCGCTCTTGGTGTGCGGACTGGTTGTGCTCGGCTGCGCAGCAACCCAGCTGGGCGCCACTCCTGCGGATCTAGCGCAGGCGCGCAGCCAATCCGGCAAGGGTGCAAACGTCTTCGCGGGTGAGTGCGCCAAGTGCCATGGCCAGCGCGGCGAAGGCGTTGGCAACACTCCAGCGGTGCTCGGCCCAGGTGCGCTGCCGGAATACCCTCGCAGCACGGTAAGCTCGGGCGATCCCGGCCTTAACGATCCCCAGCTTCTGCAGATCGAGGCACAGGCGCGGCCGGCCGGCGCGGCCTGGCGGGATCCGTTGCGAAACGCCCAGGATTTGTTTGATTTCACAAACACGCACATGCCCAAGGGCCGTACCGGGGCGGTAAGCCCCGACGACAATTGGGCTCTCGTCAGCTTCATGCTCGCAGTCCAGGGGGCAAGCGTACCTGCCGGCGGGATTGGCCCTGCGAACGCCAGCTCGATCCAGATTCCGAGGCATTGATGGTCCATTTGCGATACCGTTCCGCTCTCGCGGCAAGCATTTCTGTGCTTCTCGCGGCTGGTGCCGTGAATGCCGATCAGGCTGGTTCCACCGCGACCGATGACGTACCTGGATCCGAGGTCCTGCCAGGCGTTGGATTGTCGCCGCAGGCACCGCCGGTCCCGCCTGCGGCTGGGGGCCGGGCGCCGTCGTTCGGCGCGCCCGCCGAGCAAAGCCCGTCCATGTTCCGCATTGGCGGGAGAATCTATGGCTACGAGTCGGTCGGCATCGGAAGAGCCCCCAGCAATCCGCCCGAAGGGTATTCGGGGACGCCGCTGCATGTGCCGGGGCTTTCGGCAGGAAAGCTTCCGTACTGGGGGGGCGCCGGCTTCACCCTGAACCTCAGCTACGGAACCCCTACCTTGTCGGCCTACGTGACCTACTATTTCCAGCCGAACGGCAAGGAATTCCAAGGATACTACTCGCCCATTTCGGGGCCGGGATTCGGCGTGGCCTACCTTCAGCTGACCCCTGACCCCCTCGGTGCTCTACACCTGAAGTTCAAGGCCGGATCCGTCCTCGAGACCTACGGCGGCCCGGGCCAGTGGGGCTGGGGCGTCTTCGGCCCCATGTTGGCCGTGCACGGCTTTGGCGAAACATCCACCGGAGACTGGGATCTCACGCGCGACCTCCACATCACCCTGACGCAGGGCTTGGTGGTCGTGCCCGGCGTGCCGGAAGACTTTCCCCGCGGTAGTGGCTACAACGGTTGGCTGGAGCCGGGAGTCTCGAACTGGGTTCACCACGCTCACGTGGGCCTCGACTTCCGCAATCAGTACCATCTGAAGCTGCACTACGCCTCCGACCACGGAGCCGACGAGCGCACGCACTCGCTGAACGCCCTGAATACCAACAACCACGGCGATGGGCGCATGGACGTCTACCTCGTGGAGGCCAGTTGGGACGATCAGCCCTGGGGTCACGTCGGCGCGACGGGCGGCCTGTACGATTTCATCAACGGTGCGTCCGTGAGCGATGGCATCTGGTGGACCACCGACTGGACCCAGGGTGCTATCACCACGGTCAACAAATTCCTCGGCCCATACAGCAACGGCAACGGCAAGGTCGCGGTGGTCGGCGCGGAGTACGATTTCAGCGTCTCGTCCCTGCTCTGGTATCCGCGCAGCTTCACCGCCAACGCCCCGGACATCCGCGTCGCCATCGCGGGCATGATCACGCGAACCCTGTCGACGCCGGACCCCTATTTCAAGGACGCGACGGGATACTACTTTGGCGTCGAGACCGAATACCGGATGACCTCGAAGTTCAGCCTGAACTTCAAGACCTACGGTGAGAGTCGCACTGCCAACGTCCTTGCGACCGTCGTCGGGTCCGATGGCACGCCCAGCTACATTCCCGTTTACCAACGGTGGAGCGTGTACAGCGTAAATCCCGGCATCGCCTACCACTCCAACTGGACCAGCCTGGACCGGATAGAGCTCATTTATGGCCGGCACTTCTACGGCAACGCCGTTGACAACAACTCGGCCCAGCCGCTCGACAAGCACACGATTGTGCTCGGCGGCTACATCACCTTCTGAACCGAAAGCGCTCGACGATGAAAACCGTCCTTTATGCACGTAGGTCCGGCTGGAAGTCAGGCACCGTCCTGGCTCTGCTCGCCATGCCCGCGCTGGCGATGGCCGCGGAGGGTAGCGCGGACAAGGAAATCCCAAGACTCGGGCTTTCCCCTGGCGAACCGCAGGTACGCAGCGCCACCCCTTCGCTCCCCTTCGGTGTTCAGCCGGCCGAGTCGAAGGAGCTGGTGTTCGACTTTCACGGCTACCTGCTTTTGCCCGCGTATCTTGGCGTCCACGATCGGGAGAGCCCGAGCCCTGGACAGAGCGGCACGGTCCTGCATTCGCCCCCGCTCTTGCCCCAGGATCTGCGGAGCTTCGAGTACACCGCTGCCCTGCCCTCGCCCTGGTTGCAGCTCAATTTCATCTACGGCAATTCAACGGTGTATGCCACGGCGATCCTGGCCGGCGAGACCGCCACGGACGGAGCTGGGTACCACAACGTTGTCGACCAGCTCGGCGTCAATGACGCCTTCGTCACGGCAAACCTGAGCAAGACCTTTGGCTTTCCCTTCCAGCTCAATGTCGGTGCCTTCACCGGTCGCTACGGTGCCATGGGGGCGTGGGATGCTGGCCGCTACGGTACCCCGCTCATCGCGCGCACCAATACCATCGGCGAAAACATCGTCACGGGCGTGAAGGTCGGAGATTTCTTCCTCGTCCTCGAACAGGGACTTGGCGGACAGCTTGGCCGGCCACCCGCCGGCATGGTTCCCGCCGGTTGGAACGACTGGGTGGACCCAAACGTCGGCGCCACCTTCGTCAACCAGCTGCACCTTGGCGTGGCCTACGCGGGACTTGCCCGATTGGGCCTGCACTATCTCACCGCCTGGACGCAGGACGACCTGAGCCTGGGGGGCCAGCTGCTCAAGGGCCGCATCACGGTTCTGGGCGCCGATCTCCACGTCACCGCCAAACGCGCAGGTCACCTGTATCTCGGCGGCGCGTGGACCAAAGCCACGGATGCCGGCTCGGTCTCAGGCGCCATCGAGATCCTGAATGCCCGCGGAGGACCGGAGCTAATCGAGCAGTACCTGGGCCCAAACAGCAACGGCAACGGCTCGCTGAGCACCCTCGGAGCGCAATACGACCTCAGCATCGCACGGCTGGTCTTCGGCGACCTTTACACGGGCATGAGCCCGGACGTGCTGGTCAGCCTGTTCGGCGTACTAACCCACGTCACCAGCGACGACCCTGCCTACGACGGCGTCAACAAGCTGAAGGGCGGTGCCGAGGTGACCTACCTGCCGCTGTCATGGTTTGGCGTTTCCGAACGACTGGATCACGTGCGCCTCCACGGCGACGACTCGACGCAGGCGTTCACCATTTCGTCGTCGCGTCTGCTGTTTCACCCAGGCTGGAGAAGCCGCGGCGAGCTGGCGCTGCAGTACTCGCACTTCGTGTACGGCAGCAGTGTCTACGTCATTGCAGGGTATCCTCCCCACATCTCCCCGAACGTGAACGCGGACCGTGACGTTTTCTCCTTGACCGCCACCTACTGGTGGTAGCTTCCCAAGCCATGAGCCTCAAGAGTACATTCGCACTCCGATGGCCGCATTTCGTGGCAACGGCAGCCGCGGGAGCTCTGGTCCTCGGTTTCGGCGCCATGTGCAGCAAATACCCGACGAGCAAGGACCTGCCCATCGACTGCGCCGCCGAAAATGGGTACGAGCTCTATACTAAGGATCCGAACGACTCGTCTGCCGATCTGACGCTAGACAATTTCGCGAAGTGGTACGGGTCGCCCGATTACACGCCTGACGGCGGCAGTGTCGGCGGATACGTCGCCTCCGCCTCCGTGACGGGGCCCACCCCGATTGCGGACGCCCCGGATGGAGGGGTTTGCGGGTACACGACGGCGGGCGTTTTCCGCGCATCCCACAACGATGCGTGGGGAGGCCTGTTCGGCAACTATGCGTTCGGCTCCTCGCCGGTGAACGCGTCCGACTGGGAGGGAATAGCATTGTGGGCTCGGGCGCCTGGCCCGACGAGCAAGGGCTTCACTCTCTCCCTGAACGACGAAAATACGACAGCAGGTAGTCCAGCAGCAGCAGGTAGTCCAGCAGTGCCCTCCTTCTGCACGGCCTACGGCACTGATGCCGGTGCGGCGTCGCCTGGACAGGGCAGCACGACGGTCACCTACGACCCGAACACGGGTACCCCAATTACCGGCGGCGGCATCACGCGTGCGCCGTACCCGAATGAGTGCGGAAACGGCTATTCCACCGTCATTACGGTGACGACCGACTGGCAATTCTACCCCGTTCCATTCGCCGATTTTCAGCAGGGCGCAACCCCAAATCGAGTGCCCAATTCGGTTTTCGACGCGGGAAACGTGACTGGAACCGGCCTCCTCACGAGCGGGCTCCGCTACTTCGGCATCCGCATGCCGGTGGAGTCCGAGGTGGACCTTGAGATCGCCAGGATGGCTTTCTACCGCAAGAAGGCGCAGTGAGTAGTTTTCGTGAGATGAGATCCCAGACCTCGACGATGTCGCTATTGACCTTGGGGTCGAGCTAGAGAAAGGAAAACCTTCATGAACACGAGTATTCGAGTTGGAAACACTCTCCTTACGGCGCTTCTGGCGTGCGGGCTTGTAGCCTGCACCAGCCAATCGACGAACTCCGGTGGAACCGGTGGCACGACGCCGGCGGGAACTGGCGGCACGACGGCAGGAACTGGCGGGGCCGGCGCCGCGGGCACGACGGGCACGGTCTCGGCTGATGGAAAGCTGTGCCCGGCTCCGGCCGGGGCGCTGATCACCGACTTCACGCCCGGCTCAGGAGAGACCACCCAAGTGCACTTCGGGAACTCAACGACGTTCGCTGGCGGAGAATACATATATCCAGCAGTCGGCAGCACCAGTTCCTATCCACTCACCTCGGACGTGACTGGCGGCGACTGGCACATCAGTGGGACCGTGGGCGACTACTCGGGGTTTGGCCTGTATTTCGACAACTGCACCACTGTCGATGCCTCCGCGTACAAGGGCATTTCGTTCAAGGTCTCGGGCGATGCGGGATCATATGGCGGGATCACCTTCGGGGTGGATACCTTGAACGACTCCATCAGCGCAGCCTGGCTCAACAGCCACGACGACAAGAATGCCACCACTCCTGCCACCAATCCCGGCCGCTGCACGCCTTCGGCCGACCCCACGTTGAATCAATACAGCCAGACGGTGTGCGCCAACTCCACCGCCTCGATTCCAGTCACTGCGGCCCCGGTCACCCAAACCATCCTGTGGGCGGACTTTACCGGCGGCAAGCCCAAGCCCGTCGAGCCCGCGGAGATCACCGGCATTCACTGGATCTTCACCTGGAACAATGGCGGAGCCTATGCCGTAGACATCCATATTGACGATCTGTCGTTCGTTCCCTAGCTTGCACGCCAGGAGGCTCGCCTCATGACTCCCAATTCCCTCTACGCCACCGCGTCGCTCGTCGCTCTTGCCGCGTTTGGCGTGGCCGGATGCTTGTGCCCACCTTGTCCCGCAACCGGAGTCGCGGCTGGTCCAGCGGCGGCACCGGCGCCAGCGGCCGACAACGCCCCGGCCGCGCCAGTGGCCACCGGCGGTCGGCTCGTCATCTGGGACGGCGACGATGCCGGCACGGGGGCGCAGGGGTGGGACGGCTGCGATCAGAAACCCACCTGCAAGGTCAAGGTCGGCGTCGAAGCCAAATCCGGCATCAATGGCAGCAACGGCCTCAAGTTCCACGGCGAGGGGGGAGGCTGGATCGGGATAGGCTGGAACCTGTTTGGCTGGTACCCGCAAAACGCGGGCGTCGACCTGACCCCGTACACCCACCTGACCTTCCAGATCCGTGTCGAGGCCAAGAGTCGCGCAGACGCGCCCGAGCCGGGTGCTGTCGGCATACTGCTCGGCGCCAGCAACAACTCCAACAGCTCGGACGCTGCCATCGAGAAGTACGCAAAGGGATTCACGGACGGGAAATGGCACAAGGTCGAAATTCCGATCTCGGAATTTACCAAGGGCGCCGGGTCGAAGTTCGACCTGCACTCGTTCTGGGAGCTCCGCATGAGCACCTGGAGCGGAACCCCGCGCAATTTCGATATCTACGTCGACGACCTGGCGGCAGAAAAGCACTAGGACGAAGAGAATGGCCAAGCAAACTCCCTGGGCAATGTCATTGGCGGTGATCGGGGCCGCTTTCGCGCAGCACGCTTGCAAGATATGCACGTGCAGTCAGGGCTCAGGCGCGCAGCTGCCGAACGCCGGGTCCGCGGCAGCCCAGGCGGCGCCCAGCAGCGGCAGCGGCCTGGCTGGAACCGTGGCGTACAACTACAAGAATGTCGTCATCCTGGGCGGCGGATTCGTCAGCGGCGTGATCTTCAGCCCCGTCGAGAAGGATCTGGTGTATGCCCGCACCGACGTGGGCGGCGCCTATCGCTACAATCCATCGGACAAGACGTGGATTGCGCTTACCGACGATGCCGAGCGGAAGTCCGACTATTTCGGCGTCGAAAGCCTGGCAACCGATCCGGTCGACCCCAACAAGGTCTACATCGCCGCGGGCATGTACACCCAATCGTGGGCAGGAAATGGCTCCATGATGCGCTCGAACGATCGCGGCAACACTTGGCAGAAGACCGAGGTTCCGTTCAAGATGGGTGGCAACGAGGATGGTCGCTCGAACGGCGAACGCCTGGTGGTGGATCCCAACCTGCCCAGCATCCTCTACTTCGGATCGCGCAAGGCCGGCCTGTGGAAAAGCACGGACTCGGGCGTAAGCTGGGACCAGGTCAAGAGCTTCACGGCCACGGACAGTGGCAACGGTGTGGGCATCTCGGTGGTGGTTTTCGACAAGGCCAGCGGCACCAAGGGCAAGGCCACGCCCGTCATCTACGCCGTCGTCGCCAACAAGGGAGGCAGCCTGTACCACAGCGCCGACGCCGGCGCGACGTGGAAGCTCTTGCCCAAGCAGCCCGAGGGCATGATGGCCAGCCACGCCGAGCTCGACTCGGCCGGTACGCTGTACCTGAGCTACGGCAACGGGCCGGGCCCGAACGGAGTCACCGACGGTGCGGTCTGGAAGTATCAACCCAAGCAGGACAAGTTCACCAACATCACGCCCAAGGCTCCCACGGAAGACGACAAGTTCGGCTATGGCGGCTTGGCGGTCAGCGCCAGTCAGCCCGGCACCATCATGGTCAGCACCATCGACCGCTGGACCCATGGCGATGAGGTGTACCGAAGCTCGGACGGCGGCAAGACGTGGAAGGCCCTGCTGCCGAAAGTCGTGCGCGACGATGCCGGTGCCAAGTACCTGTACTGGCATCGCGCCCCGACCGAGCCCATGGGGCGCGGTTGGATGGGCGACATCGACATCGATCCGTTCAATCCGGCGCACGTCATGTACGTCACCGGGCAGGGCATCTGGGCCACCGACGACGCGAACGCTGCGGATTCCGACAAACCGACCCACTGGACCTTCCTCGACCGTGGTCTCGAAGAAACCGCCGTCAATGGCCTGGTGAGCCCGCCCGTCGGACCGCCGTTGCTCAGCGTGATGGCCGATCTGTGCGGCTTCCGTCACGACGATTTGAATGCACCCTCGGCGGACGGCATGTTCGACAATCCCATATGCGGCAGTGGCACCGGCATCGACATCGCCTGGGGCAAGCCGGATGTCGTCGCTCGCGTTGGTTGGGAGGATAAGGGCCTCTGGGGAGCGGTCTCTCTTGATGCCGGCAAGACCTGGAAGCCATTCAAGTCCATGCCCAAGAAAGGCCGAGGCGCGGGCTCCATCGCCGTGTCGGCAGACGGCAGCGCCTTCGTGTGGGCGCCCTTCGAGTCGCCGGTCGTGTACTCCAAAGACCAAGGCGCCACGTGGTCCTTGGCCGAGGGCTTGCCGAGCCCGGACAAGACCCCCGACTGGGCGCCGGTTCAATTCCGTCCCGCCGCGGACCGGGTCAATGCGAGCAAGTTCTACGTTTTCGACGCCAAGGGCGGCCAGGCCTACTACAGCACCGACGGCGGCGCCCACTTCACCGCCTCCCCGAATGGGCTGCCCAACCTCGCCGACTACGAGCTCGGCTCGAGCTCCGCCCGGGCGGTCCCCGGCATCGAGGGTGACGTGTGGATCACGAGCGGCAAAGAGCTCAACCATTCAACCGACTCGGGCAAGACCTGGGAAACCATCGACAGCGTGGGCACCGCGCACGCCATCGGATTCGGCAAGCCCGCCGATGGCAAGAAGTACCCGGCCCTGTATCTTGTCGGCAAGGTCGGCGAGGCCGCGGGCATCTTCCGCTCGGACGACACCGGCCGCACGTGGGTGAGGATCAACGACGACAAGCACCAGTACGGCTTCTGCAACATCATCATCGGCGACCCGCGTGTCTATGGCCGAGTTTATCTCGGCACTAGCGGACGCGGCATTCTGTACGGCGAGCCCAAGTAGGGTGATCCAGCGGCGGCTCCATTCTCCTTAGCGGCGCCGCACCAAAAGCGTAGCTCTCATCCAGATTTGCTGGCATCGTTGGCCGATGCTCTGGCGCCTGCGACATGATTGTGTCCTGACCACCCTACTTTTTGCCGCCGCCTGCGGCAACGGATCGACCGGAAGCAAAGACGGCGGCCAGCCAGCCGCCGGTGAGCCGCGCCAAGCGTACAACGGCGCCCGAGGCAGGAGTTTCAACGACGGTTGGAAATTCCACCTGGGCGATGCCCCGAACCTCGAACAACCTGAGTTCGACGACAGCACATGGCGCAGCCTCAGCCTGCCGCACGACTGGAGCATCGAGCTCGGATTCGACCAAAACTCCCCGGGCGGCGGCGGATCCGGATTCATCGACGGGGGCGCGGGCTGGTACCGAAAGACCTTCACCCTGGACCGGTCGTATTCGGGCAAGCGCATTCTCGTCGACTTCGACGGCGTGTACATGAACAGCCAGGTGTGGATCAACGGCACCTCGCTGGGCAGCCGGCCCTATGGATACTCGACCTTCGAATACGACCTGACGCCCTATGTGAAGTTCGGCGCCCCCAATGTCGTCGCGGTTCGCGCCAACAACAACCAGCCCAACAGCCGATGGTATTCCGGCAGCGGGATCTATCGCAACGTCTGGCTGACCGTCCTCGATCCCGTCCACATCGCCTTCAGCGGCGCCTTCATCACCACACCAGCCGTGAGCGCGGCCACGGCGACGGTCTCGGTGGCGACGGAAGTGGAAAACCTGTCGTCGAGCTCGCAGTCGGTCAAGGTTAGGACCACGATTTACGACGCCGACGGCACGCAGGTGGCAAGCGACACCAGCGACGCCAGCGACGTGTCCGCCGCCGATGGGAAGGCCACCATCACACAGAACAGTCTCACCGTGGCGACCCCGAACCTGTGGTCCGTCGATTCGCCCTACCTCTATCAGGTCAAGGTCGAATTGCTGGTAGGCGACAAGACGGTGGATGCGTATCTGAGCTCGCTTGGCCTACGGTGGACGAGATTCGATCCCGCGACCGGCTTCTACCTCAACGACCAGCCCATGAAGATTTGGGGCGTTTGCAATCACCACGACCTTGGCGCGCTCGGCTCCGCGGTTAACCTGCGTGCCATCGAGCGCCAGCTGCAGATCCTGAAGGCCATGGGGTCGAACGCGGTTCGTACCTCGCACAACCCTCCGGCGCCGGAGCTGCTAGATCTGGCCGACCGAATGGGGGTTCTGATCATGGACGAGGCCTTCGACGTCTGGGAATACGGGAAGGTCGCGAACGACTACCACCTGTACTTCAGCCAGTGGGCCGAGCAGGATATTCAGGACTTCGTTCGTCGCGACCGCAATCACCCGAGCGTCATCATGTGGAGCATCGGCAACGAAATCTCAGGTCCATCGGTGGCCACGGCGACCAAGCTGCGAGACTGGGTCAAGGCCCTCGACAGCACCCGGCCGGTGACGTGGGCTTCGAACCAGATGGCCAACGCGAACGGCGTCGAACAGCAGGTCGCCAATATCCTGGATCTGCAAGGATACAATTACTTCGGGGGCTACAAGCCCGGCGACTCGACCTTCGATATCGATCGCGACCACGCGGCACACCCGACCTGGAGCATCTTCGGCAGCGAAGAGTGCTCGGATGTGCGAAGCCGCGGCATCTACTCATCGCAGCCGGACCAGAACCTTCACTCCCTCGGCTGTGACTGGACCGCCAAGCAGTGTTCCTCGTACGACATCGGCTGGAGCGACGGCGTGACCACCTCGGAGATGTACCTCATCAACACAAGCCGTCCGTATTTCTTTGGCCAGTTCGACTGGACCGGCTTCGACTACGGCGGCGAGCCTACGCCTTTCGGCAATTCGTGGCCGGCGAAGAGCTCGTATTTCGGCATCATCGATACGGCCGGCTTCCCCAAGGACATCTACTACTTCTACCAGAGCCGGCTGACAAGCTCGCCCATGGTCCACATCTTGCCCCATTGGAATTGGACGGCTGGAACGACCGTGACGGTCTGGGTCTACAGCAACTGCGACAGCGTCGAGCTGTTCCTTGGCGGCGTCTCTCAGGGAGCAAAGACGTTCGACTCGGGCGCCACCACGCGCCTCGAGTGGAGCCTGCCCTGGGCGCCCGGTACGCTGCGGGCCGAAGGCAGCCGAGGCGGCGCGGTCGTGGCCTCCGAGGAGGTGACCACGGCCGGCCCGGCGGCGCAGGTGAAGTTGACCGTGGATCGCGCCTCCATCCAGGCCGATGGGCGGGACGTTGCCTTCGTCACGGCGGACGTCGAGGACGCCGCCGGGGTCTTCGCCCCGACCGCGAGCAACAGCATCACCTTTGCCGTCACCGGTCCGGGCCGAATTGCCGGCGTCGACAACGGAAATCCGATCGACGTCACCGCCTACACGTCACCGACCCGAGCGGCCTTCAATGGCAAGGCCTTGGCGATCGTGCAGTCGACCGGTCAAGCCGGTCCAATCTCCGTGTCAGCTACCTCGTCCGGGCTTGGCGCGGGTTCGGTGTCGATCACCGCGCAGTGACGTGTGTCGTTTCTCACGTAGCGCCACGTGTCGCGGCGCGACGACATTCAGCACGATTTCGCGATGACCTGCCAGAAATCGCCTGTTCAGCGCGAGCCATTTCGTTCGGGCAAAGGATCTTCTAAGATATCGGATCACAACTCAGCCCAATGCGGCTACCATTGCAGCGCCGCAAGAAGCCCTATGTCATCGCCAAGAAGAAAAACAAGGAGAGCCCCATGATATCCAACCGTTCCCAGCGCACGCTCGCGGTCGCCGCACTTGCCGTACTTGGCACCGCTTGTTCGTCCAATACGACGAGTGGCGGCAGTGGTGGATCCAGTCGGGGAAGCGGGGGCGCATCCGGCGGCACGGTTGCGACGAGCACCGGAGGCGTGACCGGATCCGGCGGTACGACGAATAGCTCCGGAGGGAGCGGCTCGGGAGGCAGCGCCGTTGGTGGATCGGGTGGATCTGCAAGCGGCGGCTCCAGTGCTAGTGGTGGCGGTTCGGGGAGTGGCGGCGCCGGCAGCGGCGGCTCGGGCAAGGGTGGCTCTGGTGTCGGTGGTTCTGGCAGCGGAGGCTCGGGCAGCGGCGGCTCGGGTAGCGGTGGTTTGGGCACCGTAGTCGGAGGTTCGAGTGGTGGTTCCACCAGCGGCGGCACCACCGGCAGCGGCGGCTCGGGCACCGGCGGCACCACAGGGACCGGTGGCACGACAGGGAGTCAAACCTGCGCAAGTCTGCCCGGCGCACCGACGGGCACCGCGCCACTTCCCAGCGCGGCTCAGCTCTCCTATCAGCGCACCGAGATGACGGCGTTCATCCACTTTGGCTTGTCCACGTTCGACGGCTCCGAGCAGTGCAGCCCAAGCGATCCGGTCTCCACGTTCGCTCCGACAAAGCTCGACGCGACCTCGGTGGGCCAGTGGGTGACCTCGCTCAAGGGTGCCGGCTTCCGGCAAGCGATGCTGGTCACGAAGCATAGCTGCGGGTTCGTCCTATGGCCGTCGAAGTATACCGACTACTCCACCAAGAACTCGACGTGGAAGGGAGATGTGCTGCAACTCTGGACCGACGCCATGAAGGCGAATGACATGAGGATTGCAATCTATCTCAGCCCCTGGGACTCGCACTACACAAGTACGAGCCCCAACTACCAGACGTACTTCACAAACCTGCTCACCGAGCTTTACACCTACGGCAACTCCTACGAGTTCGAATTCGACGGGTTCAATTCGATTGCCCAGGGCAACGCCAACACCAGTTGGAAGACCATCTTTCAACAAATCCATCAAGCGCAGCCTGGCACCCTTATCTGGGCGGGTCCGGAGATCGTCAACACAGGCGCGACCCCGGATGTGCAGTGGATTGGCAACGAGAATGGGTTGGGCAGCCGCTCGACATCGAGCCTCGACACATCAAACTGCGGCGGGGGGAGCACATGGTGTCCGTACGAGTGCAATACATCGAGCCACCGGCCGAACTGGTTCTGGCATCCTGGACAGAATCCCATCGCACTGGCCGATGTGCAGAACAACTACTTCCAGACTGTCGGCATGAACTGCACGTTCAACTTCAACGTTCCGCCGTCGAACACCGGAGAGTTCGACCCGAAGGACATCGCCCTGCTTCAGCAGTTCGGAACCTGGTACAACAACCTCTACAAGACCAATCTGCTCAAAGGACAACCCGCAACCGCGGATTCGACGTGGTCGGCCGCTGGCTTCGAGGCAGCCAAGGCAGTGGACGACGACCTCTGCACGTATTGGGCGGCGGCCAGTGGCAAGACCTCGGGGACGCTCACGGTGACACCGGCCTCCCCCATCACTGCCAACTTGATTAGTATTCGCGAAGCCATCGAGCTCGGCGAGCGAGTGAAGAAGTACCACGTCGAAATCCAGCAGAACGGGACCTGGAACACGTCGCCGACCGACAAATCGGGCACCAAGATTCAGGGCACCGTGATCGGCAACCGCCAGCTTTGGCAGCTGAACGGGGCGGCCGTCCAGGCGGTTAGGTTGGTTATCGATTCGGCAAAGGATTCTCCCACCATCGCCGAGTTCGGCGTCTATTGAGTGATGGCACAATGAAAATGAGTGATGACACAATGAAAACGCGTACAACATTTCCCTTCTGCCTTGCGATCGTCTGTTTGTCCGTGGCCTGTGGGAGCAGTAGCCCCTCCGGGGGAGGGGGATCGGGCGCGGGCGGTTCCGGTTCGGGAGGAGCCACGTCGTCAGGAGGTAGCAACGCAGGGGGAACCAATGCGGGCGGTGCGGCTACCGGCGGCGCGTCGGGGACAGGCGGCTCAACGGGATCCGGGGCTACGCCAGCGAGCTGCCAATCGGGCGGCCCGGGCCTTTCCGACTGCAGTGCCAGCGGCGAAAGTTGCTGCACGAGCGTGAAAGTGCCGGGTGGCACATTCTATCGGACGTACACGAATGACGGCAGTGGTGCCAAGAACACAGCCGATCCAGCAACGATCAGCGACTTCCGCCTGGATAAGTACATGGTGACGGTCGGCCGGTTCCGCAAGTTCGTGACAGCCTGGGATCAGGGCTCGGGGTACACGCCAGACGTGGGATCGGGCAAGCACACGCACCTCAACAACGGCAAAGGCCTTGTGGACAGCGGCGCAACAGGACCAGGGGTGGTCTACGAGTCTGGCTGGCTCGAATCGTACAATAACAAGCTCAATCTGACGAACGACACTCTCCAGTGCCAAAGTGATCTATTCGTGTGGACGAACAGTCCCGGCAATAACGAGAAGCTCCCGATGAACTGCGTAAACTGGTTTGAGGCCTACGCATTCTGTATTTGGGATGGAGGGTTCCTGGCTAGCGAGGCGGAGTACGAGCTCGCGGCGGCGGGGGGCAGCGAGCAGCGCCGATTCCCCTGGGGATCGACGGAGCCGGGAAAGGACAATCAGTATGTGATTTGGAACTGCGACTATCCGGATGGGTCGGGGACCTGCGACGGGACCATCCGCAACATCGCTCCCGTGGGCACGCCGCTGCTCGGGGCAGGGAAGTGGGGGCAGCTCGATCTGGTGGGGAATCTGCAACAAGCGCTTCTCGACTATATGGTGCAGGCATACGACAACCCCTGCGTTGATTGCGCGCATCTCGCAAGTGGCTCCGCCCGGGCGCCTCGGGACGGCTTCTACGGCGGTACCAACGAGGCGACGTTGGAGTCGTCGTACCTCAACAACGACGGCTCGCGCTTCTACCCAGCCAACCGCTTCCCCAGCTGCGGGTTCCGGTGTGCCAGGACGCCCTAGTCGGCGCTACGGCAGCATCTGGAACGGAAATGACAAAGTCCTCGTCTCAGAGGGGAGAGTTGGTACGGTTGCGGAGGTCGACGGGACAAGTGGCACGATCCTTCGGCGTCTGACGGCAGTACGGCGGGCGAGTGGACTGGCAATAACGTCCGACGGTAAAGTCCTGCAGTGTCCCGTCCGCGTACCGCCGGACGATGGTAATATTATTTTTCTATTTCGGTTCGGGAGAGGGTGATCTAGTTACATTGAATGCAATCCCGGCAACCCTGGAAACCGTTGTTGACAAAGGCGAACAAGAAGCGCGGGGCGCCGGTTCAGCGTATGAAGCGATTCGAAAACAGTGCTGGTCCCTCCGTCAAACCCTCCATGCCATTAGCGAAAGGAAGTATCCCCTATGGCGCCATCAATGAAAGCCGCGTATCTGCCGGGAAATAGCACCGTGGTCCTTAAGGAGGTACCGGTTCCTGAGCCCGGCCACGGCGAAGTGCTCATTAAGGTGAAGTCGTCGACGATCTGCGGAAGCGACATCCGGGCCATTTACCGCGAGCACCTCGGGAAAGGTCCCGAAGGGTACCAGAACAAAATCGCCGGCCATGAACCCGCCGGCCAGATCGTCAAATGCGGTCCGGGAATGCGCCGTTTCAAGGAAGGCGACCGGGTTGTCATTTACCATATATCCGGGTGCGGACTGTGCAACGACTGCCGGCGGGGCTACATGATCAGTTGTACCAGTCCCCTCCGCGCCGCGTACGGGTGGCAGCGTGACGGCGGCATGGCCCCCTATATGCTCGCCGAGGAAAAGGATTGCGTGCTGCTTCCCGACGGGCTCACCTACACCGACGGCGCGCAGGTCGCGTGCGGGTTCGGCACGGTGTATGAAGCACTGGAGAAAACGGGCATCAGCGGGAACGACGCGGTGCTGGTAGTCGGGTTGGGCCCCGTGGGGCTTGCGACCCTCATGCTCGCCAAGGCCATGGGCGCGGAAAAGCTCATCGGCGTGGACGTGACGCAGGAACGCTGCGCGATCACCCGGGACAAGAATCTCGCCGACCACGTGTTCGTTTCAGGGCCCGATACGCTCAAAAAAATCGGCGAGTTGACACACGGGAGCGGGTGCGAGCGGGCCATCGACTGCTCGGGCCACACCTCCGGCAGGCAGCTCGCCATCCGCGCGACCCGCAAGTGGGGAAAAATTGCCATGGTCGGCGAGGGCGGGACGGTGGAATTCAACCCCAGTCCCGACATCATCCACGAACAAAAAACGATTTACGGCTCGTGGGTCACCAGCATCTGGCTCATGGAGGAGATCGTCGAGCGGCTGGTCAGATGGAACATCCATCCCGAAGACCTGGTAACGCACCGTTTTACATTCGACAAGGTGGCGGATGCCTATGCGCTCATGAACGAAGGCAAATGCGGCAAAGTGGCGGTGGTATTCGACGAGGAAATAAGATAGTCAACTCATCGAGCGAGGCTTTGGGAAAATGGAAAAGACAACATTCACCCGCGCCCCGGACGGCGTCGATCCGGCGGCAGTCCCCTATAGAAATCTCGCCGGCGGCGCGCGGTTGCCGTGTATCGGCCTGGGGACCTTCGGCAATGACCGCTACGACGGCGACACGATCGCCGCCGCGGTAAAGGACGCCATCCGGCTGGGGTACCGGCACATCGACTGCGCGTCGGTGTACGGCAACGAAGACCGGATCGGGTACTCGCTCAGCGAAGTGCAGAAGGAGGGCCTTGGCCGCGAGGAGTTGTGGATAACCTCAAAACTCTGGAACGACAAGCATGCCGAAACGGACGTTATCCCCTCGTGCGAGAAGACCCTCAGGGACCTGCAGCTCGATTATCTCGACCTGTACCTGATCCACTGGCCATTCCCCAATTTTCACGCCAAAGGCGTGGATGTGTCGTCGCGCGACCCCAACGCAAAGCCGTACATTCACGAGAACTACATGAAGACGTGGCGTCAATTGGAAAAGCTGGTGAAAATGGGCCTGGTGAAGCACATCGGCACGTCCAATATGACCATCCCCAAACTCAAGCTCCTGCTGCGTGACGCGGAAATAGGGCCGGTAAGCAACGAATTCGAAAGCCATCCGCATTTTCAGCAGCCTCAGCTTTTTCAATTCCTGATCGACAACCGGATCGTTCCCATCGCTTTCAGCCCGATCGGGTCCCCGTGCCGTCCCGAGCGCGACCGTGCCCCGACCGACACGGTTGACATGGAAGACCCGGTGATTGTGAAAATCGCCGGCCGGCTCAACGTGCATCCGGCGGTTGTGTGCGTGAAGTGGGCGGTGCAGCGGGGGCAGGTGCCTATTCCGTTGTCCGTAACGCGCAGCAAATACCTGGCGAACCTGCGGGCCGTCGTTTCGGCCCCGCTCACGGCCGAGGAGATGCGCTCGATCTCGGCCATCGACAAAAACTGCCGTCTTGTCAAAGGACAAGTGTTTCTGTGGAAACCCGGCCAGAGCTGGGAAGCGCTCTGGGATCTTGCCGGGGAAATCACCCCTCCGTAAGCCGGCGGACCACGCCGGCGGCAACGCACACCTTCAACTCGAAGAGGAGGCGGTATGAAATCTTCTCAGATGTTCAAAACGGCCGATGGAAAAAACCTGTTCGTGACCTTCGTGCTCGTCACGACCCTGTTTCTGCTCTGGGGATTCTGCAACGGCATGATCGATATCCTCAACAAGCATTTCCAGGATGCCCTGCATATCAACAAGCAGCAATCCGGACTCGTGCAGTCGGCCAATTATCTGGCGTATTTTCTCATGGCCATTCCGGCCGGCATGATCGCCCGGAAATTCGGATACAAGGGCGGGATTCTTGTCGGGCTGACCCTCATCGCCGGCGGTTCGTTCTGGTTCGTTCACGCGGTGAGCATCGGGACCTACGGGGCGTTTCTGCTGGGCCTTTTCGTCATCGCGGCGGGCATGACCTGCCTGGAAACGATCGCCAATCCCTACGCCACGGTTCTGGGCTCGCCGGAAGCCGGCGCGACCCGCATCAATATCGCCCAAACGATAAACGGCGGCGGGTGGATTTTAGGGCCGATCGTCGGCGGATCCTTTGTTTTTTCCACCGCCGCGGGCGCCAATGCCCATGCCGGCCTGTCCATGCCGTATCTCGGGGTGGGTATTTTCGTGGCGGTTCTGCTGGTTATCTTCGCGGCCTCGAAGATTCCCGATCTGCATGCCGAAGAGGAGAGCAAACTCGCGGAATCGGAAAAGAACCGGCTGAAACCTTCCGGAGTCCAGGTCGCGGGAATCGGCATCGTGGTGGCCGCCGTCTGCGGACTGCTCTATTTCTTCATTTCGCCGATCGTGGGACTTGTCTGGGCTCTTTTGAACCTGGCTCCCGGCCTGCTGGCGCCGACCCGGTATTCACTGCTCGTTATTTTTTATGTCGCGGCATTCCTGGTGGTTTTCCAAAACTGGGACCTCTTCCGGCGCAAGCATTTTACCCTGGGCGTTGCCGCGCAATTCCTATATGTCTCGGCGCAAACCGGGATTTTCAGCTTCTGCGTCAACTACAGTATTGAAAACGGCCATGGCGTCACCGCGGCGCAGGCCGCGAGATGGCTGGGAGGAATCGGTTTTGTTGTCTTCACCATCGGCCGCTTCTGCGGCAGCGCCGTCATCAGTCAGTTTAAAGCGCACGGCGTACTCGCCGTTTATGCGGTCATCAACGTTGTTCTGTGCGCGGTATGCATGCTCGGCGGAAAAATCGGCCTCTACGCGATGTTCGCCACCTTCTTCTTCATGTCGGTCATGTTTCCGACGATATTCGCATTGGGTCTCAGGGGGCTCGGCGATCACACCAAGTTCGGCGCGTCCCTCATCGTCATGTCGATTGTCGGTGGGGCGATCGCGGCGCCGTTCATGGGCCACATCGCGGATACCTCCTCCATGCGCGTTGGGTTTATCGTTCCGCTGGTCTGTTTTTCCGGCGTGGCCCTGTATGCGGCGATGTGGAAAAAACTCGAAGCGAAAGACGCGGGTTCCGACAATGAGAAAGTGTCCGTCAAGCTTGGAGCGGCCCATTAGACCCAATGCAGTTCACTTAAGGGAATAACAGGGAGGAACGGAGCAACAGAGGGTGCAAGAGTTAGCGGAGAATCCAGGGTTCTCCGGCTCCGTTCCTCTGGTTCTCCCTGTCGATCCGTCCTAAATGAACGGCATTTCCATTAGACCTCATCCCGCGCGGGCGAGGTCAAAAATGCCACCGAACAATGGTTGATCCACCACATACCAAGGAGACGTCATGTTGAATGGAATTCCTTCAATCATTTCACCGGAACTGTTGAAGATTCTCATGGAAATGGGCCACGGCGATGAGCTGGTCATTGCCGACGGGAATTTCCCGGCGGTATCCATTGCTCAGCGCCTGGTGCGCAGCGACGGCAATAGGGTGCCGGAGTTGCTGGAAGCGGTGCTCAGATTTTTCCCGCTCGACCCGTATGTCGAGGCGCCGGTGGCGCTCATGCAGGTCGTTCCGGGCGATACGTACAAACCGACCATTTGGGACACCTACAAGAAAATCATCCAGAAATTTCCCAACAAGAACAGCGCCATTGAGAATGTTGAACGCTTCGCCTTTTACGAGCGCGCGAAAAAGGCTTTCGCGGTTGTCGCGACGAGCGAGACCTCGCTCTACGCAAACATCATCCTTAAGAAAGGCGTGGTCATCGAGGGTTGACGGGCCGCCTATCCCTTCGGCCGGCCCATCACCAGGACATCGTCGCTGAGACCGCGACCACGTTTTCCGCCGGGTAACCCACGTGAGGGTTCGACGGGAACTGGTAGTCCGCGGCGCCCGGGGTGGTGCGGTAGGCGTCGCCCAGGAAATAGCGCGTGTACTGGACGTAAACCATCTCGCCCGAAGCGAAATGGGACATGACGATGAGGCGGGCCGTCAGCATCGAAAAGTCGTTCCCCGGGATCTGGAGGTCGACAATCTTAGGACTGGCGTTGTTCACCCGATCGTACCGCAGCATCAGCGCGAGCCAGGTGAGCGTCTGGCCGGTGAGCGAAGCACCCCATTTGAATTGGTTCAGCTCTTTCTGCAAATTCGACCCGGAGGGCAAATCGCGCGTGCTCCTCGCCAACAGCCCGAAAACGTCGAGGCGCAGGTCCGGCAATGTCGTTCCAAACCCTCTGCCCATCATGCCACCAAGCGTGTTCTGGTACATGCCACCCAAGGCGAAAGTGGATCCGCTCCCGGTGCTGTTGCTCACCGTGCCTTCGTAACCCATGAAGTTTGCCCCGAATAGCCCGGACTGGCTGTGCAGAACTTCGACGCCGCCCAGCGGATCGAGCGCCCAGCCGTTCTTGATCTGCACGTACGTGGGGGACAGCCAGAGGAGGCCCGCTCGCGGATAATTGAGCTTCAGCTCCGCCGCAGTGACCGTGAGATGCGCGTCCCTGACGTCCTGAAACGTCGTGCCGATGGGGAGGCCGGCGCTATTGCCGGGATCAGTGGTCCAACTCCTATTCCAGTGAAGGCCGAGGTGAACATTGTCGCGATAGTCAACCGCGAGGTTCGCGTACGTGAGCAGGTCGAGGGCGGTGGTGGTGTCGCTGTTGCTGATCCCCACGACCGGCACCGTGCCAACGGAAGCGAAGCCGTTCCGATTGCCGCCCACGCCCTGGGTCAAGGTGACTTTCAAGTTGGGGGTGACGGGCACCGTCAGATCAATCCGCTCTCCGATCTGCCGGATGCGGCCCATCGTGTAGGTGTCGTAGGCGGGGAAATAGCCAAAAGTGGGCCAAAAGGCTCCAACCTGGACGGCGGCATTGGGCGTGACACCAGCGACCTGGAAGTCTCCGTCGAGGCGGATCCAGGCAAACCCAGGCATCCATTGCGCGAACGGCCGCTGATAGCCCACCGATTGGAACCAATAGCCGCCCCAGCCGACCGCCCCGTCGACATGCTTCTTTCGCGCGTGGATATAGACTTCCGCCCAGTCCGTTTCCTGAACGCGGGTAAAGGCGAAGCTGTTGAAGTTACCGTCCACGGCGTGATCGGGCGCGAAGGAAAGCTGCGTGCCTGAGGGGTTGTTTGGGGCGTTTCCCGGATCGAGATGGTTGGCGATAGCAATCCCCAGTGGGGCCCGGAAGTAACCCGAGAAATCTGGTCGCCAGCCGTTCCACCCGGCTTCCTCGGCCGCGGCTTTGGGCACAGACGAGCCGGCTTCCTCGGCCGCGGCTTCGGGCACAGACGAGCCGGCTTCCTCGGCCGGGGCTTTGGTCACAGACGAGCCGGCTTCCTCGGCCGCGGCATTGGTCACAGACGAGCCGGCTTCCTCGGCTGCGGCATTGGTCACAGACGAACAGACGGCGAACGCCGCCGTCAACATCAGCAGGGGCTGCGATACCCGGCGCATGGCTCTCATTGGGGCGTCCTTGCACAACGGAATCCGTTGCTCACGAAATTGTTGGTCGGGTACAAGCCTTCGTTGCGGTACGAGGACAGAATTTCGATGTACGAGCTGCTATTGAAGTAGCCTCCTCGGACGCCCCGCCCCGAAGCGTGGGTCAGGAACGCGCAATCGGTGCAAGGAACGGTGTATGGAACAACCATGTAGTCGAGCATCCACTCATTGAGCTCGCCGGCCAAATCGAGCTGCCCGTAGTACCCTGCGCCGAGCTGCGCGGTGCCGACCGGGGCAATGTTGGTCACCCCGGTACAGGTCGTGCTGCCGGGCGGGTAATTGCACTGGAAGATGGCATAGTCGGGCGAGGTCGGCGGGTCCGTGTTGCCCCACGGGAACACGCGCTGCTGGCCTCCGGCCGCTGTGGCGAACTCGAATTCGTTCTCGCTCGGGAGAAACCCGCCGTCCCAGATGCAGAAGGCGTACGCCAGCGGCCAGTTGACGCAGTTTATGGGAAGATTCTCGTTCTGGCCGGGGGCGCTCGTCCAGGTCGCCAACTGCGGATCGCAAGCGAGGCTGCCGGAGGTCAGGCTGCTGTCGTCCCCAGAGTCCCATCCGGGCTCGAACAAGCCAGGCGAGCCGCTGTCCTGGAGTCCACGGCCGCTGTAAAGGTGCGTGTGCTTGCCCGACCCCTCAGCCGGCCTCCACCCGGCGCCGCCGTCCTGGTGGCTGATTGCGGCGACGAACTGACGGAAACGGCCGACCGTCACCAAGTACCTATCCAGCCGATACGGGCTCACCGTCGCGGGGGCACCCCGAGTTCCGCCCTGCAGTTGGCCCTGGATCGTTGTGCTGTACGACCGATAGAACGACCCGCCTGGAATGGTGACGCTCGTACAGCAATTCTCCCCATTGGCCCCGCAGTCGGTCAGGCCGGGCCCGGGCGATTGGCAGCTCGTCCCGTCGGTAGTGACGATCCAACTACCCGTGCCTCCACCAGAGGAACGACTGCAGGCAGCCGCGGAGCAAGCGAGCATCGCCGGCAGGCAAAGTCCGAACACACGATCTGGGTTTCTCACGGCTGACTCCATCACTGATTGCATAACTAAGGTTGGCACGCGACGGTCCTAATAGGCCGACAACTCGGCGATGAGCGGAACATCCCGAGCCGATTCGATGACCAGCCGAATTCCGGTCGCGGACACGTTGTTCATCTGCCAGAGCTGGCGATTCCCGATCACGGTGCCCTGGACCTTGTTATCGTTGACGTCGGACGGCGTCGCCCATGTTCCGTTCTGGTTGAGCTCGATGTGATACTTGGTCACGCGCTCGCCCATCTTGATGGGCTCGCGGATGCTGATCACGTTGATGCTGGCCGGGGAAGCCGGCGTCACCTCAAGCGTTCCCGTCGTCTTGCCGTCCGCGGCAGCCCAGTACGTACAGTAGTCGTCGTCGACCGCCTTGCTTGCCTCGAATCCTGCGCTGGCCCAGGTGGAATCAGCCGTGGCCGGGGCGCCCTTGAGGAGGTCGGTCTTGAACGTGGACTGGTACCAGGTACCGAAATCGTTGAGCAGGGCGACGTCTTGCGGATCGAAGTCTCCGGTTTGGTCGGGCGGAATGTTGAAAATTAGGGTCGAGTTCATGCCTATCGTCCTGAAATAGATCCGCTCCATCGACGCCGCGGACATGGGCGGCTGGTTCGGATGCCAGAACCAGTTCGGCATGTGCGACGAGACGTTGGACTCGTACGGGCACCAGAGGTTCTTCCCCACCATCGTGCCGTCCAACAGCGCGGCACAGTTTGTGAGGTCGAGGCTCGAGGTGGTCCGGCTCGCTTGTCCGTTCTCGTTCCCGATCCACTGAAGGTCGGGGAAGCTCGGCGGATTTTCTGCCGACATCTGCTCGGAGACCTCGGGCCCAGCCCAAACGAGGATGTGCGGTTGCAGCGTCTTGGCCTTCTGGGAGATTTTCGCCCAGTCGACCGTCGCCGGCGTGCCATGCGACCCGGCCGAGTTGAAGCCGTCCCACGTGATCTCATACACGTTGCCGTAGTTCGTCAGGAGCTCGGTGAGCTGCTCCGTGAGCACCGACCCGTAGCTCTGGACCGAGCTTGGGACGCGCTGATCCCAGGGGCTCAGGTACACCCCCACCCTCAGGTTGGCCCTCTTCATGCTGTCGGTGAACATCTTCACCAGGTCGCCCTTGCCGCCCATCCACGGGCTGTTCGCGACGCTGTAGTTGGTGGTCGCGCTCTGCCACAGGCAGAACCCGGTGCTGTGCTTGTCCGTAAGCTGTACCTGCTGGAACCCGGCGTTCTGCAACGTGCTCACCCAGTGATCGACCGTGGCCTGGGTGAGGTTCGTCGGATTGAACACGGCCGCCGTATCCGAAACGTTGCCCTGCTCGGTGCCGTCGAACGTGTCCAGCCCGTAGTGGATGTAAGCCGTGAGCTCGACGTGCTGATAGGCCTCCTGCTCGACGGTGGGGTGCACGGCAGCGACAGCCGGTGCTCCCGCCTGATCGGGGCAGACGAATTTGTCGATCAGGGGATCGCCAGTCGGTCCGTTCGCCGCGCCGCCGCCGGCCCCGCCGAAACCCGCCGCTCCGGCCGACCCCGCCGTGCCCCCACCCGACATCGTTCCACCGCTGCCAGGGTTACCGGACCCGCCGCTCGATGAACAAGCCAGTCCGAAGAGCGCGAAACCGACGCCGAGCGCGCGTGCAAGCTGCTGTTGATTCTTCACGGGTTCTCCATTGAGGTGTTCGGATTTAGGCATCCCAGTCTAGATCCGTGACGGCGAAAAAGTGGCTCATCTTTTTTGCAGCGGATGCGTTTGCCTCGCCGGCCGCACCCACCGCGCCGGGTGCGGCACCGTAACACGAGGTTGGAGGCGTGCCCAAGCAAAACGAAGCCGGCAGTTTTTTTCGCGTCAGAGAACCTTGCCACCGCAGGACTGATGTCCGCCGTGGGCTCCGGGAGGGCTCCGGTCCTGATGAATCCCCACAAATCATGACGGCCAGAGAAGGCCGGCCGTCGTCGCCCCTCTCCCTTCGGGAGAGGGGCTTTGGGGTGAGGGCGAAGATTTCTGAAGCCGGATACCCCGTTCTTGAAGAAAGCCGCGTTCGCAGCTCTGTTCGACAAAACATGCAGTACCCTGTCGAGTAGCCCGGGCCGGTTTCCCAGCCCGGGCCCTCTCCGGATCCGGACTTG